>WNFM01341029.1_pt1 | contig 19086 bp, 22 predicted proteins | sample 5400271 | NCBI WGS metagenome assembly WNFM01 (sample SAMN13153352, study PRJNA577476) | soil metagenome | isolation source: 60 cm saprolite on Douglas fir-dominated hillslope | place: USA:California | collected 2013-09-17 | reverse complement strand
GAGCTCCGCCCTTCGGGCTGCGCTTGTACCACCAGAGGCCTCTATCACCTCTTGCGCCGCTGCGGTCCGGCGGCTAGGTTCTGCGCCCCTCGGAGGAAGCTGTGGCCCAGCGCACGCCGTTGTACGAATCCCACCTCGAAGCCGGCGCCCGCATGGTCGAGTTCGCGGGCTGGGACATGCCGGTGCAGTACCGGGGCGTCCTCGAGGAGCACGCCGCGGTCCGCGACGGCGTCGGCATCTTCGACGTCAGCCACATGGGCGAGGTGACCATCGACGGCCCGCAGGCGCTCGCCTCCGCGCAGCATCTCATCACCAACGATCTCACCAAGTGCAAGGACGGCCAGGCCCAGTACAGCGCGCTCTGCAACGAGCGGGGCGGCGTCATCGACGACATCATCGTCTACCGCTTCTCCGAGAACCGCCTCTTCATCTGCGTCAACGCCAGCGGCCGCGAGAAGGACTTCGAGTGGATGAAGTCGCACGCCTCCAGCGGCGCTCGCGTCGAGCAGCACTCGGACGACTGGGCGCAGATCGCCATCCAGGGACCGAAGGCGCCGGCGCTGGTCGATTCGCTCTGCGAGCCGCGCGTCCTCGATCTCGCCTACTACCACTTCCGCGAAGCGACGGTGGCGGGCATCCCGGGCTGCATCGTCGCCCGCACCGGCTACACCGGCGAGGACGGCTTCGAGGTGTTCGTGCCTCCCGCGGGCGCCCGCAACGCGCGATTCGCTGCGGCTGGAAGTGGCCTACCGCCTCTACGGCAACGACATGGACGAAGAGCACACGCCGCTCGAGGCAGGTCTGGGCTGGATCGTCAAGCTGGACAAGCCCGGCGGTTTCGTCGGATCGGACGCGCTGATCCGGCAGAAGAAGGAAGGGCTCCAGCGCAAACTGGTGGGCTTCAAGCTCACCGGCAAGGGCATCGCGCGGCACGGGTATCCGGTGCTGTCGCAAGGCGCGCGCGTGGGCGAAGTCACTTCCGGCACGCAGAGCCCCGTGCTCAAGGAGCCCATCGGGCTCGCTTATGTTCCGACGGCATTGTCGAAGGAAGGCAGCGTCTTCGACGTGGAGATCCGCGGCAAGCCGGTGCCGGCCGCGGTGGTGAAGACTCCCTTCGTCGAGAAGATCAAGTCCTGAACGTTCCAGTTCGAGGAGAAAAGAGATGGCGAACTATCCCGACAGCCTCCGCTACACCAAGGATCACGAGTGGACGCGCGTTGCCGGCAATCTGGCGACGGTGGGCATCACGCTCTTCGCCAAGGATCAGCTGGGCGACGTCGTCTACCTGGAATTGCCGGAGGTGGGCGCGACCGTGACGCGCGGACAGCCCTTCGGCGTGGTCGAGAGCACCAAAGCGGTGAGCGAGCTCTTCGCGCCGGTGAGCGGCAAGGTCACCAAGGTGAACAAGGCGCTGGCCGACGCTCCCGAGGGCATCAACGACGACCCGCACGAGAAGGGCTGGATGGTCGAGATCGAGATGTCCTCTCCGGCGGACGCAAACGATCTCTTGTCCGCGAAGCAGTACGAGGAGCTGCTTGCCTCGGAGCATTGAAACTCTCGACTTGCGCGGCCTGCTTTGTCCTTTGACGTGGGCGCGCACGAAGTATGCGCTGTCGAAACTGGCGGCGGGCGCGGAGCTGCGAGTGGTGCTCGACCACCGTCCGGCGGTTCCGGACATCAAACGCAACGCGGAAGAACTGGGCGACGAAGTGGTCTCGACCCAGGAGCCGGCGGAGGGCGTGTGGGAGATGGTGCTGCGGCGATGCGCGCGCTGATCTTGTTGGCCGCCCTCGGTTGCGCGACGGCCGGGCGCGCGCCGGCGAGCGTGGCGGAACCACGGCTCGAGTCGCTGCTGGTGGAAGCGATCCGCTTTCCCACCATGGCGGGAAACGAGAAGGCGCGCATCGATCAGCAGGCCTGGCTCCTGCTCACCGCGGCCGCGCTGGGCCTGGTCGCGCGCGATGCGGGGCCGGTGACGGAGATCGAGCTGCCGGGTCCGCCGGGCGCTCCGGTGCTGGGGCTCGTGGTGCACGGCGACGTGCAGCCCGTGGATGCGGCGCAGTGGACGGTGCCGCCGTTCGAGGGGCTCGCTCGCGACGGCTTCGTCATCGGTCGCGGCGCGGCCGACGACAAGGGGCCGCTGGTGCAGGCGCTGCTCGCCATGAGCGCGCTGCGCTCGGAGAAGCTGACGCACACGGTGCGGCTGCTGGTCGGCAGCGACGAAGAGAGCGGCTCGACGGACATGAAGACGTATCTCTCCTCGCACGCGCCTCCCGCGTACAGCCTGGTGCTCGACTCCGAATTTCCCGTGGTCGTCGGCGAGAAGGCCTGGGACGGACTTACCGTGATGCCGGCGGATGATGCGCCCGGGAGCGGCAAGCCGTGGCGCATCGAGGAAATCGACGCGGGCCTCGCGCCCAGCATCGTGCCGGATCGAGCACGGCTCACGCTGCGCTGGAATTCCGGTGCGCCGGAGTGGCCGGAATTGCAGCAGCGGCTGCAGGCGAAGACGCCGGATGCGGGTACGCGCCTCGCGGTGACTGCGCGCGGGGAATTGCTCGACGTGATCGTGCATGGGCGGTCGGCGCACGCGGGCGTCAATGTCGCAGGCGGCCGCAATGCGCTGGTCTCGCTGGCGCGGATCGTCGCGGGAGAGCTGCCCGACTGCGCGACCGCGGACCTGCTCGCGTTCGTCGCGCGCCAGGACACGCACGGGGGCGCCCTCGAATTGACCGAGGCGGCGCAGGGCTGGGGTGGCTGGGCCGTCAACGTCGCGACGCTGCGTCGCGAGCAGCGCCTGGGCGGAAAGCTCGCGCTGGTGATCAACCTGCGCAGACCCCCGCCGATGACCGCGGCGCAGTCGAAAGCGCATTTGTATGCGCAGGTCTCGAAATTCTCGGCGCGCCTGGTGCCCGGCGAGTACTACTTCGGTGACGAGCCGCTGGTCTTCGACCCGCAGGCGAAGATCGTGCGGCGATTGATGGATGATTATGCAAGGGCCACCGGAGAGCGGCCGCCGCTCGCCATTTCGGGAGGCGGCACGTATGCCAAGCGGATTCCCAATGCCATCGCCTTTGGAATGTGGTTTCCCGGCAAGCCCTATCCGGGTCACGACGTCGACGAGAAACTCTCCGTATCCGACTTGCAGCGCGGAATGGACGTGCTGATCGAGACGCTGCGCGATCTGGCGACGGGCGCGCCCTTGCCAGAACCCTTCAAGCCGTAGGGCTGAACCAATGAGAATCGCAAAGAGGCTCAGCACGCTCGCGCAGTCCGACATCCGCCGCATGACGCGCGAGTGCGACCGCGTCGGAGGAATCAACCTCGGTCAGGGCATCTGCGATCTGCCGACGCCGGAATTGGTGCGCGAAGGCGCGATTGAAGCAATCCGGCGCAATCGGAGCACCTATTCTCTGGCGGAGGGAGCTCCCGAATTGCGCGAGGCGATCGCAAAGAAGCTCGCCCGCGACAATGGATTGACCGCGGACCCGGCGACGGAGATCTGCGTGACCGTCGGCGCGAGCGGCGCCTATGCCTGCGCCATTCACGCGCTGCTCGATCCGGGCGACGGCATCCTGCTCTTCGAGCCGTACTATGGATACCATTTGAACGCTGCGCTGGTGGCGGGCCTGGTTCCGCAGTTCGTGACTCTGAAAGCGCCGTCGTTCGCCCTCGACGAAGCGGCGCTGGAAGCGGCGGTGACGCCCGCGACCCGCGCGGTGGTGGTCTGCACTCCGGGCAATCCCAGCGGAAAGATGTTCTCGCGCGCAGAACTGGAGGCGCTCGCGCGCGTGGCGCAGAAGCATGATCTCTTGATCATCACCGACGAGATCTACGAATACATCCGCTACGACGGGCGGCCGCACATCTCGCCCGCGTCGATCCCCGGCCTGCGCGAGCGCACCGTCACCATCATGGGCCTGTCGAAGACCTTCAGCATCACCGGCTGGCGGCTGGGATACGCCGTCGCCCCGGAGCCGCTCCTCAAGGTGATGACGCTGGTGAACGACCTCGATTACGTCTGCGCGCCGACGCCGCTTCAACTCGGCGCTGCCGCGGGCTTCAATGCGCCGCAGAGTTACTTCGACGAATTGCAATCGGGATACCAGCAGAAGCGCGATCTGATCTGCGCGGCCTTGTCGACTGCAGGGCTGACGCCCGTCGTTCCGCAGGGCGCCTATTACGTATTGGCGGATTGCAGCGCCCTCGGGAAACCGACCGCCCGCGAGGCAGCGATGGATCTGCTGGAGCGGACGCGAGTCGCGTCTGTCCCCGGCAGCGCCTTCTATCGCGGCGACGTCGGCGAGAGCCTCTTGCGCTTCTGCTTCGCCAAGGACGACGACGTGCTCGCCGAAGCGTGCAATAGGCTGCGCGCTCGATGAAGTCTCCGCTCCTCGCCATCTTCCTCATCGTCGTGGTGGACGTGCTGGGTCTGACCATCATGCTGCCGCTGCTCCCCTTCTACGCGGAGCACTTCGGCGCCAGCCCCACCGTGGTGGGCCTGCTGGTCAGCTCCTATGCCCTCTGCCAGCTCGTGGCCGGGCCCGTGCTGGGGCAGATCTCCGATCGCGTCGGCCGCAAGCCCGTCCTGATGGCGAGCCAGATCGGAACCTTCGCCGGCTTTCTGGTGCTCGCCTGGGCGCCCAATCTGATCATCGTCTTCCTGGCGCGCATCATCGACGGCCTGACGGCCGGCAATCTTTCCATTGCGCAGGCTTATATCGCCGACGTGACGACGCCAAAGGAGCGGGCGCGCGCGTTTGCATTGATTGGAATCGCTTTCGGTATCGGCTTTCTCATCGGGCCGGGCGCATCGGGATATCTCACCCACCATTACAACTATCAGGTTCCTATCCTTCTCGCGGCAGCGCTTTCCTTCCTCAGCATCATGGGCACCGTCTTCCTGCTGCCGGCAGTGCCTCCGCATCCCGACGACGAAGGCAAGCCCGACGAAGGGCCGGTCGGCCCTGGCGGCAAGCGCCTCAAGCTGCTCGATTGGGGAACGTACTGGCAATACTTCCGCCGGCCGATATTGGGCGGACTCCTGCTCGAATTCTTCCTCTTCATGTTTGCATTCGCGACCTTCACGGCCGGCTTTGCCTTGTTCGCCGAGCGCCGCTTCACCTGGCACGGCGCGCCTTTTGGACCCAAGGAGGTCGGATATGTCTTCATGTATTCCGGCTTCCTCGGAATCGTCGTGCAGGGCGCCATGCGGCAGGGCACGCTCGTGCATCGCATCGGCGAGGTCCGGCTGGTGACGGTTGGGCTGCTCTGCGCGGCGCTCGGCTACGCCCTGCTCGGGTTCAGCTCCGGAGTCGCGCTGCTGCTGATAGCGGCGGGGTTGGCCTCGTTCGGCACTGGCGTCCTGCGACCCGCGCTGACCAGCCTCATCACCCAGCAAGTCACGCGAGCCGAGCAAGGAGTCGTGCTCGGCCTCAACCAATCGCTGCTCTCGGTGGCGCAGATCGCCGCGCCGGCGATGGCCGGCGCGCTCATCGACGCCGGGCACCTCACTCTCTGGGCGCTCTGGGCCGCGGCCGTTATGGGCGTCGCGCTGCTGCTCAACTTCCGCGCTCGCGAGGCGCGGCAAGCGCAGACCGCCTGACCTCACTCGTCGATCTGCACGGCCACGACGACGTCGCTGCCTTCCGATCGCGGCAGCGGGACGTCGATCTCGCCCGAAACGGGCACGCTCACGGACTTGCCGGAGCCAACGCTGACCGTGGCCCTGCTCGTCCGCTGCGACCCCAGCATCAAGCGGACCTGCGACAGCGTCGCGACGCTCTCGACCCGCACCCTCGCCGAGCGGACGACGGTCGCGCCCACCATGAACCGCGCCGAGGTCCCCGCCTGCGCCGCAGTCGAGAGCAGCGCGGAGACGGCCAGGAAGCTGAAGGCGGCAGCGGCTCGAGGGAAGGTCGACATGACCCTTCACCAGAGCAACTGCCGGGCCATCGGACATGCGAGAGGCTTCGCACACTTGCGCGCGCCCTCCCGCAGAAGCCGTCAATGCGTTGACGATCCCGCCGTCAATGCGATGCCGGTTTGCCTTGCGAGCGCGCCGCGAGTTACACGCACTTCTGCCCCATGACGACTGCCGGCCGCATCCTGATCGTCGAGGACGAGGAGAGCCTGCTCGCCGGCCTCTCGCGACAATTCGAGCGGCGCGGCTTCGAGCCGACCGGCGCCGCTCTGATCGCGGATGCGGTTGCGGCCATCGAAGCCTCGGTGCGGGAGCAGAAACCGTTTGCGGCCATCCTCACCGACCTGCAGTTACCGGATGGTGACGGCCGCAGCATCGTGCGGCTGGCCCGCGAGCGGCTGCCCCGTTGCCCGGTGCTGGTGATGACCGGATCGCGTTCGATCTCGGGCAGCGTCGAGGCGATGCGGCTGGGCGCCGTCACCGTGCTGGAGAAGCCGGTCGCCATCGACCTGCTGGAGGCGGAGCTGAAGCAGGCCATCGCCGACCGCGCGCAGCTCGAGAGCGGACTCGATGCTGCTGCCGCCGCCGGAATCGTAGGCGGCTCAGCGGCCATCCGCGCCGTTCTCGACGTGCTGCTCCTCGCCGCGCCCACCGATGCGACTGTGCTCATCGAAGGCGAGACCGGCACGGGCAAAGAGCTGGTCGCGCAGGCGCTGCACCGCCTCTCGCGACGGTCGCGCGCGCCCTTCGTGGCCGTCAACTGCGCGGCGTTGCCGGAGACACTCTTGGAGAGCGAGCTCTTCGGCCACGTGCGCGGCGCATTCACCGGCGCGGTCGACACGCGCCAAGGCCGTTTCCGGCAGGCGCAGGGCGGGACCCTCTTCCTCGACGAGATCGGCGAGATGCCGCCGGGAGTGCAGGCGAAGCTGCTCCGCGTGTTGCAGGAACGCGAGGTGCAGCCGCTGGGCAGCGACAAGGCGCACCCGATCGACGTGCGCGTGATCGCGGCCACCAACCGCGACGCGCGGGCGATGGTCGACCAGGGAAAGTTCCGCGCCGATCTCTATTACCGGCTCAACGTCGTGCCGCTCCACCTGCCGCCCCTGCGCGAGCGGCGGGAAGACGTCGCTCCGCTGGCCGCGCACTTCCTTCGCAAGAGGGGGCTGCGGCGCTTCACCGCCGTCGCGCTGGCGGCGCTGGAGCGCTACGCCTGGCCCGGCAACGTGCGCGAGTTGGAGAACCTGGTCGAGCGCCTCGCGGTGCTGCACCCGTCGGGCGATCTCGACCTGGCGGATCTTCCCGCGGAGTTCAAGACCGCCGCGGGCGAGACCGCGCGGCCTCTGCCGCCCGGAGAGGGAATCGATCTCTACGCCGTGCTGGGCGAGATCGAGGATCGCTTGATCCACGAAGCGCTCGATCGCGCGCAGGGAAACAAGAACCAGGCCGCGCTCGCGCTGGGGCTCAACCGCACCACCCTGGTCGAGAAGCTGAAGCGGATGTCCCGCAAATAGGCGCGCACCAGTTCAGCCGCGGCGCCACAGCTCGAGCAGCACTTCGAAGACGATCAGCACGCCGATGGAGAGCTCGAGCAGCCACATGCGCCGATCGCGTGCGACGTCGAGCACCAGCTCCAGCGCCTCCTGCACCCCGCGCAGCTTCTGCTCCAGCGCGGCGTACCGGTCGCTCAGGTCGAACTCCGCGCGCAGATCGTCGTAGATGCGGTCGAGCGCCGGGTCGTCCCAGGTGGCGTCGGGCTTGTCGAGCAGCGTCAGCACGGTGAGTACTTCGCTGCGCGTGCCGATGGCTTCCCCGATGAACTGGTGCAGCCGCCGCGTGCGCATGGGAACCGTGCCGCGCTTCTCCAGCGGCTCGACCAGCGCCGTCGTGCGCGCGAACAAGCTCTCGACGATGCGCTCGTAGTACTCCATGGCAGCGCTCTGCGCGACGATGAGCGCGACCACCGCGGCGCGTCCCGGGCTGAGCGCGTCGACCACCAGCGTGCCGTCGGTGATCTCCACCCGCGCGCCCGGCTCCTCGCGCACGGTGAAGCTCTCGCGCACCACTTTGGTGGTGAGGCCGGGCCGCACTTTGCGCAAGCGCGCCAGCTCCGCTTCGCGCGCCTCGGCGGAGAGGTCATGGAAGACGATCGCGCCGAACGGATAGAGGAAGAGCTGGCCGCCCGCGCAGGGCACTTGCAGCTCGCGCACCGTGGCGCGCGCGCCCGGATACGACGGCAGTAACTCGCGCAGGGAGAGGTTCTCTTCGAACGCCACCGCCGCAAACTGGTGCGTCCGGGGAGCGGCGGCCATCTCGAACTCCGATGATCAGAATCCGCGCGCAGCCGGCGAGCCCGGTAGATACGCCGGGCCGATCTGCATCTTCATCCCGCCCGTCGCCGCCAGCAGCGTGAAGGCGAACGGCAAGGTCACGATGCCGGGCTGCTCGGGGATCAGCCCCGGCGGAGGGTTGGGGAAGCGCTGGACGACCTTGAACGCGTCGACGGCCACGCTGTCGAGGTAGGGAACGCCCGAGGAGGACGCCACCTTCACGTCGGTGACCTCGCCCTGCTTGTCGAGCGTGAACTCCACCACCGTGCGGCGGTCGCGGTACGAGTAGAGCTGCCCGCTGGGATCGCGCTTGCCCGCTTCGTCCTGCACCTTCTGCACCCAGACGCGGCCCACCGTCTCCTTCACGCGGTTGAGGAAGCCAGCGAACTTGAAGCTGCGCGAGTTGAGCAGCGTCTCGTCGCCCTCTTCGACTCCGCGCAGATCGTCGGGCATGGCGCCGCCCGAGAGCGGGCCCATCGCGCCGATGGGCTGGTCGAGCGTCAGCTTGAGGGGCTTGAACTCGCCCGGGGATCCGGCCGCGGCTCCCGGCGCTCCCGGTCCCACGCTCGATTGCTTACCAGCGGCTCCGGGATCTGCGATGGCGACTTTGCGGCCACTGCCCCGATACGCTTCGCTCGCCTCGCGCGGCCGCAGCGTGCCGTTCTCCGACTCGGCGACGCGCAGCGAATCGCGGCGCTCCTTGGCGGGAAGCTCCGCCAGCTGCTTCGCGTGCTTCTGCTCCATGCCGCCGCTCGCTTTGCCGTTCTCGCCCGGCTTTTCACTGAACGCCGGCGCGCCCGAAGCGGCCTTGTCCTGCCGGCCCTCCTTCTGCGTCTTCGAGAGCGCGTTCTTGAAGAACGCCGACGTCTCCCGCGCGCGCGTCTCCTTGAGGACGCGGCTGTCGTGCTCGGAGAGGTACTTGGTGGGCTGCGTGGGCGTCTGATCGTTGGTGGGCCCGAGGTCAACCACCTGCCCGCCCAGAAGCTTCTGCTCTTCGGGCGGAGGCGGCGGCTTCAATGCCGGAGGCAGGTTGGGCATCTCCTGCGTCAAGCCTGAAGTGCTGGTGGGCCCGGCCTGCGCATGCATGATCTGCGAGCGCGAGGTGGACCGCAGCGAAACCATCTGCCGCGCCGGGTTCTTGGGCAGATGGAAGTTGGCGTCCCTGGCCACGAACGGCAGCACGGCCGCGTGCGCGATCAGCGAGATCGCGACCGCGAGCGAGAGGCGGCGACCGCGCCGCACCGGCTGCTGAGGCAATGGCATCCCGACTCTATTGTAACCTCCCAAGCCCGCCAGTGGCGAGGGGCAAGCGCCCGATGCGTGTTCCGAAACATTGCTCCCTCTTGGGAGGCTAAGGGCGCATCAATAAATGCGCACCGGCGCGGCGCCGGAATAGTACCAGCCGAGGATGGCGGAATAGCTCGCTCCCCGCTGGGCACGCCCGATCGCGCCCGTCTGGCACATGCCGCTGCCGTGGCCCCAGCCTCCGCCCGTGAAGTTCCAGGTCGAGCCTTTGCGATCGACGACGAACATGCCGCTGTTGAGGTTCTTGAAGAGGCGGCGGATGGGCAGTTCGCCGTACACCTTCGCGGTTCCTCTGGCACCCTCGATGCGCAGCGCGCGCGCGCGGCCGGAGACGCCTCGGCCCTCCACGGCCATCGCGCGCACCTTGCCGACGCCGAGCGGCGCGCAGAGCTCGTCGACCTCTGCCTGGGTGAAGCTGCGGCGCCAACGGACCTTGTCGGGCCTGGCGAGTCCGGAGAGCGCGCAATAGCTCGGCACCGGATTGAGCCGGACGAAGCGCGAGACCAACGCCGCGCCGATTCCGTCGGCGAACGGTCTCATGCCGCGCGCGCGCGGATCGAAGTCGGGCCGCCCGCGCAGCGACGGATTGGGCGGGCCGCCCCAGACCGCGTCGTTGTCCTCGGTGAATCCGCCGCAGACCGCCGAATAGACCGAATCGACCAGCCGGCTCTTGCCTTCGACTTGCGCGAAGAGCGCTTCGCCGCGCGTGGCGTCGACGGCCGCGGCCGGTCCGGGCTCTTCGGCGGCGACCCCCTTGTAGACCTGGCAGTGCTGCTCGGCGCAGAGCAGGTACGGATCGCCCAGGTGGCGCGCGCCGACCTTGGCCAGCACTTCCCCGCGCGCCGTCACCGCCTGCGCTTTGAGCGCCTCGATATGTGCATTTGCAAATATTTCACTTGGAACGACTCCCTTGACCAGGCGCTCCATCGGCACCGCCGCAACCAGCGCCAGCCCGCCGGCCGCGTCGATGGTCGCGAAGAGCCGGCCGGGATAAGTGCGATCCTCGAACCCGTGGAACGCGTAGCCCATGCCGAACTCGACCTCGCCGACGGTGATGCCCGCTTCCGACCGCAGCTCGAGCGCGCTCTCGCCCACCGCCACCGCCTCGCCGGACGGATCGCGCAGCTCGATGCGCCCGCGCGGCCGCGTCGCCAGCTCGCGGTGGATCTGCGCGCGCACCCCGAACTTCGCTTCGATCTCCTGCAGCTGCCGGCGCGCGCCCGCCTCCGTCGCATCGCCCTCGGCCAGCACGGCGTGGCGGCGCGTGTCGACCACGTGCCCCGCGATGCCGTACGCCTCGCCCACCGCGCCGACGCGCACCGGCACGCCCTTCGCGGTCCACTCTTCGCGCGACCGCTGCAGCGCGGTCTTGTTCTCGAAGGCGATCTGCTCCAGCTCCACCCAGGCCGCGCCCACGCCTGGAGTGCTCTCGAGCAGATGCAGCGTCCAGCGGCCCGGCGCGCCCGCCGTCACCGCCGTCTGCGTCTCTCCCTGCAGCGTGCGCGCGAGGACGGTGAGCGGTCCGCGCGGCGCGACGGCGATCTCCCGGCGCCCCTCGGCGACGCGGACGGTGATGAGCGGTTGTCCGTCGTCGAACGGGAGCCGCCGCGAGTAGAGCAGCTCGAGCGGATCGTCGGGCGCAGGCGCGCCGGAGAAGAGCTTGTCTTCGGCGGGCGCTTGCGGTGCTGCGGCGCCGCCGTCGCTTTCGGGGACGTGCGCATCCGGAGCGTCACCAGCGTCCGGCTCGCTCGCGAGAGCCCGCGCACCTGCCGCGAGCGTGCCGCCGAGCAGCGCGAGAAATCGTCTGCGCGGCGTCTTCATGCGCGGTGGTTCTTCTCGACGTACTTGCGGAAGGCCGCGCGCAGTTGCCGCGCGACCGGGCCCGGCTTGCCGTCGCCCACCAGCCGCTTCTGCTCGCCGGACGATTCGAGGAAGACGAGGGTCGTCACGGGCATCGCCTCGCGCAGCGTGCTGGTCATGAAGACTTCGTCCGCTGCCGCCAGCGCCTCGGGCCCGTGCGGCTCCTCGCGCACCAGCAGATTCTCGCCGCGCGCCACCTCGATCATCACCGCGCGCGTCACTCCCTCCAGCATCCCGAGCCGCAAGGGCGGCGTGACCACGACTCCGCGCTGCACGAAGAAGACGTTGCTGGTCGTCCCCTCGGTGACGCGACCGTCGAGGTCGAGCAGGATGGCGTCGTCCGCGCCCGCGTCGACCGCTTCCCGCAGCGCGAGGATGTTGTTCAGGTAGTTGCCGGTCTTGAGCGCGGGGTCGAGCGACTGCGGCGGATTGCGCCGCGTCCTCGCGATCGCCATCGAGAGCCCGCGCGCATACTGCTCCTCGGGGGGCGGCGAGAGCGGCCGCACGATGATGATCAGGCGGTGCAGCCCGGCCGCGAGCTGCGGCGCGAGCCCGAACTGCCCCTCGCCGCGCGTGACGACGATGCGCGCGTACGACTCGGCGTTGCCCGAGGCGGCGAGCGTGCGGGCGAGCTCGCGCTCGATCTGCTCGCGCGGCGGGAGCGTCAAGCCGATGCGCTCGGCGGTTCGCTCCATGCGCGCTTGGTGGCGGTCGAACTCGAAGGGCTTTCCGCCGTAGGTGCGGACCACTTCGTACACCGAGTCGCCGTAGAGGAAGCCGCGATCGAGCACCGGCACCGCCGCCTGCTCCGGCGGCAGCAGCGTTCCCTCGACGTTGCAGAGCACGGGCACGGCTGCGTTGGTACCCCCGTTGAACGCCTGCGCGCAACCTGCGCTCCGCCCGTCGCCGTCAAAGCCGGCTCCTCACCAGTGCTCCGCGCTCTGCGCTCCGCCCGTCGCCGTCAAAGCCGGCTCCTCACCAGTGCTCCGCGCCCTGCGCTCCGCCCGTCGCCGGCAAAGCCGGCTCCTCCCTCTGCCCGATGCTCCGGCGCACCGGCGCCTGCTACGCCTCGCGCATGCCGCGCTTCCTCTTCGTCCTGCTGCTCGCCGCCGCCTGCGCCCGGCCCGACCACATCGAGATCGATCCCCGCGCGCCGCGCCTCTCGCGCAAGGGCGAGTCGCTGCGCCTGCACGCGAAGATGATGGACCGCGGCGGCAAGGTCTATTCGCAGGAGCGGGCGGAATGGAAATCGCGCGACCCGTTCGTCGCCGGCGTGACGGCCGAGGGCGAGGTGACCGCGCTCTCCAGCGGCCACACCGTGCTGACCGCGACCTGGAACGAGCTGACCGCTGAGGTGCCGCTGGAGATCGATCTGGTCGAGGCGCTGCAGATCGATCCCGGCACGCTGAACCTTCTGCAGAGCGACGAGCCGGTCAAGGTCAAGGTGACGGCCCTCGGCCTCGACGGGCGCGCGCTGCGCGACCGCGAGGTGCACTTGATCTCGGCGGACGCAAAAGTCGCCCGCGTCGATCCCGAGGGCCGCATCTGGCCGGTGGCGCCGGGCGACATCGTGGTGCGCGCGAGCATCGACGACAAGCAGGGCGAGATCGCCGTCCACGTGCGCGCCAAGTGAGTTGCGCGCGCTCCGCGCTTCTGCGCTATACACCTGCGCGAGCCGCTAGCTCAGCTGGTAGAGCACCGGCCTTTTAAGCCGAGGGTCGTGGGTTCGATCCCCACGCGGCTCACTCTCGAAAGCAATGTTCTTGTTCGGAGAATCTTCGGGGTGCTTCGGCGCCGGCAGCGCTCGCGCCGGGTCCGTCAGCAGACCGTCAGCAAACGGAGCCGGATTTTTCGGCCCGATGCCCGTCACGGCGTCGCGCAGATCATCCAGCGCGAGGTGCCCGCAAGTGCCGGTCGTCGTCGTCACCGACGCGTGGGATCGAGCTCACGCACAGCTGCAGCCACCTTGTCCGCGTCCTCGAGACGTCCAGCGGCCACCAGACAGCGGTAGACCCGCCGAGCGGTATTCTGGAATTGCTCGACGACCTGGCGGCGGACATCCTCGAAGGTGGCGTCATCCATTGCGGCGGATCGCACGCCAGCGACTTGTTCGATGATCTCGTAGTGCTCCTTCACCGTGGACACAGGGTCTGCATAGAGAGCGCCCGCGTCGGCCCAGCGCTCTTTCTCAATGAGCAGCGGCACCAAGATGGTCTCCAACATGCGATTGCGCTTCGGCTCCGCCGTTAGCCTTGCGCGCTCGCGATCGAACCACTCGAGCGTCTTCTCCTGCTCGCCCAATATCTGGTTGAGCAGCATCCAATCCATGAGGGGATCGGAATCCAACGCATCCTCGGGTCGCGGCGTCGCCGCATCGCGAAGTGCTGCAAACCTGGTTCGCGCCAAGTTGTGGCGGCTGCAGAGATCCACGATCTCCGCGAGCATGAAAGAAGCCCGCACGCCAAACATCGCCGGTTCGTGCTCCAGTATGTGCTCCCAGAGCCAAGCGTATGCTTCGGTCGCCTCGTCCAGGTTGGGGGAGTTCGCCAGCGTGCGGGCAACGCTCATCCGCCCCAACATGCCGGTCGGCTGCTGCGCGGCTTCCACGCGCAGCTTGGCGAGCGCGGTCTCGCCGCGAAGTAAGCCATCGAGCCACGAGAGCAACTCGGCTGGCTGTTTCAGTCCCACCGACCGGTCGAACTCGATTCCGTCCCTGAATGCGATCACCGTCGGCATCGCTCGAATTTCGAGCTGCTTGGCAGTAGCGGGCTCCGCGTCGACATCAACCTGGATGGCGATGGCGTGCTCGCCGATCCAGGCGACGACCGCCGGGTCGATCCAACTGGTGCGGTCCATGGCCTTGCAGGGGTCGCACCACACAGCCGTCGCGTCGACCAGGAGCCACTTGCCTTGCCCGCGTGCTGCCTCGAGCGCCGAGGCATGGTCCAGATCCGAGAACACGACGGGTTTGCTCATCGATGCTCCTCCGACTTGCCGGCGACCATCCAGTGCAACTATACTAGTTGCTAGACATGGAAAAAGTATCCACCATCGACGTTCGCCAGCGGATCGGTGACCTGCTCAACAGGGTGGCCCTTCGTCACGACGAGTTTGTCATCGAGCGGAAGGGCAAGCCACTGGCCGCGTTGGTGCCGGTCGAGCGGCTGGAGCAGATGCGGCGCTTCGCGCGGCGGCACGCGCTGGAGCTCTTCGAGGAGCAGAAGCAAAGCACGGTGAGCGAGAAACGAGCGCTCGCGATCGCCCTCGAGGCGCAGCGCTCGGCGAGGCAGCGGGCTCGCAAGCCTGGCCGCAGAACCAGGTAACCCTTGCTCCGCGCTGTCCTCGACGCGAACGTGTACATCAGCGCCATCATCCAGCCCGCGGGTACGCCGGGCCGGCTGGTCGAACGGTTTCTGCGTGACGCGAGTTTCGAGGTCGTACTCTCGCCTGCAATCGTGGACGAAGTGCTGCGCGCCATGGCTTACCCCAAAGTGCGCAAGCTGCTCCGCGGCGCTGACGCGCAGTTGTGGTTCGAGGACCTCGTCGTGCTGGCGGATCTGGTTGCTGGCGCACAGCAGCTCTCCGGCGTCTGCAAAGACCCCGACGACGACAAGTACGTTGCTGCGGCTCTCGAGGGACGCGCGGCCTACGTCGTCACCGGTGATCGGGCGTTTCTCGATCTCAGGGAGCATGCGGGTGTGGAGATCGTGACGCCTCGCGCGTTCCTCGATCTACTCGGTTCGTGAGCGGACGAGCGCCACCAGCGCCGCTGGTTCAACGCGGATGGCGTTGGCGACGCGCAAGTGTGCCAGCTTGCCTTCCTCGCAAAGCGTGTACACGGTCCGCGTCGAGACGCGCAGGTGCGCGGCGACTTCCCGGACCGTCAGCAAACTGTCAGCAAACGGCTTGCGAAAACCTGCCAAGACTTGATGGCCGCTGGAGCCACCGCCCGAGGCTTGTCGAGTGCGAGCGAGGGCTTGCGAATCCTTGCCATCACGTCCGACAATCCCATCCGGCCTTTAAGCCGAGGGTCGTGGGTTCGATCCCCACGCGGCTCACTCTCAAATGCACGCTTCGAGGCGCGGTGATGCCGTAGGATCGCGCCGTGCCAGCCCGCGCCCTGTCCCGAGTCGCCCTCTCCTTCGCGGTGGCCCTGTTGGTGGCGCTCGTGCTCGGCGTCCAGGCCTCGTGGCGGCTCGCCGCGTTCGCTGGCTGGAACGCCTTCGCGCTCTCGCTCTTGGTGCTCGCCTGGATCACCATCACACGCAACGGCGCGGCGGAGACCCAGCGCCGGGCCGCGGCCGAGGATCCCGGGCGCACAGCGGTATACGCGCTGGTCCTGCTCACCTCCAGTTCGAGCCTCATCTCGACGGCCGCGCTGGTTCGCCGCGCGAAGTCGGTCGCCGGCCCGGAAGGCGACGCGCTGGTGGCGCTCTGCCTCGCCAACGTCGCGCTCTCGTGGGCGCTGACCCACACCGCCTTCGCGCTGCGGTACGCGCACCTCTACTATCGAGAGGACGAAGAGGGCGTCGGCGGCGTGGACTTCCCCGGCAAGGCCGCGCCCTCGTACTTCGACTTCGCCTATCTCGCGTTCACCATCGGGATGTGCTTCCAGGTCTCTGACGCGGCCGTGCCGAGTCCGCAGATCCGCCGCGCGGTGCTCCTGCACGCCACGCTGTCGTTCGTCTACAACACCGCCATCCTCGCCTTCGTGCTCAACCTGGTCTTCGGGTTCGCCAGTTAGTGGAAATGTGGGAGGAGGTCGGAATTTTTGCTCCGGAACGGCGGCGCAGTATGCTCTCGGGCGCTGGCCTCTTCAGATGGTTCAAGGAAGGTGACGGACACGTGCCACACGTCGTCAGGGCGGGTTCTGCATGCATGTGACGCTGCTGCTTTCGTTGCGGCCACAGTGGGAGGAGGTCGATGCGCTTGGGGGCAAGTGCATGGACTTCCTCAAGGCGGAGGGCCTCGATCCCGACGCGCAGAACGCGCTTTCCATGGTCGCCTGCGAGCTCGCCGAGAACGCCACCAAGTATGGCCATTTCGGCGGCGCCAAAGAGATCGTCAAGGTCTCGCTGGAAGTGCTGCCGACCCAAGTCACGGTGACGGTCAGCAACCCGGTCACGCAGGAGGAATCCGAAACGCTCGCCATCCTCGACCACACCGTCCAGTGGATCCGCGGCTTCCAGGATCCGTTCCAGGCCTACCTCGAGCGGCTGCGCGACGTCTCGGTGCAGAGCATGCTCAGCACCGAGAGCCGGCTCGGACTGGTGCGCATCGCCTACGAAGGCCAGTCGACGCTCGACTTCTTCGTCGGCGCGGACGGGATCCTGGTCGTCTCGGCCACCTTCCAGATGGCCCGGACGGGAGGGATGGCGTGATGCCCACCGAGACCTTCACCAGCCACGCCCTCACTCTGCTCGTGAGCGAAGACGAGAGCACGGTGCTCGTCACCTGGCAGGGGCGGAGCACCGCCCGCGAGCCCGCCGAGTTCCTGGTTCCCATCCTCACCAAGGCGCTCGACCGCGCCACCGAGCTGAAGCGGCCGTTGACGCTCGACTTCCGCGGGATCGAGTATTTCAACTCTTCGACCATCACGCCGGTCGTCCGGTTGCTCGAGGAGGCCAAGCGGCGGGGCTCGACGCTGGTCATCCAGTACGACAAGAAGCTGCGTTGGCAGGAACTCAACTTCTCGGCGCTGCAGATCTTCCACACCGGCGACCAGCGAATTCGAATTCTGGGGGTCTAGCCGATGAACGTCCCCGAGCGGCCGGCGGCGATCCCCTGCCGGCTAACGGCGGCCGATCGGATGATCGAAGCCCAGGTGATCTGGGCCCGCCCGAATACGCTCGTGGTCGCCTTCAAGCCGGGGGAGTCCCCGCCCTCGACCGGCGCGCCCTTCAAGGACGCGGCGCTCGATCTGGGCGGCCGCTGGGTCGAGCTCGGGAGTTGCCGATTCCAAGCCGGCGATGTCTGGCCGCGCCGGCGCCGCGAAGACCCGCCGCAGAACGTGGCCATGGGGCGGCTGGTCTTCATGGATCGGATCTACGATTTCTCGGGCCTGCTCGGCCGGCGCGCGATCAGCGATCTGCAGCAGCGCGTGAACCACCTGCCGATGGCGTGGAACCGGCGGCACGCCATCTCGAACGAGTTCCGCTCTTTCGTCGCCGACCAGCTCTTCGATCTTCAAGTTTACCGCGCCGTCTTCGAGGATCTGGACGCGCGGCTCACCGGCGAATCGGAGCAGACGCGCCTCGAGCTGCAGAAGCTTGCGCGCGAGCAGGAGTATCCGCGCTTCCGCACCTGGCTCGACGAGCGGGTGGCGGAGCTCGAGCGCATCACCGCTCCTCTGACGCGGCCGCAGCAGGAGCAGCACGGCTTCTACTTCCGCAAGCAGATGCGCGACTTCATCCTCAGCTCCGAGCTGCTCTCCCGCACCAACTCGAAGCCGCGCGGCTACGCCGGAGACTCCGAGGTGATGCGGCTGATCTACGACAACGACTTCCGCGGCCCTACCGTCTTCTCCCAGTTCCTGCACAAGTACCCGCTCGATCTGCCGGCCGCACAGGCGGTCCGCAACCGCCGCCGCCTGGTGGGCGAGTGGATAGGCCGGGAAAGATCCGGTGCGGGTGCTCTCGGTGGCCTGCGGTCCCGCCGAGGAGCTGCGCGAGATCCTGCTGACCGCCGAGGACGTGCCCCGCTCGCACTTCACTCTGCTCGACCAGGATCCGGAAGCGCTGGCGCAGGCGCGGGGGGTGATCGAGGAGCTGGAGAAGAAGCTCGGCACCACGCTGCAGGCGACCACGCTCTGCACTTCAGTGCGGACCATGCAGCAGGGCGGGTCGCCGATCGACGACTCGGTCTTCGACTTCGTCTACTCGATGGGCCTCTTCGACTACCTGACCGACACCACCGCCACCGCCGTGCTCTCCTGGCTCTACGGGCGGCTCGCGCCCGGCGGCGAGCTGGTGGTCGGCAACTTTCACAGCAAGAACACCTCGCGCACGTTCATGGAGTACTGGGCCGACTGGACGCTCTGGTACCGCAACGAAGGGGAGCTCTTGCGATTGTCCGACTCGCTGCCGGGCGCTCAATCCCGCGTCACATTCGAGGAGAGCGGTTGTCAAATCTTCCTGCACATAACCAAGACCCCCCGACGCAATCGATAACGCCCACCCGGGGGCTCATCTCCAGCGACGACGTCGCAGTCCGCGACGACGCCGAGCTCCGCGCCTACATCTACGATCTCGCGCACCGCTGGTCGATGACGCTCTCGGCGCTGGCCTTCACGCTGGTGCCGGCCTTCTTCCTGCTCGACTACATGGTGGTGCCGCCGGAGCTGCTCGGCCGCTTCGCTCTCTTCCGCGGCCTCGCGACCGTCATCCCGGTCATCCAGCTCTTCATCCTGCGCTCGACGCTGCCGAGCAAGAAGTCGCTCATGCACGGCTACCTGCTCACCTTCGTCACGGCTGGCGCCATCGCGCTCATGACCACCAGCCTGGGCGGCTTCAACTCGACCTACTACGCGGGCCTCAACCTGGTCATCGTCGCCATCGTCGTGCTCGTGCCGTGGGGCCTGATCCACTCGGTGGCCAACTCGCTCATCGTGCTCGGGCTCTACGTCGGGCTCAATCTCGCCTTCCCCAGCATCGAGGAGCCGCACACCGAAGC
>WNFM01026795.1_pt2 | contig 19086 bp, 20 predicted proteins | sample 5400271 | NCBI WGS metagenome assembly WNFM01 (sample SAMN13153352, study PRJNA577476) | soil metagenome | isolation source: 60 cm saprolite on Douglas fir-dominated hillslope | place: USA:California | collected 2013-09-17 | reverse complement strand
ACGGTTCGCGGCAACGGCATACCGCCAAAGACCTTCAACGGGCCGGCCACGGACCTCGAGAAACTCACGACACAGGCGGCCGAGTACGTCTACTCGAAATCGCAACCGGTTCGGTGGGCCTATTACCTGCAGAATGCGGGACGGGGCGAAGAGGCGATTGCGTTCTGCCGGGCGGCGCTCGGCAGCGCGAGGAAGGACGATCGCCCGTACTTGTTGAACGTCTGGGCCATATCCGTCAACAGCACGGGCGGCACACCGGGCGAGGCGCTGGCGCTGTTTCGCACGGCGCTGAAGCTCAAGCCGGACTACTGGCTCGCTTACAACAACGTCATCAATTCCCTCTGGCTCCTTGGTGATGAGGAAGGCGGATGGCGCGCCGAAGAGGTGATGCGCAAGGCCGCCGGCGGACGCCCCGGGCGGGCGCGTGATCTCTATTATCAAAACTGGGACACGCTCACGTGGAACTTGGGGCCATTGCTCGCTAGCAACGTCGCCGACGCCGAGGCCAACGCCGGAGTGGGAACATCCTTCAGTACGGCCGGGCCGTCAATCGCCGACATCCACGCTCGATTGCACGATCCGGAGGCCGCCGAACTGGCGCTGCCACTTCGTGCGCGGCCGCTTGGCAGCCGAGGCCGGCGATGCGGCCCGAGCGGCGACCGAGATGGAGGCGTTCGGAGCGGCCTACCGAGAACCCGCCGTGGTCGCCAACTACCCCGGCTACAACTGCTGGATCGCCCCGGCCGAGGAAGCCGCGGGACACCCGGACAGGGCCGATGCGGTACTCAAGACCGCCGGCACATTCGTGGATTGCTACCGCTTCCGCGCCGACATCCTCGATGGCCGTGGCGACTGGGTGAGGGCGCAAAATGCGTATGCCGAGGCAGTTGCGCTCGCCCCGGATCTACCCGCTGCGTATTTCTCCTGGGGTGTTGCACTGATGGAGCATGGGGATCTCGACGGCGCAGTGGCGAAGCTGGCGGATGCGAACCGGAAGGGTCCGCACTGGGCGGATCCCCTGAAAGTGTGGGGCGACCTCCTCGCGAAGCGCGGTCACGCAAGAGAGGCGCTCGTCAAATACGACGAGGCGCTCGAGTACGCGCCCAATTGGGCGGCCCTCACAGAGGCGCGCGCGGCCGCGGCGAAGCAGAAGACTTGAGTTGACCTTTGCCTCATTGGGCTGCAGACAGCATTCATGCGTTCCGACGTTTCCCTACGACCCTACGGCCCCGCGGCCGCGTCGGCTACTTCGCGCCGGTCCCGCCGTTGCCGAGAACGGCTTCCATGGGTCTCGACTGTTTTCCGAACGCATCGGTGCCGGCCGCATGCGGCCTGAGGTGAAGGCCCCGTGCAACTCCGCCCAAGGAGGCCGACAACGCTTGATCGAGCAGACCGCGCGTGGCGCCGCCGCGGTTCATCAGTCGGCTCGTCCATTGCAGCGAGGGATCGCCCTTCTTCCCAGCTTGCAGGGAAACGCTGCTGCCGCCGGTCTCCCACAGCGTCACCACACGGACGCGGTCGCGTGATCGATAATCCGACAATCGTTGCCACACCGTCGTGCCGCGCAACATGGGCGCGTCTTCCGCGTCGGCGAGACGGGAATCCTTTTCCAGCAGCGAGTGTCCGCGCGGACGAAACTCCGCCGCAGAAAAGGATTTGAATGCAGGCAGGTCGACAGCCTGGTAACTCGACGGGACAGCCGCGTAGCTCGAGGGCAGCGGCAGCATGAATGCGGGAGCGGGCGTGAATTCCCGTGCGACGTTGAAGTCCGGTTTCGCCGCGCTGACCGTCGGCGGAACTTGCTCGCCCGCCAGCGCTTCGGACGTGCGCACGATGGTGAGAATCGCAATTCCCACGAGCATCCTGTCGCACACGCCGAAATATCGGGTGGTGCGGCAACAGGCCTGCGCATCCACACCTGCGCAAATATTCTCTTCCCTGGACGAGTGTTGCATCATGCCCTCAACGACACGAACAGCATCCTCTAATATTGCGGTCGGGGAGCGCGGCATACGTCACAAATTTGCGCCAAGTCGGCGTGCACCGCCAGCGCGTCAAAACATAATCACGTTGGATTCCGTGTTATGTCTTATCGGGACCCTGCAGGCTGGGGCGGGCACTCTCCCAGTGGCGGCCGTCGAAGGGAGTAATCGACATCGATTCGACGGTTTCGCTGTCGATGCATCGCGCGTTCACGCTCACGCCGTCAGGGTGCGACCGCGGAGTATAAAAAGATTTCACGCCGCATTGGGAACAGAACGTGTGCTTCGCGACACCGGTGTTGAAGGTGTAGGTGGTCAAATCGCCGCGGCCGGAGACGAGCACAAATTGGTCCGCCGGAACGATCAGATGCAGGAAGCCAAACTTGCTGCAGATCGAGCAGTTGCAGTCCGTCACTTCGAGCCGCGCGGGCGCCGTCACTTCGAAGCGGACTCGTCCGCAGTGGCATCCACCTGAATGCTTAACCACGAGCTGAGTCATGCCGCGCGCCGGTCAATGTTTGTGTTCTTGGACCGCGAGGTCGTCCACCAAGGAAAGCAAGCGCTCCGGAGCGCCCGCCGAGCGCACATCCGCCACGTACTTACCATTGACGACGAATGTCGGCACGCCTTCTATCCGATAACGCAGCACGAGTTGATCGGCTCTTTGCAGTGCGGTCTCCACGGCGAAGGACTGACTGGCTTTCTTGAACGCGTCTTCGGATATTCCGAATTTCTTCAAGAAAGCGGCCTGAAGACGCAGCGCCCCGGCGGTATCGTTTGGATCGGTTGCGATCAAGGGATTGTTGTTGGTGTGTATCTCCTTGAAGACTTCGCCATGCAATTGATCGAGCTTGCCCATGCTCTCCAAGGTGTAATAAAGGCGCGCCGTCGATCGATGTCCTTCGCTCCACATCACGGGCACGCGCGAGAACGTGATGTAGGCAGGCTTGGTCTTCTTCCACGACTCGACCAGCGGGTCGATCGCATAGCAGTGCGGGCAGCCATACCAGAAAAACTCGAGGACCTCGACCTGGCCCGGTGGAACCGAGGTCGGTTGACCGGGAACCAAGCGCGTGTAATTGACCCCTTCCTGCCACAGCGGAGGAGGTGTGGTGGTGGTTGCGGCCGCGGCGTTCGACGTGCTGGCCGCCATCGTGGAGGCGACCGCCGCCAACAGCGGATTATGCGTGCCGGCGTCGCCGGTGGTTTCCTCAACCGTTTCTGACCCGTCTTCAGAGCCGCCGTGTCCGCCGGCGGCGCCAGGGCCGTCGTCGGGGTCGCGGCAGTTTGGCGCCGATCATCCGACGATTGCTGTTTGCCGCAGGCGCCCAGGGCGAGTGTCAGGACCACGAACAACGATATCGCCGATGCGCGCATGTTCAGCGAAGCCCCTGCAAAAAGGAGGCGACGTTTCGTATATCGTCGGGCGATAAGCGCTTGGCAATGGTCTGCATGATGCCGTTGGGTCCCGTGCCGCGAGCTCCCGACGCGTAGTCGTTCAACTGCTTCACGACATACACCGAATGCTGGCCGCGGAGCGCCGGGAACTTCGCGGGCTCATTGCCGAATCCGGTGGGTCCATGGCAGGCCATGCACGCGGGAATGCCCCGGGCACCGTCGCCGGCGCGATAAAGCTTCTGACCGGCCTGCCAGTAGGAGGGGTCCGCCTCCAGGCCGGTATTCACTTGGGAATCGAAATAGGCCCCCAGGTCCGCCATGTCCTCGTCTTTCAACGACATCGCGTTCGGCATCATGATGGGGTTGTTGCGCTTCGATTCCTTGAAGTTCTTGAGTTGCTCGGCGATGTAATCGGCCCCCAGCCCGGCGAGGCTGGGCCACTCGGGATTGACGCTGTTGCCGTTTGCACCATGGCAGACCTGGCACACGACGGCTTTGGCGGCGCCGGTTTCAGGGTTCCCGGCGGCACTGCCCGCAGTGCTCGCCAACGCGCCGGAAATTGTTGCTGCAAGGATCCAAAGCCGCTTCATGATCGCCATTAACCCCACTCTAAAGTGAACCGTCGACTCCTCTAAATTGTACACTACGCTCCATCATTTGCGCCCAAGCAACACCCCTCATGTCGATCTATCCCAATGTGAAATTCGTGACGAGTGCTGCCGAGGCGCACCAACTCGCTCCGGATACGGGCCGTGAAATCGCCTTCGCCGGCCGCTCCAATTCAGGCAAATCCACGGCGATCAACGCCATCACGCAACGGTCGGGCCTCGCTCGGGTCAGCCGTACCCCAGGCCGTACTCAGCTCATCAATTTTTTCGAATTGGCCCCCGATCGCCGACTGGTCGACCTTCCCGGGTACGGATTCGCCAAGGTCCCCGAAAGGGTGCGGGTGAAATGGCTGCAGCTCATGGAGCACTATTTCAATGTCCGTGAGTCGCTGGTGGGTCTGATTCTCATCGTCGACAGCCGCCGCGGTCTCGGCGCACAGGACGCTGCCATGCTCGAGTGGGTACTCGCCCGCGACCGACAAGCCCATGTGCTGCTGACCAAGGCGGACAAGTTGAACCGCAGGGATTCGCAGCGCGTGTTGCAAGAGACCAAAAGCGCGTGCGGCGACACCGCAGTGACGGCTCAGTTATTCTCTGCCCATGCGAAACAGGGGTTCGAAGAAGCGCGCGGCGTGATGGATCGCTGGCTCGAGGCCGCTTAAAAAAAGGCCCCGGTGGCAGTTTTGACACAGCCACCGAGGCTAGACCAACCCGGCATGGGGATGACAAACCGGGTCTCGCCCGCTCAGGGAGAAGAGCGGGGAGCGTCTTTCACGCTCATGAGTTTAGATGGGGACACCCAGGGAAAGTTCCAGGGGCTGCGCCCGCATTTGTGCGAAATTCATCAATTCGCCCTGCGAGGCCTCAAATCGGCCAAAACCTGCAAAAAAGGCGGGCGACTTTGCAATCCCTGCCATTTCTTGACACCGCCGTATAGCTCTAGTGCGCCTCGTCCCAGTTTCGGCCGATTCCTACATCGACCTTGAGCGGCACGCTTAAGTCGACGGCATGCGCCATGTGCTGCCGCAGTTGCTGCACCAGCGCATCGACCGCCTCATCCGCGACTTCCAGCACCAGTTCGTCGTGCACTTGCATGATGAGCCGCGCCGGGGCTCCCGAGGTTCGCAGCCAGGCATCGACGTCGATCATGGCGCGCTTGATGATGTCGGCGGCGCTGCCTTGCATGGGGGCATTGATCGCTTGGCGTTCGGCGGATTGTCGCAGCCCCTGGTTTCGAGACAGGATTTCCGGCAGGTACAGACGGCGGCCGAAAATGGTCTCGACGTAACCGACGTCGCGAGCCTTCTGCCGGGTCTCGTCCATGTAGCGCTTCACACCGGGATAGCGCTCGAAATAGAGATCGACGTACTTCTGCGCCTCGCCCCGACCGATGCTGAGCTGGCGCGCGAGGCCGAACGCCGACATCCCGTAAATCAATCCGAAATTGATCGCCTTCGCGGAGCGCCGCTGGTCGGAGGTGACGGTGGCGAGCGGGATTCCGAGCACCTCCGCCGCCGTCGCCTGGTGAACGTCACGATCCTCCGCGAAGGCCGCCAGCAGGCTCGAGTCGCCCGAAAGGTGGGCCATGATGCGCAGCTCGATCTGCGAATAATCTGCGGCCACCAAGGAGTGGCCGGGCGCTGCCACGAAGGCCTGCCGAATCCGCCGGCCCTCCGGCGTTCGAATCGGAATGTTCTGAAGATTCGGGTCCGTGGAGGAGAGCCGGCCCGTTGCCGCGACGGCTTGATGATAGGACGTGTGGATGCGTCCTGTCTGCTGATTGATCTGCTCCGGCAGCTTGTCGGTATAGGTCGATTTGAGTTTCGCGACTCCTCGATATTCGAGGATCAGCTTCGGCAGCGAATAGGACAAGGCGAGTTCCTCGAGCACGTCCTCCGCAGTCGACGGTTGTCCCGTCGGCGTCTTGCGGATGACGGGGATTCCCAATGTGCCGAACAAGATTTCCTGCAACTGCCTCGGCGAATCAACGTTGAAGACACCGCCCGCCTCGCTGTGGGCTTGCGCCTGCAATTCCAGCATGCGTCCCGCGAGTTCCGTGCTCTGCTTCCTCAGAAGCTCGCGGTCGACGAGCACTCCGGTACGCTCCATCCGGTACAACACGGGAACCAGCGGCTGTTCGATCGACTCATAGAGATTTTTCAAACGCGGCAATGCTTCGAGCTGCGGCCAGAGTGCCTGATGCAGCTGCAGCGTCACGTCGGAATCTTCGGCGGCGTACTCGGCGGCGCGCTCGATGTCGACTTGACTGAAGGGGATCTGCTTCGCGCCCTTTCCGCAGATGTCTTCGTAGTGGACGGTCTTGATGCCGAGGTATTTCTCGACCGTCGAATCCATGTCATGCCTCAGGACGAAGACGCTGTTGAGCACATACGACTCGAGCATGGAGTCGTACCGATGGCCGGCGAGCGCAATCCCGTAGTTCGCCAGAATGTGGCAGTCGAACTTCAGGTGATGGCCCAATTTCGGCTTCGCCTCGTCCTCGAGCAGCGGTTTCAGTGCGGCCAGCACGCTGCCGGTGTCGAGTTGCGCGGGCGCGCCGGGGTAGTCGTGCGACAACGGCACATAGGCGGCCTCTCCCGCGGACACGGCGAATGACACCCCAACGATCCGCGCCCGTAGGTAGTCGAGGTTGTCGGTCTCCGTGTCGAACGAAATGAGCGGGGCAGCGGCAAGCTTGGCGAGCCACGCATTCAATGCTTCCTGAGTCGTCACGGTCTCGTACTCACGCCGCCGCACGGACACGGCCGCCGCTTCCTGCAACCCGGGTGAGAGCGGCGGCGCGGCGGCGGACGAATCGCCGGCGGCTTGCGGCGCACCTGCGGCAGCCGCCGCGATCGCTTCCGGGGATGCCTCCAGCGAGCGCAGCAGAAGGCGCAGCTCCAGGCGCGTGTACAACTCCCGGAGCCGCGGCAGATCCGGCCGGCCGGCGGACAGCTCCTCGGGATTCAACGTCAACGGCACGGCGGTATCGATCGTGGCAAGCTTGCGCGACAGTTCGAGCATCGGCAGTTCAGCGCGCAAGTTCTCGCCGACCTTGCCGGCGATGGAAGCCGCATTGACGATCAGGGAATCCAAGGTTTGATACTGGGTGAGCCATTTGGCGGCTGTCTTCGGACCGACGCCCGTTACGCCCGGTATGTTGTCCGAGCTGTCGCCCACCAAGGCCAAATAGTCGACGATCTGTTCGGGGAACACATCGAATTTCGCTTTGACACCCTCGCGGTCCATGCGCGTATTGGTCATCGTGTTGACGAGAGTGATGCGCGGCCCGACGAGCTGCGCCATGTCCTTGTCGCCGGTCGAGATCAGGACGTCGTAGCCTAAGTCTGCGGCCTGCTTTGCCAGGGTGCCGATCACGTCGTCGGCTTCGACGCCGGCAATGCGCAGCAACGGGAGGCCCAGTGCGGCAACCGCATCGAGGAGCGGCTGCACCTGCGAGCGTAGATCGTCGGGCATGGATGGACGATGCGCCTTGTATTGCTCGAAGAGATCATCTCGGAACGTTCTGCCCGGCGCGTCGAACACCACCGCCACGCGCTCGGGCGACTCTTCCTTCATGAGTTTGTTCAGCATGTTGAGCACACCGAGCACCGCGCCGGTGGGCGCGCCTTGCGAATTGGTGAGCGGCGGCAGCGCATGAAACGCGCGGTACAAATAAGAGGAACCGTCGACCAACAGCAACTTGCGCGTAGTCATGGTCCGAAATGTCGGTCGCTAGGGCTGCGGCGCGGGGCCGGGAGCGGCCGACGGCGTCTGGTCCGATGACGGCGAGTTACTCGATGGCGGCGCGCCACCCGATGGGGGCGAAGGGGCGGGCGTGGCCGGGGGCTTGCCGACGCCAATCTTCTTATGGGGGTGCTGCGCGTCGGGCAGCACCAGCGGTCCCTTCTGCCCGCAGGCCAGAAGAGTCCCCGCCACCGCGACGACGACCAGCAAATGCATGTTTCGCATCCGCGAAGTATAGCGCCGCCAACGCTGCTTCCGCCTCGTGCCGGAACTTCCATTGCTGCCCCTCAGTCCCATATGGGGTAACCAGCGGAGAGACGGATGAGCAAATTGTCAGCGGCGGTATGGGGGCTTGCTGCCGGCGCGTGCGCCGCGTCGGCGCCGGCCTGTGCGGAGAACCTTCTGGGATTTTATGTGGGGGGCGGCCTCGGCGAATCGACGGTGCGAAGCGACACCAATTATCCCGGCAGCTTTGGTTATGGCTACGACGCCTTCTATAGCGACCCGCGGCACCATTTTGCGTGGAAGGCGATTGCCGGCATTCGGCCAATTTCCATCATCGGTGCGGAACTCGAGTACATCGATTTCGGCCATCCCGGCGGCGACGGCGGCTACTACAGTTATAACTATGGCCCGGACTCGCATCCTCGAGCGATCGCGGCCTTCGGCGTGGGGCACTTGCCGTTGCCGATTCCATTCACACCAACGTCAATGGTTTCGACGGCAGCGCCTGCGGGTTCAATCAAGTCTACCCGCAGTGCGGTTCGATCACCTCGCAAGGGACTTGGGACACGCGATTCGCTTACGGCGCCGGCGTGCAATCCAATATTTGGGGCCTGTCCGTTCGAGCCGAATACGAACGCATCAATTCGCAATTCGGCGATCCTGATCTGTTTTCGGTGGGCGCGACGTGGACCTTTTGACGGCGTGACGCGCCGATTGCGTGACTCGCCGACAACGTGATGCGCCGTTGGAAGCGGCCACCTGCCGCGCGCGGCGATCGCGGTACGCTTTATACTTGCTGCCATGACACTCAAGACCAAGTCGCGGCGGCGCGCAGGACGGCTCTGCACACTCGGTTTGTTGGGCGCGGTTCTTTGCGCATGCAACGCATCCACTACCTTGTTGAAGCCGAGCGGCGGCGCCGGCGACCCGGTTACGTCGGGACTGCGGACCAAGATCACGACGATCGTCGTGATCTATGCGGAAAACCGCGCCTTCGACAATCTGTACGGCAACTTTCCTGGTGCTGTTGGCGTGGACCAAGTCGTCGACGCAGCCGGGCATCCGCTGCCCGGATATGTCCCACAGGTGGATCGCAACGGCTCCGTCCTGCCGAACTTGCCGCCGACCTGGGGCGGGGTGACGGCAGCCGGGTACACGCCCGTGATCACCCAAGCTCAAAGCGCCGGCCTGCCGAACGCGCCGTTCGCGATCGAGCGCGCGTTCACCGCACAATCGGGCGTCGCCCTGACCCCATCGGCCGTCACGCGGGATCTGTATCACCGTTTCTTCGAGCATCAAATGCAAATCGACAATGGGTCGAACGATGGATATGCCGCTTGGTCGGATGCCGGTGGACTATCCATGGGCTACTACGATACCAGTCGCTCCGCGCTGTATGCATTGGCGCGCCGCTACGTGTTGGCGGATCATTTTTTCCAAGGCGCCTTCGGCGGATCTTTTCTCAATCATCAATACCTCATCTGCGCCTGCGCACCCGAATACCCGAACGCGGACCAATCCCCCGCCAAACCGTCCATTACCCTGCTCGAGACCGGTGCCGATGGCCGCATGTTGCCGCGCCTCATGATCGCAAAGGAATCGCCCGCATCGGCGCTCGACGGGCCGCCCAAGTTCGTGAAAAGCGGCAATATCGCACCGGCCGCCTACTTCGGCGACGGCAAATTCCATGCCGTGAACACCATGCAGCCCGCCTACCAACCCAGCGGCAATGCGCCGGCGGGCACGGATGACGCCGGCAGATATGCAGACCCCGGTAAGGCGACCACGTTGCCCCCGCAGAGCGCCACGACCATCGGCGACCTGTTGAGCGCAAAGAGCGTCACGTGGGCCTGGTATTCGGGCGCTTGGAAAGCCGCTCTAGCCGACGGCGCACAGCCGGCGGCGAACGAGCGCCGTGTGATTTATGCGCCGGAGATCCCGGCCGGCAATCCGGACTTTCAACCCCACCATCAGCCGTTCAACTATTACGCGCGGTTCGATCCGCAGGCGCATCCCGATCAGCGCACGGAGCACTTGAAGGATTACGAGGACCTCGTCGCCGATAGCGCAGCGGGACATCTACCCCAGGTCGTGTTCTACAAACCTCAGGGCAACCTCAATCAGCATCCCGGCTATGCGTCGATCGCCGACGGCGATGCGCATATCGCGGATCTGGTGGCGAAGCTTTCGGCCGGTCCGCAATGGGCCCAGATGGTGATCGTGATTACCTACGATGAGTACGGCGGTGCCTGGGACCATGTCGCGCCGCCGAAGGGGGATCTCTTAGGCCCGGGAGCGCGTATTCCGGCGATAGTGGTGTCCCCGTTCGCAAAAATGGGTACCGTTGACCATACCCCGTACGATACCGGCTCGATCGTGCGGTTGATAACGCGCCGCTTCGACCTCGAAGCGCTGCCGGGGCTTAAGCTGCGCGATCGCAGTCTCGCAGAACATGGCGAGCAGCAGCCCATCGGCGATCTGACGAACGCGCTCGAATTGACGCCCTGAAGGCCAGGCTCCCGCTTACTGGTCTAGCGCCTTCGGGTCCGTCGGCTTCACCGGCTTGACCGCCTTGCGGGCGGGCGGGGCCGCCGGAGCGGGAGTCGTCGCAGCGGGTGATGTCTCGCTCGGTTTCACACTGAGCAACTCCACCTCGAAGTTCAGCAACGAGCCGGCCGGTATGCCCGGGCGAGGAGTCGCGTCGTATGCCAGTTCGGGCGGTACGAACAGCTGCCATTTGGCGCCCGGCTTCATGAGCACCAACGCTTCCTGCCATCCCTTGATGACGCCGTTAACCTTGAAGGTCGCCGGTTGGCCTCGGGCGTAGGAGCTGTCGAATTCGCTGCCGTCCAGCAATTTCCCCCGGTAGTTGACCGTCACCTCGTCGCTGGGCGCGACCGCCGGCGCCTTGGCATCGCCCGGTATGAGGACTTTGTACTGGAGGCCGTCGGCGGTGGTTTTCACGCCTTTTTCCTGGCCGTTCTTCGCCAGGAAGTCCTTTGCCGCCGCCTTGTTGCGCCCCAGCGACTCGGCCATGACCGATTGCACATACGCCTGCAATTGTTGCTGATTCTCACGGGTGGATTTCTTGCCCGCTAACCCGTCCTTGATGCCGCGATCGAGCGCATCGCTGTTCAGTTGATTGGTGATTCCCACGCCGTGCAGTTGTTCCGCGAAGGTCAGTCCGAACAAATAGCTGGTCTGTTCGATGGACTGGTCGGCGGGCTGCGCTCCGGCCGGCGCCGCAGCGGCAGGTCCCGCGGCAGGGGCGGGGGTTTGAGCGCCGGCGAAGGGCGCGGCAGCCACCAACAGGCAGACACTGGAGGCGCGTACGAATCCGTGAGTTGTTTGTTTCATGGCGCGCACGATACGCCACTCGATGTCGCGAACGCTAGGGTGATTAGACTGTACGGTTGAGTTCCCTACTTAAGTCAAGGATCCCTGTTTATTAAGATTTATTAAGGGTTCCTACTTTGACGATCGCGATCGTCAGGCGCGAAACGCACACCAGGTCTTGCTCGTCGTCGACGATTTCGATGGCCCAAACATGCGAGCGTCCGCCCAGGTGCACGGGCCGAGCGGTGCCCGTGACCAGCCCGCGGCGCGCCGAGCGCACATGGTTGGCGTTGATTTCCTGGCCCACGCACAGGAACCCAGCTCTATCGACGCACATGACGGCGCCCGTGCTGCCGAGCGTCTCCGCCAGCACCACCGAGGCGCCGCCGTGCAACAGGCCGTAGGGTTGCCGCGTGCGGCCGTCCACGGGCATGGTGGCGCGAACGAAGTCGGCGCCGATTTCGGTGAATACGATGCCGAGATGGCCTGCCATGGTGCCGACCCCCGCGCCATTCAGCTCTTCCAGCGTGTGAGGACTACGCCAGATGCTCACGGGGGATCCTTCAGCTTCGCCGCCACCTGTCGGTAGGCCTCACGAAACGGCACGTCGTCCTTCGTCACCAAGGCGTTTGCCTCGGCGGCGGCGTGAATGCCGGGGTCGAGCCGAATGTTCTGCGGATTGAAGCGCACTCCGGCCAGCGCGTTCGGCAGAATGTCGAGCGTCTGAAGACACGAGTCGATGCCGCGAAACAAGGGGGGCTTGATGAGCTGCAGATCCCTGTGATACCCGGAGGGGAGCTTCTGCGTGATGTTCAGCACTTCATTGAGGGCGCCGTGCGCCACCGCGCTGCGTCCGCGCATCAGCTCGAAGACATCGCGGCAGGCTGACGAACCCGAATTCCTGGGTGTAGAACAGCAGCAGGTCGGCTGCGAGTCTTCCGATGTCCTGCGTCAGCAGGGTGATTTCGAACAACAGCTGTGCCTCGGCTTTGCCGCGAGAGAGTTGCACTGCCGTCACCGGCTCCTGCGTCACCGTGAATCCCAACTTGAGGCGCGTCGCCTCTCGGCTCACATCGAGGTTCGGCGTGCCGTAGCCGGCCGCGGATCCGAGGGGATTCTTGCCGATCCGCCGCTGCGTGAGGTGCAGGCCGTCGGCATCGTCGCGAATTTCGGAAGCGAAGCCTAAGGCCCAGAGCGCCACCGTACTCGGCATGGCCTGCTGCATATGGGTATAACCGGGCAGCACCACCTCGCCTTGGCGCGCCGCCAGGGCGTCGAGCGCCTCCGCCACCGCGATGGCCCCGGCATGCACGGCGTGCGCCGCCTCGCGTAGGTACAGCCGCAGCGCCGCCAAGACCTGGTCGTTGCGTGATCGACCGGCATGCAGGCGTCCGCCGACGGGCCCGATGCGCGCCGTCAGCAGATTCTCGATCGCCGTCTGGCAATCCTCCTGTTCGAGAGTAATTCGCCACTTCCCGAGCGCATGCTCTTCGCCGATGGCGATCAGCGCGCCGCGGATCGCGACGAGGTCGGCATCCGAGAGCAAGCGTCGCTCGTTGAGCATTTCCGCATGCGCGATCGAGGCGCGGACGTCGTGTTCGACCAGCCGGTTGTCCAACTCGAAATCCTCGCCGGCTGTGTACGCAAGTACCCGTGCATCGAGCGGAGTTCCCTTGTCCCAGAGCCGAGTCATGCCGCGCCCAGCTGTTCCTTGGCGCTCAATGCCTTGAGGTCCGCCACGACCAAGGTACCCGTGCCCTCGTTGGTGAAGATTTCCGCCAGCAGGCTGTCCGTCGATTTGTAGGTAATCACGTGCACTCGGCGCACTCCGCCCCGGATCGCACTCTCGATGGCGGTGGCCTTGGGCAGCATGCCGTCCTTCAAATGGCCCTCGTCGCGCAGCCGCTTCAAGCCCTTGATGTCGGTATAGGAAATCACCGTGCTCGGATCCTGCACCCGCTCCAGGATGCCCGGAGCGCCGGTGCACAGCACCAGCTTCTCAGCGGACAGCGCACCTCCGATGGCCGCGGCTACCGTATCGGCGTTGATGTTGAGCAAGACCCCGTTGGAGTCCGCCGACAGCGGACTGACCACCGGCATCAAGCCGATCTCGAGCAGCCGTTCGAGCACCGCGGCATTGACCGAGTCGATGTCGCCCACGAAACCATAGTCCACGGTCTCGCTGGATCCTTCCGAGACGGGAACGGGCGCACGCTTATGAGCTCTGATGAGACCGGCGTCGACGCCCGACAGACCGATGGCCTCGATGCCGAGTTCGCGGCATATGGCCAGGATGCGGGTGTTGATGAGGCCATTCAACACCATCGACGTCACATCGATGGTTTTCTGATCGGTGATGCGGCGGCCGTTCACCATCTTGGTCTCGATGCCGAGTGCAGCCTGCACGCTGTCGAGCTGCGGGCCGCCGCCGTGCACGAGAACGGTTTTAATGCCGACCTGGTGCAGGATCGCGACTTGTTCGATGAGCGCCCGCGTGGAGACTTCATCGCTGAATACCGCGCCGCCCGCTTTGATGACGAAAATCTTGTTCTTGTACATGCGGATGTAGGGCGCGGCGCTCATGAGCGCCAAAACGGCTACCGAAGGGTCGGGGCGACTCATCATCGAAATTCTCCCAAGCTAGAAACCTGTCGGACTTGCGTTTTCCCCTGCTGCGCAGCCGGCAAAAACCACGCTTTTTGCCAGCGGCAACGAAGCTGATGTCCGACAAACGCGCAGGAGCGCGTTTGGACGACCGGAGGTCGGCCCGAAGGGTGCCGTCCAGGGATGGTAAGGCACAAAAAGCGCCGCAGGCGACTTTTTCCCATGAACAAGAGCCGTCAGGACAGCATGCGGTGCAGAACGGCCATCTGCACCGACAGACGATTGAAGGCCTCGCGCTTGACGACGGCGCGGGGTCCATCGAGTACTTCATCGGCGACGGCCACATTGCGGCGCACCGGCAGACAATGCATGAGCTTCGCGTCGGGCAGCGCCGGTGCGAACCAGCGCTCTCGGACGCACCAGTCCGAGAGGTCGGCCCGCAGGCGAAGGTCGGCCTCGACGTCGCCGTAATACGCGGTGGTGCCCCACTCCTTGGCATACAGCACACTGGCGCCGGCGAGCGCCGCTGCGCGGTCGGAGGTCTCGGTGACCGAACCACCGGCTGCCGCGGCGGCCAGACGCGCCTTATCCATGATCTCCGGCGGCAGCGCGAACCCATCGGGCCGTGCCACGACGACGTCCATGCCGCGCATTGCGGCCATCTGCAGCGTTGCTGCGGGAACCGCCAACGGAAGCCCCTTGGGGTGGTACACCCAACTCAGCACGAATTTTGCGCGCACCGGTATTCCGAGTTCATCCATGGTGCGCCAATCGGCCAGCGCCTGGCACGGATGATTCATGGCGGACTCCATGTTGATCAACGGCTTGTCGCATAGCGTATCGATCATGCGGAAGAAGGTCTCGTCGATATCGTGCTTCAGGTTCTTGCCTTCGGCGAAGGCGCGCACGCCGAGCGCGTCGCAGTACGAGGCCAGCACCGGTATGCCTTCACGGATGTGTTCCGCGGCGACGCCGTTCATGATGGTATGGAGCCGGGTCTCGAGCTGCCAGGTACCCTGCCCCGGCGTGATGACGAACGAGTCGCCGCCGAGGCGCGCCATGCCGGCCTGGAAGGATGCCAAGGTGCGCAAGGACGGATTGAAGAAAATCAATCCGAGGATCTTGCCCGCGAGCGCGCGCGGCTGCGGCTTGACTTGCAGCGATTGCGCCAGCGCCAACAGATCGAGGATCTGCTCGCCGCTGAAATCGGCAAGATCCATGAAGCGTTTCATGCCGGAATCGCCGACAGTGCGTCGCACAGGCGATCGACGTGGCCTTCATTCAGAATGTACGCCGGCAACAGGCGCAGCACATTCGGGTCGCCGCTGGTGCCGGTCAGAATGTTCCTTTCCATGAGTGCGGCCTGCACTTCCTTGGCGGGACGCGAGGTCTTGAGACCTAGGAGAAAACCCGCGCCCTGAGTGCCGGTCACGGGACCGGTGATGCAGTTCGACCGGATGTAGGTCGAGACCTGACGCACGTTCGCGAGCAGCGACTCCGATTCGATGGTGTCGATCACGGCTTCGGCGACCGCGCAGGCCATGGGCCCGCCGCCGAACGTGGTGCCCATGTCGTCGTATTTGATCTGATCCGCCACTCGTCTCGACATCAGCAGCGCAGAGACCGGAAATCCGTTGCCCAGCGCCTTGGCCGCCGTGATGATGTCGGGCGTCACGCCGTAGTAATTCGCCGCGAAAGGGGCGCCCGTTCGGCCCATGCCGCATTGCACTTCGTCGAAGATCAGCAGGGCTCCCACATCGTCGCAACGTTGACGCAGGGCCTCCAGCATCGGCTTTCCGACATCGTAGGCGCCTCCCACGCCTTGCACCGGTTCCACGATGACCGCGGCGGTATCAGTGTCCACGAACCGTTCGACCGCCGCGGGGTTGTCGCGTGGTGCGAACGTCACGTCGAACGGGGTGCGTGGAAAGCCGTACCACTTGCCCAGGGCGCCCCAGGTCACCGCGCCGGCGGCGGCGGTGCGGCCGTGCCAGCCCTGTTCCAGCGCCACGGCTTTGCCGCGTCCCGTGAATTTGAACGCGAGCTTCAGCGCATTTTCGTTGGCCTCGGCGCCGCTGTTGATCCAAAACACGGTGTCCAATCCGAGTCCCACGAATTTCGCCAGGCGCGCCGCCGCCCGCTCGCGGACGCCTACGTGCAGAGCATTGGTCTGAAAGGCCATCTGCCGCGCCTGGGCGGACAGCGCGGCCAGCCACCGCGGATGGCCATAGCCCAATCCCGCAACCGCGTGCCCGCCATAAAAGTCCAGGATCTTCCGGCCGTCGCGAGCATGCAGCCATACGCCGTCGCCGTGCGCGACTTCGATCGGATACTGCGCGAAAACCTGTGCGAGATGACTCTTCATCGATTGCGGCCCTTAAGCGTTGTCCAAAAGGTTCATGTCCAACCCGGAGCGGGCGACTTGAGACCCATGCTCTCATCGAAACCCAATAGACGGTTCATCCATTGCACGCCGCCGCCTGCCGCTCCCTTGTTCAAATTGTCGAGTACGGACATGACGGCGATCGAAGTGCCGTTGGTGACCGCGCTCAAATTCGCGTAGTTGCTGGTCGCGACATCCTTGACGCGCGGTGCCGTGCCGATCACCCGCACGAAGGGACAGGCCTTGTAGTAGGCGGTCAGCGCTTGATGCCGCGCGCGAACGGCCCCGAATGCGGGACGAAGTTGAATTCCGCCTCGATTCCGCTCGCAAGCTTTGCGCAGGCCGTGATTTCCGGCACATGACGATGACTCAACGCGCCGTAGCTGTACAAATCGCTGTGACGCTGCGGATGGTGGGTGCCTTCGCTGGGTTTACGGCCGGATCCGGTACTGCCGGTGATGCCCGTGACGAACAGCCGCGTATCGGTCAACCCAAGGGCCAACAGAGGCACGCTCGCCAGCAGAGTGGCAGTGGCAAAGCACCCCGGATGCGATACGTGCGGCGTCGGCGACGTCGGCAGATGTTCCGGCACCGCGCAGGTGAAATGACGAATCCGCTCCGGCGCGCCATGCGCGTGCTTGTACACGGCCTCGTAGGCGCCGGCGGTGGCATACCGAAAGTCGGCCGAGATGTCGACGCAGTGGACACGCGTGCCCGCCATCTCGGCGGCGCTGAGCAATCGATCGATGATTCCGGCGGCGACGCCGTGGGGCGCCGCCGAGAAGAGCGCGGATCGAGGCGCTTTTCGGATGAGCGATTCGATGTCGTCGAGATCGGTGAAATTGAGCTCTGGGTAGGCGCTTTGCAAATGCGGGAAACTTGCTGCGACCGGCGCGCCGGGCTTGCTGTCGGACAAAATGGCGGCAACGGAGAGTTGCGGGTGCCCGGCAATCAAGCGCAATAGCTCGCCGGCCACATATCCCGTGCCTCCGAGAACGATGGCCGGAGTTACGTCGCTCACGCCCCGACCACTTTCGCCGCGCCGACGTCGCCGATCCCAAGCTTGGCGATGAGATAGTCGCCCAGATCGGCTGGGGTGCTGATGGCGTTGAATGCCTCGACGTTCATCTGCTCACGGATGATTTCGACGCCCACGAGATTATCGGTGGCCGGTCCCGTGACGGCCGCGGGTTCGATGCCGAAGCGTTCGCGCAACAGCTTGATTCCGCCCCAGGCGGCAACCGGATCGTTCGCGGACAACACGACCGCCGTGAGCGCCGTTTTGATGGCGGCATCCAGCAGGATCGAGTGCACTCCGTAGGTGCCCAACAGGCCGTCGCCCAGCTCGAAAACGATGACATCGGGCTGTCCGCTCGCCATCTCGGTCAACATGGTCCGCGTCAGCGCGGGACCGCTTTTTTCCGTGGTGGTCACGATCCCGAGATCGGTGAAGATCATGGTGCGCCGGGCGCCGGAATCCTCGAACGCGAGTATGTCGCGGCGCAGGGAAACTCCGGTGGCCTTGAACGCGTCCACGATGAGGCCGCGGTGGCGGGCGCGGGCGATGATGGCGGACGCCGCCGCTGTTTTTCCCGCCTCCATGCAGGTGCCCGCGAGCGCAATGACCGGCACCCCGCGCATGCTGAGCTCGGCATCGTAGTTCAACGGCTTGTAGCCCACCTTGGCCGGAACGCCGATGCGCTCGCCGAGATACGGGAAGGTCAACACGGTTCCCAGCACTTTGCAGTCGAATGGTTTGCCCTTGTCCGGCGTTGCCGAGTCGCAAATGCCGAGGACGCCGCCGATGTTGAGCATTTGGATCACATCGCCCGGCTTCAGCGTCTCGGGTATGTGCCCGGAGTAGCCGAACAAGGCTTTGCGGTGTCCCAGCGCCCCCACGACGATGTCGCCTCTCGAAACCTTGGCCATACGTCCGCTGGTCAGTTCGAGCGTGTTGTAGGTGGACTTGGTATTCAGGATCTCGACCACCACGACCACGCCTTCTTCGCAGGGGATTTCCGCCGCGATGCGAAGCTCGCGCGACAGACCGCAGGCCTGAGTGACGGAGGCGATCTTGTCGACGACCACTGTGCGCATTCCGCTCATGATTTATCCGCTCCCGGGGGCGTGCATGTCCCTAGTTTTGTCCAGCGCGCTTGTGAAAGATTCCGGTCAGCGCCAGCATTTTTGAATAGCCCAGCGCGTCCGCCGGCGTCCATTCACCCGCGGCTTCGCCGTATACCCCCTTCGATGCGGCCATCAGGGAATACGGCGACGTCACTCCCTCGATGAACGCGGAACCCGGTCTGAACAGCACCTTCACCTCGCCGGTTACGCGCACTTGAGATGACGTCAGCAACGCTTCGATGTCGCGGCAGACGGGATCCAGATGCTGTCCCTCGTGCACCCAGTCGCCGTAGGGTTGCGCCACGGTGTCCTTGAGGCGCGCCTGCTTGCCGGTCAACACCAGCTTCTCGAGTTCCCGATGCGCCGTCAGCAGAACATCCGCAGCCGGCGCTTCGAAGGCCACCCGTCCTTTCGTCCCGATCACGGTGTCGCCCAGGTGGATGCCGCGGCCGATGCCGAAGGGACCCGCCAGCGCCTCCAGCCGCTCGATGATCGAGACCGGCGACTGCACCTCGCCGTCGAGGCTGACCGGGATTCCCGCCTTGAAGCCGATCGTATGCCTTTGGGAAGCCTTAGGGTTCGAGAACGCCTCCTTCGACAGCACCCAGGCGTCGTCCGGAATGCTGCCGCCCGAGGTCAGCGTCTCTTGGCCGCCGATGGTAACGCCCCACAGACC
>WNFM01082903.1_pt1 | contig 19100 bp, 21 predicted proteins | sample 5400271 | NCBI WGS metagenome assembly WNFM01 (sample SAMN13153352, study PRJNA577476) | soil metagenome | isolation source: 60 cm saprolite on Douglas fir-dominated hillslope | place: USA:California | collected 2013-09-17 | reverse complement strand
GCAGCGTGTTCTATTCCGAGCACGATCCAAATTGCCTCTGGTTCAAATTCGGCGTTTTGGAGCAGGTACACAAGGCTATGGGATTTCGGCTCTCTGGTTATTTCAGTGACCTTTACGAGCGTGCAACAAGTTATCTTCAGCATGGATACGCTGGGTTGGAAACAGTCCCAACCCCTTTGGAGCCGGTCACTGAGGAGTTACCATTAATCGGTGAAACCACTTTCGTTTCTGCTGGCAATGACGGGTTCTACCACTGGCAAACGCAAGTAGAATTGCGGCAGATTTTTGCACCCAAGCAAGTACCCTCCGCAGCGTTTTACTACGCTCCTGGTGATCGGCTTAGGAAGCTTGTCGCAAACGTGAAATGGAAATGCAGAATTTCGGCAGAGAGGGAGTTTACGGACGCGATGGTTGAAAACATTGAGTTTGTTTCTGAGAAGTTCGAAACACCCGGCCACGTCGACTATATACAACTTCGTCATCCGCGCTGGATAAGCCTTGAGAATTATGCAGAAGCAGGGACGCAACAATTTCCTAAAATCATGTTCAGAACAGAAGGCAAGGTTACGCAAATCAGGCGTGCTAACGGAGAAGACGAGATCACGTGCACGTTTCTCACCCCACCTGGCTTTCAGAGCGGTGTCACACTAGAAGGAAAGCTCACCGAACCTATTCCGGCGTTGCCGCCGCCGTTGGTAGAACGTACGATGACGGCCTATCGAGTAAGACCGCACGGGTTCAACGTAGGTGATAGAGTGGAGATCAATGATAGCTCCGATCTATCAAAGCGGTTCAAAACTCAATCCGCCTAAAAGCATCTGCTCTTGAACCGGGCCGCGAGCTCGCTCAACTCGGGGTGTCAGGATAGCGGGCACCCACATCGAACCGCGCCTGGCGCCATCCTGGGAAAGCTTTTTTGAGACCCCGGGGTCTCATTCCCCCTTTTCGGCCGGAAAGAGAGAAAAGACCGTTCCCGGCGATGAACCCACTCGGGAACGGCTTTGCTTGTCCCGCCGCTTGTACGGCCTGCCCGTCTAGCGTCCGAGAAAACTGAACCTTTTCAGACCAGAGCGCGAAGTCCGATAGTGAGTCCTGAGAAACCCCTTCTTAACTAACTTAGGCCTTGCGCCGGGGCCAAAATGCCAAACTTCGATGGTATTCGGCGCGACCTCGATACCGTAAAGGACCGCTTTCCCCCACCTGGAAGCGAGAATTCCGGCAATCGAGAAGCCCCACGCCTTGTAGGCCCGAAAATACTTTGGGGGGGCTGTCCGTCCCACGCATAACAAAATCCGAGCGTTTCCCCGGCTTTAGGTGCCGCGTCGTTGAGGCTGATTGTGCACGTTAACCGAGGGCTAAAACGGTGGGTATATTGGAGGACCGCGGCCATAAAAGAGACTTACTCCGGCTGAAAGTCTTCAGAGCAACTCGCTGAGTAGTTCTAGAGATGCGACGACCTGAAACGAATCAGCCGACCGTCTACACAAGCGAAATAAAATTTTATCGCAACGTCCTGAAAATCAGCTACGAAACCGGCGCCAAGTGGCGCAAGCGGGGCGTTATCCAGCCGGATGCGACCGAGCCAGTAATGTGGATGTCGAGAGACTGCTGTTTGCGTTCGTCGGACATAAAAAATAATTACGCGTCGTTGTTGAGCTGCTCTTTGAAGAGTAGCTGCGCATTCGGGAACCCACCTAAAATCAAGTCGACGCGCTCAGGCCGGGGGATGATAGCCGGAGCTAAATTTTTCATCAGATACGCCAACTTTGAGAAATCTTGCGCCGATAACTGATCGGAATATTTCGCTAGGGCGTGACCGCGGGTGCCAATAAGATCTCTTCGGGTGATTGCCGGAACTTTCACGACATCGAGCAGTTGCCGCCGAACTTCGAGCATTGTTTGATCATGCAAAACACGCGCTCGGCGTGGGTGTAAGCCGTAGACCATGACGGTAGCGTCAGCTGCCTCGTGCCGTCTGAGCCCGAATCCAGAATCCAGTAAGCCGCGCACGAGCCAGCGTTGACTCTCCAGCTCGTGTGGATCAGTGCAAACAGTCCGTGTCTGATAAAGTCGCCATTTGATGTCGGCGAGAATTTCGGTCCGGCGAATTTCCGGCGCGGTCGAATACGGCGTTGACTCGAGCACCGCAACGTCAGTCATCGCGTAACGCTCCTGATACCGCCGTTGTCGAGCTTGCAGCTCGTCGAGCGTTTGATGGGCGACCATCGTCAAGTAGGTGTAGAGGCGACCCTTTGAGCAATTGTAATTCGAGAGCTTTCGCCAGATTTTGATACGCAAGTGATGCAGCGTCTCTTCCATGTCAACTGTATGCGCGCCGCGAGTCAGAACGACGCCCGTGATTACCGGGTGAGCGAGCAACAGGATCTTGTCCATTAGTTCAGTACGCTGATCGGCTTGCCAGCTCAAGACCAACGCGCAGACCGCCCGCTCATCAAATCGATACGGCGCGCCGCATGGATTGTGCTTCGTCGGATAGAGCGGCGCTTCGTCATCCAGCCACTTTTCGATGTTACCAGAGGGTTGCACGAGCGTGCCGAACTTTGATAATCCAAAATCCCATTAATGGGAAATCCCATTTTCGGGACACCCTAAAATCCCATTTTTGGGAATCGGTTTAAGTTATGGGCGTCGCTGACTGCGCACCCTGAAAGCGGTATCAGTACCTTTTTCGAATCCAAGTGCCTCAGCCTCAACGACCTATGCGTATTAGCAACCACGTCCTCGATCTCGTGCTCCGGCACTGGCTCGGACGGGTCGTCATCGGGGTCTATGACAAACTCTTCATCCGGGTACTCATCGCGGTCGCTCCGCAGTTTCCAGCGGTCGTAGTCTTTCATAATACCGCTAACAGAGCGTACTTTAAGCGCCGGAGCAGCGACGAATGGTGCTGGCGGAGATCGCCAGACAAGGTCGCTTTAGGTGACTGTTTCACCTTGAGCGCCCGGAACTGAAACAAAGTCGTTGCTTCCTAAAAAGCAACACGTTGTCGCGCGGTACTTATTCCTCAATGGAAACGACTTTGCATCCACTAACCGGCCGGCAACGCTCCAATAACGGGTTTGCTCCCGAGCCCTACGATTTCGGCGAACAAATGTATGACTTGCGTCGCCTCTTGCGTGGCGAGCACAGATTTGAATCTGAGGTTAGTGAACAAATCCGGCAAAAAAATCCGGAGCTTCGAGCCACAGGAAAGTTCATTCCCTGGGAAATTTTCACGCGCGACATGGTTGCTGGCAGTCCAAGCGCCGGCGGCTCTTTTGTCCAAACGGAACGGCTACCGGATATTGCCGATGCGTTGCGGCCGGTTTCGCAGGTAGTCGCATCGGGAGCAACAGTGATCAGTGATCTGCAGAACACCGCCCTTTCATGGCCAAGGTGGCAATTGCCGAGCAGTCCCAGTGCTGTGACAGAAATCGGGCCGATCGCGAGCAGTGGGCAAACCAGTTCTTTGATGACGTTGAGCGCGCATCGAGTCAGTTCGATGACGGTCATAAGCAAACAGTTGCTCGCCCAAACGACGAACATGGGTTTAGAGGAATTGATCAAAAAAGAAATGCTCAGGTCGATCGGTTCAACAATCGACGGCTACTGTTTAAGCGGCAGTGGTGTTGCTCCGTATCCGCTTGGAATTTTAAACATGCCGAAGAACACAGCCGGTCAGCGTGATGTTGGCAAGCTGCAACCGGCGATTACGTTTGGCGGTCCGGCGAGTTGGACGGAACTGGTCTCTTTCGTCGGTGCCGTTGAAGGAACCGATGTTGCCGACGATGGGACGATGGGTTGGATCGTCTCGCCGGCTGTCAAACAGAAATGGTCGGTTGCAGTAAAGCTAGCAACCTTTCCATCATTTCTCTACGAAAACGGCAAGGTCGGCGATCACCCCTTGCGAGCGAGCAATAATTTATCCGCGACGAATCAATGCGTTTTTGCGAGGTGGAGCGATGTCGTGATCGGCTTGTGGCCGCTTTCGATTTTAGTCGATCCGACGAGTCAAGCAATGAGCGCAAACACGCGGCTTTTCATGGACGTTTTCTGCGACGTCGCCGTTTTGAGAGGTCCGGCCGTTGCGATCTCGGCTGACAGCGGTGCGCAATAAAGTTTTACTGCAAGGCGCAACATGCGCAACTCATACCACTAAGTAACCGCGCGTTTTCTGTGCGTTGGTCGGTTGCCAGTTTTCCGCACTGGCCAGCTTGTGTTTGAGTTCGGAGATGTTCCAGGGTGGTTCACACCGCTGGTTGTATTGCTCCAGAAACGGGAGCGCCTCTTCTTTGCTCAAGGCGAAGCCGTGGACCAAAGCGCGGGCGACAAAGAATGTCTGGCGGTGTCCGCACTGGCCACTGATTGCCGGCTCGATCTTGGCGAGATAGCGCCGAATCCGTTCATCAAGTGGCATCGGCTCAGGCTTGAGGTTTGTGGTGGTCGTGGTGATTTTTAGAAGTCGATAGCGCTTCATGTTTTAAACCCTGGAATCGTTGGACAATCACCACAAAGACCACAGATCATCACAACCGAGCCGGAAAATAGCCAATGTGTGGTGATCGGTGGTGATTGTGCTCTTTTTCCAACGATTCGCGGCTGCTGACGCGATTCGTTGACGGAGGTAAGAGAATCGTCACATCGTCACGTGGTGACATCGCCAATGCTGTCGGCTAAAGGTCGTCGTTGGGCCGAAGGTCTTCGACCAAGAAAAAACGTTTACGCCAGTCACCTTGGTCACCGACCAAAAATCTGAATCTGCCAGCCAGTACCCGGCCGTTGTAGCGCCGAATAAGCTTGCTGAAGGTTGTGCGCTGACTGCGATCCTGTTCGCCATCCTCGGGAACTAGTGAACCGAAAAGGCCGTAGGTCTGACATTGGTCGATTAGCTCGGCGTAACTGTAGCGCCGCTTTGGAACCATGGAATTAACCAGCTTCGCCATGTCGAGGGTGTCGGGATCGCCCGAAAGTTCGCTCTTTGGTTCGGTGCATGGGCTGGCAAGACCAGCGTTCTCAATGATGCCGCCGACAAGGTTTGCCCAGATTGGAAACGAAGGATGCGAGCTCGATGGTTTGGGATAGCCCGCCTCGAGCCACGCTTTGACCAGGGTCCACAACACGGCCAGGATTTCGGTTCGGCGAGCCAGGATAGCCGCATCGTTCAAGGGATGCTTAATGGCGCGATCCTCGGCTTGCATCTCTTCAAGGAAGAGCTCGAGCAACAAGGTGCGTCGGCGGATATCGGGCGAATAGGTGGCGCTGTTGCCGGTGATGAACACAACCGAGTTGTGTTCGAGTTCCATCAATCGTGATGCGCCGAGAATCCGATCGCTGACGATCGAGCTTGTCATGAAACTTTCCAGCGCGCCGCTGGACAGGTAGCCTTTGACGTTATCCAGAAACAGAACGGGAGAATCGGCCAGGGCGACGGAAAAAACCCGTTTGCGGAATTCGTTCTCATCATCCGCCACCGTGCCCGTGGGACAAAAACCGAGGTGCGGAATAATCGCCAGTTTAGCGAGCAGCGTTTTGCCGGCTCCCTCGGCGTTGGCGCTATAGAGGAAACCGGGCTTTTGGGTCCGCGGCCCCAGGAGTTGCCGACAATACAGAGTGAGCATTCCGGCGACGGCGACAGAGCGCGCCCGGTCTTTGTCTTCGGGATGGAAACAGAACTCGCTGAAGAGCTGTTCTAAGTATGCTTTGGCTTCATCCAAAGTGTACGACAGCTGCGAATAGTCGGCTTCCGGGGTGCTGACAGTCAGGATTCCGCTCTCTTGGTCGTAGCCTTCGGGAAGGAGTTCAATCCGGCCGGTGCGACGCAAGACGGGAACCCGGACCGTGCTAAAAGCGTACAAGGGGCGCAAGTGATTTATAGAATTCTTCGCGCTCGCCATGTCTGTTTACCGTCACGGCGTAGGGTTCAACGATCGCTTCAACGTCGGTTCGAAACGCGCCCGGATCAGCCTCAGCCAATTGGTGAACGCCGAGCTTGTAATCGAATTGCAGCTCGACACAGCGCCGGTTGCGTTCAAAAAAAGCATAGGGGTGCAGGATTTTTCCGAGAGTCGCGCAAAAGACACTGAGCAAGCCGGTCGGCAATTCGAGCGGAATCTTTTGTTCGAGAATCTTGCGCTGGAAGCGCGCTTCAGCGTCAACGACGGCGATAGGCGCGAGTTCCGGCCGAGTAGATGTTTCGGTCTTGAGCCACGGCAACACAACGTTTAGGGGCCACTTGATCGAATCGAAGTCGACGAGCATCGGTGGCGCATCATTGAGGAATTGATAAAGCATCTGGTGCGGATGCTGGCCATGGATGACGCTTTGCGCGCCACCGACAGCGCCGCAGCGGAATTCACCAGCCCTAGCTCCGTCAACAGTTTGCAACTTATAATAAGCCTGGCTGTCCGGGTAGGTGCCGGGAGTCATCCGAATAAAAAACTGACAACCGCGTTCGCCTTTTGTGCAGGTGGTCGAATGAAAAGCCGGGTTGAGTCGGAGAAATTCTTCAGCCAGCTCATCAGTGTCCCAGTCGATCGCGACAAGATAATTGCTGGCGGAACCTAACAACACGCCAATGTTAGCGCGTTGGAATGCTTCGGCCAGTCGTGCTTGATAGTCGGGTGCCTGACTATCTTCATAGGTCATTTTTCCCCACCCCTTGAAGACTGGGGCCTTGGTCCCTTTGGGGATGGGGAGCAGGACGGCATGACCAAAGACCGCGCCGAGATCGATGACCGTATTATTCATAAAGCCAGATTTAGTTCTTGGGGGCTAATTTGAGTTCTAAAACCGTTTGCCCTTTGCAAGTGCGCGGCCAGACGCACGCCCAGTAAGTCGAGCCATCAGGCATGCGTAAAAGTCCATAGTAGGAAGGGCTTTCGGAGTTTTTCGGGCGCTTGTTTTTGTACAGCAGAGTCGAGCCGCGCGGCATTTGCGAGCTGCGCCCGGTGACATCAGAAAAGGGCGCCTTCTTGGCGGTTTCTGTCATCACCCCGCACCCCCTTGCCCTAAAAATGTTGCGAGAACTCGGCGGCTTCGAGTATTTATGAGTGACGATCGATTATTTGTTACTCTTCCGCGCGCTCGGTTTTTGCCAGACCGGGCGCCGGCTTTTTCTGGAGGGCCGGTCATTTTCTGCCTCCGTTTTTTTTGAGGGCTCGTAAAACATCAGCGGGATCAAATCGCAGATATTTTCTGGATAGCTTGACGCCCGGGAATAAGCCGCGGCGCCAAAGTTCAGCCGCTTGTCTCTCAGGAATCCCGAGCATTTTAGCGAGTTGCCCAAGGTCGAGAAGTTTTGTAGCCATCAGTACCAATAAATACCGCAGCAAAAATTGTGACCTCTCGCTCGCTGGGCGCTCAACCAATTAATTGAATTTTTTGGGGGGTGCAGCTCCCCAGGCCCAGCGAAGGAAAAAAAGCAGAACTCAGTTAACTTTGATCTTGATTAAATCGTTAACGATTGAGGGTAATAGCGTGCTCATTACCCCTTGCAGATTTTCATCGTTAGCGCGCCGATATTTTTCCGGAATAAACACGCTTTCGGGCTGGTGTTGAAGTGCCCAACTCACCGCGGCCCAAGCGCTCATCGCGTGCGCGAATTGTTTATTGAGTTCGAGGCGTTTGCCTTCCTCAGTGTCGGTATTCCAAATCACACAGACGGTTCGACCATTTTTCGGAACCACTCGATAGCTTTTGCCTTCACCCCCCACCTCGAAAGCATATTGGATATCGTCATAGTTATTGCGGGCTTCACCGGGAAGTGAGGTGACATAATGATGCAAGCCTTTTACCCCATGATTAAGCCAATGAGTTTTTTTGCGCGGGCCCCTTGCTTTCTTGATTTTATTGGCTTTCTCGCGTTTGCCTGGTCCGGAGGGTTTTCGTACGTAAGGTTTGCGCGGTGGTAAAGTTTCATTGCCACCTTCGCTCCCCGGTGAGCCCTCCGCATTTTCGTCACAAGTCGATTTGGGATGGCCACTAATGCCAGTGACCGGAATTCGGTTTACTTCCAACTTGATGTCTTTGAGTAACGGAGTGACCTCTTTTAAAATTGCGGCATAGAGAGCATCGGCTCCGATAAATCCTAATTTGTTGCGATTGATTTCCCAATGAATATCCGGCCGATTAATTAATTCGATATCAGCAAAAAACCCGGCCGGTGAGAATTCGCCAAAGACGCCATCGCCAGTGTAACCTTGAATAAAGGTGCGAAGGCCGCAACTCACATCGTAACCTTCACAATCGTTGCGCCGGCGGGTCAGATCATCGGTAATCCCGGCCTGGATCCGGGCTAAGCGGCCAGCCAACTCAATATCGAAGCCCAGTTCTTTAGTGAATGTTGCTTCTCGTGGCGGAATGACCTCGACGGCGTTCACCGTAATATTGATTCCAGCGCGGAGTGCTTTCTTGAAGGTCCTAGCTAAGCCGATTCGCAACGCTTCAAGGCTGCGCGGCATGAGTTCTTTAGGAACTTGGAAAAAGCGAACCTGGAAACCATGAGTTGAAAGCTCGCAGGGTTTGGGAGTAACAAATCGACGGCGCCGTTCGATCTGTAAATAGTAATCACACAGATAGCCGAAGCTTTCCCCGTATTCATTGCGACCTTCAATCGTAGCGCGACCACCGAAGCGACCGATTACATCCTTGAGGCCCCAGGAATAGCGGCCAAAGGGGTGCGGACTATTCTCCAAGCGCTCATGGTTATCACCGACTGCGGCCACCATATTGACCATGCGAGCGGGATCGAACCCTCGGCTCGGACCCCTCCCGTTATCAGTGATTAGTATTTGACTAGTGAGATAATCAATACCGATATCGATCTGGTCGGCCAGATATTGGAGCGAGTTATCAACCACTTCGTAGGTGGCATCGTATTCGCTCAAGGTCGAACCCTTGAGGATAGCTAATAGACCGGACCAATCGTCTTGGACCGGAATTTCATTTTCAGGTTGAGCACTCATTTGATTTTCTTTAGTTCGGTTTTAAGCAAGGTGATTAAGGTTTTGATCATCAATTTGCGGGCGTGCTTATCACTTTGCTTTTTGATGAAGCCTTCGGAGAAAGCGGTCCGATAAAAATCAGCGGTTTCGGTAGCTAATGCGCTGAGCGCTTCTGCTTTATTGACGCGTTTGGTCGTTCGTTGTTGTTCCATAAGTTTTCGTATGGCTCCGGCCAGTGAGATCGTGCCGGCACGCACTGCATTGATCAGCTCAGGGTTGCGCGAATTGATTAGGTTGAGGGCTTGAGTAACCTTGTGCCGGCTGACTCCGGCCCGGAGCGCAATCCGGCCCTCAAGCGAGTTGGCATTTTCCTTCGCATAATCGCGCCCTGAATAGCTTTCGTCTGAATTCGGACGAGAGCTATTTTTCCGAGGTCGCCCGCGTCCACGTCCAGCAGTTTTGCCCCCTTTGATCTGTCCATTTTTGAGCGCTTTGGCGCATTCAGCCTGGAAATGTTCCTTTAAGGTGACGACAGTCATCACCCGCTGATCTTCGGAGAGATCGCGCCTGGCCAGGTTGCGACTTACGATAAAAAGATGCAACTGATAATCGCGCATGGCACGGTCAACAATCGCTGCGCTATGACTAGCCAAGTCATGCCAAAATACATAGGCAACATGAGTTTGGCCCAGTTCATCCAAAGCCCGAATCCGCGACCGACCATCGACCAGAGAACGCGTTGGCGACAAATTATCTTGATCAATCACAATCGGATCAATCTGGTAGTTGTTAGCTAGATCTTCTTTGAGCCGGTCCAAATCAATCTGTGACATGCTCGGGAATGCCGCCGCCGCCGGATGAACACTCAAGTTCTTTGCTTCCTCAATCGTTAAATGAAATTGGGTTGAAGCATTCATTTTCTATTCGGTTTCTTGTTTGTTTTGGTTGGCTCGTTCTTCATCCACTGACCCGCGGGTACGTTCGTACATATCACCAAGGCCAAAATCCTCATGGAGCAGCAGAGTAAAGAATCCAGGACGCTTGGCCCGGATATAAGCCAGTTTGTAGATTGAGTCGGGGTGTTGTTCAGCTTCCCGGGCTAAATCCGCCCACAGCGATTTATCCTCGAGTAATTCCTGAGCGTGAAGGAAGTAAGCTTTCCACCAAACCGCACCATCTAGGACCCGGGCCCAATCCTCCGGATATTCTCGAGCAAAAGCTTGTTGAGCTGGAGAGAGAATATGCGAATCAAGGATTGGGTTATCTGCTTTTTGAGTTGAGGGTTCGGCCGGCGTTATTCGGGCTACTCGCTTGGTTGGCGCTGGTGCGGGCTTATTGGCGATTAGCCAGGCTTTTTGGATTCCTAATTTACCAGCGAGGATTTTGGGAATTAAATCGGGCCGGATCCACTGTACTCGCCGGAAATAGCTAACCGACGACTCACTAACCCCAGCCAATTCTGCTGCTTTGAGAGTAGTAAGTTCTAATCGCTGTGAATACTTTTCTAAAGCCCTAAGCTGAGTTTTGCTAAGCGGCCCATGACTATGAATTGGCTTATGCGGTTTCGTTAATTTAGTTGGCTTACTACCATTACGGCTATGGATACCGTATTGAGGATTTTGCCGGATCTTCGATGCGACAGCTAAAGTTAATTCGCCATTAAGACACCTGCGCCAGAGCTCTGAAGAATCTTTCCATAATGTGCGGGCCCGAATGATCGAGACATAGCTAAATCCGGTCCGAGCTACCAAATCACTATATTTGGCATCGGGAAAAGCCTTGAACAGTAAGGCTAATTCGCTTAATTGGGCCGGTTTAGGTCGAAGCCGCATCGATCGGTTGAAGCGGGGAGGGTTACTTCGATTTTGCCGTGGGCGAAATCGTCGGCTAGACTGTCTTGTTGGTTCATTACGTGATTTGTGATTAGGGTTTGGCTCACCGGCTCTGGTTTCAGCGGAGCCGGCGAGCGTTTGGTTGTGGCGGGGTTCAGAGGTCCGACGAAAAGGGTTACTTCAATTCACCGGCACTTAAACTGGTTCGGTCTCCGGCCTTCTGACCGGCCAAATAAGAATGGTCATCGGGAAGGTAATAATTCCGAGTTCTGTTCGAGCCTAGTTTGATCCCGGTATTTTTGAACGCCTCTGCAATGAGCCGATCTTTTGCTAAAACGATTTCCCGACAATCATTGACTGCCTTGGCTATTCTCGCTTCCCGCATCTCGTCGAGCCGATCCCATAACCGCTCGGTCATTCCGAGCGTGAAATTTTTCCGTGCGGTCCGAGCATTGACCCCGTTACCGGAATGACTTGACCAATAGCGTTTCCATTCGGTATCGATCGCAACCCGAATGGTTTTGAAAAGGTAGATAGCAATCTGGACATCAGCCGCTAAACCTAAAAACATCACTCCCACACTGGGCGCCCCGGTTTTCGGATCGCAATGTTGTCGGCGATACCAGGTTTTGGTTTCGGTGAATGCCGCGATCGAGCCAGCCATGTATTGCACCTCATGAGTTCGTTTTTGGCCCAACTCGACATATTCCTGGCTACAACCAGTGATTGGATCGATCGCCTTGAGATCGGCTAAGTTGAGCCCATATTTCGCCATCAGCTTTTCGGCTAAGCTGGCAGCAGTCAGGGCCTCGGCTTCGGTGCACCCATTGGTGACGGTCTTCTCAAGTAGGGCGCTGATTTTATCCAGAAGTTCGCCCCGCTTGGTTTCTGAATTATTCATTCGGCTTCCTCCTTTCCGGCCCGTCGTTTGAGTTCTTCCGCCTTGGCTAAAGCCGCGGCTAACGGGTCACGGTGACTGTTGTTGGTGTAGGTGAACCCGAGGTATCCCCAATCGCTCGAACTAGGAGGGGCCTCACGAGCCGGATAACTTCTGCCGTTGACTTCTTGAGCCGGAAGAAGCTGAACTTCAAAAACTTCGTACTCAATTCGGGGACCTCGGCCTTTGGCGCAATAGATGGCGATATCACCAGAGCGCGAAAATTCCCGGTAAAGCATCCCGGCTCGTTTGAATTCCTTGGCTAACGGGACCGGAACCCTCGCCTCAGAGCCGGTTGAGTTCGCCGGCGAGGGTAAAGATGCCGGATCGGCCGGAAGGAGAAGACTAGCCGAGGGCTCGGCTGATCGATCCTGGGGGAAATTGGAAGGGTTCATTTGGACTTGGCCGGTTCACCCTTTGCTGGTTTGTGTTGTTCCTTGGCCAAGCTCTTGGTGTAAGCTTCCCAACTTTCAAGAGAGACCAGTCTCACGCCGCGCCGTGAGCCGGGTGAACCAACGACGATTGAGAAAAGAATATCTTTGTCGATTAATTTTCTCGTTAGAGTTTCGCCGATCGGCAGTTGATTTAAAGGGATGTAGCCGGTGAGCGGTGAAACATTACGAGCCTTTCCCCGACGTTTACGGGCTTTGGAAACGGGTTGCGTGTTTTCCATGAGTGGCAGTTAACCACACCAACACACGCAAAAATGACGTTCGAAACTTGCCCGGGCTTCGCGAAACTGTGCCCGAGGTTCGGGTTTGGTGCCCGAGGTTCGCTAGACTGTGCCCGAGGTTCGTTTTTTGTGCCCGCGGCCCGGCTCAAGGCAGCGCAAGGACTTTTTTCTTTTTTTTCGTCTTCGGCTGAACCATTGCCCTTTTTATCCTTTGCCATTCGGGAAGGAGTTTGCGCAAATAATCAACCCAGCCTTTCGGCCATTGCCGGCCTTCAAAATACCGATCAAGGAACGTCAGGTTTTCGCTTAGCAATACCAGGTTTTCGTTTAGCGATCCCAGATTGTTTTGCTGTTCCATAATATAACCAATCATCTCACGGAAACGTTTAATCGCCCGCTCTCTGTGTGAATCACCGGTGACTAAGCGAGCGATCTCGCCCTCGGAGATGATCTCCTTTGATTCGAAGTCTTTTTCAAACGCTTCTCGCCGATAGTTGTTCTCTTCGTTTTTGGCAATCTCCCGTGCCCAAATAATGGTCCGAGTTGCCGTTTGAACGAGCTCTTCCAAATTCTTGTTTATATGTTCGGGCCGAGTCGCTAAGAGCTCGACTACACGCCAAAGGATTTCGTCGGTGAAGGAGAGCTCGCTCACTTCGGCTCTCCTTCACCTTTGGGCAACCGTCCAAGCTTCTCTAAAGCCGCTCTGATGGTGGCAAACTCGTGGTGGGTGTAAATGCCATGGCTCTTATCGTCCAGGTGCCCGGTGAGCTTTTGGCGCAATTCCGGGCTGACGCCGGCGTTGGCCAAGTTGCTCGTGAATGAATGCCGCAAAGAATGGAACGACAATTGGCTGATATTGTGACCGGCTGCGCCTTTCTTGGTCCGAACAATGCCGGGCGCAATTCCGGCTTTGCCCATCAGCCGTTTGAAGGATTCCGAAAGCCCGCTTTTGCCGGGCCCCTTTAATTTCGAGAGTCTCGGGAAAAGCGGTTTGCTAACCCGATCCGAAAATGGATAGGCAATCAAGAAATCGTAAAGTTCATCATGGATCGGGACCCGGATTTTCCCGCCTGTTTTCTTTTGGGTGAAACTGATGGACCGCTCCAAAAGATCGATGTTGCCCTCCTTCAAATGGACCAAATCACCCAATCGACCGCCGGTGAAAAAACCGAGCAGGATCATTCCCCGCCATTCCTGATCCTTATCGGCCGCGGCCAAAAGCTTGGTGATCTGTTCCGGCGTGAAAACGCCTTTTTCGATCCGCTCATGTTTGAGGTGCCGGACACCGGCAATTGGATTGAGTTCGATATAGCCCTCCTCCTTAGCAATCCGGAAGGGTTTCGATAAGATCTTGCGAACCTGGTTGGCGTTGCCCTCGGTATGGCCGCGGGCCAAAAGAGCGTCCCGGTAAGCAATGCAATCATTTTTGGAAAGTGCTTCTAATCGGAGCTCGGCCTTACTGGCCAGGAATTTGAGAAAATCGCGGACAATTTGGGTGTACCGCTCAAGAGTTGAAACGGCGACGGCGCCTTTTTCATTTTTGAGCCATTCTTCCAACCATTGGCGAACGCTCAATTCCAGTTTGGGTTTTTCGCCAAAAATCCGCTCAAAATTCTGGGTATAGAAAAGCCGGAATTGTTCTTTGGTACTCAGGTATCCATCGCGGCTCATTTCCTCGCCAGCTTCCCAAGCTTGGGCAATCTCTAAAGCTTTCCGCTTATCGATCGATCGGGTTGACCGTTTGAGTTGCCGACCATCGGCGCCGGTGTAGCAGGCAACCCAATATTTGCTTTGTGGATGCTTCCAAAGACTGGCCATAATGGTGGATTCTTAGTCTAAGAATGACCCCTTATCAAACGTTATCCATAGTAATCCGCTTTTCCATAGGGAAATAGGTGGTTGCGCCTAGGGGTATTCAGTAACGAGGGTTCGATTCCCTTCACCCGCTTTCAATCGGCTCCCAGACTTGATCCGCAAACTTTTGATAGCGCCTAAAAAGCTGTCAAAGAGAAGACAGCTCACTTTAGCGGGACCAATATCCGAATGGATCTTCTCCGGTGTTTTCCCGAAACTCCACGCGGTGAAAACAAGGCGTGGGGGCGAGACCTTGCTTTCATTCGAATCCCAAAAGATACGAATTTCGAAAGCGAATTGCGTGCGGTAGGGATAAGTTTCTATTCCTTCGCTCGCGATACCCAAATACGCCTGGCAAGGGCCTTGGATGAAAGCAACCGCCTGCTAGCAGTAGCCGGGGCTCCGGGGTCGAAATGATCACGGACGTATCGCCGACCCAAGTTGATAAGCGGGACATCGTCGAATTTCCGGTATTTCTGGCACCGGCCTTCAAGTATAAAAGAAAGGAAAACGGGCACGATTTCTTTGATGTGCCAGTTGATCGCGAGTTAGGCGTGCGGGTTCCGAATTTTTTTACCGGGGTTAGCGGTGGTGCGATTTGGCGTTTGGTGAACCTCTTTGAGTGTCACTTTGCGAATTATTTGGCACAACTTTTTGCTCGATATTTGGCATAGTGGCTAGCCTTTAGAGCAGCGCCAATATACGACCCCGCATCGCTTCAGGAATGGGCGCGTGAGATCTCACCGACGCATAGCCGATCAAGATGCGAGGGTTCTCGCATCTCGTCACAAGATCTTCGTCCTGGAAGAGCTTGCGAATTAAGCGTGGGAACAAAACCAGAGTTTGTTTCCCTCTGAGTCCAGGAACCCACCGAGCCAGAACTTGTCTTTGTACAACTTCACCGGATCAGATATGGTGACTGCTCGTTCTTTTAGTCGTTTTTCGGTCTCTCGAGCGTCTTGTACTTCCAAGGTGATGCGCGGATTTGGATCGTCGGTAGGAGGACGTTGGCGGATAATCAGCACCGAGTTACCGATTCGGTAACCCACTCGTCGGTCGCTTCGCGATCTTCTTCCAGTTGAAGAGTTTCCGAGTAGAAACGTTTGGCTCGAACGATGTCAGTTGCGGCCAGTGCAATTACCTTGACTGATTCGAATCCAAGTGGGGAACTTTTCATTTTAGCTTATAACGGCAGTATTCGACTCAGCTTGAGCCGAAAGATTGGTGCTTGTCACCCTTGGCGCCAGGCCAGGCCGAACTCCGGGATTGTGATGGTCCGGAGGGGCACCGGCGGCGATGGGGTGTGAGAAGGGACGTTATCACACTCTAAAGGCACTTTATCGGGATGTGTTGCTTTGATTTCTACGGAGTGGGTCCCGCGAGCTGGCGCTTGATATCCTCGAAGTCGGCACGGTCCCAGCGTTCGGCCATCTTGCCATCAAGAAATCGGCCGCGTGCATGGACGTCGAAGCGAATCTTCCGCCCCGTAGCGGGTATGCCCATAAACTCCTCCCCCGCGTGGGTTGCGCTGATATCTAGATCTGCCTCTATGATGTCGTCTCCCTCGAAACGCACCGCGATAATAGAGATATGTTCATCGGGAATTGCCGAATTGACCTGTCGCCGGAATATCTTAAGTCCTTCCGGTCCGTGCGGGTATCCGATCGCTTCCAGTTCATTAAAGCGGGCATCGGGGCTAACGACTCTATCAATCCCAGCCGGGTCCGCCGCGAGGATCGCCTCTGTGAAGTGCAGGAAGTGCCTGAGGAGTTGAGACTTTGGGGTATCGACTTCCAGAATAGCTCTGACTCCCGGACTCAGCTCAATCCGCTGCGGTGCAGGAATGGCTGACATGTCTGAATTGTATCCCCTCCTGCGCTCCGGGTCGAGGTATAAAACCTCGTCTTCGGCGATATCGTCGGTGTCGAGGTCGGTGTCCGCGCTACTCGTCGCCGTGCACCAGCACACTGCTCCACAGCGCCGCCGATGCATCGGCCTCGCGGAAAAACTGGAACGGGCATCAACCGGGGAAGGAAAAATGATTAAAGCCGAAAGCGCGGAGGCCGTAAATAGGAGGTCCATAATGCCAACTAAATTGAGACGCTCGCCCGGACAGCAATACCTCGTCGTCGATGAGCCGGAGACGCCCGCGGCTAAGCCGCCGCCCGGGCGGAGAGTCAACGCATGGCTTCCGGCAGGTTTGGCGTTTGGGGCGCTAGCCGCATCATTTGTGTCCGCTGGCTGGCTAGGGAATCTCGATCGGTCAATTGTTATGGCGCTGAACCATGAGATCTTCGGTCGCTCCGCTCTCGCGGACCATGTTCTCGAACAATTGCCGTTCTCCATTGCGGCCGCACCTCTCATGATGTGCGGTGTCTGGTGGCTCTTGGCACGAGAACGAGATCCGGCGCGATGGAGTCGCTTGGTCGTCGGCCTGCTTGCGGTGGTCACGACCGCTGGTATTTCGTTGGCACTCCAACATTCGTTTTTGCCGTTCAGTGCTCGGCCTTTCATGACGATGAACTTAGTAACTTCGGAAGCGTTAAGCGGACTTCGGCAACACAGCGGATTCCCATCCGATTACAGCGGTTTTGTGGTCGCTATCGCAACCTGCATAGCGTTCAACAACCGCCGCATGGGGGTGGTCGCATTTGCTTGGGCCTTCGCCTTGTGCTTGCTTAGAATCGCCGAAGGAGCGCACTTCGTCGTCCAAACGGCGGCCGGATGTGCACTTGGTTTCTCGATCGCCGCCGCAACACAGTCGGCACCGTTACCACAGTGGGCGGGTAAGCTGCGTGCTCAACCTTGGGTGTGGGCGCTATGCTTCCTGCTAAGCTATGAGTGCGCGACCGCATTTTACGACGCCCAATGGGCTATTAGGCTGCTTCACTAAACCAAAAACCACCCAACAAAACCATATGTCGTCGCGAACATCGAGGAAATAGACGTTCCGTTGTTGCTGGAAGTTGGACGAAGCGACCACAACCAACGCGATGAGGAAAAGCACTATCCGGAGACCATTCCTTACTCTTCCTGGTTCTTCGCACGAACCGGATTCAACCGCGGCTTTGCCCAGAAGAGAAGCTTTTTCTATTTGCTTAGCTCGATCTTTTGCTGCTTGGTTACACCAAAGCCTTTTTTCGACTTTTTTTTCGACCGTCGTTTCTTCTGCGAATTCCGAACCGTTTGTCGCGCTTTTACAACCTTGGTTTTTTGCTCGGCTATTTCCTGGCGCCATAGAACAGCTTGCTCTTCCCAGAATGGGATTTCGCGTTCGTCAAATTCTTCGGTTTCGTTGTCAAAACGCTCCAACCATGTTGAACCGTAACGAAATGTATTAGATAGCAAAGGCTCACGCGGATTTTTTTGCTCGTACCAAGCAATCAATTTTCGCATCGGAGCTTGTGCACGCTCGAAGCGATTGTTGCCCATAATTCGACAAGCGAACTCTCGGCGCGAAATCTTCTGGTTGCAGCGGTGCAGGATCCCCGGTCGTTCCCGCTCATAAGCTTCAACAATCTTCAGCGTCGAGTCACAAAAAGAGCGGAATCGGAGCAATTGGTCTCTAACTTCGTGGAGTTCGTATAAACTGGGTTCAGGTATAACCGGCTCAACATCGCCGTCGTGTTCGACATCTTTCATTGTCCCTCCCCCTTCGGCAACCGCCCCAGCGTCGAGAGCGCCCCGCGGATCGTCTCAAATTCGTGATGGGTGTAAAGGGCGTGGCTCTTATCATCCAAGTGGCCAGTGAGCTTCTGACGCAACTCCGGAGCCACTCCAGCATTGGCCAGGTTGCTGGTGAAGGAATGCCGCAAAGAATGGAACGAGAGCCGACTAACGGTACGGCCGGCAGCGCCTTTCTTGGCTCGAGCAACACCCTTGTCGATCCCGGCGCGAACTGAAATTCAACGAAACATCGCTTTTATGCCGATGAGAACTTCCCTGAATTAGCCATTGCGCCTCCGTTATCAATGGGACGAAGAACAGGCTCAGGAGCCTTCGGTTGCCCCAAGTGCACCAACGCCGACGCCGAGTCCTTCGCTTCGGAACCCTACTCACACGCTGACGGCAAGTCCGAACGGCCGGAACCATGTGGCAACACGTAGCCGTTGGCGATTCCGATTGAGTTTGAATGCGGAGATCAAATTTGACGGCGGATTCTTCGGCGGATTCAGCCTGACAACTAATAACTTCGCCGATAGCGGCAATCAGACCTACACGGGCGGGCTCCAAAACTACAGCATTTATATAAACAAGGCCTTCTTGGGTTGGAACGGCTACCCTGGCTTAACCGTTATCGCTGGAAAGCAGGACAATCCCTTCTATACCACGGACCTGTTTTATGATCCGAGCATCTATCCTCAAGGATTGGTGGAACGGATTGATTTTGACAAACTAGACGGCCATTGTTCTGTAAGACAAACTATCCGTTCGGACCTGCGTGCGCCCAGCGTCCAGGCTTCTGTTACAGAGGCCGCTCTAGGCCCAGGGCTTCCTCCAAAAGGTCAACGGCCTTTTCCAGCCCGTTAGTATTAGCTATCACTTGCCGGAGTCTATTAGCATTCTCGCGATACTCCGAATTCCGCAGCACCTCGTCGATCAGTAAAGTTAGTCGCGGAACTGTCAGTTCTTTCAATGGCACGCATGTGCCGGTTTTCGTATAGGCGATCCTCGCGGCTACGCCCGGTTGATCATTGGTAATCGGAATCGCAACTAAGGGCACTCCCTGCGTCAGCGACTCGAGTGTCGTATTCAGGCCGGCATGGGTGATACATAGGGCAGAACGCTTGAGCAACTCGATTTGGGGTGCGCGATCTACCACGATTGCGTTGGCCGGTAACGATTTGATCTGCTGAGGATCA
>WNFM01040332.1_pt3 | contig 19123 bp, 11 predicted proteins | sample 5400271 | NCBI WGS metagenome assembly WNFM01 (sample SAMN13153352, study PRJNA577476) | soil metagenome | isolation source: 60 cm saprolite on Douglas fir-dominated hillslope | place: USA:California | collected 2013-09-17 | reverse complement strand
TTTTGGCCTGATCTTCCCCGCCCCAGTAGCTCGGACTTAAAACGCTTTGCCCTTCGGCAAGCAGCGCTTCCGCATTGCTTCTTTCACGTTTCGCTTTGGCCGCATCGACGACTTCGGCGTCGATCGCCTTTTCGTGAAGCAATCGTTCCGTCGCCGCCACTTGCGGCTCCGCATGAAAACGCCGCTGAATCGAGGAATCACACAACACATTGGCGACCGACAGCAGGCACATACCCTGGTGATGCGCCATCCACGAACGCACAAGAGTGAAGCGCTTGCGGTTGATCGTCACCTTCGGCCCGTAGTCCAACGCCTCGTAGAAACCGTAAGCGCCGACCGCGCCAAGTTTTTTAAGCCGCTGCAGATTTTTCAGCGCATCATACGAGCCAGTCATCAGGCTCATAAACGTCGAGTACGGAGAAATCACCACGCGCTCTTCGTCCGGACGATGCAGCGCCAGCGCTGGAACTCCGAACGCGAAATAGTGGTAGTGGCCATCTTCGCTCATAAGGTTGCAGCCCGATTCCGAGATGCCCCACGGAACTGAATAGCGTCGCGCGTGTTTCTGTTGCGCGCGAACTGCGCGGCACATATTGCTTTCCAAAAGTGTTCCCGCCGACGATTTCATCCACAGCGATGGCATCAGGTATTCGAACATGGTGCCGGTCCATGATTGCAGAACTCGCTCGCCCTTGAACGAAACGTGCGAGCGATCCAAGCGGAACCACGAGTCCTGTGGAATTTCACCCTTGGCCACGCCTGCAAAAACGGCCGCGCGCGCTTCAGAAGCGAGCAAATCGTAGTGATGTTCACTGGCCGCGCCTTTTGCCGCGTCGTAGCCGATCGTTAGCAGTTTGCGAGAATCGTCGAACACTAGCGAAAAATCCATGCCCTTTGCGAGCTCGTCGGAATAAGTGACAATTTCGTTCAGCGCTTTGCTGGCTTGCTGAACGCTCTCGCTGCTGGCAGCCAGCGCTTCGCGCAGCAGTTCTCGAGAAACAATTTCCGCCGTCCCCTCTTGCGGAAAGGTACGGCACTCGCTATTCAACGATTCCGCAATTTCTGAGTAGATGCGCTCGGCAGTTGCCAGGCTCAACTCGGCAATCCATTTCCTCTGCCGTTCATGGTCGGCGCGCAGAGTGCGAAATTTCGTGGAAACCCACGGAGCAAAATGCACCGCCAATTGTTCGAGTTCCGAGAATCGCACCTTCAGCTCGGAAAGCCACCACTGCAATTCTTCGGAGTCCGGCGCGGCCAGGCGTGCGGATTCAAGCAGCTCGCCGATCGTCTGCTCCAGCGCAGGCATGGCATTCAGCCATTCGAACGGCGTGGCGCCCATGTTGGCGATGCAACCTTCCAGCGCGTGCAGCTTTTTGCGAACTTGTTTTCTCGCCCCGGCCAGTTGATGAATCAGCCGCGCGTGATCACGAATGCCGTTCCAAAGTTCGCTGCGGAAGATCGGCCGCTTCAATTCTTCAATGCACGCCTGCTTAAGAGTCCACAGGCAGCAGACCAAATTGCCGTTGTCCACCGTAGAGAGAAAAGGATCACCGACCGGCTGCAGCGTCTGGGTGTCATACCAGTTGTAAAGGTGCCCATGCGATTTTGGCAGCTGGCGCACCGTCGACATCGTGGCTTGTGTACCGCCGATGAATTCTTGCATCGTGATATGGCCCAGGTCGAGCGCCGCGATGCGCGCGTTCAGCAGCAAGCCCAGGTTGGTCGTCGAAATCCGGTGTGCGACGACTGCGCCGTCTTCCTTGAATATATCGGGAATCAGATAATTTTCGTGTTCGTTGCTGAATTCCCGGAAAAATCGCCAGGTGCGAAGCGCGGAGTTGCGCAGCAGTGCTTCGTCGCGCGGACGAATGCGCAGCCCGTCTTCCGGCAGCGGCTTATCGAGCCAATTGCAGAACGCTTCTGAACCACCCCACAACAGCAGCAGCGGCCAAGTCACCGCAAAAGTCTCCGGGCGATCCACGGCGAGAAAAACTGCGCCAACCAGCGTGAGCCACGGCGTCGCTTTTAAATAGATATCCACAGGGCTCATCTTTTCGCCGCTAACTTCCGCCTCGGCCGCGGTTTCCCACTCCAGAAGCTTGCGGCGCGTGACCGCCATGCGAATGGCGGCGCGCACGATGGCGTCCAGCGTCACCAGGCTCTGTTGCGGCAGGCACACCAGACGCAACAGCAGGTGCGCATTCGATGCGGCGAAATCGGAAAACCATGCTCTCCAGAAACGCGCCGTGAATTTTGCGTTGCCGCTCCGCAAAATGCTCAGCACCGACTGCAAGTAGGTTGGAAGCGCAAAAATCGCCAGCGTCGCCAGCGTCCAGTAAAGCGCCGTGCCAGGGAGAAACAACCAGCCGCAAAGGAGGATCGCTAGCATCGAGATTTCCGTTAGGCTGCGGCGCAGATTATCGAGAATCTTCCAACGCGATATCAGGTTGATCGGGTTGCGCACCACGTTGCCGAAATAATCCGGCACGCGCGGGAACAGCCAGAATAGTATCTGCCAGTCGCCACGCACCCAGCGGTGTTTGCGTTTGCTGTAGGCAGCGATGCGCGAAGGATAGTCGTCAATGATTTCGACGTCGGACACCAGTCCGGCGCGGGCATAAGCGCCCTCGATCATGTCGTGGCTCAATATCGCGTTGCATGGGAAGCGGTGCTCGACGACGTGCTGGAACACTTCAATCTCGTAAATGCCCTTGCCGGTGAAGCTGCCTTCAGCGAACAAATCCTGATAAACGTCGGAGACCGCCCGGGTATACACGTCGAATGTCGAATCACCGGAAAAAAGTGCGGCCAGGCGCGATCGGTTGGCGGAATGAATGCTGACGCCCACCCGTGGCTGCAAAATTCCGTAACCTTCAACGACTACATTTGAAACCGGATGGACCACCGCTCGCTGCAAAGGATGCGCGATGGTGCCAACCAATTTGCGAGCGGCGTCGCGCGGCAACTGTGTATCGGCGTCCAGCGTGATCACGTACTTGACACCGCGCAGTTGTTCCTGGTCGCCGGCTATCGCCGAAAAGTTGTTGGTCTTTCCCAACAGCAGATTATTCAGATCCAACAGTTTGCCGCGCTTGCGCTCCCAACCCATCCAAACCTTTTCGATGGAATTGAAAGTACGATTCCGGTGAAACAGAAAAAATGTGCCTTTGCCATCGCGCGCGTAGCGCTGGTTAAGCTGCTCGATCAATTGCGCGCACTCCGAGGCAAGCTGATCGCGTTTATCAAATTGGGTGGCCGCGTCGGGCGGATCGGTAAGCAGGCAGAAATGTAGATTGGCGTCGCGATTTCCGAGGAAACGAATTTCCAGGTCCCGGACCGCTCGTTCCATCTGTTCACGGCCGGTCAGCAGCGTTGGCACCGCCACCAGCGTCTTGCTGTGTTCCGGAATGCCGTGCAGATAATCCATTTTCGGCAGCGCGCGAGGCTTCACGAGCATCACTGCCAACTGATTGGCGATGGCTACCGCGCTTTCCGCCGCTGGCAGCAGAAACAACGCAACCACCAGGAATGTTGGCACGCGCACTTCCGCTCCGACCACCACCGCGGTCAAAAGGCCGACCATCAGCAACTCAATGCCGAGTAGATACAAGCCGTCAGGCCAGTGCCTCACAAGTTTCTTTGCGGCGACGAAAAACGAGGCTTTAATTCCCAGCGCGCGTTCCAATTTCTCACGGCCTTCGCCAACGATGTAAAAGCCGACATGGGAGCGGCGTTCATTGGCCCGCGCATTGGTCCCGCCCCGGATCTGTTTTGTCAATTGGATGGCGCGTCGCGCGACTTCCGCTTCGCTTTCGCCGGATTTTTCCGACAGTTCGGCTACTGCGCTGCGATAGTCCGACTTGGCGGACTTTTCCATTTTGCTGTATGCGCCGGCGGGATCTTGCGCAAGCGTCTGCTCGCACAAACTGATCTCGACGAAAAAGTCATCCCAGTCCATGAGCTCCAACGTACGCAAACTTGCCAGCGCCGCCCGCAATCCGGGCATGGACTCCGTTTTGGTCGAGCCTGCGATGCGGCCCGGCATGGCGAGTTTTCGGGCATGCGCGGCGATCTGCTCGAGCAACACCTGGCTCAAGAAACCTTTCAGCGCCGAAATTTCCGAGCTGCTCAGCTCAACTTCTTCCTGCAGGGCCGCAACGAACGCGGTGAGTTCCGCCCGGTCAAACATAAAATTCGCGGATTGCAAGTATCGTTCGGCGACAGCGCGAATACGGATCGGGTCTTCGCCGATTCGACTGAGCAATGGCAAATCCTTGGCCATTTCAATGGCCGCCCGGCTTTCGGCCAAGGTTTCTTCGATGATCTTTGTGCTGGAAGTCAGCGCTCGCCACTCCGGTTCCAGAAAAGCCCCTTCCATCTGGCGGCGGTGCAGGAATCGCACGGCGCGGCCGATTTGCGCTTCCTGCATTGCCAAATCTTCAAGCAGCGAAGACGCGATTCCACGATTTGGCTTGGATTGCACCTGCAAGCCGTCGCGGCGGGCGGCCACGAGGATGCGCTCGAGCCGGCGCGCACACTCCTCCGCTCCGGCCAAATTCTTCCAATGCGCGGAAGCGTGAGCCTCCTCGAAGCCGCAATTCCACTCTCGCGCGCTGCGCAGATTTAGAACCACGTCAATACTGGTTGCCATTCCCAACTTCCCCCCAGACTACCGGTAGCTCGCCGCTTGCAACTCGAACATCTCCGCGTACCGTCCGCCGCTCTGCATCAACTGGTCGTGCGGACCTTCTTCGGCGATTCTGCCGCCTTGCAAAACAAGAATTCTGTCGGCCATGCGCACCGTGGAAAAGCGATGCGAAATCAGCATGGCCATTTTCCCGCGTGTGAGCTCCGCGAAACGCTCAAACACTTGGTTTTCGGATTTAGCGTCGAGTGACGCGGTCGGTTCATCGAGGATCAAAACTTGTGCTTCCCGCAGATAGGCGCGAGCGAGCGCAAGTTTCTGCCACTCGCCTCCGGAAAGATCGGTTCCTCCGTCGAAACGGCAACCGAGTTGCTGCTCATATCCTTTGGGCAATTTGCGGATAACGTCTTCAGCAAGACTCTTTTGCGCCGCGGAGCGTATCCGGAAAATGTTGTCTTTTTCCTCAATGCGGCCCACCGCGATATTTTCCGTGGCGGTCAGGTCGTAGCGCATGAAGTCTTGAAAGATGACGCCTATCTCGCGCCACAAATCTTCCTGGTCGTATTCGCGCAGGTCCACGCCATCCAACAAAATCTGGCCCGCTGTCGGATCGTAGAGACGCGTCAGCAGCTTGACGATGGTGGTTTTGCCCTGGCCATTTTCTCCGACCAGCGCGATGCGCTCTCCCGGTGCCAGCTTAAAACTCACACTGCTCAACACCTCTCGCCCGTTGGGATATGCGAACGAAACGTTGCGGAATTCGAATCCCCGGCGAATTGAACCGGGTACGGAAATCGCGCCGGGCCTCGAAAATACCCTCGGTTTTACTGCAAAAAATTCCAAAAGATCGCCGACAAACAGCGCCTGGTCGGCGATCGTCGAAAACGTGGAAAAAACCATCTGAATATTGGAACTGGCGCCGGCGATCGCTCCGGCCAGGAACGTCAACATGCCGATGGTCAACACGCCAGCCACCGTCTGATAGATCACGTACGCATAGGTTCCGTAGTAACCGAGCGTGCCGAGCAAAGTGAGCAACGAACCGATAAGCAGGCGCTTGCGAGCGAGCCGTGCGGTCTCTTTGTGCAAACGCATCGCAAGGTTAGTGAAACGAGCGACCAGGTACGGACCTAGCCCAAAAAGTTTCAGCTCCTTGGCGCTTTCCTTGCTCCCACCGAGCACCCGCAGGTATTCCATTTCGCGCCGTGCAGGAGTTTGCGCGAAGCTCAGCGAGTAGCCAAGAAACGCGAAGTGGGTCTCACCGAGAAATGCCGGCACCACGCAGACAATCAGCGCTACCAGGAGCCAGGGCGCAAACAAGCAGATACTGAACGCCAAGCTGGCGGTCGTGACCACCTGCTGAACCAGGCGACCCGCCGCTTGAATCATCAGCACACGGTCGGTGCCTTGTACGCGCGCGCGTTCCAGCTTGTCTTGAAAAGTCGGATCTTCGTAAGAAGTCAGATCCAAGCGCGACGCGTGCTCCATGATGCGCACGCTGACGTGTTTCGCGTACTTGTCGGCAAGAACGGTGTCGCAGTAGTCGGTGACCCGAACCAAAATTGTGGAAATGCAAGCGAGCGCGAATTCGAAACCGACCAACCACCAGAAATACGTTGGCAAAGTTGCGTGATATGCGGTATGGCGATAAATCGAATCGATGATGACTTTGGTGACCGCCAGCATCGCCAGTGGAAGCAGGGAAACGACAAGGCGCACGCCGATATTGGCGATGACAATGGCTGGAGAAGCTTCCCAAACCATGCGGAATATCGGCAGGGTATTGCGAAGCGCAGCGAGGCGATCTTTCCAGCTGGGAACTGGATTGGCTGTCGATGATTCCACGGTGCGTCGTCCCTTTGCAGCACCTCGCTACACCCTCAGTAAATCACAGAGAATCCACTCTCTCTGCTTCGTCGCCTTAGTTCAAAATTCCCGGGCGAAGACCTGATGGGACAGCGTCGCGCGCTACTGCCGGTCGCTAGCAAAAGCATCCCCAGCGACAACCTTTATATGAGCATCCGTAATACCAAGGTCGGCAAAACGTTAAGTGCTCTGTTTTGTTGTACTTGTGCAAATTCCAATTCTGTAGGGGCTGTCGTTTCTTCGCGCACCTTGTAACTCTTGCCGTCTTGGACAGCGGGCGAAGGTGTGACGAAAGGATGGCGCGCCGGTTTAGTTCGGCAGGGCGCCGCTCGGGCCCAGCCTCCGGAATTGCGGGTTTTCATATCTGGCTTTTGCATTGTCTTTCGAAGTTGCGGGATTGGAATTGCGCGAACAACTTACGATGTCGCCCGACCAAAGCAAGATATCCAGTAATCGTGCTCGTTCCAGATTGTTGAGAATCATTTTGCTCAAGCAGATGTCCAGCGCCTTTCGCGCACACTCATCCGCGACATGCAGTTGCTCCACCGTGCAGGCGGGCGACAAGGGATTCGATTGAAGGTGCTGATCGACCGAGTCCAGAAATTCGTAAGACTTCTTGCAGAAATGTTCCAGGCAGAGAGGCTCGTGCCGAAAAATGATTAATACCTGCCGCGCGCATCCGGAATAAAAACACGAATCGAGAGAGTGCATTGTAGTATTTCCCCCTTTTGGCCTGCGGAGTTTCCTTTGCGGCGTGGAATTAATTTCGGTCAACCTGCGGCAACGATTTCAACCAACTCGGCAATTTCGGCTGGTCGAAGATCGGAAAGAGTGAGCTTGGTGGATGCCTGTGGGAGCAGAAAGTGCGCCACATTCGTGAAAGCGCGAACCGAGCCGTCCGTAAGGTTAGAAATGAGCTTCAATGTCCACGCGGTCAGCTTCTCACGCTCAGGATTAAAGCGTTCGCCATCCCACAAAGTCAGCAGCGTCACTACCCGTACCTCACGGTCGGAGACCAGCAGCATGCTGGCCAGCAAGCCCTCTCTGTGAAGGCCTGCTTCAGCGAACAGTCTTCCCACTTCCGACGAGAGATTGGTCTTGGGGCAAGGCTTGGCCACAAAATCGATGCGCAGCGCGATGACTTGCTCCGCTACTGAATCAAACTTTGTGTCTGGCTGAGTATTTGGATCGCTGGAAGGTCTCCGGCGCGATTGGGAATTCATATGCAACACTTCACCATCCTTGGCCCGAGGGTCCCGGTAATTCGGCGTCCGGCGGTGAACGACTGATATTCAGCGCCGGACGCTTCTTCAGGGGCACGCCAGGGGACGTTTGGTTGTCCCAGCGTGTAGGTCTCCCAGACTTGCAGGATTCCTATAGCCAGTAGTGCGGCGAAACGGGCAATCGTTTCATTTGCGGGAGAAAAATTCGACCGGGTGCCCATCCCAAACGAATCTGCTCTGCGGATGGTTTGCTACCCTGGCAGGTCACGGCTATACTTCCCACACTTCGGGGGAAGGATTGGAACTATTCGCATTTGACGAAGCCTACGTAAGTCGGCTCCGGGAGGGTGACTCTTCGACGGAGAGCCATTTCGTTGCCTATTTTTCAAAACTGATTCAGATCAAGCTGCGAGCGCGGTTTTTGGCGCCAGAAGTGGTTGACGACCTTAAGCAGGAGACCTTCACGCGGGTTATCAAGTCGTTGCGGGCGGATGGAGGCATTCGGCAGGCAGACCGGCTGGGCCCGTTTGTAAACTCGGTTTGCAACAATGTGCTGATGGAGCACTTCCGGGCTGGTACAAAGAACGTCGCGTTGGAACTCGGGCATCTGGAGCTTCCGGACAAAGCATTGAACTTGGAGAGTTTGGCGATTTCATGGGAAACGCGGCAGACGGTGAGAAAGGTGTTGGCGCAGCTACCGGAACGCGACCAGGCAATCCTGAAGGCAGTGTTTCTGGAGGAGGTCGCCAAGGATGAAGTCTGCCAAAGATTTGGAGTTGGCAGGGATTATCTTCGCGTGCTGCTGCACCGAGCAAAGGGGAAGTTCCGCGCCGCGATGAATTCGTAAGATATTAAAAACACAAGGGATACGGGATTTCGGGAGAATGAGAAACGAAATCGAGGCAACCGACACTATCTAGCAATATGGAACGACACTCGATGGACCACGAACTGGCAGTTAAATCGCAGGCCTGTGAAAAGTATTTGCTGGGTGAGCTTTCGCCAGAGCTGCGCGATGCCTACGAAGAGCACTACTTTTCGTGCACGGAGTGCGCTACGCAATTGCAATCTGCGGCGGAATTGGTCGGTGCGAGCCGTGCGATCCTGGCCACAGCATCTATTCCTGAGCGCGGAGCCGACTACGTGCGCGGGCCCCGTGGTTGGTTCCCGTGGCTGCAGCCTCTAGTTGCGATTCCAGCGTTTGCGGTGCTGCTTCTAGTCATCGGCTACCAGACTTTCGTAACCATTCCCAATATGCGTCAGGCTTCGGAGCCGCGAGTGCTGCGGATGTTTTCGTTGATCTCGGCGAATACGCGAAGCGACGGCGGGTTGGTATTTTCGTCAGCTCCGAACGAAACGTTTGGAGTGTATGTGGATGTGCCTGCTGACCCTGCGTATTCGAACTATCTGTTGCGGTTGGAAGATTCATCCGGAGGCTCGAAGCTGCTTCGTTCATTGACCGCGCAGGAAGCGCTGAAGACTCAAGTCGTGATCATCGATTCTGGCAAGAAGTCCGGGAAATACACGATCGTGGTTTCCGGGCTAACATCGCAAGATGCGGATGCGTCTACTGCAAAGGAACTTGCCAGACTGCAATTTACCGTTGCAATTACGAAATAGTTTCGGCACTATTAGGCCCCTCGCAAGTTGAAATACCTTCACCAGGAGGATAACCTCATGACCCCTAATCCCCACTCCTACTTTCACTATCACGCCTGCGCGCACGCCTTCAGCGGACGATTTACGCGGCCCTTTGACGAGCAGATTCATGTTCAGGCTATGTCGTCATTGCCACTGACCGGCGGCCACGGCAGCGCGCGAGTCGAGAATTTCAAATTTCACGAATTCATTTCGTTCAAAGCGGGGTACACGCACGTTTCCGGAGGCTTGCAACCGGACGACGAAAGCAACAACACGCTGGTGACATCAGCGCTGGAAGGATTAAACCTGTTGGACGTACTGACGGCGGACCGGGTGGTGTGCCGCCTCTATAGCAAGCATCCCAAGCGCGCGGCCGAAGGAAACATCACGATGCACGGCAGCAAATTTGAAAACCTACGAATCTGCGGCCACCCTGTTACTATGAACCTAGACTTCGGCCTTTTTGAAGGAATTCCAACGTTCGAGCGGGCGCAAGCGGAATACGCCAAGAAAAAAGATTTCTGGAAAACCGCGAAGGATCCACTGCAGGCGGGCAAGGATTTGCCATCACAGAAAGACACAGGAGAGTTTCTTTGTTCCCTGGTCAAAGGCCAAGTTCAGGTGGAATCTCCGGGGGTGCAAGTGTCCGGCCACTCGATCTACGTGCCAGGATTCGGAAGGGTGTACTTTGCCGAAGTGTTTATGAGCTACGGAACGCGGACGCTGACGATGCTGCGGTTCGAGTTCGGGTCGACGACCGGAGGGAGCGGCTCCGGAGCGTCGGGCACCACCAACGGCAAACAATACCCACCGAGCGGCTGATCCTTGTCCTGCTTTTTCTATTGCCGCTCGCGGCGACTTCATTCCTGAGTGCCGGGTGCCGAGGTTCGGCTTCGCCCGACAGCAGACTGCAGCAGATCCGGGGCGAAATGCGGCGAGGGCAGTTTCAGGCCGCGCTACCAGACGTCGAATCGGCGCTGGCGACCTACCAAAAGACAAATCCCGAATGGGCGGCGCGGTTTCGTGTAGTGAAAGCGCGCATTTTGATGATGCGCGGCTCGTATACCGAGTCGCTGCAACTCTTGTATGAGGTTCTGCCGGCGAGCCTTGCACACAGCGAAACCGAAGTGGAACGCACGATGGTGCAGGCGCTGGACTACGACTATCTGCAACGGTATGACGACTGCGATCGCGCAATCACCGAAGCCGAACAACTTGGTAATGCGATTCATTCCTCGCAACTCGGAGCGCTGGCGCAGACGCGCGGGATACTCGAGGTGGATCGCAGGAATTTTGAAAGGGCCGTGGCGGCGTTCCGCACCGCGGCCGAAATTGGGCGGCAGCGGAATCAACCCCGCGCTGAACTTGAGGCGCTTGCAGAACTCGGGAATATCGCCATGCGGCAGGAGCACTACGATGAAGCAGCGGACCGATTTAAAACGGCGCTGGAACGATCGCGGGCAATCGGCGCTACCGACGCCGAGTCCAAATCGCTTGGAAATTTAGGGTGGAGCTATTCGGTCGTCGGTGATTTTGATAACGCCGAGGTTTCATTCAAGGAGGCTCAGGAGCAAGCCGGGCAAGCGGGCTTAGTGGAGGACCAGACGTATTGGCTGATTTCGCTGGCGGAAAATTACTTCCAGCAGCATCGCTTTTCCGAAGCGGAGACCACCGCACAAAAGGCGCTAGTGCTCGCTGAGCAGCACGACGACAAGAACACGCTCACGACATGTCTTAACACGTCTTCGCAGATCGCTCTGGCGGCCGGGCGGCTGGATGAGGCAGAGAAATTCAACCGCCAAGCGATTGACATTGAGAATGCCGGACAAGACCAGTTCGGGATCAATTATTCGCGGCTTATTGCCGGACGAATCGCGGCGGGCAAACGGGACTATCAAGTAGCGGCGGGCAACTTTGAAAAGGTTCTTGCCGATCCGAAAGCAGAAACTCCACTGAAATGGGAAGCGCACGCCCGACTGGCATCGAACTATGCCGTACTGCACCAGCCCGCAAAGGCCGAGCATGAATTCGAGGTGGCCATCCGGACATTGCGAGACGCGCGCGATTCGATTCAGAACAATGATTTCCGGGTGTCGTTTCTATCGAGCGCGATTGAGTTTTACGACGAGTACGTGAATTTTCTGATCGAGCAGAAGCGCCCGATGGATGCGCTGAAGATTGCGGACTTGAGTCGAGCGCAAGTACTTGAGCAGAGCCTTTCACCGGCGAACAGCACGACGACTACAAAAACGACGAGTGCGCAAAATCCGAAGGAGACGGCGCGCCGGTTGCATGCGACGCTGCTGTTCTACTGGCTGGGACAACAGAAGTCGTGGCTGTGGGTACTTACGGCGGGGAAGACATCACTGGTTCCACTCCCCGCGAGCGGTGAGTTGGCTGCGCTGGTGAAATCTTATCGCGACAGCTTTACCGATCCGCGCGATCCGCTGGAAGCGGGAAATGTTGACGGCAAGAAACTGTATGCCACGCTGATTCGGCCAGCCGAAAAACTGATTGCGAAAGACTCGCGGGTGGTGATCCTGCCCGACGGCGGCTTGAATTCACTGAATTTTGAGACGCTGATCGTTTCGAGCCCGCAGGTTGATGAAAAGGCGCATTACTGGATCGAAGATGCGACGGTGCTGACCGCCAATTCGCTGTCGCTGCTGGCGCGAAGCTCGACGGCTGCGCCGCCAAGCGCGGGAAACATTCTGGTGATGGGAGAAGCACTCTCCGCCAGCCCGGACTTTCCGCCGCTGCCGGAAGCAGGCAAAGAGGTTGGCTTGCTGGAAAAATATTTTGGGGAATCGCGGCGTCTGGAGCTTACCGGAAAGAATGCGACGGCGACGGCTTTCCTGGCGAGCCAGCCGGAGAAGTTTTCTTACCTGCACTTTGCGACGCATGGAACCGCCAGCCAGTTGCGGCCGCTGGAATCGGCGGTGATTCTTTCGCCGGACAAGGATTCGTACAAACTGTATGCGCGGGATGTGGTGCAGCATCCATTGAAGGCGTACCTGGTGACGATTTCGGCGTGCAACGGAGCGGGAACTAGAACGTATGCGGGTGAGGGGTTGGTGGGGCTGTCGTGGGCTTTTTTGAGGGCGGGGGCGCACAATGTGATCGCGGGTCTGTGGGAAGTGAGCAACGCTTCGACGCCGCAACTGATGGATGAGCTGTATAAAGGAATTCATGAGGGGGAGGATCCGGCAACGGCGCTGCGGAAAGCCAAGTTGACGCTGTTGCACTCGACGGGGAACTACCGCAAGCCGTTTTATTGGGCGCCATTTCTGATTTATGCGGGGTCGTGAGGAGTAGGAGCGGAAGTACAAGGTAAAAAGTGCAAAGTACAAAAGTGTGAGCATCGAACCGACCGGCGAGAGCAGAGCGCCAATCGGGAGATTGGCGCTCCCGAGGGAGCCCCTCCCCCGCGCTGTTGTCCCTAAGAATATGAAAACAAAGGGTCAAGAAAATATGAAAAAGTGAAGTTTGGATAAGAGCGTAAAAGTAAAGAACTTAGAGCGTGACAAGTATTTTAATTCTCTTATATTATTCAAGAGTATATACTTACTAAGGTTAGTATATCAAGGATTAATAAAAAGTCAAGTAAAAACTGGCGATTGCCAGGAGAGATTTACGGTATTTTGCTTGCTTACGGAGTGCTAAGGATGAAGCATCGGTTCCGCTGCGGACCGGCCAGCAAGTTTTGCCCTGAGGATGCGGGAGCAGAGCTCCCGCACTCCAAATGAAGCTGCGAACTCTTCGCGTCGTTTTGTCCGTGTGGTGGCCGTGTGGTGGCCTCGCGTGGGTTGCTTGGCGGTGCTATTCTTTTTGGTTGTTGAGCGAGAAGGTTTGAGCTGGAGATAGGGCATGTCGCAAGAAAAACCTTTGAAAATTGAGCTGCTGGATCTGGAAAGAAAGTCGCTGACGTCGGCCGAGACCGGTGGTGACGCCGGAGCGATAGCGACGCTGGGCGGGCAGGCGCTGCGCGCAAATCGGGGGACTTCACTGAACCTGGATTGGATGGAACAGGTGCGGGTGAATACCAGCGCGGTCGAGAGACGGGCTGCGACGCTGGTGACGCGGCGAACGGTGAAGAAAGAGTGGCAGATGGCGTGGCTGCTGCGCGCGATTACCTGCATGGATTTGACGACGCTATCGGGCGACGACACGGATGAACGAGTGAGGAGGCTCTGCGCGAAGGCGCGGCAGCCGTTGCAGAATGAGTTGATCGAGAAATTGGGAATTGGCGCGTTGAAGATTCGAGTGGGCGCAGTGTGTGTCTATCATTTGTTCGTGGAAACGGCGGTGCGGGCGCTCGAGGGGAGCGGAATTCCAGTGGCGGCGGTATCCACTGGATTTCCGTCTGGGCTTTCGCCGCTGGAAGAAAGGATTGGCGAAATTCGGCGGTCGATGGAAGCCGGTGCGCAGGAAATTGATGTGGTGATTACGCGGGCGCACGTTTTTGGCGGAGTGTGGCAGAAATTGTACGACGAGATCGTGGCGTTCAAGGATGCGTGCGGGCCGGCACACTTGAAAGTGATTCTGGGAACGGGTGATTTGTTGACGCTGCGAAATGTGGCGAAGGCCAGCATGGTGGCGATGATGGCGGGAGCGGACTTCATCAAGACTTCCACCGGCAAAGAAGCGGTGAATGCGACGCTGCCGGTGGGATTGGTGATGACACGTGCGATTCGCGAGTACGCGGAAGAAACGGGAATGGGGTTCAAGCCTGCGGGCGGCATTCGAACCGCGAAGCAGTCACTGGAATGGCTGGCGTTGATGAAAGAAGAATTGGGAGATGCGTGGCTGGCGCCGCATCTTTTCCGGTTTGGCGCGAGTGGGATGCTGGCGGATATTGAGCGGCAACTGGAATTCCATGTTACGGGAAGATATTCGGCGGAACATCGGCATCCGATGGCGTGAGAGAAGCTCAATGATGAGCTGAGGCTAAGTTTAAGCTGAGATCCTTCGCGTTCCGATAGGAACCGGAACACTCAGGATGACTACAGGCTGGGCGCGGGTCGGCTGAGGATGCAGGTGCAAGAAAGACGTGGTGTAGGACGGTTCGGTGCGGTTGAGAAGAGGCAAATGGGCGTTATCGAAAAATTCGGGACGATGGAATATGGACCGGCGCCGGAGGATGCGAAGGAGTCGCTGGTGTGGCTGGACGCGCAAAAGCGGCGATTTGGGCATTTTATTGGAGGCGAGTGGCATGCTCCGGCGGAAGGAAAATATTTCGAGACGGCGGATCCATCCACGGGAGAGAAGCTAGCGGACATTGCGCAAGGAAGTACCGCGGACGTGGACGCTGCGGTGAAAGCGGCGCGGTCGGCGTTGCCTGGATGGCAAAAACTTTCCGGCCATGCGCGGGCGAAATATTTGTATGCGCTGGCGCGTCAGGTGCAGAAACATTCGCGGCGGCTGGCGGTGCTGGAAACGCTGGACAACGGTAAGCCGATCCGCGAGAGCCGGGACATTGATATACCGCTGGTGGCGAGGCATTTTTATCACCATGCCGGTTGGGCACAACTGCGGGAGCAGGAATTCCCGGGATATGAGGCTTGCGGAGTTGTCGGGCAGATTATTCCGTGGAATTTTCCGCTGCTGATGCTGGCGTGGAAGATCGCTCCAGCACTGGCGACGGGAAATACGGTGGTGCTGAAGCCGGCGGAGTATACGCCGTTGACCGCGTTGGCGTTCGCGGAATTGTGCAATGAAGTTGGATTGCCGGCGGGCGTGGTGAACATTGTTACGGGTGATGGTGCGACCGGCGAAGCGCTGGTCAAGCACGGAGATGTGGACAAGATCGCCTTCACGGGATCGACGGAAGTCGGACGAGCGATTCGGCGAGCAACGGCGCAATCGCACAAAAAACTGTCTCTGGAGTTGGGAGGGAAGTCGCCGTTCATTGTGTTCGAGGATGCGGATCTGGACTCCGCTGTGGAAGGACTGGTGGACGGGATCTGGTTAAACCAGGGACAAGTGTGTTGCGCGGGGTCGCGATTGCTGGTGCAGGAGAGCGTTGCGGAAAAGTTGACGAAGAAATTGCGGAAGCGGATGAGCACGCTGCGGGTTGGCGCGCCGCTGGACAAAGCGATTGATATCGGTGCAATTATCGCGCGGGTACAGCTGGAACGAATTGATGGCTTAGTGAAACAGGGAATCGCGGAAGGAGCGACGTGCTGGCAGCCGGAGATAGTACTGCCGACGCGAGGACTATTCTACAAGCCGACGCTGCTGAGCAACGTGCATCCGACGTCGATTGTGGCGCAGCAGGAGATTTTCGGGCCGGTGCTGGCGGCGATGACATTTCGAACGCCGCGCGAAGCGGTGGAGCTGGCGAACAACACGGTGTACGGGTTGGCGGCCAGCGTGTGGAGCGAGAGCGTGAACGTGGCGCTGCAGGCGGCGGCGCAGATAAAGGCCGGAGTTATTTGGGTGAATAGCACGAATCTCTTTGACGCTGCATGCGGATTTGGCGGATATCGAGAGAGTGGATTTGGACGCGAGGGCGGCAGAGAAGGATTGCTGGAATATCTGCAGCCTGCGTGGCTTAAAAAGGCGCCTGCGATGACTGGGGCTGCGGCGGCAGGGAATGGAGCGCCTGACGTGGCGATTCCATCGAGCGGAATTGATCGCACGGTGAAACTGTACATTGGCGGAAAACAGGCGCGACCGGATTCGGGATACAGCATTCCGGTACACGGGCTGCGAGGCGAGTTATTGGGCGAGGCGCCGCTGGGAAATCGCAAGGACATTCGTAATGCGGTGGAAGCCGCGCGCAAGGCGGAGAGTTGGGGAAAGACCACGGCGCATAACCGGGCGCAAGTGTTGTTCTACATCGCGGAGAACCTTTCGCAGCGCAGCGACGAGATTCAGAAGCGGCTGGCCGCGGCGGTGGGAGAGAAGCAAGCAGCGGAAGAAGTGTGGTTGAGTATCGAGCGGCTGTTTTCTTATGCGGCTTGGGCGGATAAGTTTGATGGAGCGGTGCACAATCCGCCGTTCCGCAATATTTCGATCGCGACGAACGAACCGATTGGTACGGTTGGCGTGGTTTGTCCGGCTGGCGAGCCGCTGCTGGGATTTTTCTCGCTGGTGTTACCGTTGATTTCGGCGGGGAATACGGTGGTTGCGATTCCTTCGGAAAAATATCCGCTGATTGCGGGCGACTTGTATCAAGTATTCGAAACCAGCGATTTGCCGGGCGGAGTGGTGAATTTAGTGACCGGAAGAACGAGCGAATTGTTGAAAGTGCTGGCTGAGCACGATGATGTCGATGCGTTGTGGTGCTACGGCGATGAAGCGACGTGCGCGTCGGCCAAGGCGCTGTCGGCGGGAAATCTGAAACAGGTGTGGACGAACGAAGGGCGCGCAATTGATTTGTTCAGCGTGGAGCAAGGCGAAGGTCGTTTGTACTTGCAGCACGCGTATCAGGTAAAAAATATTTGGGTGCCGTACGGCGAGTGACCATGCTATGAGTAGCGACCGTTGAACAGCGGGCCAGCCGGACAAACGGAAACAAAGACAGAGGCGCGTGCAGCATTTCGGTATCCCGCGTTTCTGCGTTTTCAGTCGGCGCGGTTCTGCATCGTGGTTGCCACAGAGATGCAGGCGGTGGCGGTCGGCTGGCAAGTGTATGAAATCACCAAGCGGCCGTTGGATCTTGGATTTGTGGGATTGGCGCAATTCCTGCCCGGCATTTTTTTGTTTCTTGTTTCCGGACATGTGGCGGACCGGTTTAACCGAAGAAATCTACTGATACTTTGCGACGTCGGGTTTGCGGTGTGTTTTGCGCTGCTGTTGGCGATTACTTTGCGCGGAGGGGTATCCATCATTTCGGTGTTTGCGGTACTGGTGCTGCTTGGTGTCGTGCGGTCCTTCAACGGACCCGTGAGCCGAGCGATGTTGCCGCACCTAGTTCCACCGGAGCACTTTGCGAGCTCGGTTGCGTGGGCGTCGAGTATTTTTCAGGCAGCGACAATACTGGGGCCGATTCTTGGCGGATTGATTTATGCGTTTGCACGAGGGCCGATCGCGGTGTACCTGGGTTCTTTTTTGGCGGCGTCAGCGGCGATTGTGTTGACGTTGAAACTCCCCGCGCAAGAAAAGCCGCGTGCGAGGCCGGTGGCGAGCCTGACGACGGTGTTTGACGGATTTCATTACATCTGGCGGGAAAAATTAATTCTCGGCGCAATTTCGCTAGATTTATTTGCGGTGTTGATGGGTGGAGCGGTGGCGCTGCTGCCTGTGTATGCGCGGGAGATTCTGAATGCGGGGCCGTGGGCGCTGGGAATGTTGCGAAGCGCGCCGGGAGTGGGCGCGGGAGTGATGGCGATTGCGATCGCGCACTGGCCGCTGAAGAAACGCGCAGGCGCGACGATGTTGTGGTGCGTGGCGGGATTCGGATTGTGCACGGCGCTATTTGGAGCGTCGCACAGTTTTGCGATTTCGCTGCTGGCCCTTTTTCTTGTTGGCGCGACGGATATGGTGAGCGTGATTGTGCGCGCAACGCTGATTCAGGTGGCCACGCCGGACGAGATGCGCGGCCGAGTGAATGCAGTGGACATGGTTTTTATCGGAGCTTCGAACGAACTCGGGCAGTTCGAATCGGGAATTACGGCGCAATGGTTTGGAGCGGTGCGCGCGGTGATATTAGGCGGAATTGGAGCGGTGATGGTGACTGGATTATGGGCGTGGATGTTTCCGCAATTGCGGAGAGTGAATCAGCTGACGATGAAGGAAGAATAGAGACTGAGTCGTAGCCAGCTCGCGAGCACCAAGAGAGATTCCTCGCTTCGCTCGGAATGACAATCCTTGTCGGATTGTCAGGTGAGTTTGCCGCCCCGAAGGATGGTCAGTGCGGAATGGGCAGCGCCGAGCAGCGGAGCGTCTTCGTTAAGAACCACGGCGATGGGAATGTTGGCGAGCAGCGGAGCGAGCTGGCCTTTGTCAGCGAAGGCCTGACAGAATGTACTTTTTTGCAGTAGCGGCAGGATTTTTACGGCAATGCCGCCGGCGAGATAGACTCCGCCGTAGGCGAGAACGCGCAGCGCGAGATTGCCGGACTCCGCGCCAAAAGCGTCGGTCCAAAAATCGAGAGTCTCAACGCATGCGGGGCATGAGCCGGTGAGAGCGTTTTGGGTAATTTCCTGCGCCGATTCCGCTGCGGGTTTGCTGAAAGATTCATGAGAGATATCCGGCGCGAGGAACTCGTGAATTGGGCGAAAGCCGCGGCCGGAGAATAGTTCTTCGCAAGAGACGCGCGATAGACGTTTCTTCAGAAATGTGAGGAAGGCAATTTCGCGATCGGAGCGCGGCGCAAAATCAGCGGAACCGCCTTCGGAGGGGGCAGCGCGGTGGCCACGCCCGTCCCAATAGAGCACGGCTTCTCCCAGACCGGTGCCGGCCGCGATGATTGCAATGTTTTCCTCTGGATGATCGACGCCGCGATTGAGATAGAGCAAATCCTGCGGTTCGAGTTTTTGCAGGCCGCGGGCCGTTGCGACCAGATCATTCATTAGAACTACACGCTCCCGGGGAAGACCGAGGCTTGCGGCGAGGGAAGCAGAGTCGAGCACCCAAGGGACGTGAGCAGCGTGGAGCCGGCCGTCAACGACAGTGCCGGGAACCCCGAAGCCTGCCGCAGTTACGGAATGTTTGGCGGAAGGTCCGAAAGCGTGGCGTGAGAATTCTTCAACCAATTTTTCAAAGCTGGAAAAATCGCGGGTCACGAAGCGTTTTCGAGCGA
>WNFM01075247.1_pt1 | contig 19124 bp, 10 predicted proteins | sample 5400271 | NCBI WGS metagenome assembly WNFM01 (sample SAMN13153352, study PRJNA577476) | soil metagenome | isolation source: 60 cm saprolite on Douglas fir-dominated hillslope | place: USA:California | collected 2013-09-17 | reverse complement strand
TGCTCTTCACCAACGCGGGGATGGTCCAGTTCAAGGACGTCTTCCTCGGTTTCGACAAGAGGCCCTATAACCGCGCGGTCACCGCGCAGCGCTGCGTGCGCGCCGGCGGCAAGCACAACGACCTCGAGAACGTCGGCTACACCGCGCGCCACCACACGTTCTTCGAGATGCTCGGCAACTTCAGCTTCGGCGACTACTTCAAGCGCGACGCGATCCGCTACGCGTGGGAGCTGCTGACGGTCGAGTACGGGCTGCCGAAGGAGAAGCTCTGGACCACGGTCTATGAGACCGACGATGAGGCGTTCGACGCCTGGACGAAGGACATCGGCGTGCCGAAGGAGCGCTGCATCCGCATCGGCGACAAGCCGGGAGCGCGCAAGTTCGAGAGCGACAACTTCTGGCAGATGGCGGACACGGGGCCGTGCGGCCCCTGCTCGGAAGTGTTCTACGACCACGGCGAAGATGTCGAAGGCGGTCCCCCTGGAACCGCAGGGGCCGAGGGCGACCGCTACATCGAGATCTGGAACCTGGTCTTCATGCAGTTCAACCGCGACGAGGCCGGCACTATGCATCCGCTGCCCAAGCCGTCGGTCGATACCGGGATGGGCCTCGAGCGCCTCACGGCGGTCCTGCAGCACGTGCACTCGAACTACGAGATCGATCTCTTCCAGGCGCTCATCAAGGCGGCGGCGCGCGAGACCGCGACGACGGATCTCGAGTCACCGTCGCTGCGCGTCATCGCGGATCACATTCGCGCCTGCGCCTTCCTGGTCGTGGACGGCGTCATTCCGGCGAACGAAGGTCGCGGCTACGTCCTGCGCCGGATCGCGCGCCGCGCCATGCGCCATGGGTACAAGCTCGACCAGAAGCAGCCGTTCTTCTACAAGCTGGTCCCGGACCTGGCGAAGGAGATGGGCGACGCCTACCCGGAGCTCACGCGGGAGCAGGCGCGCGTAACCGCCACCCTCAAGCAGGAGGAGGAGCGCTTCGCCGAAACGCTCGAGACCGGCATGGCGATTCTCGAGACGGCGCTCGCGAAGAATCCCACGCGCCTGGACGGTGACGTCGCCTTCAAGCTCTACGACACGTTCGGATTCCCGATCGACCTCACCGCGGACATCGGGCGCGAGCGCGGCTTCGCCATCGACATGCCCGCTTTTGATCGCGCGATGTCGGCGCAGCAGGAGCGCTCGCGCTCCGCGAGCAAGTTCAAGAGCGGCGCGCAGCTCGAGTACAAGGGCGCCAAGACGGGCTTCCGCGGCTACGACACGCTTTCGGAAGAGGGACGAGTCGTCGCTCTCTATCGCGAGGGCTCCGCGGTCGATCGCCTCGGCGCGGGCGAGGAGGGCATCGTCGTCCTCGACAAGACGCCGTTCTACGCCGAGTCCGGCGGCCAGGTCGGCGACCGCGGCGAGCTCACCAAGGGCGGTACGTGCCTCACGCTCTTCGAGGTGCGCGACACGCAGAAGATCCAGCCCGAAGTGTTCGGCCACCACGGCGTCGTGAAGACTGGCGAAGTCGCGCTCGGCGATACGATCGCCGCACAGGTCGACCTCGACAAGCGCGCGCGCACCATGCGGCATCACTCGGCGACCCACCTCATGCACAAGGCGCTGCGCGAGGTCCTCGGCACGCACGTGCAGCAGAAGGGCTCGCTGGTGGACGAGGACAAGACGCGCTTCGACTTCAGCCACAACGCGGCCATGAGTGCCGACGAAATTCGTCGGGTAGAGGGGCTTGTGAACGCAGAGGTGCTTCGCAACGAGCCGACCCAGGCGCGCGTGATGCCGATCGAGGAGGCGCAGAAGATCGGCGCGATGATGCTCTTTGGCGAGAAGTACGGCGACGAGGTGCGCGTGCTCGACATCGGCAGCTCGCGCGAGCTTTGCGGCGGCACGCACGTCGCGCGCACCGGCGACATCGGCCTCTTCCGCATTACCTCGGAGGGCGGCGTCGCGGCGGGGATCCGGCGCGTCGAGGCGATCGCCGGCACGGTGGCGATCGCCCAGGCGCAGCAGGAATCCGACCGGCTCGCGCGCGTCGCGGGCCTGCTCAAATCGCAGCCGCAGGAGGTCGAGGCGAAGCTCGGCCAGGTCCTCGAGAGCGTGAAGGCGCTCGAGAAGGAAGCCGCGCGCGCCAAGCAGAAGATGGCGGCAAGCCAGGGCGACGACCTCGCAGGCTCCGCGGTCGACGTGAAGGGCGTGAAGGTGCTCGCCGCGCGCCTCGACGGCGCCGACGTGAAGACGCTGCGCGACACGCTCGACCAGCTCAGGGGCAAGCTCAAGTCGAGCGCGATCGTGCTCGCCTCGTCCGAGGGCGAGAAGGTGAGCCTCATCGCCGGCGTTTCGCCGGACCTCGTCGGCAAGGTGAAGGCGGGAGAGCTGGTCAACTTCGTCGCCTCGCAGGTGGGCGGCAAGGGCGGGGGACGGCCCGACATGGCGCAGGCCGGGGGGACGAACCCCGCTGGATTACCGGCCGCGCTCGCGTCCGTGAAAGGCTGGGTGGAGCAGCGCTTGTAGCGGCAGCGATGTCCGCCCATGAGAAAATGGGCGCATGAATGCCGAAGCGACACGCGAGCGCATCGCCGCCTACCTGCGCCTGGCCGGGCTCGAATCCCTGGGCGGCCGCGAGGCCGCGGTCGAACGGGCGATTCAAGACCTGCTGGAAGCGATGGGGGAGAAGGTGCACATCGCCGATCCCCACTCGCTCTACACGTATCGCGTGCCCATGCTCACCGAGGACGGCACGTGCTCGATCGCCGGCGAGATGGCGCCCGTGCCCTACGACCTCACCGCGATCCTCGGGGGGCGTTCGGAGCAGACGACCCGGCGCCTCGCGCTTCTCGAGCGGCTGGTCGAGCGCACGCAGGAGACCACGGGCGCCGACTGGGTGGGCATCTACCAGCGGCGCGTGAATTCCGCGGGCGTGCCGGCGCTGGTGAAGGTTTCCTACGTCGGCCTGCCGAGCCGCGCAGAGTTTCCGCTGACGTCGCAATTCGCCGAGCGCAGCACCAACAGCACCGTGGGACTCACGGGGCGCGCGACGGTGATCGAGGATGTCTCGAAGCACGTCGAGGCGGGAGGCGGCTTCTACGTGTGCGACACGGGCGTGCAGTCGGAGGCGTGCGTGCCGATCCTCGACGACAATCGCCAGGTGGCAGGCATCATCGATGCCGAGGCCAAGCCGCGCGGCTTCTTCGGCGCCGAGCGCCTCGCGGTGCTCGCTGCTTTGGCGCTCGTCGCGGCGGCGGTGTTGCCCTAGCGCTTGGGCGGCATCATGTCCGTGATCGTCCCCTCGGCGATCTCGGCGCTGAAGAAAACCGTCTCCGATAGCGTCGGGTGCGGATGGATGGTGAGGCCGATGTCCTCGGCATCCGCGCCCATCTCGAGCGCGAGCACCGTCTCCGCGATCAGCTCGCCCGCGTTCACGCCGACGATTCCGGCGCCGAGGATCCTGCCGCTGCCCTTTTCGTAGAGAACCTTGGTGAGGCCTTCCTCGCGGCCCATGCCGAGCGCGCGGCCGCTTGCGGCCCAGGGGAACACCGCCTTGTCGTACGCCACGCCTTTTTCCTTTGCCTCCGGCTCGGAGAGCCCCATCCAGGCGACCTCGGGATCGGTATAGGCGACGCTCGGGATGGTGCGCGCCTCCCAGGTGTGGTGGGCCATGCCGGCGATCACCTCGGCGGCGAGCTTGCCCTCGTGTGTCGCCTTGTGCGCGAGCATGGGCTCGCCGACGATATCGCCGATGGCGAAGATGTGGGCCACGTTGGTGCGCATCTGGCGATCGACGGGAATCCAGCCGCGCTCGTTGACTTGCACGCCCGCCTTGTCCGCGCCGATGTTGTTGCCGTTGGGTCGCCGGCCGACGGCGAGCAGCACGCGATCGTAGACCTCCGCGGCAGGCCCCGCGCCGCCGTCGGCGGACTCGAAGTGCGCTTTCAGCCCCACCGAGGTCGACTCGATGCGCGCGACTTTCGTCTTGAGCATGATCTTCTCGTAGCGCTTCTCGATGCGCCTAGCGAGCGGCTTCACGATGTCGGGATCGGCTCCGGGGATGAGGCGATCCATGAACTCCACCACCGACACCTTCGCGCCGAGCGCGTCATACACCGTGGCCATCTCGAGGCCGATGATGCCGCCGCCGATGATCAGCAGGCGTTTCGGAACCTCGGCGAGCTCGAGCGCGCCGGTGGAGTCCATGAGGCGCGGATCGTCGTAGGGAAGGCCGGGAATGCGCGCCGACTGCGAGCCGGCGGCGATGATGCAGTGGTCGAAGGAGACTATCTTGCGGCCCTCGCCGGTCTCGACCTCGAGCGTATGCGCCGTGGCGAACCGCCCCTTGCCGGCGAGCACCGTCACCTTGCGCGCCTTGGCGAGCGCGGCAAGCCCCTTGGTGAGCTTGGCGACCACGCCTTCCTTCCAGCCGCGCAGCTTCTCGAGATTGGTCTTCGGGCTTCCGAATTCGACGCCGAACTGGCCCATCTCCTCGGCATCGGCGATGACGCGTGCCGCATGCAGGAGCGCCTTCGACGGAATGCATCCCACGTTGAGGCACACGCCGCCGAGCGTGGCATAGCGCTCGACCAGCACGACCTTCTTGCCCAGGTCGGCGGCGCGAAACGCCGCCGTGTAGCCGCCGGGCCCGGCGCCGAGCACCAGGACCTCGGCGTGCACGTCGGCATCGAGGCTGGCGAGCGTGGAGCTGAGCCCCTCGCGCAGCGCGCCGCGCGCCGCGGCGGAGGAAGGAACCTTGACGTCGGACGGGATGATGTCGTCCTCGGAGGAGCCGCGTGGAGGCGAAGCGGGCGCGGGTGCCGGGGCGGCTGCGGGCGCGGACGCGGGTGCCGCAGTGGCGGCGGCCGCTTCCGTGTCCAGTATCGCGATCAAGGTTCCCTGCGCGACCTTGTCGCCCACCTTGACCTTGATCTCCTTCACGGTGCCCGAATGCGTCGAGGGCACCTCCATCGTCGCCTTGTCGCTCTCGAGCGTGACGAGCGAGTCTTCCTTGTCTACATGGTCGCCGGGCTTGACGAGCAACTCGATGACGGGGACATCCTTGAAGTCCCCGATGTCGGGGACCTTGACCTCGATGGTGGCCATGGGCGCCTAGAGCATTCCCCGCCGCATGTCGGCGATGACCTGGGCGAGATAGGAGGTGAAGCGCGCCGCGGAGGCACCGTCGATGACGCGGTGGTCGTAGGAGAGCGAGAGCGGCATGATCTGGCGCGGCGCGAACTCCTTGCCGTTCCACACCGGCTTCATCGCCGACTTGGAGACGCCGAGGATCGCGACCTCGGGCGCGTTGATGATCGGCGTGAAGGCGGTGCCGCCGATGCCGCCGAGCGAGGAGATGGAGAAAGTGCCACCCTGCATGTCGGCGGGGCCGAGCTTGCCCTCGCGCGCCTTGGCGGCGAGCTCGGAAGACTCCTTGGCGATCTCGAGGACGCCCTTGCGATCGGCATCCTTGATCACCGGCACCACCAGGCCCTGCGGCGTGTCCGCCGCGAAACCGATGTGCCAGTACTTCTTGATCACCAGGTTGTCGCCGTCGAGCGAGCTGTTGAACGCCGGATACTTCTTCAGCGCCGCGACGACTGCTTTTACAAGGAAGGCGAGCGGGGTCACCTTCACGCCCGACTTTGCGTTCTCCTCGTTGACGCGCGCGCGGAACGCTTCGAGGTCGGTGACGTCCGCCTCGTCGAACTGCGTGACGTGCGGAATCATCACCCAGTTGCGCGCGAGCGCGGGGCCCGAGATCTTCTGGATGCGCGAGCGCGCTTGCGCCTCGACCGGTCCGAATTTGGCGAAGTCCACCTTCGGCCACGCCGGCAGCCCGAGATCGGCGAGGCCGCCGCCGGAGGGCCGCGTCGCAGCGGGCGCGCCGCCGCCCGCGAGCGCCTGCTTGATGAAGTTCTGGACGTCTTCCTTGAGGATCCGGCCCTTCGGTCCAGACCCTTTCACGAGTGAGACATCGGCGCCGAGCTCGCGAGCGAAGCGACGCACTCCCGGGCTCGCGTGCGGCGGAACGCCGTCGCGTTCCGGCTGAGGTGGCGCGGTTGCGGCGGCAGGGGCGGCGGCCGCAGGAGCGGGAGCAGCGGCGGACGCGGGCGCAACGGCGGGAGCGGGTGCGGCAGCCTTGGGCGCAGCCGAAGGCAATTGGGCCCCCACCTGCGCGGGGGCGACGGCCGCAGTCGGCCGTGCCGGCCCCGCTGCCGCCGCCGGCTTCGCGCCGCCTTCGGCGGCGCCGTCGAGCGTGAGGATGGCGATGCCTTCGCTCACCTTGTCGCCGACCTTGACGCGGATTTCGCGGACCGTGCCCGACGAGGGCGCGGGCACCTCCATCGTCGCCTTGTCGCTCTCGAGCGTGATGAGCGAGTCGTCCTTCTTGACGGCGTCGCCCGGCTTCACGAGCACCTCGATCACCGGCACGTCCTTGAAGTCGCCGATGTCGGGGACCTTTACTTCGATCGCGGCCAAGTCACGCCTCCTGTTGGTGTTGTTCTCGCCGTTGCCCCGGGCTCATACCGTCCAGGGAGCGGGTCTCTCCGGGTCGATGCCGTACTTGCGGATCGCCTCGGCGACCTTCGCCGGGGGAATCGTGCCCTCCTCGGCGAGCGCCTTGAGCGCGGCGAGCACCACGTAATGGCGGTTCACCTCGAAGAAGCGGCGCAGGTTGTCGCGCGAGTCGCTGCGCCCGAAGCCGTCCGTGCCGAGAACCTTGTAGCGTCGCGGCACGAACTCGCGGATCTGGTCGGCGAAGGCGCGCATGTAGTCGGTCGAGGCGACCACCGGACCCTGCGTGGGGCCGAGGCATTGCTCGACGTGGCAGGCGCGCGGCTTGTCCGCCGGATGCAGCAGGTTCCAGCGCGCGGTCGCCATGCCGTTGCGGCGCAGCTCGTTGAAGCTCGGGCAGCTCCACACATCGGCGGCGACTTCCCAATCCTTCTGCAACAGCTCGGCCGCGGCCATCACTTCGCGCAGGATCGTGCCGCTGCCCAGGAGCTGCACCCGCGTGGCTTTGGCCACGCCTGCATCAATGAGCTTGTACATGCCCTTGAGAATGCCTTCCCGCGCGCCCTCCGGGAGTCCGGGGTGCGGGTAGTTCTCGTTCATGAGCGTGATGTAGTAGTACACGTCCTCCTGGTTCTCGACCATGCGCCGCAATCCGTCCTGGACGATCACCGCGACCTCGTAGCCGAACGTGGGGTCGTACGAGATGCAGTTCGGGATCGTCGAGGCGAGCACCTGGCTGTGGCCATCCTCGTGCTGCAGGCCTTCGCCGTTGAGCGTCGTGCGCCCGGCCGTGCCGCCGAGAAGGAAGCCGCGCGCGCGCAGGTCTCCCGAAGCCCAGGTGAGGTCGCCCACGCGCTGCATCCCGAACATCGAGTAGAAGATGTAGAACGGGATCATCGGCACGTTGTTGTTCGAGTACGACGTGGCCGCCGCCATCCACGAGCATTGCGCGCCCGGCTCGTTGATCCCTTCCTGCAGGATCTGGCCGTTCTTGTCCTCCTTGTAGAACATCAGCTGGTCGCTGTCCTCGGGCTCGTAGAGCTGGCCCACGGAGGAGTAGATGCCGAGCTGGCGGAACAATCCCTCCATGCCGAAGGTGCGCGACTCGTCGGGAACGATCGGCACGACGTTCTTCCCGATCGTCTTGTCGCGCGCGAGGATCGTGAGGATGCGCACGAACGCCATCGTCGTGGATATCTCGCGGCCCTCGCCCGTGGCATCGAGCACCGCCTTGAACGCCTCGAGCTTTGGCGCCTCGAGCTTGGCGCTCTTGCGCCGGCGCTGCGGGAAGGCCCCGCCGCGCTGCGCGCGGATGTCCTTCAAGTACTTCATCTCGGCGGAATTCTCGGCCGGGCGGAAGTACGGAAGGTCCGCGAGCTTGTCGTCGGCGATGGGGATGTTGAAGCGATCGCGGAACTGCTTGAGCGCCTCGATCGGCATCTTCTTCTGCTGGTGAGCGATGTTCTTGCCCTCGCCGACCGCACCCATGCCGTAGCCCTTCACCGTCTTGGCGAGGACCACCGTGGGCTGCCCCTTGTGCTTCACGGCCGCTGCGTACGCGGCGTAGACCTTGTTGGGATCGTGGCCGCCGCGGTTGAGCCGCCAGATGTCCTCGTCGGACATGCTCGAGACCATGGCCTTGAGCTCGGGATACTTGCCGAAGAAATGCTCGCGCACGTAGGCGCCGTCGCGGCTCTTGAACTTCTGGTATTCGCCGTCGACCGCCTCTTCCATGCGCTTGAGCAGGATGCCGTCGCGGTCGCGGGCGATCAGCGGATCCCAGTAGCTGCCCCAGATCACCTTGATCACGTTCCAGCCGGCGCCGCGGAATACCGCCTCGAGCTCCTGGATGATCTTGCCGTTGCCGCGCACCGGGCCGTCGAGGCGCTGCAGGTTGCAGTTGATGACGAAGATGAGGTTATCGAGGGTCTCGCGCGAGGCCATGCTGATGGCGCCGAGAGACTCGGGCTCGTCCATCTCGCCGTCGCCCATGAATGCCCAGACCTTGCGCCCAGCGGTCTTGGCGAGGCCGCGATCCTCGAGATAGTGAAGGAAGCGCGCCTGGTAGATCGCCTGGAGCGGACCGAGCCCCATCGACACGGTGGGGAATTGCCAGAAGTCGGGCATCAGCCACGGATGCGGATAGGAGGGAATCCCCTTGCCGTCGACTTCCTGGCGGAACATGTCGAGCTGCGCTTCGCTGAGGCGCCCCTCGAGGAACGCGCGCGCGTAAACTCCCGGGGCCGAATGGCCCTGGAAGTACACCAGGTCGCCGCCGTGCTGGTCGCCGGGAGCGTTCCAGAAGTGGTCGAAGCCGACGTCATAGAGGGTCGCCGCCGAAGCGAAGCTCGCGATGTGCCCGCCGAGCTCGAGATCCTTGCGTCCCGCGCGCAACACCATCGCCACCGCATTCCAGCGCACCAGCGAGCGAATGCGGTTTTCGATGCCGCGGTCGCCCGGCAGGCGCTCCTCGAGGTGCGGCGGAATCGTGTTGAGGTAGGCCGTCTGCGCGCTGTACGGCAGGTAGGCGCCCGAGCGGCGCGCCTTGTCGACCAGCTGCTCGAGCAGGAAGTGGGCGCGGCCGGGGCCTTCGATTTCAAGCACGGCCTCGAGCGAATCGACCCATTCCCGGGTCTCCAGCGGATCAGCGTCTTGAAGGCGGTCCATGATTCGGCCTCGCGGGAGTTGGAAAATGCGGGAACAATGGCGGGCGTGCGGGCCAGGAGAAATGCAGGCAGGCCCCCATTAAACCCAATCGTATAATGACTGGCAACCGGGGTCAGAACGGCTCTGTGGGACCCAGAAGTCTCCCTAGAAATCAGGGACATCGGCGGCGAAGCGGGATTGTTTATGAATAAAGCTTTTTAAGTTATTATAAAACCGAGTTTTTGGGGGCTGGTGCGCAGGCGACCTGCAGGGAGCGCATCGCAGGCACGGCGGACGTACTTGGCGGCGTCGAAAACAACCGGAAACGGGATGACACAAGAGGCGCACTGCATGCGGGGGGGAGAGCGCGCGGCGGCTGGCGAGGCTCGGGATGCGCGCGACCCTCGGGAGTGCGCATGAACCTGTCGCATACGCTGCAGACGGCAAGCCTCACGGATCCGGGCCGCGTTCGCGACCACAATGAAGATTGCATCGAGTCGCGCCCGGAGATCGGGCTCTACGTGCTCGCCGACGGCATGGGCGGATATAACGCGGGCGAGGTCGCGAGCGGCATGGCCACTTCGCTCATCGCCGACGGGCTGCAGGAGACCTGGCAGCTGCGCGAGGTCGCCCGCCTCGGGCGAGACGAGGCCAAGGCGATGTCGGAGAAGCTCATCGCCGAGCAGATCGCGCGCGCCAACAGCGCCATCTTCACCACCTCGCAGAACAACCCCGAATGCGCAGGGATGGGGACCACCCTGGTGGTGTGCCTCTTCTTCGACAACTTCCTCACCGTCGCGCACATCGGCGATTCGCGCCTGTATCGCCTGCGCGGCGACGACACGATGGAGCAGGTGACCCGCGACCACTCGCTGCTGCAGGAGCAGCTCGATTCCGGTCTCATCACCCCCGAGGAAGCCAAGCTCTCGCAGAACAAGAACCTGGTCACCAGGGCGCTTGGCATCGATCCGACGGTCGACGCCGAGGTCCACGTCTACGAGACACAGCCCAACGAAATTTACCTGCTGTGCTCCGACGGGTTGAGCGACATGGTCGAGGACGAGGAGATCCGCCTCACGCTGATCACCCTCAAGACCAATCCGAACCTTACGGTGCAGCAACTGATCCAGTCGGCCAATGACAACGGCGGCCGCGACAATATTTCGGCGATGCTCATCCGGGTGGCCGAGCCCTTCGGCGTTCCGCGAGGCTGGCTTGCGCGGTTCAAGGCATTATTCGGGTAATAGGCAAGGACAAAGACCATGGCCAAGCTCATCCTCAGCGTCGACGGACAGGTACTCAAGGAGTACCCGCTCTCCAAGGAGCGCACCCTGATCGGACGCAAGCCGCACAACGACATCCAGATCGACAACCTGGCGGTGAGCGGCGAGCATGCGGCGATCATCACGATCCTGAACGACTCCTTCATCGAGGACCTGGGCAGCACCAACGGCACGCTCGTCAACGGCAAGCCGGTGAAGAAGCACTTCCTGCAGAACAACGACGTGGTGGAGATCGGCAAGCACAAGCTCAAGTACTTCAACGACGCCCCCGCGGCGGCAGGCGCGGCGGACTTCGAGAAGACGATGATCATCCGCTCTCCGAAGGCGGCGGCGCCGCCACCCCCGGCTGCCGCGGCCGCCCCTGCCGTCGGCGGCGGTGGGGATACCCAGACCAACCTCAAGCCGGTCGCCCCGGCGGCACCGAAGCCGCCGCCCCCGCCCCCGCCTCCGGCACCCACCCCGACCATCGAGGTGACCAAGCCGCCGACGCCGCAGCCGGCGCCGCCTCCGCCCGAGCCGCCCAAGGCGCCGCCGCCCCCGCCTGCCGCGGCCCCCGCCCATGCGGCCCCGGCCCATGCGGCTGCCCCGGCCTCCGGGCCGCTGCGCGAGGCCGCCATCCAGGTCCTTTCGGGAGCGGCCGCCGGACGCACTCTCGACCTCACCAAGAACCTCACCACCATCGGCAAGCCCGGCCTTCAGGTCGCCGTGATCACCAAGCGTCCCAACGGGTACTTCATCACCCACGTCGAGGGCGCCACGTATCCGACGCTGAACGGCGCCTCGCTGAGCGCCCAGGCGCACCAGCTCGGCGACCATGACCTGATCGAGATCGCGGGCGTGAAGATGGAGTTCTTCTACAAGCCGTGAGCGTCCGCGGCGGCTCCGGGCCATCCGGCCGAGGGGTTGCCGGGAGCGCGGCGCGGTGCGGCTTATTCTGTGGAACGGGTCACGGACACCATGCTATGGTTTGTCCATAATGGACCGGGTGTCCGTTCTCCAACGGGATCGAGGCCAGGGCGCGGAAGGCCGCGGCCGTGCGTCCTCGGCAGCCCTGCAACAGACGATGAAGGTCAGGGTGCTCGGATGCAGCGGCGGCATCGGCGGAAGCCTTCGCACGACGGCGCTGCTGCTCGACGACGACGTGCTGATCGACGCGGGCACGGGAGTGGGCGATTTGTCGCTCGAGCAACTCGCCAAGATCGACCACATCTTCGTGAGCCACTCGCACCTCGACCACGTGACCAGCATCCCGTTCCTGGTCGACACGGTGTGCTGGATGCGCGGCAGCCCGATCGTCGTCTACGGCATCAAGGAGACCCTCGACATCCTGAGGTCGCACCTGTTCAACTGGAAGATCTGGCCCGATTTCACGCAGATCCCGGATGCGGAGAACCCGTTCATGGTGTATCGCGAGATCGTGGCGGGCGAGGTGGTGGAGCTGCAGGGGCGGCGGGTGACGGCGATTCCGGCCAATCACACCGTGCCTGCAGTGGGCTATTCGCTGCAGAGCGCGCGCGGCGCGCTCATCTTCAGCGGCGACACCGCGGGCAACGAGGCACTGTGGAAGGCGGTCAACCGCACGCCCAACCTGAAGTACCTGATCATCGAGACGGCCTTTTCGAACAAGGAGCGCGACATCGCGCTCGCCTCCAAGCACCTGTGCCCCGGGATGCTCGCCGAGGAGCTCGAGAAGATGCGCGTGTCGCCGGAGGTGTACATCACGCACCTGAAGCCGGGCGAAGGGGCGCTGACGATGAAGGAAGTGAGCGAGGCGGCGGGCCGCTGGAGGCCGCGGATGCTCGAGAACAACCAGGAATTCTCGTTCTAGGCGGGTATTCCCGGCGTACAGGCAACGGCAGCATTCAACGACGGCAGGTGCAACCATGAGCGCAGTCCTCGAACCCAAAGTGACCTCGTCGGGCAACGTGGCCGACATGAGCGTGAAGCTGGCCTTCTCGAAGAAGATCCAGGCCGTCACGAACCGCATCCACTCAACGACCAACGTCGACGAGATCATCCTCGACGTCTCGCGCGACATCTGCCAGCTGTTCGAGGCCGATCGCATGACGGTCTACATCCTGAGCGAGGACGGCGGCTCGATCGTCTCGAAGGTGAAGACGGGCCTTAACTCGTTCAAGGACATCAAGCTGCCGATCTCGGAATCGTCGCTCGCGGGCTACTGCGCGCTCAACAGGCGCCACATGAACATCAAGGACGTCTACGACGATTCGGAGCTGCGCCAGTACTCGGCCAACCTGACGTTCCTCAAGGCGGTCGACCAGCGCACCGGCTACCGCTCCAAGCAGATGCTGATCGCGCCCATCCTGGGCGGGGATTCAGGCACCGACCTGATGGGCGTGATCCAGCTCATCAACAACCTCGCCGGGCAGCCCTTCAGCCTTCCGCGTGCGCCAGGCGATGCCCGGCTCCATCCAGTCGAAGTTCGAGTACCTGGTGATCGACAACGTGATCGCCGCCGGGGAGCTCGACCTCGCCACCAAGGCCGCACGGCGCAAGAACAAGAACGTCGAGGACATCCTCATCGAGGAATTCCAGGTCAAGCCCGAGGCGATCGGCGCGGCGCTCTCCAAGTTCTTCGGCGTCCCCTACGAGCCCTACAAGGCCGACCGCATCAAGCCGCCGGACCTGCTGAAGAACATCAAGCGCGACTACGCCGAGGCGAACCACTGGGTGCCGCTCGAGGACTCCAAGGCGGGCATCGTGGTGATGTCGACCGATCCCGAGCGCGTGAAGAGCTCGCGCATGGTCGACAACGTCTTCCCGCGCTCCAAGATCGTGTTCCGCGTCACCAGCGAGAAGGACTTCAAGCTCACGCTCGATCACTTCTTCGGTGCCGACACCGGCATGGGAAGCAGCGAGTCGATCGGCGACCTGCTCTCGAGCCTCGACGAGGAGGAGGACGGCGGCGGGGCCGCGGCCGGCGCGGACGAAGTCTCGGCGGCGGCGGACAACGAGCTGGTGAAGCTGGTGAACAAGATCATCGTCGACGCGTACAACCAGGGCGCTTCCGACATCCACGTCGAGCCGATGCCCGGCAAGGGGAAGACCGGCATCCGCTTCCGCAAGGACGGTTCGCTCGGGACCTACATCGAGGTGCCGGCGGCTTATCGCAACCCGCTGGTGACGCGCCTGAAGATCATGTGCGACCTCGACATCTCGGAGAAGAGGAAGCCGCAGGACGGCAAGATCAAGTTCAAGAAATTCGGTCCGCTCGACATCGAGTTGCGCGTCGCGACGATCCCCACCGCCGGCGGCGTCGAGGACGTGGTGATGCGTATCCTCGCCGCGGGCGAGCCGATCCCGCTCGACAAGCTCGGCGTGCTGCCGGTCAACATGGAGCGCCTCAAGGGCTGCATCTCCAAGCCCTACGGCCTGTTCTTCGTCTGCGGGCCGACCGGCTCCGGCAAGACCACGACGCTGCACTCGGTGCTCGGCTCCCTCAACTCGCCCGACACCAAGATCTGGACCGCCGAAGATCCGGTCGAGATCACGCAGAAGGGCCTTCGCCAGTGCCAGATGAATCCGAAGGGGGGCCTTACCTTCGCCTCGGCGATGAAGGCGTTCCTGCGCGCCGATCCGGACATCATCATGGTCGGTGAGATGCGCGACAAGGACACCACTGGCATGGGCATCGAAGCCTCGCTCACGGGCCACTTGGTGTTCGCGACCCTGCACACGAACTCGGCCACGGAATCGATCATCCGCCTGCTCGACATGGGCATGGATCCCTTCAACTTCGCCGACGCGCTGCTCGGGATTCTCGCGCAGCGTCTCGCCAAGCGCCTGTGCAAGTGCAAGGAGGCCTACTCCCCCGACCAGACCGAGGTGAAGCATTTCATCACCGAGTATTGCGGCGAGCTGGTCAACACACCGGATTTCAAGAACGACCTGAACGGCAGCTACAAGAAGGTGTTCGAGCGCTTGCAGAAGGACTACGGGCTCGGCAAGCCCGAGTTCAAGCTGTACAAGGCCAAGGGCTGCGACGCCTGTGGCGGTTCGGGGTACAAGGGGCGCTGCGGCCTGCACGAGCTGCTGGTGGGCACCGATCCGATGAAGAAGCTCATCCAGGAGCACGCCCGCGTGGCCGAGATGCTCGCCATCGCGCTCGCCGAAGGCATGCTCACCCTGAAGATGGACGGCATGGAGAAGGTCCTGCAGGGCGTGACCGACATGGCGCAAGTCCGGGCGGTCTGCATCAAGTGACGGCGCGCGCCACATCGAAGAAGGCCGCGGCCGCCGCCGAGCCGGCAGTGCAGGCGGCGGTGCGCCCGGCCGCGCTCGTCGAGCTGCAGCGCTCGCTCGAGACGCACTTCCTCTCCAAGCTCGAGTACCTCAACGCGATCGGGATCGCGCTGTCGCAGGAGCGCGACATCAACAAGCTCCTCGAGACGATCCTCATCGCGGCGAAGAACCTGACGCACGCCGACGGCGGCACGCTCTACCGCCTGATCGGCGACAAGCTCCAGTTCGAGATCGTGCGCACCGACTCGCTCTCGATCGCGATGGGCGGCAGCTCCGGCACCGCGGTGCCGTTCTACCCGATCCCGCTGCACGACAAGGACGGCAAGCCCAACTACACGATGATCGCGGCCTACGCCGCGCTCACGCACAAGACGGTCAACGTCGCCGACGCCTATGCCGAGGAGGGCTTCGACTTCTCCGGCACGCGCAACTTCGACAAGCGCACGGGCTACCGCTCGACTTCGTTCCTCACCGTGCCGATGAAGAACCATGAGGGCGACATCATCGGCGTGCTGCAGTTGCTGAACGCCACGGATTCCGCGACGGGAATCGTCACGAGCTTCAGCGAGGAGGACCAGCGCCTCGCCGAATCGCTCGCTTCCCAGGCGGCGATCGCGCTCACCAACCGACTGCTGATCCAGCAGCTCGAGGTTCTGTTCGAATCCCTGATCGAGCTCATCAACACGGCGATCGACGACAAGAGCCCTTACACGGGCGGCCACTGCAAGCGCGTGCCGGTGCTCACCATGATGCTCGCCGAGGCCGCGCACAGTGCCGCCCAGGGCCCGCTCGCCGAGTTCCGCATGTCGGAGAAGGACCGTTACGAGCTCAAGATCGCGGGGCTGCTGCACGATTGCGGCAAGATCACCACGCCGGTGCACGTGGTCGACAAGGCTACCAAGCTGCAGACCATCTTCGACCGCATCGAGCTGGTGTCGGCGCGCTTCGAGACGCTCAAGCGCGAGGCCGAGGTGGAGATGCTGCGCGCAAAGCTCAAGGCGTTCGAGGCCGACGACGAGTCGAGCGCGCGCCGTGCCGAGGAGGCCTTCGCGGCGAAGCTCCGCCAGTAGCGAGCGCATGAAGCCCGAGGACCAGCTGCGCGTTTCGCAGATCGCGAAATATGCCTTGCGCAACGAGAAGGGCGAGCCCGACCGCTTCCTCACGAAGGACGAGGAGGACAACCTCAACATCGCGTACGGGACGCTGAGCACGGGCGAGCGCCAGATCATCAACCACCACATCGTGGCGACCATCAAGATGCTCGAGGCGCTGCCCTGGCCGAGGCACCTGCTGAGCGTGCCGGAGTATGCCGGCGGCCACCACGAGCGCATGGACGGCAAGGGCTACCCCAAGGGCCTCACGCGCGAGCAGATGAGCGTGCAGGCGAGGGTGATGGGCATCGCCGACATCTTCGAGGCGCTCACCGCCAAGGACCGGCCGTACAAGCCCGGCAAGACGCTCTCCGAGTCGCTCGCCATTCTCGGGCGCATGAGGCAGGGCGGCCACGTCGATCCCGACCTGTTCGACATCTTCGTGCGCGACAAGGTCTACCTGCGCTACGCGCACGAGTTCCTCGACCCGGAGCAGATCGACGAGGTCGACGAGACGCGCATCCCGGGCTACAAGCCGTGACCCTCCGGTTCTCCGGCTGCGCGCCGGGAACCGTTTCCTGAACTTCTCCGCTTCCCGATGACGACTCGGTTGCCCGTCGGCGTCTTCTTTGCCCTATTCACGGTCTCCGGGTTCGCCGGGTTGATCTACGAGTCGATCTGGAGCCATTACCTCAAGCTCTTCCTCGGCCACGCTGCCTACGCGCAGACGCTTGTGCTCGCGATCTTCATGGGCGGGATGGCCATCGGCTCGTGGCTGGTGAGCCGCTTCACCGGCCGCATCCGCAACCTGCTCCTCGGCTACGCGGCGGCGGAGCTCGGCATCGGGATCGCCGCGCTCGTCTTCCATCGAGCCTTCATCGCGGCCACGGGCTGGGCGTTCGACTCCGTGCTGCCCGCGCTGGGCGGCACCGGCGTGGACGCCTTCAAGTGGACGCTCGCCTCGCTCCTCATCCTGCCCGCCTCGGTGCTGCTCGGCACGACCTTCCCGCTGATGAGCGCGGGCGTGATCCGCTCGTACCCCGAGTCGAGCGGCCGGGCGCTGTCGATGCTCTATTTCACCAACAGCTTCGGGGCCGCGATCGGCGTCCTCGCGAGCGGCTTCTACCTGATCGACCGGATCGGATTACCCGGTACGATCCTCACGGCGGGGTTGCTCAACATCACGCTCGCGCTCGGCGTGTGGGCGGCAGCTAGGAGCCTGCCCGCCGCTCCCGCGGCACCCGTGAGCGCGGTGCGCGCCGGGGGCGAGCGCGGCATCGAGCGCGTCATCCTGCTGCTGGCGGCCGCGACAGGCGCCGCCTCGTTCATCTACGAGATCACCTGGATTCGCATGCTGACGCTGGGCCTGGGCGCATCGACGCACGCATTCGAGGTGATGCTCGCGGCCTTCATCCTCGGCATGGCGCTCGGGGCGTACTGGATGCGCAACCGCATCGCGCACCTGGCGAGCGACGTGGCGTGGCTTTCCGGCGCGCTCGTGGCCAAGGCGTTGTTCGCGATCTATGCGGTGTGGATCTACGCCGACGTCCTCGATTTCATCCAGTGGGTGATGCAATCCACCGCGCGCACCGACGGCGGCTACGCGCTCATGACCGTGAGCGGACTCCTCGCCTCGATGATGGTGATGTTTCCGACCGCCTTCTGCGCCGGAATCGCGCTGCCGCTGGCGACCCACGCGCTCACCTCGCGCGGCTTCGGCGAGGCTTCGATCGGACGCGTCTATGGCGCCAACACCGCCGGGTGCATCGTGGGTGCCGCGTTCGCGACCCACGCCGGGATGGAATGGCTCGGGCTGAAGGGGCTCACCGGCCTGGGCGCAGTGCTCGACGTCGCCGTGGGCGTCCTCCTCTTCCTCGTGGCCGCGCGCCGCGAAGCTCGCCCGCGCGCATTCGCGCTCGCCTCGGTCGCCACGCTTGCCGCGGCGCTCGCGTTCACGACCACGCACATGGACCTGCTGCGCATGAGCTCGGGCGTGTTCCGCCATGGCGCCTTCGACGATCCGGCCACCAGCCAGGTCCGCTTCTATCGCGACGGCAAGACCGCCACCATCTCCGTGGTCGACAATCGCACCAAGCGCTCGATCCGCACCAACGGGAAGTCGGACGCCGCCGCGGAGCTCGATCCGACCGGCGCGGCCTCGCTCGACGAGCCCACCATGGTGCTCCTCGGAGCGCTTCCGCTGGCGATCAAGCCGCAGGCGACTCGCGTCGCGGTGATCGGGCTCGGCTCGGGCCTGACGACGCACACGCTGCTCGCGAGTCCGCGTATTGCCGAGATCGATACCATCGAGATCGAGCCGGCGATGGTGGAGGGCGCGCGGCTCTTCGATCCGCTCAACCGCCGCGCCTTCGCCGATCCGCGCAGCCGCATCCGCATCGAGGATGCGAAGACCTTTTTCGCCGCGCAACGCGAGCCCTACGACATCATCGTCTCGGAGCCGTCGAACCCGTGGGTGAGCGGCGTCTCGACGCTGTTCTCCGAGGAGTTCTACGGACGCGTGAAGCAGCACCTGCGTCCCGACGGGTTGCTCGTGCAATGGGTGCATACGTACGAGATCAGCACCGGGCTCGTGGCGTCGATCTTCCTCGCGCTGGGCAAGCAGTTCTCCGACTACGCGATCTACGGCGGCAGCGTGGGCGATCTCCTCGTGGTCGCGAGCCCCTCGGGGCGCGTGCCGCCGATTTCGCCCGAGATCTTCTCGATGCCCGGCGCGGCGGCGGATCTCGCGCGGCTCGGCTATCGCGGCGTGGGCGACCTACAGGCGCTGCGCGTGGGCGGGCGCGCGGCGATCGAGCCGCTCTTCGTGCAGACCGGCTTCCCCGCCAATTCTGCAGACCGGCTTCCCCGCCAATTCCGACTTCTTTCCCGTGCTCGACCAGCGCGCGCCGCGATCGCGATTCAAGAACGAGAGCGCGGAGGGGCTGCGCGAGATTCGCGATACGCTCGTCCCGGTGTTGCCGCTCCTGGACGGCGAGTCGAGGACGCCGCTCGCGCGCCTGCGTGCCGCGAGCCTCAACGAGCCGGTGCGCGTGAGACGCGCGGCCCAGGGAGCGGAGGCGATCGGAGTCTTCCTGAGCGGGGCGGCCGCGTCCGCGCCTCATGCGACGCCGGAGGCGCGGCGCTCCGCGCTGATCGCGCGCGCCTATCTCGACAACTGCGCCGGATCGCAGGAGCAGTGGGTAGGGGCGATCGCCGACCTGGCGCGCTGGGCGAGTCCCTACCTCGAGCGCGACGACGTGGCGATCGTCTTCGAGCGCGCGCTCGCTTCCCGCTGCTGGCGAACGCTCGGCGAGGGCGCCCGCGCGCGC
>WNFM01031903.1_pt1 | contig 19129 bp, 15 predicted proteins | sample 5400271 | NCBI WGS metagenome assembly WNFM01 (sample SAMN13153352, study PRJNA577476) | soil metagenome | isolation source: 60 cm saprolite on Douglas fir-dominated hillslope | place: USA:California | collected 2013-09-17 | reverse complement strand
TGCTGTTCTCGGTGCAGAGCAGCGGCACCGCGCGCGTCGCCTCGGCGTTCGGGCCGGTGATGGTGGTCTGGTTCACCGCGCTGGCGGCAATGGGACTGTTTCACATCAAGGACGATCCCACCGTGCTGGCGGCGATCAATCCGCTGTATGCGATCGAGTTCGTGCTGTCGCATGGCACCATCGGCCTGGTGACGCTGGGCCTGGTATTCCTGGCGGTGACCGGCGGCGAGGCGCTCTATGCCGACCTCGGTCATTTCGGACGCAAGCCGATCCAGGCCGGCTGGCTCTATTTCGTGCTGCCGTCGCTGCTGATCAACTACTTCGGCCAGGGCGCGCTGGTGCTGTCCGATCCGTCGGCGATCGAAAACTCGTTCTACCGCATGGTTCCGGATGCCCTGCTACTGCCGCTGGTGGTGCTGGCGACGGCGGCGACCGTGATCGCGAGCCAGGCGGTGATCACAGGCGCTTTTTCGCTGATCCGGCAGGCCGTGCAGCTCGGCCTTCTGCCGCGCTTCGAGGTTCGCTACACCTCGGAGAGCCACGCCGGACAGATCTATCTGCCGCGGGTCAACCGCATGCTGTTGCTTGGCGTGATCCTGCTGGTGCTGTTGTTCCGCACCTCCAGTGGTCTCGCTTCGGCCTACGGCATCGCCGTCTCCACCACCATGGTCGCCGATGGGATCATGGGCTTTGTCGTGGTCTGGAAATTGTGGAACTGGCGCGGGGCGACCGCCGCGGCAGTGATCCTGCCTTTCGTCGTCGTCGACATGACCTTCTTCAGCGCCAACCTGTTGAAGCTGTTCGAGGGCGCATGGGTGCCGCTGCTGTTCGGCGTGGCGGTGGCTGTGATGATCTGGACCTGGCGCCGTGGCGCCGCCATCCTGATCGCCAAGACGCGGCGCATCGAGGTGCCGCTGACCGACCTGATCCGCAGCCTCGAAAAGCGTCCGCCCCACATCGTCAAGGGCACCGCGGTATTTCTGACCTCGGATCCGAGCTTTGTGCCGACCGCGTTGATGCACAATCTCAAGCACAACAAGGTGCTGCATGAGCACAACGTCATCCTGACCATCGAGACCGCGCAGACGCCGCGCGTCGATCCGGCCGATCGGGTCAAGATGGAAGCCATCAGCGACAAGTTCGCAACCGTGCGGCTGCGGTTCGGTTTCATGGAGTCGCCGAACGTGCCGAAGGCGCTGGTGATCGCGCGAAAACTCGGCTGGCAGTTCGACATCATGGCGACGTCGTTCTTCGTGTCGCGGCGGTCGCTGAAGCCGTCGGCGCAATCCGGCATGCCGCAATGGCAGGATCATCTGTTCATTGCGATGAGCCGGTCGGCCAACGACGCCACCGACTACTTCCAGATCCCGACCGGGCGCGTGGTCGAGGTCGGTACGCAGGTAACTATTTGATTGCCTGAGGGAATTCGACTAACAAATGAGCCCGATCCATGCGCATATTGCATATCTGAGGCCTGATTTCAGGCTAACCTATGCATTTGCGCCGGGAGTATACGACTGCGCTCCTGCATTGTGCAGTGCGAGAAACGGCTGAGGCCCATTCCCATGTCATCCGAAAGCGCCGTCACCGCGGTGGAAACACCTGCGGCCAATGGACATGGGGAAGCGCATTCCACCGCAGGCTTCAAGGCCCTGATGCTCGGCAGCATCGGCGTGGTCTATGGCGACATCGGTACCAGCCCCCTTTATGCGTTGCGCGAAGCGGTGGTGGCCGCCAGCAGCGCCTCGGGCGATGCGACGTCGCAGGCCGTGCTCGGCGTGCTCAGCCTGATCCTGTGGGCGCTGATCGTCGTGGTGACGCTGAAATACGTGCTGATCCTGCTACGCGCCGACAACCACGGCGAAGGCGGGACGCTGGCGTTGATGGCGCTGGCGCAGCGCGCCGTCACCAAGGGCGCCGGCGCGATCGTGCTGCTCGGCATCATTTCCGGCGCGCTGTTTTACGGCGACGCAGTCATTACGCCGGCGCTGTCGGTGCTGTCGGCGATCGAAGGCATCAAGCTCGTCACCGCGACCTTCGATCCCTATGTCGTGCCGCTCACCATCATCATTCTGGTGGTGCTGTTCGCCGTTCAGTCGCGCGGCACCGCGAGCGTCGCAGCGTTCTTCGGTCCCGTGATGTGCGTCTGGTTCGCGGTCATTGCGATCGCGGCCGTGCCGCAGATCCTGCGGCATCCCGAGGTGATGCTGGCGCTCAATCCGCTGTACGCCGTTTCCTTCATGCTCCATCACGGCATGATCGGTTTCGTGACGCTCGGCGCGGTGTTCCTTGCCGTCACCGGCGCCGAGGCGCTCTATGCTGATCTGGGCCACTTCGGCAAACGGCCGATCCAGACCGCCTGGCTCTTCATCGTGCTGCCGTCGCTGGCTTTGAATTATTTGGGGCAGGGCGCGCTCGTCATTGCCGATCCCAAGGCGATCGAAAACCCGTTTTTCCTGATGTTCCCGGACTGGGCGCTGATCCCGATGGTCGCCCTGGCGACCGCGGCGACCGTGATCGCGAGCCAGGCCGTCATCACCGGCGCCTATTCGCTGACGCGGCAGGCGATCCAGCTCGGCCTGATGCCGCGGTTCGAAATTCGCCATACCTCCGAAGCCCATTCCGGCCAGATCTACATTCCCCGCATCAACATGATGCTGTTTATCGCTGTGATGTTGCTGGTGCTGCTGTTCCGCTCGTCGAGCGCGCTGGCCTCGGCCTACGGAATCTCGGTGACCGGCACCATGGTGGTGACCGCGATGATGGGCTTTGTCGTGATCTGGCGGGTCTGGAAATGGTCGCCGATCGCCGCCGCCGCGCTGATCGCGCCGTTTCTGTTTCTCGATCTCACCTTCCTCGCGGCCAATCTGCTCAAGGTGTTCGAGGGCGGCTGGGTGCCGCTGGCGCTCGGCGGCATCGTGATGCTCTTGATGTACACGTGGCGGCGCGGCAGCCGGTTGTTGTTCGAGAAGTCGCGCAAGCTGGAATTCCCGCTGGCCGACCTGGTGGCGATGCTGGAAAAGCGGCCGCCGCAGCGCGTCTCCGGCACGGCCGTGTTCCTGACCTCCGATCCCGACAGCGCGCCGACCGCGCTGATGCACAGCCTGAAGCACTACAAGGTGCTGCACGAGAAGAACGTCATTCTCACCATCGAGACCGCGCCGACGCCGCGCATCGACCCGTCCGAGCGGGTGCGGATGGAGCAGCTCAGCGCCACCTTCTCCAAGGTGACCTTGAAGTTCGGCTTCATGGAATCGCCCAACGTGCCGAAGACGCTGGCGATTGCCCGCAAGCTCGGCTGGCAGTTCGACATCATGTCGACGTCGTTCTTCCTGTCGCGCCGTTCGCTGAAGCCGGCCGCGCATTCCGGCATGCCGCGCTGGCAGGATCTGCTGTTCATCCGCCTCAGCCGCTCCGCCAACGATGCCACCGACTATTTCCAGATCCCGACCGGCCGCGTCGTGGAAGTCGGCACGCAGGTGACGATCTAGCGATTTGACTCGTTAGCGTGCGGACAGTTGCTAGGTGATGTGAGCCGGAACGCGGTTGGATCACTAAGCGTCGACCAAAACCGCTCTAATTTTGGTTTTGACGCGCCAATGAATCGCAATGGCAAGAGGAAACATACTCGGATTGGGCCCAATACCTGTCACCAGGCAGCAACAGTCGCTCACCGTCGGTCAGCCGTACCGCAATAATGGCGGAATATAGTTCCGGTCAAGCTAGCCTGGCTTTAGCCGGCTCGGTCAGCTTTCGAAGCGATCAAGCCTGTTACCGAGAGCAAAGGACTAGGCTGCCGTATCGAAATTTTTCGTTTTTATTCCCATCCATCGCAAAAATATTCAAAAAGCTCGATTTGCCGGGCTTGTGGCCTGGAAGTGACAGCCAGGATGACCGGTTTCGATTTAGGCTGGGACAGCCGGATCACCTTTTCGTACTTCCATTGAGTTCCCGAACTACTTTTCATTCGCCATGTGCCCCGCCGCTAGTTGAACGCGGATCAGAGCGGAAATGCAAAGCAGAAAAAATCCCAGCAACCGGCTTGCTTCCTGGCAAATCCTGGTTGGCATCGTTTCAGCGAGCACGGCTTTTTGCGTGTTGCCGGCGCGAGCCGCTTGCGATGCGAGCACGACTGGCGTTTCGGTTTGTACCGGGACCGACGCTGCGATCGCCAAGACTGCCACAGGCAATCTCGACGTTCAGTTCAACAACGAAACCGTCACGACTGGCGGCGTTACCATCTCAGGCGGTGCCGGTGGGTTCAACGTCGATCTGAATGTCGTCTCGGCAACCGGACCGAATCCGATCCAGAACACGGGAGGCGGCGACGGTCTAAATATCAGCAGTACAAGCGGTAACGTGGCCGTCACGACCATTTCTGGCGCGACAATTAGCTCAACCGGCGTTCACGCCATCAACGCGAGCACGGCGACCGGCGGGATCACGCTCAACACCGCGGCGGTCACCGTCAACTCGACCGGGACAGCAGTCAACGCGACGGTGACGGGGGGCGGGACGCGCGGCATCGGCATCACCACCAACGGGACGGTCACCTCCACCGGCGGGAACGGCATCAATTCCCTGGTGACGGGTGGCAGCGGCAACACGGCGATCACCTTCAACGCGGGCGTGCTGTTCGGATCGTCGACGTCGACGGGCATTTCGGCGATTTCCAGCAGCACCGGCAGCATGACCGTGAGCGGCTCGGGCAATGTGACTGGCACGGGCACCGGCGGCGCGATCAACATCAGCAATACAGCCGGCGCCACCAGCGGCGACCTGACCATCAACACCAGCGGCAACTTCAACAATTTCATCAATGCCACGGTGACCCAGGCTGCCAACAACGCCAACATCTCGGTGACGCACACCGGCACGCTGACGTCGACCAATATCGACGGCATCAACGCGACGACGCTCGGCGGCGGCAATATCTCGGTGACGACCTCCCAGCTCATCCAGGCGAACTCGGCAAGTCACGCCATCAACGCGAGCACGGCGACCGGCGGGATCACGCTCAACACCGGAGCGGTCACCGTCAACTCGACCGGGACAGCAGTCAACGCGACGGTCACGGGGGGAGGGACGCGCGGCATCGGCATCACGACCAACGGAACGATCACGTCCACCGGCGGGATCGGCATTAACGCCTTGGTGACGGGTGGCAGCGGTGGAATCTTGATCAACAGCAACGGCGCGATCAATGCCCCGCTCTTCAACGCGATTGTGGCGCACATTACTGGAGGCGGAACCGGCGACATTACCGTGAACGTCAATGCTCCGGTGACCGCAAAGGCAACGGGGCTGGGTCTTGATCTGGCCGGTGGCACGACTACGACCGTAAACAATTCTTCCACGATTCTGGCTGGTACCGGCATTCTTTCCGATCATGTCATTCTCAACAACGCCGCAACAGGAACGATCACGGGTTCGATCGGAATTCAGACCCTGGCAGGCCCATCGACCATTTTCAACGCCGGCACCATCAATGGCACCGGCGGCACTGCGATTCAGTTCGCTGGCGGTGGCAACACACTGACACTAGCGCCGACCAGCGTCATTACCGGGAATGCCGTCGGCACAGGAGCCGACCTGTTCCAACTCGGCGGTTCCGGGATCGGCAGCTTCAACGCAGGCCTGATTGGTCCAGCTGCGCAGTACCGGGGCTTCGGTGCCTTTGCCAAGGTGGGCAATTCGACCTGGACCCTGTCCGGCACCAATGCGCTGACGTTGCCGTGGAATGTGCAGCAGGGCGCGCTAAACGTATCCGGCACACTCGTGAATTCACCCTTCACCGTCGTCGGTGGCGTGCTTGAGGGTAATGGCACGATCGGGGGCGCCCAGATCAACAGCGGCGGTATTTTTGCGCCCGGCACGCCGGGAACGCCGGGTACATCGATGGCGGTATCCGGCAATCTCGCCTTTCAGTCCGGAGCGATCTACCTGGTGCAGATCAATCCTTCGGCCGCCAGCTTCGCGAATGTTACGGGCACCGCCGGCCTGGCGGGGAATGTGCTGGTCAACTTCGCGCCGGGCAACTACGTAACCAGGCAGTATGACATCCTGCACGCTGCGGGCGGCAGGACTGGTACGTTTGCGGCGGTTAGCTCCAACATAGCCGGTTTTGCTACCAGCCTGAGCTATACCAATACTGACGTATTCCTGAACCTCAGCGCGGGACTGGGAGCCGGCGGCAACCTCAATATCAACCAGCAGAATGTCGCAAACGCGATCAATGGTTTCTTCAACGGCGGCGGTACCTTGCCACCCGGGTTCTCCACGCTGTTCGGCCTTAGCGGAAGCAATCTGGGCAACGCACTGACCCAGCTCTCCGGCGAAGTCGCCACTGGCTCACAGCAAAGCACCTTCAACGCGATGAACCTGTTCATGGGCGTGATGACCGATCCGTTCGTTGCCGGGCGCGGCGATCCGGTTTCGGCCGGCGGCGGCACGACGGGATACGCCGACGAGCAGGGGCTTGCGTATGCCGCCAAGCGCAATCCGAACGATGCGCTGGCCGCGATTTATCGCAAGGCGCCGGTGGCGGCGGATCCGTTCGCGCAGCGCTGGAGCGTGTGGGCCGCGGGCTATGGCGGTTCGCAGACCACGAACGGCAACGCGGTGCTCGGTTCCAACAACACCACCAGCAACCTCTATGGCGTTGCCGTCGGCGCCGACTATCGGCTTTCGCCGGATACGCTGGCAGGCTTTGCGCTTGCCGGCGGCGGCACCAATTTCAGCGTCGCCAACGGGCTCGGTTCGGGCCGCTCCGACCTGTTCCAGGCCGGGGCATTCATCCGCCACAACATGGGCGCGGTCTATCTCTCCGCAGCACTTGCCTACGGTTGGCAGGATATCACCACCAACCGCACCGTGACCGTGGCAGGCATCGACCAGCTTCGCGCCAACTTCAACGCCAATGCCTGGTCAGGCCGTGTCGAGAGCGGCTATCGTTTCGTCGCGCCATGGATCGGCGGCGTCGGGTTCACACCCTATGCCGCCGGGCAATTCACTACGTTTGATCTGCCGGCCTATGCCGAGCAGGTGATATCAGGTGCCAGCACCTTCGCGCTGGCCTATGCATCGAAGAGCGTTACAGACACGCGCAGCGAACTTGGCTTCCGCGCCGACAAATCATATGGGATGCAGGACGGCGTCTTTACGCTGCGGGGGCGCGTGGCATGGGCACATGATTTCAACCCGAACCGCAATATTGGGACGACATTCCAGGCGCTGCCGGGCGCATCCTTCGTGGTCAACGGCGCCGCACAGGCAAGCGACTCCGCACTGGTGACGGCTTCCGCCGAGAAGAAATGGCTGAACGGCTGGTCGGCCGCCGGCACCTTCGAGGGCGAGTTCTCCAGCGTCACCACCAGCTATGCCGGCAAGGGTGTCCTGCGGTATTCCTGGTAACGCTTCGCGGCTCTAGCTGTTGGCACCTTTCGGGCCTTAGCGTTTACCCTTTAAGCCGTTTGCAGCGCTTGATTTTCGTCGCGCCAGAGGCGACTTTGCGCCCCGAAATAGTGGGCCGGATGGCCCCTGAAAAGTCGGGAGGTTTGCGTGGCGGATCATCAGGTGCACGATTTAATGCCGGAGGAAGTGTCGAAGGGGATCGCGGAGGGACGCTATCTTCTGGTCGACGTCCGCGAGCCCAATGAGGTCGCGGTGGAGGCCTATCCGGATGCGGTGGTGGTTCCGCTGCAGACCTTCGACCCATCAGCCATTCCCGACCCCAAGGGCAAGACGGTCGTGTTCGCCTGCCGGTCCGGCAAGCGCTCGGTGACGGCGTCGCTGGCGGCGCAGGCGGCGGGCCTGGCCTATGACCACCATCTGGCCGGCGGCATTTTGGGCTGGAAGGCCGCGGGACTGCCGACCAGGACCGGCGGCTGATTTCCAAGGGCTACTTTGCACCATGACTTCCATGAACAAGGTCTTCGCCGACCTTCCCGTCACCGTCTTCGAGGCGATGTCGCAGGCCGCGCGCGACAACAACGCGATCAATCTCGGCCAGGGTTTTCCCGACGATCCCGGGCCGGAGGACATACGCCGCGCCGCCGCCGACGCCTCGATCAACGGCTACAACCAGTACCCGTCGATGATGGGCATTCCGGAACTGCGAACCGCGATCGCCGATCACTACGGGCGCTGGCACAACCTCAGCCTCGATCCCTTGACCGAGGTGATGGTGACGTCGGGCGGCACCGAGGCCCTGACCGCGTCGATCCTCGCCGTGGTCGAACCCGGCGACGAAGTCGTGGTGTTCCAGCCGGTCTATGACAGCTATCTGCCGATCATCCGCCAGGCCGGCGGCATTCCGCGCCTGCTGCGGCTCGAGCCGCCGGAGTGGCGGCTGAACGAGGAGATGCTGCGCAGCGTCTTCAACCACAAGACCAAGGCGGTGCTGTTCAACAATCCGCTCAATCCGGCCGCGGTGGTCTATCCGCGCGAAGACCTCGAACTGCTGGCGCGGTTCTGCCAGGAGTTCGATACCATCGCGATCTGCGACGAGGTCTGGGAGCACGTCGTGTTCGACGGCCGCGAACATATTCCGTTGATCACGATTCCCGGGATGCGCGACCGCACCATCAAGGTGGGTAGCGCCGGCAAGATTTTTTCGCTGACCGGCTGGAAGATCGGCTTTGTTTGCGCAGCACCTCCGCTGCTGCGGGTCGCCGCCAAGGTGCACCAGTTTCTCACCTTCACCACCGCGCCCAACCTGCAGGCTGCGGTCGCCTACGGCCTCAACAAGCCGGCGGAATATTTCTACGACATGCGCAAGGATCTGGCGCGAAGCCGGGACCGCCTCACCAAAGGCCTGGAGAGCATCGGTTTCCCGGTGCTGAAATCGCAGGGCACGTATTTCCTCACCGTCGACCTGTCGCCGCTCGGACTGAACGAAACCGATGTGGCGTTCTGCCAGCGCATCGTCAGCGACTATAAGGTCGCCGCGATCCCGGTGTCGGCGTTCTACGAGCAGGATGCGGTGACGTCGGTGGTGCGGTTCTGTTTCTCCAAAAAGGACGCCACGCTGGATACCGCGCTGGAGCGTTTGTCGGACGCGGTCCACCGCCGCAAGAGGTAGAGAGATGCGCGACCGGTCGCGGAACAAGCTTCGTTTGCAGATTTATTTGCTGCCCGCGACGGTGGCGATTCTGTTTTCCGCGCCCGCTGATGCCGAGGAGCGCACGGTCAATTTCTACAACTGGTCGAACTACATGGCGCCGGATGTCCTTGAGAATTTCACCAAGGAGACCGGCATCAAGGTGGTCTACGATACCTTCGACGCCAACGAGACGCTGGAGACGCGCCTGTTGGCGGGAAAATCCGGCTACGACGTCGTGGTCCCCACTGGCTATTTCCTGCAGCGCCAGATCACGGCAAAAGTTTTCCTGAAGCTCGACAAGTCGAAACTGCCGAACCTCGCCAACGCCTGGCCGGTGGTGACGCAGGAGCTCGCGATCTACGATCCCGGCAACAATTACGGCGCCAACTACATGTGGGGCACCACCGGCATCGGCTACAACGTCAAGATGGCGGAGAAAATCCTCGGTCCCGATGCCAAGATCGATAGCTGGGACATGGTGTTCAAGCCGGAGAACCTCGCCAAATTCAAGGATTGCGGCATCCACATGCTGGATTCCGCCGACGATATTCTCCCGGCAGCATTGAGCTATCTCGGCATCGACCCAAATTCGACCAAGCAGGCTGACTTGGAAAAGGCTGCCGATCTCGTCGTCAAGATCAGGCCCTATGTCCGAAAATTTCACTCGTCCGAATATCTCGGCGCGCTGGCGTCCGGCGAGATCTGCTTCGTGGTGGGCTGGTCGGGCGACATCATGCAGGCGCGCAGCCGCGCAGCGGAAGCCAAGAACGGCATCGAGATCGGCTACACCATCCCGAAGGAGGGTGCGCAGATGTTCTTCGACAATCTGGCGATTCCTTCCGACGCCAAGAATGTCGCGGAAGCCTATGAGCTGATCAACTATCTCTATCGCCCGGAGGTCGCGGCGAAGAATTCGGACTTTCTGTCCTACGCCAACGGCAATCTGGCGAGCCAGAAGCTGGTCGATCCGAAGATCCTCAACGACAAGAATATCTATCCGGACGAAGCGACGCAGAAGAAGCTGTTCGTGATCCAGGCCCGCGACGCCGCGACCCAGCGCATCATCAACCGCCTCTGGACGAAGGTGAAGACGGGGAAATAGCTTTCTCCGCCGTCATTGCGAGGAGCGTTAGCGACGAAGCAATCCATTCTTTCTTTGCGCAGCGAGATGGATTGCTTCGCTTCGCTCGCAATGACGTAGGAGAGAGCTCACCGCCACCTGCGGTGCAGCCAAAGCCACTGGTCCGGATATTCGCGCACCCAGCCTTCGATCACGTCCGTGACCGCCTGCATCGTGCCTTGAATGTCGATCTGTCCCGATGCGTCGCGCGCGGGCTTGACCTCTTCGGACAGTTCGGCGCGGAAGCGGTGGTTGGGCAGGCGGATGATGCGCACGCCATGGACCGGGCATTCGACCTGCCGTAGCAGCCGCGCCAACGTCGGGTTGGCCTTGGTCTTGCGGCCGAAGAACGTCACCTCGACGCCGTTGCCCATGTACTGGTCGACCAGCATCGCGACGTGCTGGCCGTTCTGCAGGGCTTCGGCGAGTTTCAGCGGCGCGTCGCGGCCGGCCGGAACCAGCGTGCCCATCTTGACCGCGCGGATGCGTTCGATGGCGCGATCGGCCGACTCGATGTTCGGCCGCCGGAACAAGATGGCGCAGTCGAGCCCATGCGCGACGGCGCCGAGCGCCGGAATTTCCCAATTGCCGAGATGGCTGGCGAAGATGATAGCCGGCTTGCCGTCATCGCGGAGCGCATCGAACAGTTGTTTGGTCCGCGCGCTGAATTCGATGCGGCTGGGTTTCTCGGGATGATCGACGTCGTAGTCCCAGATGTGGTCGAGATGGGCGAACTCTGCCCCGATGCGGCCGAGATTGTCCCAGACGCCGGCCAGAATTTTCTCGATCTCCTCGGGCGATTTCTCGGGGAAGGCGGCGACAAGATTCTCGCGGCCGATGCGATCCTCGCGCAGCCGGCGGCCGATGAAATGGGTGACGCGGCCGAAGAAGTTCGCGGTCTTGTCCGGGTCGAAATAGCGCGTCGTGCGCAACAGGCCGATCGTCAGCGCGCCGACGGCTGCTTCCGAAACCGGCTTGGCGGCGTCGCGCAGGCGCGCCTTGGTGCGAAGGAGCAGGCGGTTCATGGTGATAGCGTTTTCAAGCGAAGTGGATACCGGTTCGCGTTAAGAAAACGCGTCAGAGAAGACTAGCGAAGCGAACTACACGGGTTCGCGCGTCAGGATCAGCGAGGCATTTTGCCCGCCGAAACCGAACGAGTTCGACATCACGGCGGTGACGCGGGCGTCGCGCGCCTTGTTGCCGACCACGTCAAACAGGATCGCCGGGTCCGGCACGTCGTAATTGATGGTTGGCGGAATCCGCTGATGCTCCAGCGTCAGCAGCGAGAACACCGCCTCGACCGCACCGGCGGCCGAGATGGTGTGTCCGACCATCGACTTGTTCGACGACACCGGAATCTTCTTCAGGTGCTCGCCGAACACGACCGCGGTCGTGTTGTACTCCATCTTGTCGTTTTCGGGCGTCGCGGTGCCGTGCGCGTTGATGTGGTCGATCTGCTCCGGCTCGAGGCCGGCGTCGGCCAGCGTCTTGCGCATGCAGCCGATGATTGGCTTGCCGTCCGGGCTGGAACGGGTGCGGTGGAACGAGTCGGTCAGTTCACCGCAGCCGGCGACGACGCCGAGAATGGTGGCGCCGCGCGCCATCGCGGAATCATAGCTCTCCAGCACCATCGCGCCGGCGCCTTCGGCCATCACGAAACCGTCGCGGTTCTTCGAGAACGGCTTTGAGGCGGCCTGCGGCGAGTTGTTCTGCGTTGACAGCGCCGACAGCAGCGAAAAGCGCACCAGCGCTTCCGGGTTGACCGAACCGTCGGTGCCGACGCACAGCGCGGCGTCGGCCTCGCCGCGGCGGATCGCTTCGACCCCGAGCTGGATCGCGGTGGCGCCGGAGGCGCAGGCGGTCGACAGCGAGATCGGCGAGCCCTTGGTGCCGAAGGTTTCGGCGAGGTGACTGGCTACCGAGCCGAACATGAAGCGGCGGTGATAGTCGCTGTATTCGCCGCCACCGCTGATGCGCAGCACGTCGCTAAATTCGAATTTGGTCATTCCGGTCGCGCGCCCGATCTCGAGCCGCTGCGGCCATTCGACCTCGACCGGGGCGACTGCGAGAAACAGCGGCCCGGGAAAATCCGCCTTGCTGCCGATGGCGGCCTGTTCGAGCGCTTCCTCGGTCGCTATCTCGGCCAGGCGCTCGGTAAGACCGGTCGAAGTGGCGGGATCGACGGTGATGAAATCGACGGTGCCGGCCATGGTGGTCTTCAGGCCATCGACCGGAAAGCGCGTTACGGTCCGGATCCCTGACTCGCCCGCGGTCAGCCGGGCCCAGTTGTCCTGCTTGCCGGCGCCGAGCGAGGTCACCACGCCCATGCCGGTAACGACAACGATCGGCCTGCCGAGTTTATCGCGTGGTGCTGACATGGTTCCCCCGTCGGTGCTGCGTCGTATTCAAAGCGCTTGCGCGCGGAATTTCCAACGGCGCGCTTGCGCGCCGTATTTTCAAGAGCGCGCTTGCGCTCGCTTTATTTGATCGCTTCCACCAGCGCCATGCCTTCGCCTTGCCAGTGGCCGGTCCCCATCACCACAATCTGGGTCGGCGCATCCGGTTTTTCAACCTCGAGGCCGGTCGGATCGTTGGGCGGAAACAGGGCGCCGCGCGAGATCGAAAGTGCGGCCAGGGCCAGCCCGAGCGGAAACTGGGCTTCCAGCGTGTGGCCGAACATCGTCCCGGTCGCGCGCACCGCAAAACCGGGATGCCGGGCCAGAAACGCCTTTTCTTCCGACGTCACCGGTTCGGCGCCGGTGGAGCCGGTGATGAGGTTGCCGTTGTCGGCGAGCACGCCGAGCTTCGGCCACATCGCTTCCAGCGATTGGGTTACCGCGCCCGGCTGCTTGCGCTGCGCGAGGTCGGCGACCACCTTCGTCAGTTTCGCATAAGGCTTGGCGCCGCGCGCTTCCGCGTGCTCGCGGGATTCCAGCACCAGGAAACAGCCGGCGGAGCCGAGCGCAAAGCCGCTGTTGTTCTCGCGCGCCCATACCGGTGCGAAATTGCCGGTCAGGTTGAAGTCGCCGAATTCGTAAAGCACCAGCAGGTCGGAACGCTCGCCGTTATGCGCGGCGCCGACCAGCGCGATGTCGCTCTGGCCGGATTCTATCCTGGCGAGCGCAATCCGCGCCGCGTCGATCGAGGCAGCCTCTTCGCCCATGAAGGTCCGCGACGTGCCGCAGACGCCATGGACGATGGCGATGTTGCCAGCGAGCAGGTTGGAGAGCTGGGCCAGAAACAGCGTCGGCCGCAGATCGTTCATCAGCCGCTCGTTGAGAAAGCCGGGCCCGGAATTGCCGTTGGCGTCGGCGTTCATGATCGCGATATCGACCGCGAGGTCGCGTTCGCCGCCGCCGGCGGCGACGATCATGTCGGTGCGGCCGAGGATTTCCGCGTTGCCCTTGATACCAGCGGAATCCAGCGCCAGCCCCGCGGCATAGGTGCCGATGCGCTGCCAGGCTTCCATCTGGCGCTGATCGCCCTTTTTTGGAATCTGGGCGTCGAACGAAACCGGGGCGAGCGGATGCACGATGTAGGGCGCGAAGCGCTCGGCATCGGTATTGATCCGCTTCTGGTTCAGCGCATCCCAATGCGCGTCCAGCCCTTCGCCGAGCGAGGACACGATGCCGATGCCGGTGATCCAGACTTCCTTGGGTGATTTGGGTTCAGTCATGCGTCATTGCCTGCAGGGGAAAGCCGATCTTGGCGGCCATCGCGTCCATGTGCACGCGCAGGTCGGGATGCGGGAAGGGGATCTGACGGAAGGTTAGCTCGGCGCTGCACTTCAGCTCCTTGCCGACGCGCACCTTGGCCGAGGTCACCGCAAAGCCCGAACCCTCGTGCTCGACCTTGGCCTCGATCGTCAGGAGGTCACCCGGGTTGACGAAGCCGCGCATCTTGGCCTCCTTCACCATGGCGAGGAACGGCATGCGTTCGAACCTGGTGATGCCGAGCAGCAGCCAGCCGGAACTTTGCGCCATCGCTTCGGTCAGCAGCACGCCGGGCATGATCGGGTAGCCCGGGAAATGGCCCTCGAAGATGGTGTGCTTTTCCGGGACCTGCGCTTCGACCGTAATCTTCTTCTCGTCGACGTTGAGGTCGACGATGCGATCGATCAGCAGAAAATAATCGAGTTGCATGGTGGACGATTACGCGCCCGTTCCTGCGTTCTTGGCGGCGACCAGTTCGTCGATGCGATCGGCGAGATTTTGCAGCACGAAATACTGTTCGGTCGTGGCCTTGCCGTCGTTGACTTCCTGGGTCCACTTTTCGAGCGGGCGATGTCGAGGAAGTCGAGACTGTCGATTCCGAGATCGTCGATGGCGTGGCTCTCAGGCTTGATCGTGTCCCGGGGAATGTCGCAGGTCTCGGCGATAATGTTGGCGATCTGATCGTATGTAGCGGACATCATTAAGCCTTTGATATATTGGAGATAATCCGGATTGGCAGGAGGAGGCGGGCGCACGCCCCGGAATGCGCTGTTTCCCCGGCCGGAGTCGAGAGCCCGTATATCGGAGCGGGGCCCTGAGTTCAATGGAGGCGGGCGGCCCAAGCGGGGACGGATTTGCCGGAAAAAATGCCGTTTCCGGGTTTGGACGCGGGCGACATGCCCGGGCTTTTTGAAACCGCAGGCCGGCTAACGGCCGTTGGGCATCTCGGAAATCCGGGCGCAGTCGCGCCGGCCCATCAGGACGCAGTCCTGGGTCCGGCGCAGATCGGCGATGCTCATCGCGAGCCAGATGCCGATCGCGGTCAGCGCAATCGTGAACGCCAGGGCTGCGATATTGGCAAGCATGCGATGACGGAAGTCATCAGGCTCGTCGCGCGGGCGCTCGTAACGGGACAGGTCGTTCGCCGCCGGCAACGCATGGGCGGAATTTGAGCACGACGTGCTCGTCATTCGTGATGATCGGCCGCTGGGTTGTCTTCACTATCGTCGGTCCGCGAAAAATCGTGGGTCTTGCTTAGCACGCTCGGGAAGCTTCCAATATCAAATCTTGGCGCGCACAAATGCAGTCCTAATCCTCCAGCGTCTCATGGAACCGGCCGTAATCGACCCGCAGGCGGCCGTCTTCCGTGGTGTCGAGGATTTCCGCATAGCGGTGACCGATGCGGATCTCGGGATGGTCATAGGATTTGCGGGCATGGACGGTTTGCGCTGCAACCACGTCGTATCCGGACACCACCACCACGAGCGTGATGTTGTTGGTTTCGAGATCCTCGGCAGTGAAGCCGTATAACGGGCTGGCCTCGTCGATGACGTGAAACAGCGTCCAGCTCAGCGCCAGCGCCGGGCTTTCGTTGCGCGACAGCGGCAATTCGTAGAACCGGCGAAACGACTGGCCCTCCTGGCTGACGATATTCTTGAACAGCCAGAGCCTCGCATTGGCGTTGCTGATGATGTTGTGGCGCTCGTTGGCAAGCCGGATCATCAGCGTCGGCTGGCCCTCATGGTCCGATATCACCGGGTTCTCGGCGAACAGCAGCCTGGCGTTCGGACGCGAGAAGCGCGCAAACACCAGCCCGGTCATGACCGACATCGAGAAGATGCCCGTGAACAGCTCGACGGTAGCGACGAAATGGCCGTAGTGGGTTTGCGGGTGCATGTCGCCATAGCCGGCGGTCGAGAGCGTCTCGATGCTGAAATAGAGATAGTCGATGTAGGCGCCGCCGGGGACGTTGGAGATCGGCTGGTCACCGATCCAGTAGAAGAACGCGAAGAAGGCGTTGAAGGCTATGAACACCATCGCGGCGCCGCCGATAAAGGCCGGCCAGGAGGCCGTCATGCAGCGGTGGCTGATGTCGGCCCAGAAACTCAGATTCAAACCTTCGGTAATGACCTCGCGGCCGCCAAGCTGCACCACCCGGGCATTTGGCGTTCGTTCATTCGGGTTTCTGGCCATGGTTCAGGTCTCTCGCAGGCGTCGGGCGGGCATTTATCCGTCCGCGCCATCATGGCATAGTGGAACCCGTTTCAGAGCGATTTTTGCCGGTCAGGCCCGGGTCTAAATCCCGGGTCCAAATAGAAGGTTCAAGTCATGGCCAATACGCGCGAGCCTCTCCTCAAGCCGGTCCCGATCCTGTCGCTGCGCCCGACCCAGATGACGGTCGGAATGCGCGAGGTGAAGGAAAAGCGCAAGCGCTGGCGCGAGAAAGGGTCGGCAAAGAAGCAGGCCAAGATGCTCGGCACGCACATGATCCCGGTCGTGCACGGGCCGGACGACCGCTATTATGTGGTTGACCACCATCATCTGGCCCGCGCGCTGCACGACGAAGGCGTCAAGGATATCCTGGTGACCGTGATCGGCGACCTCACCATGGTCGACCGCGACGCATTCTGGGGCGTGATGGATAACAAGCGGTGGGTCTATCCCTACGACGCCAAGGGCGATCGCTGCCATTTCAGGCAAATTCCGAAATCGGTGTCCGACCTCAAGGACGATCCGTTCCGCAGCCTCGCCGGCGAACTGCGCCGCGCCGGCGGATTTGCCAAGGACACCACCCCGTTCAGCGAATTCCTGTGGGCGGATTTCCTGCGCCGGAAGTTGTCGCGCAAGAGCGTGGACGAGAACTTCGCAAAGGCGATCGAGAAGGGCCTCGGCTTCGTCAAGAGCAAGGACGCGATCTATCTGCCGGGCTGGTGCGGACCGGCGACGGACGATTGACGGACGTGACGCCGCTCGCGTCCTCGTCGCGTTGCAGCGCTTCTTCTTTTTGTCATTCCGGGGGCGCGACGAAGTCGCGAGCCCAGAATCCAGAGCCACGATGAATTCTTGCTCAGAAACCTGACCGATTTGGGGGAGCGTTTTGCATAAATGGCAGCGATTGGCGCGCGCGTTTGGCGCGCTTGGATTTCTTTACGCTTTCTGCGGCCTCGCGGGCAGTCGGCTTACGCCGATGGCTCCGTATCATCCCTGCGCATGGGCTACGGCGCGATTGATGCAGCCGCGTTCGCGAGATTCCTGAACGTGGTTCAGCAGTATAACGCGTCGGGCGAACGATTTCACATCGACGGCCACTGTCAATCCGCCTGCACGATGTTCCTTTCGATACGCAATGTCTGCGTCGCGCCAGGCGCGACCCTGTTGTTTCACGCTGGTGGCTCTATGCAAAAGGGCATTATCAACCCCTCCACCACGCAGCAGATGCTCAGCACTTATAACGCTGCCTTGCGCCAGTATGTCACCGACAACCATTTCATGGATACGTTCGCCTTTCATCCGATTTCCGTTAGCCAAATCATCAAGCGCTTCGGCTACCCGGCCTGCCGGTAGGCAGGAGCTGCGGGGACGGTGTGTCGTCATTGCGAGCCAGCAACTGATTTTTTGTTCTTTGAAAATCGAATGGGAAACGCGCGCCGGCGCCGCGGTGTGGAAACGGCGCCCCTATTTCGGCAGCCGTCCCATCAGGTAGAACTCGTCGTTCGGACGCATCGCGGTGATGTTGGCCATCCGGTTCGACAGCGCAAAGAACGCCGCGATCGCCGTGATGTCCCAGATGTCGTCATCGGTGAAGCCGTGGCCGGCGACCTCGGCAAAGTCCGCTTCGGAGACCTTGTTGGCCTCCTGGCTGACCTTCATGGCGAAGTCGAGCATCGCGCGCTGCCGCGGCGTGATATCGGCCTTGCGGTAGTTGACCGCGATCTGGTCGGCGATCTGCGGGTTCTTGGCGCGGATGCGCAGGATCGCGCCATGCGCGATCACGCAGTAATGGCACTGGTTGGCGCTCGAGGTCGCCACCACGATCATCTCGCGCTCGGCCTTGGTCAGGCCGCCGTCCTTTTCCATCAGCGCGTCGTGATAGGCAAAGAACGCGCGAAACTCGTCGGGACGATAGGCCAGCGACAGGAACACGTTCGGCACGAAGCCGGATTTTTCCTGCACCGCCAGGATGCGGGTGCGGATATCGTCCGGCAGGGTGTCGATGGCGGGCGTCGGAAATCGTTTTGCGGCAGGCTGCGTCATGGAATGGTCCCGGCTGGCCGCGTCAGGCGGCGATACCGAAACCATATAGCGCTTTTGAGCGGCGTGGATACCCCGGTTGGCGCGAAGAAAACGCGTCAACTAAAGCCGAATAAACCCGGTCTCAGCGCAGCGGCTTTTTCAGCAGCGAGAAGCGATCGGGATCGAGCCCCAGCGACGGCTGCAGCATCGGCGCTTCCACCGGCGTCATGATGCGCACGGCTGGCCGTTCGTTGATGGAGGGATCGTTGGGGACGTCGCGATGCGAGGTGGCGCCGCGCCAGCGTTCCAGCACGGCGGCAACGAAGTGCTGGTCATGGCCGGCGGCAACCGACGGTACGGTGGCAATGGTGGCTTCGCTGCGCGGCAACTGATGCACCGGGACTTCCTTGAAGCGCAGCCGCGTCGGCAGCGCCACGCCTTCGCCGAACGCCAGCACTTCACGGGTGCCGAGCGACGGCACGAATGACAGCAGGTTTGCCGCGGCGTCCGACACCGCCGAGCGCAGCAGCGCCTGGTCGCGGTCGTTGGCCAGCCGCATCGCAAACAGCGTGTTGCACTGGGAGATGATGGTGGCATCGAGTTCGGCCGGACGTTGGGTGACGAGGCCGAGATAGACGCCGTATTTGCGGCCTTCCTTGGCGATGCGGGAGACCGCCTTTCGCGTCGGGCCGAAGCCGATGTTGCGGTCGGCGGCGGCGTAACGATGGGCTTCTTCGCAGACAAACAACAGCGGCGACACGCCGTCGCTCCAGAGGCCGAAATCGAACGCCATCCGGCACAGCACCGAGACCACGGAATCGACCACCTCGGCGGGGAAGCCGGCGAGTTGCATGATGGTCATCGGCCGGCCATTGGCGGGCAGGCGGAACAGATGGCTGATGACTTCGGCCATGGTGTCGCCGCCGACATTGGCGTTGTCGAACATGAACGTGTAGCGCG
>WNFM01328628.1_pt1 | contig 19130 bp, 19 predicted proteins | sample 5400271 | NCBI WGS metagenome assembly WNFM01 (sample SAMN13153352, study PRJNA577476) | soil metagenome | isolation source: 60 cm saprolite on Douglas fir-dominated hillslope | place: USA:California | collected 2013-09-17 | reverse complement strand
TTTCGCCTGGAATCGCCGTCAACTTTATCGTCTGCAATTCCCTAAATACCCCGCTCATCTCATTGATTTTGTGTATCCATAATCTTCACCACTCCCTAGATTGGCGGTTGCCTGCTTAACGACTTCCCATGCTTGTTGCTGCCATTCCAACTCTGGCGGTCTGGCAGTTACAAACTGTGGGCGTTCGACCTGGCGTAGAGGTGCCGATGTGACAGGTTCGCCGTCCAGGAAATAGCAGGCCTCGTTGAAAGTCATGCCCCGGTAGCGCTGCAACCAACTGATGGCATCACCGCCCATGCAACATGCCCCAAAGCAGCGCCAGTTATCGGGCCACACGGACAGGCTGTAGCCTTTGTGTTCATGGTGAAATGGGCAGCGCCAATTCAGCGCCCTTGCACCATGACCATGTGAGGGGCCGAGATCACTCTCTACAATCCTTCGTAAGTCGTTACGGGTTTTTATGGCTTGAATATCAAACATCTTTCCCTCAACATTTCAGCTTCATCGAATGTGTCACTGGCTCTGCGCCATGTGACAGGTTGACAGGATCAGGCGATCCTGGATCGTGTCACAACGGTTGTGTCACAATTCCAACAGTTGATATAGGTCTGGCCTAGGACCGGGCTGACCATTTTCGGGGGTTGCCGCACGCATTAAGCGACCATCTTGCTCCAATGCACTCAAAGCATCCGCGACTGGTTTGCGTGCTGACCTCAGTGCCCGATAGATACTGCGTGTGGTCAATCCCTGCGGATGTTCTGCTAACAGGCGCAGCACACGGACTTCCAACCTGTTTTCTTCGTTGTTGCCCAGGTCTTGCAGAAGTCGATGAGCCGAGGCACGCCAGGCTTCAGCTATCTGCTGGGCCTGATACCAGTGGGCCAGTTCAACCACCGGACGCTCGCCGTGTGGTTCATCGGCCCAATCCAGCGCCGCCAGGATGATCGCAATCTTGAGTGCCTGAACGTGTAACCGTCCGTAAATTGCTCGCAAGCGGTCATCCAAAACGCTGCTAGGCGAGGTCATCTGCCGCAGTGCTTGTTCGTAAGCGTGGCAGGGTTCCCAAACGTGGGCCACGAGCGCCCAGGCTTCAGCGTCTTTCTTCTCACCAACGGCGTTGGCTGATGGTGGCGCAGGCAAACGTTCATGCAGCCGCAGAAGTCGGGCAATAAGGTCAGTAGGTTTGACACTTTCCATTTGGGCTGGACGTTCGATGTAGTCCGGTTCCGGAGTGAGCAGGCCAAACCGTGCTAGATTGCCGTTGTACCAGTCGTTGAATATAACCGCGCGGCTTGTGATTAAGGCAGGGCCTTCTTCAAATAGAAGGATAGTAAACGTAAACATTAGACAAAACTTGATCAATCCAGTGAACGTCTTTCTTGCCTGGCTCTGATTTATTCGTATTCTCGCACTCGACTTGGTACACTTCCTTCCTAAGAGTAGGTCAAGTGGTATCGAATAAAGTTGCAGTAGCAGAATTCAGTTGCGTTAGACAGGATCAATGCCGCAACGTCTCAAATCCCATAATCATTGTCGTTGTGATTCTGGTATGCTTCCAAGTTCGATTTCAGGAATAATTTTGCATTCCTATCTAATAGCGCAATAGGATGGTAACGCATGTTTCGTGGAAAGACGCTTCTCATCGCTGGTGGAACGGGATCCTTTGGTCATGCCGTGCTCAAAAGATTTTTAGGTACGGAGATCAAAGAGATCCGCATTTTCTCTCGAGATGAGAAAAAACAAAATGACATGAGAGAGGAATTTAATAACGATAAACTAAAATTTTACATTGGGGATGTTCGTGATATAGATAGCGTGACGGAAGCAACGCGTAACGTGGATTATGTCTTTCAAGCAGCGGCCTTGAAGCAGGTACCTTCCTGCGAGTTCTTTCCCATGGAAGCGGTCAAAACTAATGTATTTGGCACAAATAATGTACTGGACGCTGCCATACAGGAGAAAGTGAAGAAAGTAATCTGTCTATCCACAGATAAAGCCGTTTATCCCATCAACGCTATGGGGATATCCAAAGCTATGATGGAAAAAGTTATGGTAGCTAAAGCACGGACGGTCGATTACAACCAAATCGTCATTTGTGGTACTCGATATGGCAATGTTATGGCATCCCGAGGATCGGTTATCCCGCTATTCGTAAGTCAAATTAAAGCGAAACAGCCAGTAACTGTTACCAACCCGAATATGACCCGCTTTTTGATGACCCTCGATGAAGCAGTGGATTTGGTACTTTATGCTTTTGAGCATGGAAGATCAGGTGACATGTTTGTACAAAAGTCCCCTGCATCCACGATCCGGACATTGGCTGAAGCGGTCATGAAAGTTTTTGGGGTGGATCAACCAATCAATATCATCGGAACCCGCCACGGTGAAAAACTGTACGAAACTTTGCTAACACGTGAAGAAATGGCTCAGGCTGAAGATTTGGGCGAGTATTTCAGAATTCCGGCTGACAATCGCGACTTAAATTACGGCAAATATTTCACCGATGGCAATACTCCCATCAGATCCGACGCGGATTACAATTCCGAGAATACTACCCAACTGGATGTTGATCATGTGGTGCAGGAGCTGATGGCACTTGATTATATCCAGAGTGAACTTCAGGGCTGGAGTGTAAAGGCATGAAAACCGTTCTTGTAACAGGATCAAGTGGCTTTCTTGGGAAAAACTTAATTTGTCGGCTGCAACTGGATAAGACCATTCGTTTGCTCTCTTATGACGTCGATAATACCGAACAGGATCTGATCACGTATATTGATCAAGCCGATTTTGTATTCCACTTAGCCGGGGTTAATCGTCCCAAAAACGAGGAGGAGTTTCAGGCAAGCAATGCTGACCTAACTGCGAAAATCACCAACATTATGGAAAGTACGGGAAAGCATACACCTCTCGTTATTTCGTCCTCCATACAGGCAACTCAGGATAATCCTTATGGTCGAAGCAAAAAATCGGCTGAAGACAAAGTTTTTGCTTACGGAAAACAGACAGGTGCAGAGGTTTATGTTTATCGGTTTCCCAACCTCTTCGGTAAATGGAGCCGTCCTAACTATAATTCTGTAGTTTCCACGTTTTGTTACAACGTTGCCCACAACCTGTCTATTCAGGTAAACGATCCCGATTACCTTCTTCCATTAGCTTATATTGATGATGTGGTGGACGAGTTTATTGCTACATTAGCAGGACAAGCACATCGGGATCCGAGTCAATTTTGTTTCGTACCTCGAGCGTTCAAGATTTCCGTACAGGCCTTGGCTGACCTAATCATTTCGTTTCGAGACAGCAGGCGAACTTCCGTTTTACCAGATATGAGCGATATGCTGACCAAGTTTCTTTATACGACCTACCTGTCACATCTGGATCGCCAAGAGTTTTCATATTTCGCCGACATGAAGACTGATAATCGGGGCTGGCTGTTTGAAATGATCAAAGGTCCGAGTATCGGGCAAATTTTCGTCTCACAAACCAAGCCCGGTATTACACGTGGTGGTCACTACCATCACACGAAAGTGGAAAAATTCGTTGTGGTGCAAGGCGAAGCCGTCATCAAATTTCGCAAGATTGACGAGCATAAAGTTATCGAATACCCAGTATCTGGCGAGAAAATTCAAATAGTGGATATTCCACCAGGATACACACACAATATCACCAATGTGGGAAATATAGATGTCATCACGCTTTTCTGGGCGTCTGAAATCTTCGATCCTCAGCATGCTGATACATATTACTTAGAGGTCTAGTCATGGACAAGCTCAAAGTAATGACTATTGTCGGCACTAGACCCGAGATCATACGGCTTTCAGAGGTGATCAAGGCGTGTGACCGGTACTTTGCTCATGTGCTAGTACATACGGGTCAAAATTGGGACCATGAACTGAATCAGGTTTTTTTTGAGGAGCTGGGTTTGCGAGCTCCCGATCATTACCTGGATTCCGTCGGCAAGCACCTGGGAGAGACTGTCGGCAATATTATTTCGAAATCTTACGAGCTGATGCTCCAAGAACAACCTGAAGCACTTCTCATTCTCGGCGATACAAACAGTGCGCTGTCAGCCTATGCTGCAAAACGACTCAAGATTCCTATCTTTCACATGGAAGCTGGCAACCGTTGTTTTGACCAGAATGTACCTGAGGAGATCAACCGCAAAATTGTCGATCATATCTCGGATATCAACCTGGCCTATACCGAACATAGCCGCCGATATCTATTAAGTGAAGGAATTCGTAAGGAACATGTGTTTGTAACGGGTTCTCCCATGGCTGAAGTGCTGCACAAGAATATGGCTGCAATTCAGGAAAGCAGAGTGCTTGACGAGTTACAACTGGAAGTTGATAAGTACATTTTGGTTTCAGCCCACCGCGAAGAAAACATTGACAATGAAAAAACCTTCGAGTCGCTCATGCATGCCATTAACTTCGCGGCAGAAACTTATAATATGCCCATGATCTATTCAACTCACCCACGTAGCTGGAAACGGATCGAAGACCGAGGCTTCGTTTTTCATAAGAATGTCCGGCAGTTGAAGCCGTTTGGTTTCTTTGACTATAACAAGCTGCAGATGAACAGCTTTTGTGTGCTTTCGGACAGTGGGACACTGTCGGAAGAATCCGCGATATTGGGATTTTCGGGAATATTGATCCGCACGTCCACTGAGCGCCCCGAAGTATTAGATAAGGGAACGGTAATTATCGGCGGTGTTACCGAGCGGGACATTGTACAGTCTATTGAACTCGCTCGAGCGATGAAAGCAAATGGTGAACCGGTTGCATTGGCTCCTGATTATCAAGATCGAAACGTATCCGCGAAAATTGTAAAAATCATACAGAGTTACGTTACGATTCTAAATCGAACCATTTGGGGAAAGCTTTGAGATGATTCAGCGGATCAGGGGAATTATCATCTATTTGATTAAGCTAATATACACCAAAATTGATCCATTGGGATTTGCTCGTGCTCAAGGTGTCATAATGGGTAAAAATGTACACTTTTACGGTATGAAACCCAACATGTTCAGCACCGAACCCTGGCTCATTACTTTGGGAGATAATGTCTACATAACAGCAGATGTGCTCTTCTTAACCCATGATGGGGGTACACTAATTCTCCGACAAGAAGTCCCAGATTTGGAGCTAACGGCACCGATCACAGTAGGCAACGATGTGTACATTGGTGTTCGTACCATTATCCTTCCTGGTGCCAAAATTGGGAATCGTTGCATCATTGGCGCAGGCTCAATTGTAGCAGGGGAAATCCCCGACAATTCTGTTGCAGTCGGAGTACCGGCGCGAGTGATAAAAACTACAGACGAGTATCTGGAAAAAGCAAAAAGAAACTCCTTACATTTCGGACATTTGACGGCCGCAGAAAAGGAAATCGAACTGAAAGAATATTTTCACGTTAAGCTGTAGTTTCGATGTAGAGATGATGGCAAATTTCAACCTTTGAGGTTTTTGACCCAACAACAATGCTTATACTTTTCGGAATCTGACGTTCAGGACTGAACCCCAGCTTATCAATTTGGGGAGAGAGTAGTCGCCAGTACAACATGCAACAGGCTGTAATTGATACAGAGAAAACCCCACAGTATCCTGGGCCTCCTTCAGAGAGAGAAAAACCCACAAAGACTACATCTTTACGTTTGCAAACGATCCTTGTTGTGTTTGGGGACGGTTTTAATGCCGCTTCTACACTCATTACTTCAATGATTTTGGCGCGGATTATGCTTCAGTCAGATATGGGAACCTATCGACAAATCCTGCTTATCGGTTCCATTTTGATCTTAGTTTTTGAAATGGCAATCAGTTCATCTGTTTACCGTTTTTGGAATATCATGAAAGGCGAGGATCAAGACAGTTTTGGTCTGATGATTTTCTTCTTCTTATGTGTATTAGGCATAATTGCCGGCTTAGCCATGGCTTTAGTGGCATATCCGCTTGCTCGGCTTTACAATAATCCGGACCTCGCCTGGGCGCTTTTGATAACTGCGCCTTTTCCGATCTCGATTATGCTGCCAAAGATGGTCCGTCCAGTATGGATCTCGCAGGGACGGTCATGGCAAGCTACTAGCTTTGATTTTATTCTCGCGTTCACGAGCATTATTGCATTGATTATTCCACGAATGTTTGGTGCTACCTTCCAGCAAACACTGATGTGGTGGAGTTTCTCCAATATTATGAATGTTCCATGCACAATATGGGCCCTGAACCACTTTTTGCATTGGAAGAAGGATTTCTTGAAATGGAACATTGTGGCTCAGGTGTGGAAATATCTTTGGCCGATTCAGATCAGTAGAATGCCAACTTTACTGCTCACTTCCCTCGATAAGTTTGTAATATCAACTATTGCGACACCAGCGGCTTTTGCGATTTACAGTCTCGGTGCCCGTGAACTACCATTTGTGTCCACAATTAACACATCGATGGCGATGGTCATGGTTCCACGGATGGTCGGCGAAATACAAAGGGAGCAGTTCGATAGAGTCTCGCAGCTATGGCGCAGTGCTTGTGAAAAAACTGCGATATTCATTTATCCCGTAGGCGCTTTCGCCGTGGTATACTCGCTACCCCTTGTCAAATTTCTCTTTTCTTCCCAATATGAGGAAAGCAGTATTCCTCTACGGATTTTCGCTTTCCTGATATTTGTTCGAATTGTTGACTATGCCAGCATTGCGACAGCACTTGGACGCAGTGACCTAATTCTGAAACTCACCGTTATGGCGGTAGGATCACTTATAGTCCTATCGGTTCCCTTGACGCTGATCTTTGGGGCCAACGGAATGGCCGTAGCAACGGTTCTTAGTACTGCGCTAGGGTCTTGGCTTTACCTGTTTGAATATAGACATTTGTTGAAAGTGCCCATATTACGTTTTTTCCCCCTTCCAGACCTTCTGGAGACCTTGATCATTGCGTTTGTCGCTGTGGGACTTGGATACTGGTCACAGATTAAGTTGGGCCTTTTGCTCAATCCAGACGGATTCCTGAATCTGGTCGTTTTGTTAGTACGCGCTAGCATCATTACAGCCATTTTTTATGTGGGATTGTTGCTTATTTTCAAACGGCGGCAGATATTGTCCCTCGTGAAGCGTGAATAGGGAAAATGATAGCGCATTCTAGCTAAACTTTATCAACATCAACGTGCGAATGACGTACTTGCTTGCCGTTTTTTCATTGCAGTGGTGATGGATAAATTGTTATTACTCCTATAAGCAGGATTGACCAAGAAGTAATCGACATACCAGAAAGCTGTACAGTACAGTAACCAATTTGAATGAAAATCAAACTAACCAAGTCATGGAAATAGATACCCGGATCGCATCTTCTAGAAACATTAAAACTCCTTCTGCTAAGTTCATTATTGTTTTCTACATTATCTTGCGGTCGGGCGTAGTGTTTATTATGACGCAGGACAGGTTCTTCAATTATTTAGATGCCTGTTTCATGGTGTTCTTGTTTTTTGTTATTCTCACGGAACGCCGAAGGCTAAATAGTGGTCAAATTGTTGCGTTATGTTTTATTGTCGCAGGGATTCTTTTCGCCCAGTTGATCCACAACGATCCTGCCTATAATACAAATATATCGCTAATACTCAATCTATGTCTGACGTTTCTGGTCGCCAATATAGTAGACTTCGACGATTTCAAAAAACACTTTATAAGAATAATTATCGTTCTTGCGTCATTATCACTGGCTCTTTTTCTGCTGCAACCACTATTATATGGAGACTATTCTAAGGCTCCCATAATAGTAATTCAAGACACGGCTCATTATTATAACCTGTGGGTTTGGGTATCTCGTTTAGAGCAACCTGCTCGGAACTCTGGAGTTTTTTGGGAGCCGGGAGCTTATCAAGTATTCCTCAACCTGGCATTGTTGTTCGTTATGTTGGATAAGACATTAAAAAGACAATACCAGATACTGCTAGCGATAATCCTAACTATAACAATATTTACCACCTATTCGACAACCGGGTATATTGTCTGTGCATTAGTCTATTTGGCAACCGTAGCGGCAAACATGACAAAACTCTCTCCTCGGAATCTGGCAGTTGGGACGTCAGGATTGCTCTTGCTTGCCGGAGTTAGCGTGATTCTTATAAACAATGAGACAATTGTCGGGAAATTCGGTGTAAACAATCCTAACTATGGCTCTTTTCAAGATAGATACAATGCCACACAATTGGATATTCAATTGATGAATGACCACATCCTCTTCGGTGTCGGTTTCGGCGATTATTTGCAAGAAAGGGTGACGGATTCATATCAAACAGGGACATATGCAATTACTACGCCCAATACATATTCGATAATCGGAGCGTCACTGGGGATATTTGCGCTCGTATTTTATTCTATTCAACATCTCAAACTCACTTGGAATCTCCGTTCAAGCCTCGCGTCCTTTTTCTTAATATCTCTAGTCATCATCCTGTTATTCTCGACGGAGAACTTCCTTTACTTTAAGCTCCCGCACATATTATTCTGGTACGGTTTCATGATGAATAGTAAAACCTTGCCATTGGTTAAAAGCTGATGAACTCACAGTATCCTCGCTTGCTAATCATTAATGGTACTGCGATTGGGGATGGGTCCGGAACAGGCGTCACTCTCGGCAATTTGTTTTCCAATTGGCCAACAAAGAATATTCTGCAGTTATGCTTTTCCAATGGAAATTCGTTTGATGCAAGCGGTTCGACTTATATTCCATTTCCGCCGCAAACTGCCTATATAGACAATATCGTGCGCAAAGTTTTTGCAGGTACAAACTTAAGCCACCGGTTTAACCAGGGTGTGCAAGGAATGAATGCGGGTATTGCGCTACCCACCTTAAAAAGCGCGCTGCATGATTGCGTTAGAGCACTATTGGATGATTCCCCCATCCAGATGCCTGGCCCAATAATGAAACTTGTAGACGAATATCAGCCTAATGTCATATACAGTAATCTAGCTGGGCTGCGCATATTGAAATCAGTACTCTTCTTTGCCAAACACTACAAAATTAAGATCGTTGCACATTTTATGGATGACTGGCCGTCTACTATCTACACAACATCGGTCTTGAGTCAATGGGCGAACAAAACAGTGGATCGGCAGATTAGACACTGTTTATCTCATTCCGAATGCAGCCTAGGTATCAGCGAGTATATGGCTGAGGAATATGCAAAACGATTTGGCGTTCAATTTACCTGGGCCTGTAATCCAATCGAAGTACCTGGGCAAGTATGTCTATTAACTGACGAGCATCAGCTTACATTTACCTACATTGGTGGACTTCATCTCAATAGGTGGAAAAGCCTGGAAATCATTGCGGAAGCTTTAGAAGGATTTAACCAACAGGGATACCAAACTTTTCTTGATATCTATACTAAAGAGGAAGATCGATTGGCCTTTCAGCCTCAAATGAAAGCCCTGTCGGTAATAAACTGGAAAGGACATGTTTCAGCAGAACGCGTACCTGCTATTTTACAAGCATCGAATGTACTAGTGCATGCTGAGTCTTTTGATGCGAATATAATTGATTTTACTAGATACTCATTCTCAACCAAGTTATCAGAGTATTTGGCTAGTGGACGACCGATCGTTGCCTATGCTCCCCGTGACATTGCGTCAACACGCTATATAGAAAAATATGGTGGTGGTCTAGTAGCCGACACCCCACAAACCCTGTACGAACAACTTCAGCGGTTGCTCATGGATGCTAAACTCCGTCGTCAACTTGGTAGCAGAGGCTTAGAGTTAGCCAGAATACATCACCAAAAAGACGTAGTCCAGCAACGAGTACTCGATGCAATACAGTCAAATCTGGGACAGGCATCTCTCGTAAAGTAGACTTGCTATGCCAAAAGAAACAATTGTCATCTATGGCCCCTTCAACTTTCCGTTTGGTGATGCCGGTGCCAACAGGGTATATGGAATCGCACGTGCTATTGTCGAAGCTGGATGGCACGTTTTTGTTGTGGGGAGGGGAGAATGTCGTGAGCAAGATATTCAACTTGATAGAACCTACTTGGTTGACGGAATACAATACAGTTCAATATATGTACAAAAAGAAGCAAAAATACTCAAAGTCATTAAACTATTATCAGGGGGGATAAGTTACCAGACGGTTTGGATGCAAAATGGGGTGATTAAGCCGTACGCGATTATCTCGTATGCAAATAACTTCACAGGCAATTACTGGGTGATAAGAAAAGCATCAGTGTCCAAGACCAGATTCATTGTCGATGTTGTTGAATGGTATTCCCCACAAGAGTTCAAAGCAGGAATGCTTGCTTTTCCATATGTTGACAACCAGCTTGGAATTAGATCCTTCCAGACTGTAAAAAATAGTATTGTCATTTCCAAAACATTGGAAGATTACTTTTTCAACACAGTTCGAAACATTATTCGTATTCCACCCTTAGTCGATACGCAAACTGTTTCGTATAGAGCTAAGCGTTTCGGCAGAAAAATTCATCTTGTATACGCCGGGACTCCGACGAACAAGGATTACTTGCAGACCATTATTCAAGGTATAGGTTTGTTAGGCAAAAAAGAGCGAGAAAACATTCAATTCAATATCTACGGGATTGATAAGAAAATATTGCAAACTTATCTTGACGCGATGCGGTACAGTATCAACTCAGTCAATTTTGAGGGCACTATTATTGCGCATGGTCGTGTCTCCCGCGACATCGTCTTAGAGGCCCTCCGGGCCTCAGATTTCATGGTGTTGTTGCGCCCCCAGATGCGCTACGCCAATGCAGGCTTTCCCTCTAAGGTTCCAGAAAGCCTAGCGGTTGGGACACCAGTGATGCTCAACCACACAAGCGATCTTTCGATGTATATACGCGATGGTCACGAGGGTATTATCGTAGAGGAATGCTCGGCTAATGCAATGGTCGCAGCGTTGCGCAAAGCCCTGGCCTTGTCCCGCGAAGAACTGGACATAATGCGTTCAGAGGCAAGAAAGTGTGCAGAAGAACACTTTGATTATCGCAATTATGTGCAACCGTTAAAATATTTTCTGGAACACGCAAAGTAAATCGATATGAGGAAACTACTGAAACCAATCGCGTGGCTGATCATCGTCTGGGGAAAAGTGACAAACAAGGTCTGGCAAGAACTGCAGAAGAGCCTTTTTGCTGAATGCGGCGCATCAGTGACTATCGGCAGACATTGTACATTCATTTATGACCACATACATATTGGGAACGATGTAGCGATTAGCGAGCGAGCTTCTTTTGTCGCGGCAATTAGCAACATTTACATCGGAAATCATGTCATATTCGGCCCTAATGTGACCATAGTAGGCGGAAATCACAGAATTGATGTTGTGGGCGAGTACTTGAGCCGCATTAAAGACAAACTCCCGGAGAACGATCGGGACGTGGTTATTGAGGATGATGTCTGGATCGGGTGCAATACCACGATATTATCTGGCGTAACAATAGGACAAGGCTGCATTATTGGTGCAGGAAGTGTAGTAACAAAGAGCGTCCCTCCTTATACCGTGCTAGTTGGTTCGCCAGCCCGTAGAAGTTGGGAGCGATGGGACGCGGAAACAATTGACCGACATAAAAGATTGTTACAGGGAAAATAAATAACGAAAAGCCAACAAAAGGATTTGTGAGTCCCCTGCGATATACTGTACTTATGGTGGCCCGTGTGTTCATCACAATCCAGAGTACAACGAGTGCAATTTAAATGACTCAACAGAAGAGAAAACACGTCATCTTCGTAGGGGTATTCAAGGCTAACTTAGACGATGGGACGCGAGGCGGAGTAGCTACGGCTTGTCGTTCGTTGGTCGCAAGCTCTGTCGCAGATAGTATTGTATGGTATTTGATCGATAGCAGTGCAAAATCTCAACCACCACCGGTATTATTGATACGATTTGCATATGCTTTGAAGCGTGTTTTTAAACTTGTAGATTATCTTGTGCGATATCCAGTCGATAGCGTATTGATATTCAGTCCTTACAGATTATCAAGCATGCTGGAGAAAGGCCTGATGTGTGTAGTGTCCAGGGCGTTTGGCAAGCAAGTTATCTTGAGTCTTCGCTCGGAAATCAAAGATTTCGCACATGATCGATGGTTGCTATGGTACAAGAATTGGACACTTTCAGCTTGCCATGCCATCATCTGCCAGAGTGAGATTGCGGCTGGATCGCTCACTCGCATATCAGGGTATTCTGCAGAAAAGATTCATATAATCCCAAATTGGATTGTCAGTAGCAAGTATCGTGATTCAACGAGGAGACAACGCCAGGATCATGCGGGATTGATCACTTTTCTTTATGTTGGTTGGCTGGAGGAATTCAAAGGAGTCTACGAACTACTTGACGCAGCGAATCACTTGACAGAAACTGGTATTCCCTTCCGATTGGTGTTATGTGGTGGTGGCTCGGCTCGGCCAGTGCTCGAACAAATGGTTCGGACACAACATCTTAGCGAGTGTGTCAACTTAAATGGGTGGGTAAGTGAATCGGCTTTGATCGATGAGTACTGGAATGCCGATATATTTGTTTTCCCATCACGTTCTGAAGGATTTCCAAACGCCCTACTGGAAGCAATGGCAGCGGGCTTGCCGGTAATTGCAACTTCGGTTGGAAGTATTCCTGACACCGTGATTGATGGTCTGAATGGTCTGCTAATAGATGTGAATAACCCGTCTGCCTTGGCGCAGGCAATGCTGCGTTTGTATAGCGATGAGGAGTTGCGTCTTCAGATGGGTCAAAGGAATGCTCGACGTATTGCACATGATTACGATGCTTCCTTCCTTTGCCCAAAAGTGATTAACCTGCTGTGAGGCCCAGGGCACTTTATGACCAAAAAGCTTCACCGTAAGTATCTTCTTTGTCGCTCATATTGCTATCTGAGAACTACTAAAGGAACTGTGGACAGGTATATTGATGCGATGTCTTACCAAGCCTTCAATCAACTCTGTTTCCATTCCGCTGCAAATACTTATTATTGGGCCACTTCCCCCACCCGTTGGGGGAATCTCTGTTCATGTCCAGCGTTTGGCCGAATATCTAAGAAGCGAAGGCCATTATGTGAAAATTCTCGACTACACTGGCACTCCTCGCAAGGACGTTGAAAATGTAATCACTATGCCTGAGGGTAGATTCAAATAACTGCTACTCCTATTCAAGATAGCACACGAAGTCTTACCAGAGACCAAGGTGCACATTCACGTCGCCGCTATGGGGCAATTCAAGCGGGTCGCACCATTCTTGCTGTTCTTGTTCAGGCGTCAACCAAAGTATGTCACGCTGCACAGTGGCACATTTGTCAGGGAATTCGACCACTTTTTATCAAAAATCTATCTCAGAGAGATGGTAAAGCATCTGACTAAAATAATTGCCGTAAATCTAGAACAATACAATTTCTTACGAGACAATAGGATACCCACTAGCAAACTTGCACTCATTCCCGCTTTCATACCAGCTGAACCAGTCATGGATCTACCACCTGAGATTCTCAGAAAGCCAAAGCCCGGGAACACAGTAGTAGTGACATCTGGATATTTATCTGCCTTATATAACTACGATGTACTAATTGATTGTATCGAAAGGCTCGATGAGGAGGTATACACTTTCATCTTCGCTTTCTACAATAAGAGCGACCAAGAATATGAAGAACATATTCTTGGTCGCCTGCGTAATGCTAACAATGTTGTTATCTTCAGAGATCAAACGCCCGAAATTTTTCTGAGCATTTTGAATGTGACAAATATCTATGTGCGAACCACAGTTACTGATGGCGACGCCGTAGCAATCCGTGAAGCGTTGTATTTAGGTAAAAACGTATTCGCTTCCGATTGTGTGGAACATCCTCAAGGCTGCGTGCTTTTTGACGAAGCTGTCCCAGAATCATTATTGAGGCTGTTTATTGAATATGATAAGAATCCACATGAACCTGAACCATCCCACACAATAACAAACGGGCTATACGTGCTAAGAGCGTATCTGGAGAGTGTTTGAAATTTAGGAGCGAACCAAGATAGGTGGGGGAAAATCGACTCATGTGCTTCCATCGTGCCTTACTCAGAATTTTCAGGCTGTCATACTTTTATGCAAGATGTGGAAAAACAGTATAAGTTGGCCAACCTGAGGTCACTAATAAAAACACATCGCAGCCGACAGACAGTCGGAATAGTGCTACTAACTGACTACTTGGGGCAAGGTTTTTTGGTTATGATTCGCGGTTTCCCTCCCGTACTCAAAAGTTTAAGTGAGTTCAATCAGACGATTTGCAGAAGGACCAGCTGGTGAAATTACTGTTGTGCAGCTTCTTTTATTCCCCTGAGCCGGTTAGCAGGGCACACGATCTTGCAGTCGAGCTAACCCAACGTGGCCACAAAGTCACTGTTATTACTGGATTTCCGAACTACCCCTTCGGTCGAATCTATGAAGGTTATAAGAGGCGACTCTGGCAATGGGAAACTATCGATGGTGTACGTGTGTTGCGTGTACCATCAATTTTTGATCATAGTACATCGTCGTCGAAGCGAATCGCAGCGTACCTTTCTTATGCTCTTATTGCGTGGATTTGGTCCCTATTCTTAGTTGAACGCCCAGATGTAATATGGCAGTTTAATATCGGGCTAACTGGAGTCCTTATTGGGTGGTTTAAGCGTGTTCCCCTAATTCATGAGGTACAAGACCTCTGGCCAGATTGGGCCAGAGGAGCAACGACAGGGCTGAATGGCTGGTTATATAAAATACTCGAGATGCATCAGCGTTTTATATACAGCCGCGCTTTCCGAATTACGACAATTTCGAATGGGTTTAAGCGAGTTCTAGTTTCCAAGGGTGTGCCAGCCGACAAAATTGTAATCATTTCAAATTGGGCCAATGAGATCAATTTTCGCCCTGAGGAACGTGATCCTCAGTTAGGTACCCGAGAATTCTTAAACAATCACTTCAATATTATCTACGCAGGGAATATAGGACCGCTCCAATCACTTGGCGTAGTATTAGAAGCGGCTCGCGTGTTACAAGACTTGCCTGACATTCAGTTCGTCCTATACGGCGATGGCGCGGAAAGACAAACACTGCTATTTCAATCGGTCGATTTGCCCAATGTTCGATTTCCTGGGAGCCGTTCGCAAAATGAAATTGCCGAATATCTAAGCTATGCTGATGTACTCTTGGTCAAACTGGCAAAATCGGCTGCATTAGAAATCACAATTCCTTCGAAAACATACTCTTATTTGGCAATTGGACGACCAATTCTCGTTGCTGCCAATGGTGATGTGGCGGAATTAATTGAGGAGATCGGTGCAGGCCTGATTTGCCCTCCAGATGATGCTTTATCCCTGGCAATAGCAGTCCGCAAACTACATGCAATGTCTGTGGAAAGCCGTGAAGCACTTGGCAAAGCTGGTCGCGAAGCATTCTTAACTCAATTTACTCGACAGATTCTTGTCGATCATTTCGAGAAGCTATTCGATACTGCGGCACGTTCTTATAATCACGAATAGGCAATTAGGTATAAACCAAAATTGGGGAAATTGATTTGGTGGGTTCGCTACAAATATCACCGCTGCTGATATGGAAAACCTGATTGGACATTCGATGTTCACAAGTAGTTATAGCGCTGACGATCTAAAGAGAATAGATAATTGGTATGGACGGATAGGGAAACCACTGATTGACCGCACATTGGCGGTACTGCTGCTAGTATCTGTATCCCCGGTGCTGTTATTTACCGCACTAGCGATCAAATGGACCTCTCCTGGACCGGTTTTCTACAAGCAAATCCGATCTGGTCGTCACGGAAAACCCTTTCATCTCTTAAAGTTCCGGAGTATGGTTATCCAACATGATGATCCCTCCCGACAAGCCTATCTTGGGGATCCTCGTATTACAGCAGTGGGCCACATTATTCGTCGATTGAAGATTGATGAATTACCACAACTCTGGCATGTAATCGCAGGAGAGATGAGCTTAGTAGGACCTCGCCCCACCTTACCGGACCAGATGAACGACTATACACCGGCACAGTACATACGCTATGAAGTGCTTCCAGGATTAACCGGCTGGGCACAAGTTAAAGGCAATATCCTACTCAGCGTATATGAACGCCGCGAGCATGATGTATATTATGTAAAGAATCTATCTTTCGGATTAGATATGAAAATATTGCTAAAAACAATTGGTGTGGTGCTGTTTGGAGAAAAGCTTACAAAAATATGATTGCCACACTTGCATATATTGGCGCAGTTCAGTTGAGTGCCGAAGGACTGGATGAGCTCATAAAACAGGGAATCGTACCCGAACTGGTCTGTACCTTACATCCTCACCTGGCATATCGGCATTCTGATTATGCAGATTTACGTCCAATTGCGGAAGCTAACGGTATACCACTATTATACGTTGATAACATCAACACGCTCGATGTCATGACAGCATTGCGTGATTTACAGCCTGACTATATCTTTGTCATCGGTTGGTCACAAATTATCAAATCGGAACTTTTACACCTTCCTCAGAAAAGCACAGTTGGGTTTCACTTTGCATATTTACCTCGTAACCGAGGTCGGGCTGCAATTCCTTGGGCCATCTTGAATCAAGAGAAAGAGGCTGGGGTCAGCCTAATGCACCTTGACGAAGGTATAGATAGCGGCAACCTCGTTACTCAACGCTCCTATCCCGTTGAGCCAGATGAAACCTCTGAAACCCTATATAAGAAGGTGTGTGGTGGCTTACGTCAGATGATGGGGGAAGTTGCTAGTCTTTTACAACGCGGCGTTGAATTACCATCTATTCCGCAAGATCATAGCCGAGCTACTTACTTAGCCAAACGAACTGCTGATGATGGGTGGATCGATTGGGAGAAGTCGGCTTCTGATATTGAACGAATTATTCGCGCTAATGGACATCCCTATCCTGGAGCATTTACCATTTATGACAACCAAAGGCTGATTATTTGGAAGGCTCGAAGGCGCGTCTCATATAATCAAACTGGAACTATCGGTCAAGTTTTAGCAGTTAACGAGGATGGCAGCGTAATTGTCCAGTGTGGCAGTGGGTGGCTAGATTTGCTTGAGGTTCAGCGCGATGAGGATACACCATCATCGGCTGGACAATGTTTCAAGCGCATTCACGAGCGGTTAGGGATAAATATATATCAGTTGTGGAAAGCGCATCGGGAACTGACCGACAAAATCGAAGAACTAGCAAAGAAGCAGCTAATATGACCGTGCCACGAATATTAGTGATAGCTCCTCACCCAGATGATGAGATTCTTGGAGTGGGCGGAACAATGGGGCGCTTTGCTAGAGCCCAGGGAGAAGTTACTGTGTTGACGATAGCTGCTCATATGCCTCCACTCTATAGTGAGGAAACACATCAGCAATCATTCGCGGAGGCACGGCGTGCACATGCCCTTATCGGAATAAAGGAATCGATCTTTCTAGATTATCCTGCACTCTTATTAAATGAAATCTCGACCTCCGATTTTAACGCATCGATTCTTAATGTTGTGCGAGCGGTGATGCCCGACATTCTGCTCATTCCGTTCTTTGATCGACATATCGACCACCGTCTGATTTTTGAAGCAGCAATGGTGGCCTCTCGCCCAGTAGGGGTTGGTCGGGGAATTCAAATTGTGGCAGCCTATGAGGTGCTCTCGGAAACGCATTGGAATGCCCCCCACTTGGAGCCTAATTTCACGCCCAATTGGGTTGTCGATATTACTGACACCTTGGATTTAAAGCTGCAAGCGATGGCTTGCTACGAGAGCAAAGTGCATCCCTTCCCTGAGCCTCGCTCACTGGCAGCACTCCGTGCATTAGCCCTATTTCGAGGCAGTCAAGCTGGTTTTGGGTTCGGGGAAGCATTTCATATCATTCGTATGACCGCGTTTCCGGAAACCCTGGCAAGAATCTAGACCAGAATTTACACCATTATGTCCTTCGTTAGGGTTGATCTTCAATTGCAACCTAAAAAACGTCATTTCATTTGACTACGTAGAGTCAAGCCTGAACAAATCGACTCAATCACAAGCCCCGCAGTTAAGCTCAGAGCATCTTTCATAGCGTGCGTCCAAGATTGTGATTCTTGATTATTCGTCCGCCACAACATATGCTGGACCGCCGGGAATCGCCTTGAGGACTTCTAGCACATTGGGCCGTGATTTCAGCCGTTCCTGTACCACGAGTTCATGTCCCGGAGCACAGATACAGTGGACGTTTGGCCCTGCGTCAATGGTATATAACACCTGAATGCCATCGGCACGCCATTCGCGCACTGCTTCCATCAGCGCCAGTGTTTCCGGCTGCCAATAGAATAGCGGCGGAACGCTAGTCATCATTACCGCGTGCATGATGGTCGAGTCAACCTCGACGATTTCGGCAAGAGATGCGAAGTCGAGGTGCTGAATTGCCGCCTTGCACCTTGCCAAGCGTTCCTTCGCCGTATCTAGCCTCGCCTGTTGAAGTACGCTACTACCTGCCAGCGTGTGGCCCTCTGTCGATCCGGTGCGCTTGTGCTCACGGCTAATAACGGCGATAAGGTCTGTCAGTGCCCAATATTCAGCAGGCGCGAAGGTTTCTGCAAAGCTAGTTTCATGCGTTGCGCCACCGTACCACTCCACGAAGCCGCTGGGAACTGAACGCGAAGCCGAGCCAGAGCCAAGTCTTGCCATGCTGCTCAGTTCCCGCTCAGAAAGTTCCAGGTTGAGTGCCGCCACCGCCGCCAATGACAATGCGGCAAACGCCGAAGCAGAGGATGCAATTCCCGCGCCGGCCGGGAAGTTGCTGGCGGATGAAACTCTCGCCCGCTGCTTAACCCCGGCTAGTTCCCGTGCATAATCGAGATGTCGGGAGACGCGATCCAGACCTGCGCCGGTCATATCCTGTCCATCTACGTTGGCGCTATCGGCGGCAAAGTCAGGGCTAAACTCGACAGTCGTGCGCGTGGTCATCCCGCCGAGGTTCATCGAGATCGACCCGCTGGCGGGTAAGCGCAGCGCCTCATCGGTATTCCCCCAATACTTAATAAGTGCGATGTTTGGGTGCGCGACGGCAGTCGCTTTCCTAATAGGCATGTGCTGGATTTAAGCCCTTTCATCAGTCTAAACTGCTACCGCACCCTGCAAATGGAGCAGTTCCCAATAGCGTTGTTTATATGCGA
>WNFM01047200.1_pt1 | contig 19130 bp, 17 predicted proteins | sample 5400271 | NCBI WGS metagenome assembly WNFM01 (sample SAMN13153352, study PRJNA577476) | soil metagenome | isolation source: 60 cm saprolite on Douglas fir-dominated hillslope | place: USA:California | collected 2013-09-17 | reverse complement strand
GAGCGCCAGTTCACCGGTGCGCACGAGGCGCGGCCGGTGCGACTTCTGCTGTATGTAGCCGGGGCGTTTGCGCTCCATGCGGAGCCGCAGCCTGCGTTCCTTAGCATCGACGAATTCGTTGGCAAGACGACGATAGAGCGTCTCCCACCTGGCGAGCACCTGCACACGATCGTGTGCGGCGATTATTTCCAGGCTCTTTGCGCCCATGCGTGCGCGCTGGCCCGGGTCGGCCAGGAGCAAATCGAGGTAGCCAGCCAGTTCAACACTATTGCCCGGCTGAAACAAAAAGCCGTTTTCACCGTGGTGGACCAGTTCCGGCAGCGCATAGGCATCAGCGGCTATGACAGGCAGGCCGCAGGCCATCGCTTCCATGGTGGCAAGGCTTTGCAGGTCCGCCTCCGAGGGTATTACAAACACATCAGATAGGCGGCGCAGCCCGAGCAGGTCAGCATCGCGCACATATCCCAGGAATGTCACCCGGTCGTCCAGTCGCAGTTGCCCGGCCTGGGTGCGCAACTCTGCCTCGGCGGGACCGGAGCCCACTATAGCGATGTGTCCATTGCCCGACATCTTCGCCGCTGCATCCAGCAGCACATCGACACGCTTCTCATAGTGCAGGCGGTTGACGTGCAGCGCGAGCGGGCGTCCCGCCGGCAGATTGTAGCGCTGCAGGAGGGACTCATCACGCTTGCCGGGAGTGAACTTCTGCAGGTCGATGCCATTGGAGATAACCTGGGCCGGGGCGCGCAAGCCATGCTCGTAGAGCAGATTCATGGCCGTAATCGTCGGCGCTGTGACGTACTCGCAGCGGTTGCAAAAATGTACCAGGTACGAGTAGGTGATCTTGCTGAAATGCTTGCTGATCAGTGGATCGGCGGTAAGCGAGCGACTTACATTGATGGGTAGGTAATGATTCGTCGCTATCACCGGTTTATGCAGGCCTCCGGCCAGGATCTGGGCGATATTGCCCAGGACGACGGGAGAGTGAATATGGATGATATCGGGGTCCGCTTTTTTCAAGAGATTGCGCAGGGGTACAAAAGGTAAAAATGGTATGCGCAGCCCCTCGTAGGTGGGCCACGCGAACGAAGAGAAGCGATAGACCCGTACCTTGTGTTCGACGCGGCGCACGTCTCGCGTGCCATAACTTGGCGCAACCACCCACACCTGGTGTCCGCGATTGGCAAAATCGACCGCGAGTCCGTGTGTGACGGTGGGCACGCCGCCGACAAGCGGCGGATATTGATCTGTGACGATCATGATGCGCATGTGTCTATCGCTCCTGGCGGTGAGCATGGCACCCGCAAGGGATGCCACTACTATACTCACCCCACCCATAGCCAGATTTAATAGTAAATCTTTATCATCGCGCCGTTACGCCTACATTTATTCCCCTGTACTGCCCTGGGCCGGCGTCGTTTCAGCAGCGGGAGCTGCTTCACTCGCGGCAGCGGCTTCGGCGGCCTCCTCGGCCACTTCGGCGCGCGTGGCGGCAACTTTAACTATTCCCTCTTCCGGGTCCGTTATCAGCGTAAAGTTAGCTGGAAGCTTAACGTCGCTGGCGTGCAGGATAGCATCGATCTCGGTCAGTCCCGAGACATCTACCTCCAGGAACTCGGGAATATCCCTGGCCACACACTCGATTTCGATGGCATCCAGCAGGTGCAGCATTACGCCGTTTTCGGTTTTGACAGCAGGCGCCTCGCCAGTAAAGTGCAGCGGCACTTTCACTCTGATGCGCTCGCTCAAGCTGACGCGGAAGAAATCCACGTGGATGATTTTGCTTGTGTGCGGCTCGCGCTGTACATGGCGAATCAACGCCGTCTGGGTGCTCTTCGTGCCGGACATGCGCAGCGTAAGCACGCTCCTGCTGCCATGCGAACGCCGCAAGCGCTCAAAGGCGGCAGCGTCGATCTGTATCGCCATCGACGCTTCATTGTGTCCAAAGACATTGGCGGGAATGATGCCCTCTTTACGCAGGCGCTTCACAGCCTTGCCCATCACCTCGCGACGGCTAATTTCTAATTCTGTTTGTTGTGCCATACATTATGATCCCTTCTTTGATCTTCTGCTTTTAAAGTAAGCTTGTATTTCTTCGCTCGTCATCGTATTGAGCACATCTTCGCGGCGCAGCCAGCCCTTGCGGGCAACCCCTATACCATAGCGCATATCGTCCAATCCGGCAAGTACATGTGCATCTGGATTAACCGGAATTTTGATACCTTTATCGCGCGCCCGGTGTAATAGACGCCAATCCAGGTCGAGCCGCGATGGGTGAGCATTGATTTCGATGCATACTCCTCGATTACCGCCTCTAAATCCAGTGTATACCCTTCCCTACCGAGCAGGATACGCCCCGTAGGATGTCCAATGATGTCGACATAAGGATTGGCGATTGCCTGCAGCATGCGTTCCGTCTGCTCCTGCGGCGACAGGTTGAACTGGCTGTGAATGGAAGCAACCACAAAATCGAGGCTTGCCAGTACCTCATCCGGGTAATCGAGTGATCCATCTTTCAGAATATCACATTCAGTCCCCTTGAGGATATGCAACCGGCCTGCAAACATCTTATTCAAGGCGTCGATCTCTTCACCCTGGCGGCGCAAGCTCTCCTCGCTCAAGCCGCCCGCGTAGGCAGCCGCTTTGCTGTGGTCTGTCATGCCCAGGTAGGTAAAGCCGCGCGCGATACATGCCTCGGCCATGTCGCGGATTGTATTCTGCCCGTCGCTCCAGGTAGAATGGACGTGCAGTACACCGCGCAGGTCGCTCTCCTGCACCAGTACGGGCAGGGTATGGTGAACGGCGGCTTCGATTTCGCCCATATCCTCGCGCAACTCCGGCTCGATGTAGTCCATGCCAAGCGCGGCGTAGATGTCGGTTTCGTCTTTGCAGGGAACCAACTCTAAATGAGGTTCCTTGCCCCGGAAGAGCCCGTAGTCGTTGATAGTCATGTTCATGCTCAGCGCGCGCCGGCGCAGGGGAATGTGGTGCTCCTTGGAACCGGTGAAATGGTGGAGCGTGTAGGGGAACTGGCTATCGTTGACCACGCGCAGGTCCATATTGATGCCGCTGCCGAGTACAACGCTGGATTTTGTCTCGCCCTTGCCGGTAATCGCGCGCACTGAAGGCTGGCTGGTGAATACGTCCATGATCTTGCGCCGCACTTCTTCAGCGGCCGTATCGTCAACGCTGACCACCATGTCGATATCGCCCACAGTCTCGCGGCGGCGGCGCAGGCTGCCAGCTGCCTGCAGGCGCACAATTTCCGGTAATTCTCTCAGAACGGCCTCGATACGCGCCGCTTCCTCCTCCGCCACAGGATAGAGAAAACGGTCGGCATACTGTGAAAGGAAGGCGATACCCTGCAAGATTTTGTCCTGTGTTTTCTTGCCAAAGCCAGGTAGTTTGGCAACCTTATCCTCTTTGCACGCCTGCTCCAATTCGGCAATGCTATTTACGTGCAACTGGTTATAGATCGCGTTGATTTTCTTCGGGCCCACGCCCTGGATACGCATCATTTCGAGCTTGATGGGGGGTGTGGTGGCAACCAGTTCGTCATAAAGAGCCATGTGGCCGGTATCGACCAGTTCTTCGACGCGTTTGAGGATGGTTGAGCCCAGCCCCGGCACGCCTTTTAGCTTACCCTCGCGGACCAGTTCTTCGATATCGCCGTCGAGCGCACTGACGCTGCGAGCGGCGTTCTGATAGGCTCGCACCTCAAAGGGATTGCTATCCTCTTTTAGTTCCAGCAGTGTACCGACTTCATCCAGCACAGTGGCAACCTGGTTTTTATCCATTTGAACCTCTATTTTATGTCAGGTCAGGCGCAGATCGAAAAATTCGGGCTGGTACAGCGTCACCTCGAAGGGGTTGCGCCCCTTGAGATCGCGATTGAGGTAGCGCTTGCAGTCGAAATGCACCAGCAGCCAGCAGTTCATCTCGTGGGTGATGAAGACGGCATCCCACGGCTTCTCGGTGCCCATATCCAGCACCTGATTACAGACGAAGCATCTTCCCATGCCCGCTGCCACGGCCTGCTCGAACCACTGCAGCACAAAGCTGTGGAAATCTTCCAGGTTCATCATCTCCAGGCACGACTCAGGGTAGCCGAAGAGCACCGGGTCGGGACACTCGCGGAAGTCCTCGCTGGCGCGGCTCAGTGCGATGACCGGGGCCTTGACCGTCACTTTGATCTCGTCATGCTCTGGGTCCTCTGCCGAGCTTACCACATTGTGTAATAGCAGCCCTTCACGCGCAAACCATGCCAATAGTTCGTTTCTCATAACACATAAACTGTATCATCCAGTAGTGAAGCCGTCAAATATACTGGTACATGGGGGAATCACATTGCAGATAGTTTGCATGATACAAGGGAATAAAATAAGCTCTACAATAATAGCGGGAGGTCAAGGTTCGATTGATACATGAGGCATGGTCAGCAGGGCGACCGCAAGGGTCGCCCCTACATTTATTTTTGCAAGGTGGCAAGCAAGCGTGCGGTATTCTGTTGATATCTCGTAATATCAATTGCTTGATCCTACCATTATTGTATTTCGCGCGCGAAATGGCTATGGGAAGTTGGCTCGAGCAAGAATATGGGATCTTAGCCTTTGAAGAACTCGACGAGCACGGGAGTGAGGACTTCGTCGGCCGGGCCGTGGTCTTGATCCTTTAGGGTACGGTACTGGGCATGGGGGAGGATGTCTACCAGCGTTTGAGTCCCGTTGTGAAAAAACGCATGACTGGCTCCTCCGACCATGACGAGCGTGGGCACGGTAACAGAAGCCCACTTCCTGAGTGTCGATGGATTACCGCTCATGGTATCTCCCATGATGGCGCCGTCGTAGGGGATCGTATGCGCCACCGCCTCTATCTGCGGCCACATTGGCGTGTTTCGCATTTGGGCAACCATTTCGGCAGGCACGAGCATCGCATCGGTCATGAAATACTCGACTGCTTCGCCCCGGCGACCTGCCGCGATCAGCTCGTTGAGATGCGCTACGTAATCCTGCGGCACCGGAGGGCGGCTGTCGTCGATAATGAATGGGGGCTCATAGATCGCCAGTTTCTCGATCTTGCTCTTGAGCAGGCGCGCTGCTTCCAGGGCAAGAACCGCGCCGGAGGAATGACCGAAAACGAACGCGGATCCACCGGCCTCGTTGATGAGAGCTTCGATATCTTCGACCTCGCGCTCGACCGCATAGGGGGCCGTATCTCCACTGTCGCCCCGGCCACGGCGGTCGTAGGCGAAGACGGTAAAGTACGGCGCAAGGTGAGCCGAAAGTGCTGCCTCAGCTACTCGAGTGGCAGTGGCACCGGCCACCAGGATGAGTGCGGGTCCGATGCCCGACTGATCGAAGGCGATAGCGGTGCCATCTTTGGAATTGACTGTTCTCATGGTGTTCTCCAATCTCTTCTCCTTTTCCTGGAGTTCTTGCAGGTGGTCGTCCAGGCGATGAAACCTCTGATCCCATAAGTGGCGGTAGGATTCCAGCCACGCATCGACCTCTGCCAACGGCTCAGGGCGCAGCTCGTACCAACGCCGCTGTGCATCCTGGCGCACGCGCACTAGCCCCACCTCGCGAAGCACACGCAGGTGCTTGGAGATGCCAGGTTGACTGATGGAGAGCAGGTCAGCCAGTTCCCCTACTAAACGCGGTCGCTCGCGGAGCAAGTCCAGAATACGCCTGCGCATGGGATCAGCCAATGCATCGAAGGTGGTCATCATGGAATGAGTATACCATATTGGTTATATAGCTGTCAAGGCATATAACCAATGTAGAAAAAACAACTCGTTGCCTGTCCATGTGGCATTATTCTGTTACCACATGAAGCACCTGGAGCGACTGGGCATCCAGCCAGGCGAGGAGTCGCTTCTTACTTGCAAGAGTAGCCAGTTCTACGCGAAAAGCGGGCTGCCCGTTATACTCTTCTCCCCGTTCTGGTAGGTAGATCCAGCGAGGTTGCTGGGCGATGAAGGCCTGGACTGCCGGATGAAAGCGGAGGCATGCTCCGATGTTGATCGTTCCCTCAAACCCACATGTATGACAGTGCGAGAAGATGCGTACTCCAGGGTAGGGAAGATAGGCTGGGTAGAGGGGGAGGGCTTCTCCCGGGGCTATGAAGCGCACCATTGTGGGTGCATGACAGAAGGAGCATCTTCGTGTCTTGAGCATTGAAGTCCAATGTTCCACAGCAAACTGCTGTGCTCGATTGAAGATAGGGCGAAACGCTTTTAAGCCAGATAATTCCGGACGCGCCCCCGTCCTGATCCATTCACGCTGACAACGAGCACATCGTAAATGCAAATCAACATGCCCAGCAGTGGATAGCTCAAGCCATCCTTGCATCCGCTGTTGTCCACAATACAGACACCAGATACGGGTCTCGCGCCATCCCTCGATACTCTCTTGATCCAGCAGCAATCCAAAGGCCTGCGCATGATCCCGCAGTTCATGATTGAACACTTTCCATAACAGCCGCCGCGCTCGATGTAATCGCACATGCAATGCCTTCGCTGTCAGCCCTAAACGCTGTGCCGCCTCCTCGACAGGGATTTCTTGCAGATAACACAATTCCACCCCTTTACGCATGCCCACAGGCAGATACTCTATCGCTCGATCGAGGAGCACAGTCAAATCATGACGCTCTAAGGCTTCTATGGGATCAAATGAGTATGGATCAGCAAGAGCGCTCTCCCCTTCATTCGTTTCCAGCTCCGTTAGTGAGATACTAGCCCGAAATGCAGACTTGCTCTCGGCCTTTTTCCAGCGCAGGCAGACATTGCGACAAATGCCACTCAGCCAAGCATCAAAGCTTGCAAGATTGCGTAAATGCTCCAAGCTGCGCCAAGCCTCCAAGAGCGTTTCCTGTACAATGTCCTCCGCCAGTGCAGGTGCAATTCCGTAACTGGTCGCTTGCCGGAGCAGCCGAGAGCGAGCACTCACCAGGGCATCTTCCAGATCCTTCATATCTCTTGTGCGAACCTTCTCTTTTTTCGATGAATTATTGATGAGTTTTAAGAAATTCATCTGGCAATCGGAACATCTACCAAAGGCCGATAATGATTTTTAACAAACAAGATCGGTCATATGTTGTCACCCTGAGCCCTTCGCTTCGCTCAAGGGTAAACTCCGCGAAGGGTCTCTCTCGATGGGCAGACAGATGCTTCACTTCGCTCAGCATGACATTACTGGTTTTGGTCGTTAAAATTCATCATCGGCGGCGGCGATAATCGGGCCCTACGGTCTGTTGCTGGATGATTTCGTGAAAGTTCATTAATAATTGTATCATGTTCTCTCCAAAGCTCACTATATAGGCTTCCTTTTCAGATCGTCATGGATCTTGTTTCATTCATCTAGACTTCCTGACAAGCAAGAGGGCAATTACTGCTGCGAGGAGATACAATGTGCTCACCATATTGAACCACAGCACAATACCAATGATGCTTCCCGTTGCACTCACCAATGCAAGGGCACCGAATGCGAGCACAGCTGCCGTGTTTCCAAAGGCTCCAAAGACTCTTCCACGATAGGCGTCAGACGTGTAATGTTGCAGCAGGGTTTCATAGCTGACTGCCCAGAGCATAACGGCAATACCTGCACATGTAAAACTGGTAATGGCAACAGGCAGATGAGGAACATTTGCTAACACAAAGGCACATACACCGGTTGCCACCAGGCCGACAATCATCAGAAAAACTGGTTGTACGACTTTGCTCATCAGAGCAACAAGGAGACCACCAAGGAGTCCTCCAATCCCTCTTCCAACCAGTATCCACCCCATACCAACAGCGTTACTCTGTAAGACGGTGGTGACGAAAGGAACGAGCAAGACGGAGAGAGGGCTATCTGCTATTCCGGTGATGCCTATGGCTATAAAAATGATCAAGAGAAAGTGCTCTTTTCCTAAAAGTTGAAGCCCCTCTTTCCATTCCCTCCATACGTTCAAGAAAGTCGCTCCTATGGTCGTTTGTGGTGCGGATGGTAGAGCAGAAACCAGGGATGAGGGAACAGCAATCTGCCAGATCATCAGGCCAGAAAAGAGGAAGGTAGCACTATCAATCAGGACAACACTGGTGAACCCACCTGCGCTGCCCAGCAGCACTCCACCGAGAAGTGGTCCAAGTAAGCGCGGAAGATTATCCCCAATGCCCCCTCATGCATTGGTGGTGAGTAACTCCTGCTTGTCAACAAGTGATGGGAGCAGCGCATTTTTCGCAGGAGTAAAAAAGAGCGAGCAGGTGGAGGCAAGCATGTTCACTAGATAGACGAGCCAAATCCAATCACGAGAACGAACGGCAAGCAGGAGTAAGAGGAGAATAACACGAGACATATCCATAACAATCATGGTTCGCTTGCGGCTCCAGCGATCAACAAATACCCCAGCTACTGAGCCAAGCAGCACTCCCGGTAAGGTCGAGGCGAGATACATGGCTCCTGTTGCCAGGACAGAGCCTGTAAGTTGGTAGGTATAGTAGGGAAGAGCAAGAAACAGAACCCAATCACCAATCCTGGAAATGAGTTGTCCAGACCACAGCAGAGCAAAGTTGCGTCGACGCAAGATAGTGAACATTACAGCCATCCTCTCGTTTATGGTGCTACTTACTAGTCGGCGATTCTGCAAAGAGGATTACACATTTTTAGGATGGGCAATATTCACTCCCGAACGGACTATTATTGAGGTCAGGGGATGATCTATGGGGCTGCACTTGTGCTCGGTGTCATCTTCGGAGCAGTACACTCGGTGACAGCAGTACCCGCCTGGTTTTTACCAGCGCACCCACTGGCGGCGTCCTCAGCAGCATCAGCAGTGAGGAGTTTTACCTCATTCAACATGTCATCCCAAAACAGATCATCGTTCCATTGTCACTGTGGCTGGCATTCATGGTACTCGTCACTGTCTTTGCCCTGGCGTTGGGGATGATGGCAAGCATTGTGCTGCATCCGTCGATGAGTCAGATGCTGCGGCTCAATGAGGATTGAGCGAGGACCTGATCAATAGCAGCAGCCACTTTGTACAAAATGTGGGTTTTGCCTAAAGTGCGAAGGATGTCGTTGTCTCACACGTCAACGCTCCTCAACGCTTTCAATCAGTTCTGAGGCGTCTACGTCTAGAACGGTTGCTAGCTTATCAAGCGTTTCTGTGGTCACATTGCTATAGGGGTTTCTGAATATTCGTTGAATGTTCTTGATGGTGATACCAGTACGGATTGATAGTTGACGCTGGCTTACTCCTTGTCTTGCAGCTACTTCCTTTACCTTCAAACGAACTGTCATATACTCTCTCTTTTTCAAAAGATGATACCTATATGCGGCATACAGGACTAGTACGTATGTGATACAATGGTTATCTGTACGCATGGCTATGTATGACCACTATCGGCAGGAGAAGAAACATGAGTGAGCAGACAAAAACGCTATACCTATGGCTCCTGGAGTGCAAGGATGTGAGGATGCCCTGGTTAACAAGACTTTTTACATTTTATGCAGAGTCGCGTGCAGAAGCAGAACGTTTGGTTGACGAGTGCGTTACGTTACAGTCACATCTAGTTTTCGTCTCATTAATAGAGCGGCCAGATGGATTTGTATTTTTTCACTATGAGCGGCCTGGGCAAATTGAGGTAAAGATGTGAAACTCATACTTTCGCCGATTGCGCTCACGGTTTGATCTTCAGTGCTGAAGATGAGTGAATCGATAACGGTGGAAGCTGTTGTCCCAGCGCGTGCGTGTGTGTGGACGATTGGCCCAATTCTTGGTACTATGTCGATACCGTGTTTCAGATTGTAGCCAGACTGGAAGTGTCGATGGTACCCTCCAGCGTGATAGCTCACAACTTGCCGCTTCAGCTCACTAGCTTCGTCCCTTGTACCACCGGGCACCCCTTGGGCCCAACCGTCCCCACCACTTTCGCCACGGCGCGCTCTGCAGCAGCACTTTGGCGGGCTGACCGCACGTGAACGCGAGGTGGCACGACTGGTGGCCCAGGGCAAATCCAATCGCGCCATTGCTGAAGAACTGGTGGTGGGTGTGAGTACTGTGGAGGCCCACATCAGCCATATCTTCACCAAGCTCGGGTTTGCGTCGCGTGCCCAGATTGCCGCCTGGGCAGTAGAAAAGGGGCTTACCCAGGTACAGCAAGACGTGGAGGGCACCAGGCAGAAACACTAACCACAATCCGTCACCGAGCCATTGCCCTACCAGAGCAGCAAAAGCCCACTGGACAAGCGAAGGGAAGAACTCGAACGTGGGGCGGGTGGTGATCATGACCTTCCATACAGGTTCACGTTGCCAACCTCGATGCCACAAGTCCTGGCCTGGGTGAAGCTCCTAGCGAGAGTACAGCAAGTTTAAAACAATCTCACTGCGATTTTCCTCGTCGCAATCGGACAAGCGTTCTCATTGCTGATGAGGCTTGTCCTGCTGTTGCAGGTTTAACGTTCCAGATACCATAACCACCAGCACTAGGATTGCAACGGTTGGTTTGGTCGAGGCTACAGTAGCTGCCTGTGAGGCTCCCGTCTGCCTGGACGATTCCAGAGAAATGGAGCGGCCCATTGCCGAACACTCCTGGAACCGTGAACTGGATACGCCGGGCAATATCAACTGTCCCAGTAAAAAATCCATCTCCTAGAAGCCCAGGGCCCAGCGCGAGGTGACCGCTAATCTCCCTGCTAACCTGCTTGATGTTTGTAAGCGACATGGTTGAGGTAACATCGGCAGGAGTGTTATGAAGAGTACCCTGATACGATCCAGCAACCATTGGAAGCCCTGATACAGGGGTCGTAGGAAAGGTGGTAGGTGTTCCTGTTGGCTGGGAGGGAGGAGTAACTACAGCAGAAGCTGTATGTCGAGGGGTTACGATAGCCGAATGAGCAGGAGTGCCAGCTGGCGCATGAGACCAGAGGCTTACTCCAACGACCAGGACGGTAAATAGCGCAAGTAAGCCGCCTATGAGTATGCCGAGTCTCCAGGAGCGAGGAGAGTGCAACGGCTTAGGTACAGGTGCAGGTTTTTCTGCTATTTGCTGACGAGCAAAGGGCCAGCCGTGCTTCCAGGAACGGGAAACCTGTGGTGGTCTGGGCGCAGAAATGGTAGCGAAGCCTGTCACTGCTTGTGTGGGAGTCGCAGGTGGAGGCAATGAGGTTGGTGGCCCACTCGGTGATCTGCTCAGTGAGGATCGCGTCACCGGAGACCACAATGCTTCCCAGAACTGCTCAACTGACGAGAAGCGATGATCATCCTTTAGAGCCATCGCTTGCTGAATAGCGTCAGCTGTAAACGAAGGGATAGTAGGTACTACCTCGTTTACTGGCTTCAAAAGATCGATCCCCGTGCTGGCCAATTGCGTTGCTCTATAGGAGGCATCAGGGGGAACAAGACCAGTTAAGAGCAGATAGCATGTTGCGCCCAGGCCATAGATATCGGTACGAGTGCTGAACTCTTCCCTGTATTGCTCAATCGCTCCATAGCAAGGTGCAAAGTAAGGAACAGGGCTCCACCACAAACCCTGTTTCTTCACGATGCGGAGCAGAGCCAGCACGGGCTCGCCAGTCGTCCGTGGTACGATGATGCTGGCCGGCTTGATGTTTTGATGAATAACAGGAGGGTGCTGCTGATGCAGATGGCTCACAGCCCTCATGATGGGGGCAATGATCGTTATAACCTGTGGTAATGGAAAACGCTGCTCCGGCTGCTGTAGCCGTAGTATCTCCAGGTGCGGTTCTTCACTATAGCTCATTAGCAGGCAGGTCCGACCGAGTGTGTCATCAGTGAAAACAGATGGGGCTCGGGGCACTGCTCGAGGACGAAAGGGTGGTGGCAACACATATTGAAGCGTAAAGCGATACCCTTTCTGTTCCTTCGGGTTGATCAGCTCTGCCAGGGCAAAAAGCTTCTGTTTGTCATACTGATCCCGTGTCAGATAGACGTTGCCAAAGCCTCCTTTGCCAAAGAGGCTCTCGACGATATACTGCCCGTTTAGCACAGTGCCAATAGGGAGAATGGCTCGTACCTTTTGCACGTTGTTCCCCCTTGTAACTTTTACCTGCAGTCCTCAAAAAATGTACTGCTCGTATTATAGATAGCTGCAATTGTCTAAGCAAGCCCAAGGGTAACTGCTCGGGACTCCTCACCACCTTCGGTGGTTCGCAAGAGGGGTTTTTCCTATGGGCGGTGCAGCCTGCGGCTGCACCGCCCATAGGAAAAAGACGCGAGCTGCCGCAGGCGGCGAGGAATCAGGCACCTGAGTAGTTACGTCCAAGGTTAGTTACCAGGAGAATTACTGTCGAGCCTCATGATGGTACATGATGTACTATCGAGTTGCGTCGACGGCACAAAGGCTCTCTCCATACTTTGCTTCGCTGCTGTTTTACTTGACGACTGGCCACTTTTGCTTGCGCAATGCGCCCATCACGGTCGGATTCAGATTCAGGTGCGCCTGTACCAGTTCCGGCGGGGTTAACGCCATCCACTGGTTCAGCGAGACGTCCGCGAAGCGGGGGCTCTTGAACAGTTCCAGGAAGCGCAACGGCGTGTCGCCCGTGTTCTCGATGTAGTGCCCCATAGCGAACGGCACATAGCCGACATCGCCTGCCTGGTAGTCAAAGGTGCGTGCTCGCCCTTCGGAGGCGAACACGGTCATGCGCCCGCTGCCCTCGATGTAGTACTGCCACTCGTCGTTATTGGGATGCCAGTGCATTTCTCGCATGGCGCCGGGCTCGACCTCTACCAGTGCCGCCGCGATGGTGGAGGCGGCGGGGAAGTTGCGCGAATCGACGATGCGTGCCGTGCCGCCACTGGTCTTCAGCGGCTCCTGCGCCAACAAACGATGGCTGAACTTCTGCGGTAACCGCCCCTGAGGATCGGAAACCTTATCGGAGGCGAGCGGACCCGGCACCTTGGCGGGGAAGATATAGCGCTCGTGCGTGGGGATGCCGGCGAAAGCGCTTTCCGGCACGCCAAAATTCTTCGCCAGCACCGCTCGTGGGGTGTGGGCGAACCAATCCGTAATCAGGAAGGTCGAATCTTCCGAAAAGTTGCCGTCGTCGAAGACGAGGAGGAACTCACAGCCCTCTTCCAATCCCTGGATCGAATGCGGAATGCCCGCGGGAAAATTCCAGATGTCGCCGACGCCGACATCGTCCAGGAAGTTGCGTCCCTCCTGGTCAACCGCGCTGATGCGGGCGCGCCCGTTGAGCATATAGGCCCACTCTGCTTCCTTGTGCCAGTGCATCTCGCGCACACCGCCGGGATTCAGGCGCATGTTTACGCCTGCCAGCGTGGTGGCGATGGGCAACTCACGCACCGTCACCTGTCGCGCCCAGCCTCCTTCCTGGAGTCGATTGTGTGCGAGGGCGAACGAAAATTTCAGGTTGGGGAGGGTGCCAGCGTCAGTGCTGGGCGGCGTGAGGATATCGGGATTCTGCCGATCCAGCAGTACGTTTCGCGGGCCAGGATCGGTTGCACCAGCACCGTCCCTGATCGGTTGTGGCACCTGATCGCCTGCTTCAGTGCCCTGGTGAAACACATTTTTCATGCATGCTCTCCTCTCTTTATCCCATTTCATGGGATGATGGTGTCTAGTCAAGGTTCACGTGGTAGGTGAGGCATGGCCAGCAGGGCGATGGCAAGCATCGCCCCTACATATCTGTCTCTCACATCAAGTGTCTATCTGCTACGGGAAGGCCATTGCACCCTTTGCCACGATCAATACTCTTCCAAGTATGACGACGACACGCCATGAAAGTGTTATGAGCATCGTCATGAAAAGGTGTCACATCACCCTTCAAAAGGTCGGAACAGGTCGATGACAATAAGCACAGCGAGAACGCACAGGGGGAAGACCAGGGCTGCCAGGGACATGTACAGCTCGAGAGCGCTTCCGCAGATGGCTCCCACCACATAACATCCCCAGATGCCGCCCAGCAGGAAGAGATGCCGAAAGGAGGCTTGCTGCATCGATTCGCGCACGGTCTGGCGAACGCGCTGTTCTACGGGCCGCTGGCGCAACCAGGACAGGTACTGCGTCATGGCAAGCGCCCAATCACTCAGCAAACCTGTCACAAAGGTGGTACGCACGCCCTGGCCACTTGCCCGTCGTAGCGTCGCTGTCTGGAGCCCCATCGCCAGGGTCAGCAGCACGACACACAGAGAAAAGATCCCCGAGGGGGAGGGACGAATGACACCACCTTGCAACGCGTGGGTGCCAAGCAGCAGAAAAGCAAGCATACAGACCGCTTCCAGGCCAAAGACGACGGCAAAGGGAGAGCGGATACCCCACCGGCGAACCTGCGCGAGCACGAGAAGGCCCAGTATGTTTCCCAGAAAGAAGGCGAGAATGGGCAAGCCGCGCTGCAGCACGGAGGGCCAATCCAGTCGCCCAAGCGCCACCCCGGTGGTCATACTATTGCCACTCATAAAGGAGGCTCCCAATTGCTGCAGAACGAGGAAGCCAATCGCGTCGCTGAAGGCTGCGACCCAGGCGAGGAGCAACGCGGCCCAGATTTGCTCACGTGCCAGAGGAGTTGCTGAATCAGAGGGGTGCGTTGTAATATGCTGCATAACTGCTGTCCTCTCCTCCTGTTGACAGGCGACGGCTCCGTTCCTCGTATGATTGCCCAAACATTACACCGTTGGTTGTGTGCTCCCCCATCCTGACCCAAGGCATCTTCTCCATCTGTTGGCTGTCCTTCTCGTGATATGTTCTTGCTTTTGACTCATATCTTTTCCCTCTGATCATTGAATACGAACAGGACCTTTCCGATCCACCAACAGCCAACACCTACGATGATCCCGATCACCGTATCCAGCAGACGCAGTGGTGGTATCGTCCATCCCAGGCTAACTGGACCTAGACCAGCGACTACCATGATGACGGTGGTCGTAATTCCCGTTGTGACCACGTCGTCACGCCGGCCCAGGAGCATCACTACGATGGTCCCCAGACCAATGATCACCGCCATGCCAACAGGGTTGAATGGTAAGAGCAAGAGATAGACAAAGGTCAGCACACAACTGACACCAGTTGCAAAGAAGCGGGCTACTGCGGCACGCAGGGATGGGTTCCTGGCTTCTCTAAAGACGAACACGGTGGCAACCGTCGCCCACATCCCTCCCAGCAAGTCGTTCGGTTGATTGACGAAGGGCTCCAAGATATAGTAGGTGATCACGTAGGCGATCAGACTTGCAATCGTCAGTGCTAGCACATAGACGACATCTGCTTTGGAGAGCCTTTCAAGCTGTATCATTCCCGTTACCCATTAAACCGATTTTGCCTTTTGCTACTTTATACTTCATGACAGCTTGCGTAGCACTGGGCCATATCAGTGCGCCGCATCAAACCCTTCCAGGCCCACCACTGTTGACCGACGAGCCACGACGGTTGAGGCATTCAGGTCCCCTGGTCAAGTGGCGTGCCCATCGCGGCCATCGCCTCTTGCGTTTTGGCCGGGCCGCGCAGGACGTACGCTACGCCTACAGCGAGCACTGCGCCGGCCACCGGTCCAAGCAGGTAGACCCACCACGTCGACAGGTTCCCCACGGCCAGATCAGGTCCCAAGCTCCTGGCGGGGTTCATCGAGGCGCCGTCGAACGGTCCGCCCATGGTGCCCCAGGCCATGATGTAGGCGCCGACGGCCAGCGGCACAAAGGGGCCGTTGAGCTTCGGTCCATTGGCCAGGTTCAGGACCATGAGCACCAGACCGAAGGTGATGATCGCCTCGAAGCCGGTGGCTTGCCACCAGAGGCCCGGCGGGGGTATCGTCGCCGCCAGGTTGCCTGCCACCCCGAAGAAGGCGCGGGCCAACAGGGACCCACAGATGGCGGCCGCGAACTGGACGACCCAGTACGCGCCAGCCATCACCCAGTCCATGTCCCGCCGCAGCGCGAACGCCAGGGTCATCGCCGGGTTGAAGTGGGCCGAGATATCACCCAGGAAGTAGACGGCCACCACGAGCCAGAGCGCCGAGCAGGCGGACAGCACTAGCACCGTCTGCCAGGGCTGCAAGGCGTGACCTCCGTAGCGGACAAGGATGGCTGCGCCACCGGAGAGGATGAAGGTCAGCCCAGCCATGCCGATGAATTCGGCCAGCAGTCGTCGCAGCCGATGGTCGGGGTTGGTCCAATCGGCGTAGCCCCGCTGGCCGCCCACGNNCCTTGCCAATGGGTTGGGAGTTGGCGGCCGTCCCTTCTGGGGAGCTCATTTCGGTCCCTCCCTGGTGCCCGCCGGTAGGTCGGCCGAGCCTCCACGCGTGAGAGCGAGCGGGTTGACCACGCGGTCGAACACCTCCTCACTGACGCCGTTCGCCAGGGCGGCCTGCTTGAGCGTCAGGTCGTGGTCGATGGCGTAATGAGCGATAACCGAGGCCTGGTCGTAGCCGATGATGGGCGAGAGCGCCGTCACCATCATCACCGAGCGCTCGATGTTTTCCTTCAGCTTGGGCTCATTGAGCTCAGCGCCTTCGATCATGAACTCGCGGAAGTGGTCGCACATGTCGGCCATGATCAGTGCCGAGTGGAGATAGTTGTTGATCAGGATCGGGCGGAAGGCGTTCAACTCGAAGTTGCCCTCGGCGCCCCCCATGGTCACCGCGACGTCGGACGAGACGATCTGGATGCTGACCATCAGCATGGCCTCTGCCTGGGTCGGGTTGACCTTGCCGGGCATGATCGACGACCCCGGTTCGTTGGCTGGCAGCAGCAGCTCGTGAATCCCGGTGCGAGGGCCGGAGCCCAGCCAGCGCAGGTCATTGGCGATCTTGAACAGGGTGACTGCCGCCGCCTTCAGCCCTCCGTGTGCACGCACCATGCGGTCGAGCGTGCCCTGGGCAGTGAACTTGTTGGGCGCAGTCTCGAAAGGGGCGCCGGTCATCGAGGCGATCTCCCTGGCCACCTGCTCGCCAAAGCCAAGGGGAGCATTGAGTCCGGTACCGACGGCGGTCCCTCCCATGGCGAGCGAGAGCAGGCCGTCGGTCGCGTGCTCGACCTCGGCAATGGCGTCATCGAGGGCGCCAACATAGCCAGACCATTCCTGGCCGACCGTCAGTGGGACGGCGTCTTCGAGGTGTGTGCGGCCGGTCTTGACCACGTCAGCCCACTGCTTCGACTTCGCGTCCAAGGCCTCGCGGAGCCGCTTGAGGGCAGGGATCGTCTTCTGGGTCGCCATCGTGTAGGAGGCGATATGCATGGCGGTCGGGAACGTGTCGTTGCTCGACTGGCCCATGTTCACGTGGTCGTTCGGGTGGATCGGCTCCTGCGAGCCGAGCGTCCCGCCGACCAGCTGGATGCACCGGTTAGAGATGACTTCATTCACATTCATGTTGGACTGCGTGCCCGAGCCGGTCTGCCAGACGTAGAGCGGGAAGTTGTCGTCCAGTGACCCGCTGATGACCTCGTCGCACACGCGCTCAATCAGCTGGCCCTTCCACGCGGGCATGCGACCGGCACGGGTGTTGACGATGGCCGCCGCCTTCTTCACATAGCCGTAGGCGTGATAGACCTCCTTGGGCATGCGGTCGTTGCCGATGTTGAAGTGCTCGAGGCTGCGTTGGGTTTGGGCGCCCCAGTACCGATTGGCCGGAACCTCAACGTCGCCGAGGCTGTCGAACTCCCGCCGCATCCCGGTGGCATCGAGGCCGATGGGCAGGTCGAGTATCTTCGGTGCTTTGTCGTTGGCTTTGTGTGGTGAAACAGATGATCGTTGTGTCGGTGTACTTTTCATTTGAGTCTCCTTTTCGATTGCGTGCCGGAGCCTGTTTGCCAGACATAGAGCGGGAACTCGTTGTCTACGAAAGCTACACATGTTCTTCGATTGCTCTCTCAAGATTCACTTAGGCATGGTAGACCGCTTTGGGCATGTGGTCATCGCCAATGGCGAAGTGGATCAGGGAGCGCTGCGTCTGCACCCCCCAGTAGTGATCTGCCGGGACTTCGATGGTTCCCATCGAGTCCGATTCCTGGCGGGTGCCCGCTGCCTGAATCCCGATCGGCAGGTCGCGAACGGTTGTGATCGTTCGCGCCTGGTGCTGCTGGTCGTGGCTACTCATTTTCGGCTCCCTGCTGCAACTCTGCTAAGCAACTCCGGATATTCCGGCTGCCACATCGCATCCTGTACCTGCTGAATCACGTTGGTGAGTTCCACACGTGCCAGTTTTTCGGAGGCCGCGGTCTTCGCCACCTCAACGGCAACCGTGGCGGAGACAGCACGCAGATTGTCAACGTGTGGCAGGAGGGACGCTCCGGGCTGTTTGGCATCTACCTGATCCGCGACGGCTTTGGCAGCGGCGGTGAACATGCCATCGCTGACCTGGCGTGCGCGAGCAACGGTCGTGCCCAGACCCAGACCGGGATAGAGCAGCGCGTTGTTGGCCTGTCCGATCACGTACGTAATGCCTTTATAAGTGACGGGGTGCGAAGGAATGCCAGTGGCAACCAGCGCACGTCCATCCGTCCAGGTGATCAGGTCGCTGGCGCTCGCTTCCATCAGTTGGGTCGGGTTCGAGAGAGGAAAGATGATGGGGCGCTCAGTATGTGCCGCCATGTCCTTCACGATCGACTCCGTAAATGTTCCTGGCGCGGTCGAGGTGCCGATGAGCATGGTCGGGTGGACCTGGCGCACGACTTCGGCCAGGCTGATGCCGCCCTGGGGCATATCATGCTTCCAGTCTTTGACCTCCGAGGCAGGGCGCGCATACGGAACCTGGAAGTCGCGCAGGGCATCGCCCATGTTATCGAGCAGAAGGCCCTGGATATCCACGCACCAGAAACGGCGGGTTGCCTCTTCTTTGGAGAGACCAGCCTGCATCATGGCGATACGGATCTGATCGGCGTTGCCGATGCCAGCCGTGCCAGCGCCGAAAATGACCACACGCTGATCACGGATACTGGTTTGCGCCACGCGTAATGCGGTGTAGATCGCGGCCAGCGTAATGGCCCCCGTCCCCTGCACGTCATCATTGAAGGTGCAAATCTGATGGCGGTACTTCTCCAGGATGCGCCTGGCATTACTGGGTCCGAAGTCTTCCCAATGTAAGAGCGCTTTGGGGAAGAGTTTGGTGGCCGTTTTGATATAAGTATCGATGAAGGCATCGTAGCGTTCGCCACGCACGCGGGCATGCCGGTTGCCAATGTAG
>WNFM01231689.1_pt1 | contig 19131 bp, 15 predicted proteins | sample 5400271 | NCBI WGS metagenome assembly WNFM01 (sample SAMN13153352, study PRJNA577476) | soil metagenome | isolation source: 60 cm saprolite on Douglas fir-dominated hillslope | place: USA:California | collected 2013-09-17 | reverse complement strand
CGCCAGCGGTTCGATCTCAATTGTGAGCAACGCACCGAATTCTCCCGCGATCATTGCGCTAAGTGGGACGAGTACGGCGGCGACCAGTACGATGTCGCTCACGCCAACCAGCATCAGTTTTGGAAATGTGAACACCGGAAACAGCGCGACGCAGAATGTGCAGCTTGCGAACACCGGCAATTCGAGTGTGACGGTAACGCAATTGGCTGCCAGCGGCGCGGGGGTTTCAGTGAGCGGAGCAACAGCGCCGTTCACGATTGCACCTTCGCAAAGCGTTCCGCTGACCGTACGGTTTACACCGACGACGAGCGGGGCGATGAGCGGCAGCGTAACGGCAACCAACAGCAGCGGCGTCAGCATCGTCGAAACGGTGACCGGAACCGGAACGCAAGCTGGCCTGAGTGTGACGCCAGCGAGCGCGAGCTTCGGTTCGGTGGTAACCGGCAACACGAATTCACAGACCATCCAATTGAAGAACAGCGGAACTGCCAACCTGACGATTTCGCAGGCGACCGTTTCTGGCACCGGATTCAGCCTAAGTGGATTAGCGTTGCCGTTGACGCTGACGCCTGGACAGAGTGGAACCTTCAACGTGCAGTTCGCGCCGCAGGGCAGCGGCAGTGCGGCTGGGTCGGTATCGATTGTGAGCAACGCACCGAACTCACCTGCGGCAGTAGCGCTGAGCGGCACCGGACTTGCGGCGAGCTACACGCTGGCAGTGAATCCGGGAAGCTTGAGCTACGGAACCGTTACTGATGGTAGTTACTGATGGTAGTTCCGCAGCGCAAAGCTTTACGGTTACGAATACCGGTAACGCCAACGTGGCGATCACCGGAGTGTCGGTGACCGGAGCGGAGTATGCGATCGCGAGCGGAGCGGGAGCAGTGACACTGTCGCCGAACCAAAGTACGGCGGTTAGCGTGCAGTTTGCTCCGACGATCGCCGGAAGCGCAACAGGCACGGTGACGATCGCCAGCAACGCAACGGCAGGTACTTCTAGCGTTTCGCTGAGCGGAACCGGCGCGGCGCCGGTGGTGTCACACACGGCGGCGCTGGGTTGGGGCGCGAGCTCTTCAACAGTTGCAGGTTACAACGTGTATCGCAGCACGACGAGCGGAAGCGCTTACGTGAAGCTGAACGGATCGTTGGTCGGAGCGGTGAGCTACTCCGATTCCAGCGTGCAAAGCGGTCAGATCTATTACTACGTTGCGACCGCGGTGGACGGCAGCGGAAACGAGAGCGTGTATTCGAACGAAGTTGCGGCGAACATTCCTTAATTTTGGAAAAGCGGTTGCGAAAAATCCAAGGCAGTGATGGGCCCTTCGCGGATTCCGGGTTGTTCAGCGCCGGCGCGAAGGGCCGATTCACGTTTGTGCAGAGAGGCAGGAAGAAGGCGAAACGAGCCGATCTTGCTAATTTTCTAACGTGAGTTTTTCCAGAAGGAAGGAATCGAGGGCGTCCTGCCAGGGACGAGTGCGCAGGCCATGGGCATGCAAGCTGGCGGGCGACAGAACCGAATAGTTGGGGCGCCGAGCGGGCCGGGCGGACTGGTCGGTTGAAATTGGATGGACCGGAATCGAGCTGCGTCCGGAGCGAGCGAGAATTTCACGGGCGAAGTCAAACCACGAGCAAGTGCCTTCGTTGGTGATGTGGACAATGCCGCGAGCGTCCTTCAGGACCAGATCGCGAATGGCGCGGGCAAGATCGCGGGTAAAGGTAGGCAAGCCAGTTTGATCGTTGACTACGGAAAGCTCCGGGCGAGTCTTAGCGGCGTTGAGAATTTTTTCCGGGAACGACGGACCATGAACGCCAAAGAGCCAGGAGGTGCGGCCGATGCACCAGTTGGAATGGTTCTCTTGGACGGCCTGTTCGCCTGCGGCCTTCGAAGCGCCATAAGTATTGATGGGCTTGACGGGGTCCGTGGCTTCGTATGGGCGAGTGCCATTACCGTCGAAAACGTAGTCGGTACTTACAAAGAAGACGCGAGCGTTGCAATCGCGCGCGGCGAGGGCAACATTTTTCGCTCCGGTGGCGTTGACCGCGAAAGCCAGCTCGGGATTTTTTTCGCAACCGTCGACGTCGGTGTAGGCCGCAGAGAGCACGATCCAGTTTGGCAGGACTTTCTTAACAAGTGCGTTGACTTGCGAGGAATCGCGCAGGTCGGCTTCGGCGGAACCTGCCGGGATGAGTTCGTCAGATTGCCATTCGCTAAGTAAATCGGTGCCGAGCATGCCTCGAGCACCCAGGACGAGGACGCGCATCGCTACTTGTGTTGAATTTCCCAGTCGTAGGCGATGGCTGGGTCGTTATAGGGAATGCGGAGTTCGTCGGCGGGATTGTAATGGCGGTCGGTGAAGTAAAGCAGTTGGATGGGTTCCACACCGAGAGCCTTATAGCCGTGACCAACACCGGGCGGTATGAGAATTTCCCAAGGTTGAAAGCGGCCGGCAAAAATAGTGTTGATTGCGCCGAAGGTTTTGGATTTGCGGCGAAGATCGTAGAGAAAAACCTGGATCATGCCCGATACCGGCGCCCACAAATCCGTCTGCTCGGAATGATAGTGGATGGCTTTGATCGTGCCGGGATAGGTGAGCGTGAAAGAGACTTGAATCTGCCGGTTTCCTTCGGGAACCATATTGGCGGCGAGGCCTTTACCGAGGCGCGCGAGTTCCATGAAGTAGCCGCGATCATCGGGGTAGACACTTAGCGGTTCGATCCTCACACCCTCGATAAGATCGGACGAATCCGGTTTGGCAATGATTTTTCCAAGAGTCTTTTCCGAGCGGCGGAGGATGGCCATTTCGATGCCGTTCTTGACGCCGAGTGAAACAATCGATTGGTCCGTTTGTTGAGCTGCGGACACTTCAGCGGCCATAGGTCAGTCTCACTTTCCTGTTTTTCAAAACAAAGTGCATTTGGAAATTTTTCCGGTCAACCGCCCGTGACTTCACTGAGAGAATGCCGCGCAAGATCCGCCACAGGTGATTTAGGATCAAGGCTGATCGTTTTTTCGAATTCGGCGCGAGCTCGCGCCGAGTCATTTAATTTTTGATATGTCAGGCCCAGGTGGTAATGATAAGTCAAATTCGCAGGAACCTTCTTGGCGGCGTCCTCAAAAAGCGGCGCTGAAAGAGAAAAGGCTCCATTGTGATAGTAAGCCCACCCCAGAGTGTCGGCGGAATTGGCCTGGTCCGGCAGGCCGCGCCGCGCGGTTTGCGCCAGATTCAGCGCCACATTGACGCTGCCGCCGTGTTCGAGCAGAAGATAAGCAAGGTTGTTGGCAGCAACCGGGTCATCGGGCTGAATCGACAATGCTTTTTGATACATGGATTGGGCCTGTTGCCAGTTTCCCTGGGCTTCATAAGCTCTACCAAGAGCGGAGTCTAGCGGCACGCTATTTGGCGAAGATTGCAGGGCCTTCTGGTAATTTTCAATGGCTTGATCATACTCCCGCCGCGAAAAGTGAATTTGCGCCAGTAGGATAAATGCATTGATGTTTTTTTTGTCGATTTCCGCGGCTCGTGAGAGGGAACGAACCGCATCCTCGGTCTGCTTATTCGTGAGCAAGGTCTGTCCCTGAAGCAAATAGAGGGGAGAGCTGTCTGGTTTGCGCTCCAGTTGGGTTTGAAGAAGGCGAAGAGCGTCGGTGGGTTTGTTGCGGCGAAGAGCGAGTTCGACCAGACCCTGGACAGCATCGAGAGAATCAGGTTCCTTGCTCAGTCCCTGGCGGTAGAGTTTCTCCGCTTCGTCAAAGCGCTTCTGCGCCACGCGCAACTGACCAAGCTTTACGTAGCCGACGGCACTTTGCGGATTCATTTGAACGAGTGCGGTCAAATCCATTTCGGCGCCCACCGGATCTTTCTGATTCATTCGCGCGGTCGCGTGGAACAAGTAGGCTTCGGTGTAGCGAGGAGCTAGTTTCTTGAGCTGATTGGCATTTGATTCGAGAGCGGCCCAATCGCCGTTCTTCATGGCAGCGACGGCCAGGGCGCGCCAGGCTTCGGTCAAGCCTGGGCGGATGCGGACTGCTTCATGCCATTCGGTTTGCGCCTGGTTGGGAGCGCCTTTTTCTAGAAAAGCCGTGCCGAGATAGTAGTGTGCGAGGGCGTTATCAGGCGCATTCTTAATGGCCAATTGTAGTGTCTGAATGGCGTCGTCCGATTTCGCCATTTGTAACTGGATCTGGCCCTTCGAAACCAAAGCTTCGGAATCCTGCGGAGCTTGCTGCAGTATTTCTTCAGTAATTTTTGAGGCCTCGTCGATGCGCTGATTCAGGATCAGCAATCGGGCGTAGGTCTTACGGGTTTGCAAATCGTTTCGGTGCTGCGCGGCAAGAGAGCCAAATTCAGCCAGAGCCTTTTCGTTTTCTCCCTTACGGACATAGTAATCGCCGAGAAGGCGATAGGCGCCCGGGTCATCGGCAATCTGCAGTTTGGCGTCCGTCAAAACTTGTTCGGCTTGCGCATCCTGCCCCTGATGAATGTAGAGCCCGGCGAGGGAAGCACGTGGGGCAGCATTTTTGGGCGCCAGGGCGATGGCCGCTAGATATTCTCTTTCAGCATCCGCTGGGCGTTTCTGCTGCTGGTAGAAAGCCCCAAGGGCTACCAAGGGATTAATCGAGGAAGGGTCAAGCGCCTGGGCTTTCTTAAGGCTCGCTTCCGCTTCGTCGAATTTTCCTGCCCTGGATTGCGTCAGGCCAAGATTGAGAAGCGCCAAGGGAAGAGCCGGCGCCATTTCCGTGGCGCTCTGGGCTTCCTGTAACGCATCCTTCAAATTTCCAAGAACGGCATCGGCGTTCGAGAGAAGCATTTCCGCTGAAGCATCCTGCGGGTTGCTGCGCAGAATGAGTAAAGCGCGGTTTCTGGCTTCCTGGCGTTTTCCTCCCGCGAGAAGCAGCTGGCCGAGGTCTAGCTGCGCCGGCCAGTTTTCAGGTTGCAACTCAACCGTACGGGAAAGCTCTTGAAAAGCCGCGGCCCAGCTCCCTTGCTTGAGGTGGCATTGTGCGAGCTTGTAATGGGCCTCGGGAAAGCGCGGGTCGATCTGCAGCGCGCGGCCGTAAGAAATCACGGCTTCGGAATATTTGCCTTTGTCAAAATCAGCATTGCCTTGGGCCAGGAATTTTTGCTTGCGAACCATGGGATCACGGCTGCACCCGAGGGGAATTACACCCAAGAGCAGAACTAACCCTAATGAGATCGCTAAACGAATTGTGGGACGCATATTCCTCGATCAGAGAGCTGCGCAGGCATAGTCAGCTCCAAGCGCTGAACACTCAATGTGCAATTTTGCACCCCGAGAATAGGGCAAGAGAAGTACAATCTTGTACTCCATTTAACATATTGTAAACAAATGGCTTATAGAAGGACAGGAGGACGGTCGGCACTCCGGGGAAGGCTATAGGTCAGGTGCCGAGGGCAATCTCACAATCTCAAAGGAGAATTTGCGGGATAAAGTGGATAGAATACTTCCACTATTCAGAGTGAACGCCCGCATAAAGGGGTTTTAAGAGGTACCTGGAACATGCTCATCTTATTGTAAGATGTTGATATAACACATTTTAGATCCCTGCTATTCTGAGGACATGGGACTTCATGCTGGCATGGGCCGTGCAGTACTCTTGTATGCAATTGTGCCAGGAGTGGGTCAGATGATTCTGCGCACATCTCAGGAACACGCGGTATAACGTAGCTCGGCTGTTCAGAAGTAATTGAGGAATGAGGAGTTATGGTTCGAAATGGCGAAATCAGTTTGGCGGATGTAAAGCGCATCGCGCGCCGCTTTGGCTGGATATTGCCGCTGATGACGATTTCTTTAGGTGCAATAGGTTTGGGAACAGCGCTGGTTCTTCCGAAAAAGTACACATCGCAAACGATGGTGGCGGTCGAACAGCCCGCAGTGTCGGAAAAGTACGTGCCATCCGTAATCACGGAAGATCTGAACCTGCGTCTGACGTCCATGCAAGAGGAGATTCTGAGCCGGACGCGCTTACAGCCGATCATTGAGAAATTTGGACTATATGCGACTGACCGCAGTCATGTTCATATGGATGACCTTGTTGATCGATTGCGGACGGCGATCGCCATAAAGCCTGTGGAGGCTACGCCAGGAACGCAGAGCCATCAGTTACCGGGATTTTATGTAACCGTCACGTTCGAAAATCCGCAGCTTGCGCAACAGATTTGCACGGAAGTGACGTCGATGTTCCTGGAACAGAATGCCCGGGAGCGTTCGCGAAAGGCGTCGCAAACGACTTCTTTTTTATCGGCGCAGCTTGATGAAGCTAAGGCGAAACTCGACGAGCAGGACGGCAAGCTCGCGCGATTCAAGCGGCAATATCTGGGATCGCTGCCTGAGGAAGAGCAGACCAACCTGAGCATTCTGATGGGCATGAATTCGCAACTAGAAGCGAATACGCAAGCACTAAGCCGCGCGCAGCAGGATAAGGTGTTAAGCGACTCGCTGCTCTCGCAACTTGAAGGCAACTGGAAGGCGGCCACGCAGTCAGGACAAAATCCGGAGTCGATGGATCAGCAGCTGGCGTTGTTGCAGGACCAACTGGTTTCACTGCAAGGACGCTACACGGCCGAGCATCCCGATGTAGTGAAGATGAAAGGGCAGGTTGAGGAACTGAAGCGCCGCATTGCCGAAGCGCCCAAACCTACTCCGCTAGCAAATGGCGCGACGCCGCGGACGGCAAGCGAGCCACCGCAAATGCTGCAACTCCGGGCCAAACTCCGCCAGGACGAATTGAACATAAGCGACTTGACCAAACGCCAGGGGCAGATTCAGGACCAGATCCGGCAATTGCAGGGACGTGTGCAGGCGAGTCCGGTTGTGGAGCAACAATTCAAAGAGATTACGAGGAGTTATCAATCCGCGCTGGAATTTTATAACGGCTTGCTCAAAAGCCGGGATACGGCGGGAATGGCGAGCGACCTCGAGCACCAGCAGCAAAGCGAACAATTCAAGGTTCTGGATCCACCCACTCTGCCCAACAGCCCATCCTTTCCGAAAAAGTCGTATTTCGCGGGCGGTGGATTGGGCGGAGGGCTGGTTCTGGGGCTGGGAATAGTGTATCTGATCGCGGCTAGCGACAAGTCCCTGTATACCGAACGCGACGTGGAGATTTCGCTGCGGCTGCCGGTACTGGCTCTGGTCCCTACGTTGGACGTAATCGCAAGCAATGGCGGCGCCGCGGCAGCGAGAGCACCGAACAGAAAATATGAATCGGCAGCTAGTAAGACTTGAGAACGTAAGTTTTCGGGGGGGACGATGAGCCGGATTCACGAAGCACTGAAAAAAGCTGCGCAAGAACGTTCGTCGAAGCTCGCATCGGAGATTTCCCCGGAGCTCTTTGACGTCGCCATGGATATAAACAGCCGTGAAGCGGCTTCGAGGGACAGAGTCTTTGCTGAGATTCCCGAGCCCTCGCCGAAAGGCGGCGCAGCTTTCCTTCGTTTCGAAGAACTCCTCAAAAAGTGCACGAAGCCGAAATGGCATTTGAATTCACGAAACAGTGTTTTTTACGGCGTGGATAACGACAGAATTGGGGCAGAGCGCTTTCGCACTCTTCGTTCGCGGCTATACCAAATTGCCGGAACACGGCCTTTGAAGCGGATTCTGGTGACGAGTAGCGTCCCAGAGGAAGGAAAAACTTTTGTTGCTGCGAATCTGGCGCAATCGATCGTACGGCAGAATGACCGCCGCGTGCTGGTGATCGACGCGGACCTCCGCGCCTCCCGGCTGCATATGGCGTTTGGAGCTCCTGCCGGCCCCGGTCTGACGGAATACCTGCGCGGTGAAGCTGACGAATTCCAAGTAATTCAATGCGGCCTGGACGGGAACATTTGCTTTATTCCTGGAGGCGTCCAGGTATCCAATCCCAGCGAGCTTTTGCTGAGCGACCGGATGAAGCATCTTCTGGAAATGGTGACACCCGTGTTCGATTGGGTGATTCTGGATTCACCCCCGGCGTTGCCAGTGCACGATGCAAGTATGCTGGCGGATCTCTGCGACTGCGTCTTATTCGTCGTGCGGGCAGGTGCTACGGATTTCGAATTGGCGGGAAAAGCTTCTTCGGAATTTAAAGACAAGAATCTCTTGGGGGTGGTGCTGAACCGCGTCGAAAAGAACGATTCTTACGGGACGGATTACTATGGATACGGCGATCCCGTCAATGGCGAAACAACTCCGGAGTGAAAAATTCCAACTCATGCAAGTTCCACCTCAGTGCACAAAGCCTGAACGGTCTGCCTTGCGGCTACGCCGCACTGGAGCGCGAAACCGCCCCTGAGGATGGAGTTTCGCCACGCTGCAAAAGCCAAAGGATAGGCAAGAGCAGCAGCAAGCCCAGCAAAAAGAATACCACTCCGCCTTGATGATGAAGCTTGCCGTAGAGAAATCCCGGATCGACATATTGCGCAAGAATGGTCAACGTGGCGATGCGCACTCCGTTTTTAATGATCATGACCAGCAAACCACAGGCTGCGAAGACGGCTTGCTTCCAGAACGTGCGCAAAAATAGATGCCCCACCAGCAATGCAAGAATCAACAAGGCGATGCTTGAGCGAATACCACTGCATTCGCGGGCGACTTCAATGTTGAAGCGCGCAAGGTGAAAGACAAAGCCATCGCGCAGCGCAGGAACACCGGCAAGGTCAAAAGTGATTTCCGCTATGGACGCCGATCCCTGCTGAAGAAAGTAAATCACACGGTTCAGAAGGAATTCAGGCAAGGGAATTGTCAGAAAAAGAAAAAGCAAAGGAAAACGGGCGTTTTTAAGAGTTTCCCTGCCGAAGATAAAGGCGAAGCCGGCGACACAGAAGAGGATCAGGGACAGCACACTTCCCGAGAGCGCGTCCGATTCCCTCAGTGACGCGGCGAAGCCGATAATCCAAGCGCCGGCCAAAAATGAGCCAAGCAAAAGCAACCCGCCCAGGAGGTAGTCAGAAGAAAAATGCAGGAAAATCCGTTTACGTTCTTGAAAGAGCATCCATGCACTGATCAAGGGGATGAGAATGACATGCGAAGCATTGTCATTTCCCAATGAGAAGTAAAAGAGATGAACAATGGGCTTCACAAAAAGAGTGATCGAAACAAACAGCCACGCTCCGTAAAGAAAGAAGCGCTTTTGATTCATTTCCAGCGGGGTTCGCAAAAGTTTGCTCCTGATGGGGAAGCGAGATTATCGCCATCCTACAGCAATTCCATCTGATCTCGAATGTTGGTTTGAGCGGAAGAGGGGTGCGCAGCGTCTCCGTGAGTAACTAAGGTGACGGAATTTCGCCTTGCCAGGAATAGAAAATACGATCGTCTTCCATGCGGGCGAAAGCGATTCGTGCGCGCTCCTTTTCCGGGCCCTCAATACGCCATTTTCCTGAATCAGAGACCAATTTCATCTGGCTTCGTGCCCGCCACCAGCGGTCGGCTTCCCGGGGCAGGGTGATCCAGACATTTTGTTTTGCACGCAGTTCGGAAAGGTAGGCGAGTAGATCTTTGTAGGTTTGCTGGGCTTTTCCGGACGTGATGTAGTCGGGATGCACGATGAAATTCATCAAGCCGTTCTTCTGCAGGATGAGCTGAGCCTGCGTCTTCCAAAGATCGATGGAATACTGGCCGATGATATGGAATAAGGAATAGTCCTGCGTGGTGGTCACCGGCAATTCGAGGATATGCCCGATGAAATAAGGGAAAAGCGTGCAGCATCCGCCGGATTGGGGATCAAGATGAGCCACATTTGGGACCGACATGTCATAGCTGAAATCGAGGTCTGCGAGCCATTCCAAGTTGCGGTAGAGAATTGCGGCGCGGAATCCGGAAGCACCATAGTCCTTGCGATACTGGTTGATGAGTTTGGCCCGGCGCAAAAACTCTTCTCTATTGGAATAGAGGTTGCCATCGTGGTTCAAATCTTGCACGGCGACTTCGAATCCACGATCCGAAATGCTTCGAAGGTATGTCTCCGAGACCGGATACCGTTTTTCCGGAACTACTTGAAAAGACGCCTCAATCTTGAAGGAGTCATTGATGTCCATCAAGTCCGAGCAGAAATCCCTTCCGGCTACGGTTTCCACGTCATGGGTCATCAGGGCGCAGGCGGACGCCCCTTCTGGCCAGTACCAGATAAAGGGTATTTCCTTGATTCCCTTTGCCTTCATGGATAATGCAAGACAACGTTCGACGATGTCTTCTACGGTGTGATCCACCGGCCAGTGCGGGAAGCTCCTCTTCTCCCATCCCCGAAGGTAGGCTTTCTGCATGTGCCTGCGGACAGAAACTGGGAAGAGCGGGCGCAAGGAGTAGTAGGCAGAACGCAGAACCTTTTTTGTTATAGGCTGAGATCCATTGAGGTTACAGTCCTCCGCATAGCGCTCCATACGAAGGTTGTCGATCACTTGAGTGGGATCAAACGGCAAGGTGGGCAGAGAGCCGGAAGCGCTTGCCAGGCGGCTGGCATCATCGAGACTGGCCCAGCTATGAGCCATTTGAATGCCGGGAACAGCTTTCCCGTAGCAAACGGTGCCTGGGCCAAAAGCAAAATAACCCTGGGCTTCAGCCAAGTTGCCACCCAAGTCGAATGCTGCTAGGTCATCCGGACATCTGTAGCGCTCAGAGAGCGCTCGATTGAGCATAATCAGACCTATACCCTGCCGATACTATTGCAAGAGGGAAGCCTTTTATTTATCTACATTAAGTTATTTGTTTTCAGCTACTTACAAGATAAGCGACAAGTTTAAACGCCTTGGCGATAGAACTATTTTTTCTCTCATATGCCATTAAAGTCCCCAGTTTAGGACCAGACAGTCAGTTTGTTTTCTTGTCAGTTAGTGGAACGGGAATCTTGTAAGTCTTTCATAATCAACCAATATGAGGATATAATAACTTGCCAGCCAAGACTAGCAGTTTATCTGGTAGATAGCCAAAGACGCGCTTTGCCAGGACCATCCTTCGGCTCTCCCCTATCCCCGCCCTCCTCTTTCCCGGATACTTCTTATAGGTAAGGGTAGATCTGGCTGCCCCAAAGCGATCCTTGAAAGTGATTAGACCTTCGTTGGACAAATCGGATCGACCCATATCCAGTTGTGTTGCCCCGCGCTGCTTGGCGTCTTCGATGGTCTTCCACAGCAAGAAGGGCATAACACCCAACTGGTGAAATCTGGCATCCGTGCAACCATACTTATACACCGCAGTTTCGCGGTGGAAAAGAGTGAAAACGGCACCTATCGGCTGAGTATCCTTGTACGCGATGCGTAGCCTGGCCATATCGCCAAGGCTATCCAGAACATTGCGAAACCATGCAAATGGCGGCGGCGGAAGCGACTGGCGCCGCCGGGTAAGCAGGGTGAGGTTGTAGAATTTCTTCAGCAGGTCATCGGAGCAACCTTCTTCATATTTAAGACCTTCACGTTCAGCACGGCGAATTTTTCTCTGAATCGAGTCTTTCTGTAAATTACGGAATAGTTGCGGCAAGTCTGGACGCAAATCCAAGCGATGCAGCAGGTAGGTTTGGCCGTCATGAAAATCGACCCAATTCTCAGGCAAATTCTGCTGGTGAGGCGAGCGGAATTCGATGCTGCTCCATTGTCCGCTGGCTTGTCCAGCCTGCAAATGCAGCAGGAGCTGATCAAGGTCGTCCGGCTGGTCCAGCAAAGGATCAGCGTGATCCGAAAAGGGAAGTGAAACCAGACGCGGACGAACTATCCAGGTTGCAACTTTGCAAAAAACTACACCATTCTGCAGTTGTGAGCCGGGTGGTGAGGTGGTGAAGACAAGCGGTTGGTAGCCATAGGTCTGGAGCAGGGCCTTTAACCAAGAGGTGGTATGGAACACTGATGCACGGGGATGTTTCTGGACGAACTCCGCCCAGCGAGGGTCCTCGAGGGGATCAATGATATGAAATACTTGCGAAACTGCGGTCTGATCAGGAATCACTGCACCAATATTAGCTTAAAGCCGAATCCAAGAAGATACCGGCCAGAGACGAGCGCGCGTTGAACAGTTGATTTCCGCCTTTTTGCTCAATCACACCGTCCGTTAGTGAAACGCATTCTACGCCAAAGCCCCGCGAAGTGCGAGGTCAGGGCAAAGAGAGATCTACGTAACTAACCTGCGGTTTCCTGGATCATAGAGCGCGGTAAAGCCGGTTTCGAGGGCTTTCGAGCATCTATATTGTGGGAACGCAACTTACGTTTCCACTCGATGGCGCGAGGAAGCCATCGATAGGCACCAGCCAACTTGCGCCGGAACTCAACTGGCCAATCCGTTGGATCGACACGTACGCGGCCTACAGCGAACTCTTCATTGCTCACCGCAAAAGCGAGAAACGGCAAGGTCGTGAAAACGCGCCGGTAACCCAGTTGGTGGCACATTTCGACGAGCTGTGTGGTGAATCCCCCGAAAGGGAAACTAAAGGTGGTGATTTCGCGGTTCAGGATGTGTTCCAAGGAGGCCTTGGACAACGCCAGTTCGCGGCGCGCGCTCGATTCGTCGAGGTCCGGCATATAAGGGTGAGTTTCGGTATGAGAGCCAATGGTCACGAGGTCTGCGGGAAGAGCGCGCAATTGTTCCATAGACATGACTCTTTCCGCGCTGCCGACGGGGCCGAATGCTTTTCCCAAAGCTTTGGAGATAACAAATATGGTCGATGGAATACTTCGTTTGGACAGTTCGGGGAGGGCGCAGCTTATGAAATTCTCAAAGGCGTCGTCAAAGGTAATCCCGGCGTAATGAATGCCATTCTGAAGTTCGACGGCAGAGGTAGCATCAATTAGGCGGGAATAGCGCAGGAGCACATCCAACTGGCGCGCAAAGCGTGCACGCTGTTCAGCCGGTACGGAATGGTAGTAAAGAATGACGCAAGAACGCCTTAATGGCTTTCCCGTTATTCGAGAGAACAGGGCAGTCAGGTTGGAACCCGCGAAGACTCCCAGGCTGATTGCGCATTTTACGATTCGGGCGATGCTTTTGTTAGTGGTGCTCTGCATGTTTGGCTGCGGCTCGTCCTTGCCGCGAATTTCAAGATCAAACGAGTTTCGTGAATCGAAAACTAGGTCTCGCGAATGGGAGCTTTCCGTTCCAGATATGCCAGCATGCGTTCGAATGAAAGAAGATCTTTCATATCCTGGATGTCGATTTCAACCACAAATTCCTCTTCAATTGTTGCGAACAAGGTCACGCTGGCGACGGAATCCCAACCAGTTACGTTAGAGGCATCAGCCTCGACGATTTGATCCGGCGAAAGGGAAGGAAAAACCGCGGAAAAGCAGCGCACCAGCAATTGCTTCGTTTCAACCATTCTTCGGCTCCCGGACTCGATGGAAGGATTCCAAACGGCGTTCGAAAAACACTTTGCGGGAGATGCGGCATTGCGGCAACGGTTCGGTGCCGAGCAGGGTTTCGAGGAATTCGCAGGTAGGTCCATTTTTGGCGGTAGCCGTGAAATCAAGAATGATATCTTCGAGATGGAATCGCAAGAAGAGCTCCTCGAGGCATTTATATTCGATCCGCCGGCTGAACGCGCGGCAACTCATGACCCAGGTGTCTACCCGGAGGCTGTGGTTATTGAGGTGTCCACTTAATACGGCAATCTTGCCAAGAGGCCCGTATTTGTCGCGGTAGCTGACGACGCTGAGGATGGAAGAGGAATTTCCGACAAAGTCCTGCCATTCCTTTTCAGTGTAGCGTCGCCCATTTAGATTGAACTGATTGGTTTTGTTGACGAGTTCAAGGGCGCGCGGATCGAGCGGTTGCTTAGAAAAATCAAGCGAAATTTCTGCATCAGCCTGTTTCAGGAATTCTTCAGAAACACTTCCGTGAGCAATCGTTGCGGCATCGGTTTCGTGCGCGCGACGAATACTTTCCCCGCGAAGTGCATCTTCTTCGGAGAGAGCGTTCTTGCCGAAGAGGTCACGCAAGCGATGCAGCAGCCCTTCAATGGCTTGCGGATCGTCTTTGGGAAACAGGATGCATTCCACTTCGGGATAGGCCGCCTTCACCTCGGCAAGTTCCATCGGGCTGTCATCGATAAAAACCACAGCATTGGTTCCAATATTCCAAGTTTTCAAGATGCGGGCGAGAGACTCGGATTTGGGCCCCCAATGCGCTTCCACGGGGAATACGTTTTCAGAGCGAAGAATCAGATCCTCGCGCCGCAGAGCTTCTTGCACGAGTTTTATATCGTTCTTGCTGGCTGCGGCGATCAGAGCGCCAGTCTCAGCCAGGGCGTTCAGGAGCTTCTGGTAGACGCCGTGCATGTGACTGTTATTCTCCAAAGCCCAAGTGAGGCCCGGTGCGCCCACCTCGCCTAGAATACCGCTCCAAACCGTGTCGTCCAGGTCCGTTATCAAACCTTTCTTTGGAGATGGAGGTTGGGTTAGAAGGGATAAAAGTTCGGCAACAACGGACGCGTGAGGAATCTTATAGGGGAAGCCTGAGGCAAGCTCCGATTTCACGTCCAGGCGATTTGCCAGCGGGGATAGCTGATCTAACCTTTGCGCATTCATAATGCGGATATTCTTGGAACGATTCGCATGCAGCAATAGCGAAGAGAGTTCCACTCGCAGCGAAAGTTCGAATTCGCTGGCGCTCCAACCCGCGGCAAAAGATACCGGAGGCAAAGGCAAAGTAGGGCCGCTGATTGCGATCGGGATGTGAAGCGTTTTCCCCTGGCTGATTTCTTTAAATTGCAGGACACGAGCTCTGACACCTCTAAGAATATCGTCAAAGACATCTGGGGCCCAGCTTCCCAAACTGCGCAATCCTAGGCGAGGGTCGAGATCGCTCCACTCCATTGCCACGACGATGGCGTCAGGATTTTGGACATGTGCGTTCTGAAGGGTGCCCCAAAAATCACCATAGAGGCCGGCGGAAATGGCCACGTTGCGGTCCGGCAAAACCTGCTTCAGATTTGCGTGGAGAAACGTCTGGAGATGCGCCGGCGTGAATCCGCATACCAGGGACACCCGGAACGCTCGCGCCTCGGCTGGCGTTTCCTTGCGAACAATTTCCAATGCTTCGATCAGCTTCATTGCCGGGCTATCCCCTTGCTACACTCAAAGAAGATTGTTTCAGGATTCTCCTATCGTAACCGAAGAATCTGCGAAAAGACTTTCGGGCGGCTTAAGGCCAAAGAGTCGCGTCGCCGTCAAATGGCGATGCATACCAGACGCTCTCGCTCGCCAGTTTCTCCTGCAAAGCCCGCTCACGCGCCTTAAAGAAAAATGGACAGAGAGGATAGTCTCGAGAGTAGGGTTTTTGTTTGAGCAATGTGTCCCGGATGGAAGCAGGGAAGCCCATTACTTCCAGAACATCGCTGCCCGCGTTGCTTGCGGAGGCATAAGAAGCCGCGAGCAGACAATCCACGATCTCCGCGGCATGGTCATTGTTTGTCATGAGATCGGCAATCACTGAGCGATGCAGTCCATCGTCCTTGAGGGCATCGTGGCGGACGACGGCATAGCCTACCAGGAGGTCCTTCCAATAACAGCCGATCATGCGGGAAACGCGGCGACTGCCGGGCGGGTCAAAATGCCAGCGCATGATTTCGTTGGAACGGCTGGCGAAGAGTTGAGAGCCATTTGCTGATCGAGCCGCCCAGAATGCCTCGAATTCAGTTCCGATGGCAGCTAATTCGCTTTCGACGGTGCGATATTCCCCGGACGATCTCTTGGGCTTTCGCCGACGAAGGAGAATGTCGGCTCGCAAAGGGAGGGAAGCAGCATACCCTCCCATTGAGGAAAGGCCTCCGCCAACCCCTGTTTTTTGCAGAACGGATTTCAGAAAAGATTGTGGTTTGAGTACCCAAAATAAAACCGCACCATAATTGGGCTGCGGAACCTGAGCGGCTCGCAATGCCATCATGATTTTTCCCGCGGCCACGGTCGCGGTGGTGTTCAGAAACAAGTCCACGTCCTTCTGCCGAAAAAAAGACGTCACTAGAATATGGCTCAGGCCCCGGAAAACAGGTTCAACGGCAAAGCGGCAAGTGGCGGCCGCGGCAAGGGTTTGCCCTTCGAATTCGTAGGTGAGGGGAATGCTCCCGAGGAAACCTACAATTTCGCCGGAAGCTTCCAGCACCCAACCGATGCGCGGCGCCCGGTTGCCAACAAGCAATGCCGGATTATCCCGCCAGAGTCTTTGCCAGTTTTCGACTGAATCCGCTCCTTGGCCAAGACGGCGATTCATGGCGCAGACCCGTTCGAAGTCTGAGAATTGGGCTTCCCTCACGCTAACCGAAGCGGCAGCTTCCGGCGACAACGCAGGAATCCGTGTTGCGTATTCCGCAGGACTCTCTTCAGCTCGAGAGCGAATTTGTCGAAGCACCGCTTCTTTGATTTTACTCTGCATGGGTGGCGTCACTTCCGAAAGTGCTCACGCGCTTCTCGCGTTCTTCCTTGTAACTGCTTCGCGGTAGACATCCAGAAGACGCCGCCCAGCAGCCGTCCAGGTGTGATTGGGAGCGCTTCGAAGCGATTCCGCGCGTAAGCGCGCCAGCAATCCGCGATCTTCATAAAGCATGGTGATTTGCTGAGTCAGCGTCCGCACATCGCCAATGGGATGCACGAGGGCGTTCTGCATATGGCGGCACGCGTCGGTACACGCTTCAGAAACGAGAGGCACGCAACCACTGCCCATAGCTTCGACGCAGACAAGGCCGAAACCCTCTTCAATGCTGGGCAAGACGAACAGATCGCTCTTGCGCATCAGTTCGGGTACATCTTTGCGATGGCCCAGGACCTTGACGCTGGGATGCGACAGCATGCCGGCCATTTTTTCAGCGTATGCCGGAAGCATGCCGCCGGCGATTAGAAACGTCCCATTTTTGTGCGCTGGTGAGTTCAGCCAGGCTTCCAGCGCAAAGTGAACTCCCTTGCGAACTGCAGCATCGCCGGCAAACATCATGGTCAGTCCGCCCTGAGAATTCGGAACATGGTTCGGATCCGGATAGCAGGCTCTGTCGTCGAAGCCGTAAGTATGCTTCAGTAATTTGTCGCGCGGCGTACCACGTTCGACAAACGTCTTGATGGTGAAATCGGAGGGACATAGGAGGAAATCGGTCAGACGATATTCTTCTTCTTCGCGGCGGAGAACATCCTCCTTGAAAGCGTACTCATTGTCAGAAGGAAGGACGACGCCGATGCGTTTTGATTCCGCCTGAACCGATTCGTAGGCGTAGCGGGTGTGTGCGTTGGGACGTTCGAGAACCGTGGGAATTCCGAGTTGCGCGGCTACTTTCAGCGTTTGCAGGGCAGCGTCGGGCCAGGTGTGGATTACATCGATCTGACCTGCAAGCTTGGGGAGGCGGCGCGAGACAATGTAGTCATGCAAGGCTAGGGCCCGCATCGTACCAAGGACTTTGTAGGGGATTCGAAACCTACCCCAGGCAAGTGTGGTTCGAATGCGTACTCCATCAGGAACGGGGCGCGCCAGCGCTCCCGGAAATACCATTACATCCGCGCCAGCAGCGGAAATTCCATTTACTTGCTGCCATGCGGTATAGCAAATTCTGTCCGCGCCCAGTTTGTGGGGAAAGCTATAGAGAACGCGAATTGGTTTTTCGGAGGGTTTCATTGAGTTTCGCAGCTTTTCTGAATTTCCATGACCAGAATCGGTTTGCTCATGGTCGATCTCGCTTCATCCCGTGTGAATGGGGTTCAGCGAGTGCCGAGGACGTTCCAGCGGTTTGTGCTCCAGAAAATTGCGGTGCCACAATTCCAACGACACAAGCGACAAAATTTCCTTGGAATAACCTCCCACGCGACAGTCCACACCGATCAACTTTTCAATGCATGCGCGGTTGAAATAGCCGCGCGAAATGGACTCTCGATCCAGCAATAGATCGTTGACCCAGTCTTTCAATTCCGTACGCATCCAAGTCTGGTAAGGAACGGGGAATCCGACTTTTTTTCGCTGCAAGATCTCTTTGGGCAATCGATGCTTTAGCGCGACCTTGGCGATGTACTTCGTGGAGAAACCGTTTACTTTAAAATTGTCGGGCAGGGACGCGGCGAACTCCAGCAGTTTGTGGTCGAGCAGCGGGACCCGTAACTCGATGGAATTAGCCATAGTCATCTTGTCGGCCTTGAGTAAGAGGTCATCGGGGAGAGAAGTTTTGGTGTCGACATAGAGCATTTTGTTGACCCAGCTCATCCCCGTACCGTTGGAAAGATAACGTGTGGCAGGCAGGACGGAATACTGTTTGTTTACATGCCGCAAGAAGTCCTTTGTATACAGTTCGTCGGTATGGCTATTGAAAAAGAGCGAAGGGTTAGAAGTTCTGCCGTAGTAGTACGATTCGAGTGGAAGCCTTGCAAGGTCGGGATATTTCTCCATACGTCCGGACTTAACAACACTGTTCAGTGCGCTGATGCCTGAAGAAAGAGCCCCCTTGAAAGGGCCGAACAGAGACTTGACACGTTCCAGCCACAGCATGTTCCTGTAGACGGAATAACCGGCGAAGGCTTCGTCGCCGCCTTCGCCCGAAATCAGAACCTTGACGTAGTCCTTCGCCATCCGCGAAACGTAGTACAAAGCCACAGCTTGTGGTTCGCAGCACGGCTCTTCCATGTGCCAGGCGAATTGCGGCAAAAAGTCCGCGAATTCGCGGGAGCTAATGGTCATTTCGTGATGTTCCGCGCCATACTTGCGGGCTGCCAGCGCCGCGTAAGGCCGTTCATCGACAACACCCGGATCGGAAAAGCCCAGCGTAAAACTGCTGAGCGGTCGATCGCTCTTGCCCACGGCAAATCCCAGCATTGCGGTGGAGTCAACACCGCCACTGAGCAAAAAACCGACAGGCACATCACTGATCATGTGCATGCGGACGCATTCGTCAAAAAGTTCGATGAGACGCTGCTCGGCCTCGGCAAAGCTGATTTTTGCCGGCGCGAAATCGAGATCCCAATACTGTTTGGTTCGAACCTTTCCCTCTTTGACCACCAAGAAGGCGCCTGGAGCCAGTTTAAAGATATTCTTCAGAAGCGTTTCTTCGCCGGGCACGTAGTAAAAACTGAGAAACCGGTCGATCATTGCGGGCTCGACTTCCGCTTTGACTTCGGGGTCGGCAAGAATGGCTTTGATCTCCGAACCGAAAACCAGCGCTTTGTCCGAGAGCCAGTAATAGAGCGGCTTGAT
>WNFM01090783.1_pt1 | contig 19133 bp, 25 predicted proteins | sample 5400271 | NCBI WGS metagenome assembly WNFM01 (sample SAMN13153352, study PRJNA577476) | soil metagenome | isolation source: 60 cm saprolite on Douglas fir-dominated hillslope | place: USA:California | collected 2013-09-17 | reverse complement strand
TAACCACGGGCGATGTGGTGCCACAAACAAATTGCCACGAATCTTCGCGCGTCTACGCCCCGACGATAAATCATCGGGCTGAGGCGCACGAAGCCCGCTGAAGCAGGCTGCATTCGCGGTATTGTGTCGCGTGTAGCCATCTTCAGATGGCTTGGTGATCCTCAGCCCGTTGGCTTTAACCACGGGCGACTGCCAAGCGATAACGGTCCATCCATAGATTAGTCGGGCGCTGCGTCAGGTGGACTGGATAATTCCAACCTGGCATCGAGCGTATGATCGGCATGGTGTTTTTGCTGATTCTCGACATAGCGAACAACGGTTGCTACGTGGGATTCAGAGATCGAGAGTACCCCATATTCACCCTGCCACCCGAAGTCACCTTTATCCGTCAAACTTCGCGCTAGATGAGAGGAAACACCCTTGATCTGACCGATGAAATCGGATAGCTTGAGCGAGGGTGGAACACTGGCGACCAAATGCACGTGATCCGACATTCCGTTGAGCGCATGGACAATACCATTCAGCGCGACAACCTTCTCCTGGATAACAGCAAATATCGCCTTCTGATTAGATGCGGTGATAATCGGTGCACGGTTTTTGGTAGTCCAGATGAAATGGTAGTACAAGCGATAATATGGCATTGATTACTCTGCGGTCTGAAAAACACTCGTGTAGAAGTATAGCGCCGTCCACGCCCGGCGATAAATCATCGGGCTGAAGTACACGAAGCCCGCTAAAGCAGGCTGCATTCACATTGTCGTGCCACGTGTAGCCATCTTCAGATGGCTTTGTGATTCTCAGCCCGTTGGCTTTAGCCACGGGCGATGTGCTATCACAAATTGGCGGCGAAGATTCGCCGGTCCACGCCCGGCGATAAATCACCGGGCTGAAGTACACTCAAGTTCTCAATTTATAGCGATAAATAGGTTTCCGAGTCGCAGTTCTGTCTATATGAAGTCAGCAATTGAGAGGCGACTTCTGGTAATAGCGGAACATTGGGCAAATCTTTGAGGGGAATCCAATATACACCTATTTGATGGGGATCGGGATTATCGGGTAAACGAGCAATCGGATTTTCTTTCAAGCGGCAATCGAAAAACAGGACCAGTTTATGCAGTGTACCGTAGCGTTCTGTATTGCGAGTTGGCTCGTATTCTGTGACGAGCACAAGTCTGCCTACTTCAACCTCCGCACAAGTCTCTTCACGCACTTCTCGCGTCAATGCTTCGGGAATCGTTTCATTGACTTCTACTCCTCCGCCCGGCAGATTGTAATGAAAGCCAGCGTCTTCATCCTCGAAGGCAATCAGCAATATCGATCCGTCATTGATAATGACTGCGTTAGCGCCAACACGCATGTTATAAGTCTGCATGTGAGTTAGCCTACCTTGTGAATATGAAAACGTAGTGGTCGCTTAAGGCGTTGGCGGCGTGACCAGCCCAAACCGTCGTTCACGTTCATTGTACTGGACAAGTGCCTTGCGCAGTTCTTCCTTGTCGAAGTCAGGCCAATACGTCGGTGTAGCGTAATATTCGGCATATGCGCCCTGCCAGATCAGGAAATTGCTGACCCGCAGTTCGCCGCTTGTCCGCACAATCAGATCAGGGTCAGGCGCGCCACCTGTGTACAGGTAGTAGCTAAACAGCACATCGTCAATATCTTCGACCTTGACGCCATCTTCCACGATTCGGCGCACCGCGTGAATAATCTCCTCGCGTCCGCCATAGTTGAAGGCCACGTTTAGCGTCAAGCGATCATTGTTTCTTGTCCGCTCGACGGCCTCCGTGATCTTGCGCTTCAGCAGCGGCGACACCCCGTTGAATGTGCCGAGATGGCGCAGTTGCACGCCGTTGGCGTCCAGATCGTCCAGTTCATGATCGATCACCGTTTCGAGGATATTCATGAGACCGCGCACTTCGGTTTCCGGGCGGCCCCAGTTTTCCGTGGAAAAGGCGTAAATCGTCAGGATTCGGATGCCGAACTCAGTACAGGCCCGCAGGATACGTCGCAAATTTTCCACGCCAGCTTTGTGACCTGCCAGACGTGGCATTCCGCGTGAACGCGCCCAGCGTCCGTTACCGTCCATGATGATCGCCAAATGATAAGGCACGCGAGTGGGCCGTCCGTTGTCTGTCATAGTGCTATACTGCCTGCTAGCTGTTAAACAGCCATAATTTCCTGTTCTTTGCGCTTGCCTATCTCGTCAATCTGCTCTGTGTATTTGTCGATGAGCTTCTGGACTTCTTCCTGTCCATGCCGGGCATCATCTTCAGAGATCAGGCTTTCCTTCTCGAATTCGCGGATATCGTCGATGGCACTGCGCCGGATGTTACGCAGCGCAACCTTTGATTCTTCTATACGGGTGTGGACCACCTTGACCAGTTCGCGGCGGCGCTCAGTGGTCAGGGGCGGCAGCGCCAGCCGAATAATCGAACCGTCGTTGTTCGGGTTCAGGCCCAGGTCCGAAGTCTGGATCGCCTTTTCAATGTTGTGCAGCGAGCCTTTATCGAATGGCTTGATAGTCAGGAGCATCGCCTCCGGCGCATTAATCGTCGCCATCTGGTACAGCGGCGTTTGCGTACCGTAATACTCGACCATGAGCTTCTCGACAAGCGACGGATTCGCTCGCCCGGTGCGGATAGTTTGTAAATTTTCGTCTAAAGCGTGGAGCGTGCTCTTCATTCGGGATTCTGTATCTTTAAGTACATCGTTGATCATGGCTCAAATAGCCTCTTAGGTAGAGAGGATTTAACAATTCAACCAGATTCTTACGCAATCACTCGCTGTTTGTCAACCTTACACAGCGAGATGATGTTTTCCTCAGGCCGTCACCAGCGTTCCAACTCGTTCACCCATCACGGCGGCCTCTAGCGCACCCTCTGCCCAGAAGTTGACGACAAGTATAGGCTGGTTGTTGTCCATACACAGCGTGAATGCTGTCATATCCATCACTTCAAGCCGCTGAGCGATGGCATCCATAAAAGTGATCGTTTCATAGCGCTGCGCATTCGGGTTCTTCTTGGGGTCGCTGTCGTAGATGCCATCGACTTTTGTGGCTTTGATGACGAGTTCGGCGTCGATCTCCATGGCGCGCAGGGCGGCTGCCGTATCCGTTGTGAAGTACGGGTTGCCCGTCCCGCCGCCGATAATCACGACCCGGCCTTTTTCCAGGTGGCGAATGGCACGCAGACGGATATAGGGTTCGGCAACTTTATTCATTTCAATCGCCGTCTGGACGCGGGTATCAACTCCTTCGCGTTCCAGGGCGTCGCGTAACGCCAGCGCGTTCATCACGGTGGCAATCATGCCCATATGATCCGCAGTGGATTGATCCATGCCACGTTCGGCGGCATCGCGGCCCCGCCAGAGATTGCCTGCGCCGATGACCACACCGATCTGTACGCCTAGTGCGTGGACGGCTTTCACGCGGTGGGCAATAAATGCCGTCTGGTCAAGATCAATGCCAGTGCCGCCCTGCCCGGAAAGTGCCTCACCGCTCAGTTTTAGCAGAACGCGCTTATAATGTGCGCGCTTGCCTTTACCATTTGATGGGGGGGTAGGTATCTGAGTGTTCATCAGGCTCACTCCTTAACTTGCGGTATGCATAAAAAAAGGGATCAGGTTTTGCCTGATCCCTAGCAAAGTCACGACCAAATCACTCGCTCTCAGTCGCTTCCGAGCCGTCCGCTTCGCCCAGAGCGAAGCGTGCAAATCGCCGGATAACGAGGTTCTCTTTGATTTCAGCGATAAGCTGAGTCAGCACTTCGCCGACCTTGAGTTTGTCATCATGCAGCCAGGGCTGGTCGAGCAGCACGACTTCTTCGTACCACTTTTCCATACGCCCTTCCACGATCTTGTCTACGACGGCCTCTTTCTTGCCCTCGTTCAGCGTCTTTTCGCGCTGCTTGGCCTGCTCTGCCTCAAGCTCCTGCTGTGGAATATCCTCACGCTTGACGTAGTGGGGCGCAGTGCTGGCGATATGCAGGGCCAATTCCTTGGCGAACTTCTTGAACTGGTCGTTGCGGGCCACAAAATCCGTTTCAGAGTTTACTTCGACCAACACGCCGAGCCGTCCGGTGTGGTGCATATACGATTGAACGATGCCCTCTTTGGCGACGCGATCCGCTTTCTTGGCGGCAGTTGCCATGCCCTTCTTGCGAAGAAACTCGGTTGCCTTCGCGATATCGCCTTCATTCTCGATAAGCGCTTTGCGGCAATCCTGGAAACCCGCGCCAGTTGCGTCGCGAAGCTCTTTGACTTGTTGGGCGGTTACTTCAACAGCCACTGATTACTCCTTACTTCTTCCTTGTTCCACGCGCCGCGTCATCTGCCTCTTCGTCAAACGATACCTCGCCGCCACGCAGTTTGGCGAGGGTCGCTTCACCCAAATAAGTCTCGTCTTCCTCTGCCGGCTCCTCGTAGTCGTAATCCTCTTCCAGCGTGTCATCATACTTGGAGAGGTCAACACTACTCATTGGACGGCGAGCCTCTTCTTCGGTCCCTTCAAGATCACCGTGTGCCTTGCGCATCGCGATACCTTCGAGGGCCGCATCAGCGATCTTGCCAGCCAGCAATTTAATCGCGCGGATGGCATCATCGTTTGCCGGGATAACGTAATCGATCTGATCTGGGTCACAGTTGGTATCGACCAACGCGACAATCGGGATATTGAGCGAGTTCGCTTCTTTCACGGCAGTGTGTTCGCGGCGCACATCAACGATAAACAGCATATCGGGCAGGCGGTTCATATAACGCAGACCACCCAGGCGAATCTGCAATTTCTCGATGATACGGTCACGGATCAGGCGTTCTTTCTTGGTAAGCAGGCTCATCTCGCCGCTCTCGCGGTCCGCCTCGAAGCGCTTAAGCTGCTCAATACGCTTCTTGATCGTCGTCCAGTTGGTCAACGTGCCCCCAAGCCAACGCTGGTTGACGTAGGGCATTGACGCGCGTTCGGCTTCCTGCTGGATCGTTTCCTGCGCCTGGCGCTTGGTACCGACAAATAGGACGTTTCCGCCGTTTGCTACGGAATTGCGAACCAGTTCGTAGGCGTCTTCAAGGCTGGTCAAGGTCTGCTGAAGATCGATAATGTGGATGCCGTTACGCTCGGTGAAGATGTACGGCTTCATCTTGGGGTTCCACTTCTTAGCGCGATGCCCGAAGTGAACACCCGTCTCCAAAAGTGACTTCATGGAGACAACAGTCATGATATTCGGTTCCTCCTAAAACGTGTTTGAACGTCCACGCCCTTCACCCCCCGCCATCACCCCAGCTTTGAGCGAGGCACACGGGCAGAGTCCAGACGTGTGATGAGTTTGGGTCAAGTTCGACCCAATGTAGGATTCTACCACACGGAATAGGCTCCTTCAAGGCTCAATTCGTCTTGAAGAAGCGTTTTTTAGCCTACTGTGTAACCGAAACTCCCCTTCTTCATTATAGAGAAAGGGGTACATGTTGGGCCTTACTATGATGAGGTTTTACGCGTGTACGAGTGCAGGTTTACCTAAAGCCTCGTAATGTATATCTGTGAGTTGCTCGGAAATCTGCCATAGACGCGTAGCCTTCACAGTATCTTTCCCCTGCGCGTTCAGTTCTACACGCACCACATCGCCCCACAGTCCGCGCCTCGGGCCATAGTATTCGCCGCCGTGCACACTAGGAGCAGTCGCCGCGAAAAGCTGAGACGTTGCGCCACGTTCGGCGGACTGGGCCAAGAGGAAATTACCGGTTTGCATGAATATATGTTGTAGGCGGTTATTGCTTGTTTGCAAATTGGTAGCAGCCCAACCAGGATGGCTGGCAACACTGATAACGTCTGCGCGTGCGACCTCTAACTTGCGTTGAAGCTCTTCTGTGAACAGAATATTGGCAAGTTTGCTTTGACTGTAGGCAGCCCAGGGGCTATAGTGTTTTTCGCTCTGTAAGTCATCGAAATTGATATGCCCGTTCAAATATACACCGCTACTTACAGTCACGACTCTGCTTTGAGGTGTCTCAAGTAGTTTGGGCATCAGAAGTCCTGTCAGTGCGAAATGTCCCAGATGATTCGTTCCAAATTGTGTTTCGAAGCCATCGGTTGTCTTCCCATAAGGCGGTGCCATGATGCCAGCATTGTTCATCAGAATGTCGAGGCGGTCATAATTCGCGTTGAAAGACTCCGCAAAGGCTCGGATCGATTTCAAGTCCCCCAGATCAAGCCGTTGTATTTCCACGGATGCACCCGGCACAAGCTTGAGTAAGTCCTGGCGGGCACGCTCAGCTTTGTCAATGCTGCGGCAAGCCATAACTACCTTCGCTCGCTTCCGCGCGAAGGCAATTGCGCTCTCGTATCCAATGCCACTATTAGCACCTGTGATGATAACCACGCGCCCACTTTGATCAGGCATATCTTTGGCTGTCCATCCGTTCATTTTACTTTCTCCTTATTTATGCTGTACAGGATTACGTTGTTTTGTAAATGACTGAGTAATCAATCATCCGCGAATAAAAAATTTTAGCTGCTGACGCCGTTCCACAAAATATCGAAGCCGATTTCGATGAAATCAACCTCCCTGGCCTCACTCCTTGTCATAAATTGGATAGTTATGAAGGCCTGACTTTCCAGGAGGGAAGCAAGATATTCGACAGGGTAATCACGAATCTCGCCTTTTGCGACGCTTTCCCGTGCTATGCGTTCAAACTCGACAAAAGGTTCATTGGCTTGCTCTTTAACTGCTTCATCCAATTCATAAGACTCGCCAATTTGCCGAAGCACCTTGAACTTTTCTGGATATTGAATGCCCCACTTGATATATTGGCTCCAAATGTGACGCATCTTATCCTTCAGGGATAATGTGGTTGGCAACCCAGCTAGCAAATGCGCAGCCAGTTCTTTTTTGATCTCCAAATAGACTTCATTGATCAGGTCATCCTTTGTTGCAAAGTAGTTAAACAGCGTTCCGTCCGCCACACCAGCAGTCTTAGAAATAAGCGACGTTGGCGTGTTCCAAAACCCGCGCGCTGAAAAGACCGCTATTGCTGACTCCAGTATCGCTTTTTGCTTGTCCATGACTTTTTGATCGGCCATAATTTTATCGGAAAATGAGTGATTACTCAATCAATTTAAACCTGCTCTGAAAAATTGTCAAGGGACAATTGCTTCTTCGGCACTGTGTCGAATATGCCAGAAGTCTCGTGTGATGTCGCATCTGCTGGCCTTTATTTTGCTTTTACGCTAGTTGAAAGTTGGTTCAAGACAGGGCAATTATCATGTTCCCAGATCATAAGACTGCCGAAATCTCTGCTCACGCATACGCAACGACACTTGAAGGCACAACACCTTTTACCGGAGCTTTGCCACCAGACACCGTTATATTTATTGTAGGAACCACCAGGGTATATCTGATGCTCCGTAAAGGCCATGAATTAATCGTGGGACGGCACCATCTCACCAATACACAGCAACCAGAACTGGACCTCTCGACCTTTGGTGCCGCAGAAGCTGGCACATCGCGCTTACATGCTGCGCTGAGCCATCAGAAGAATGGCTGGTGGCTCATTGATATGCACAGCTCGAACGGAACCTGGGTCAACGATCAGCGTCTCGCGCCGTTTGCGCCATACGCCTTAATTGAAACGACGAATCACATATTCCTGGGCAACCTTGAACTCACAATCATACTGCCAGAGGAACGCTATTCGCCGCTCGTAGCGTAATGTTGCGCTACACTACACGTTGAAATTCGAGTGTAGATGGGGTATAGCGTGAGCACTACTCAAATTGACCATATCCTTACTTTTGCCAACGTTAACAATATTGATGAATACGTGGCAGAATATCGCACGATTGGCTTTGTTGTGAATGAGGCAACTTACCGTTACAAGCCAGGGCTGCGCAACCGCTTTATTACGCTGGGCTGTGAATACATTGAACTCGTCTGGGTTGAAGATGAAGCTGCATTTGCCGAAAGCAGCCCCGAAGAGTTTGCGCGGATGTTTCCCGACCTACCTGCCTTACGAGAGGTTGCTCACCCTTTTAGCATTGGGTTCCAAACGGCCAGCGTGAATGCACTCCATGATACATGGACCAGTCAAGGATACGACTTGCCGTCAATATGGTCATTTGCGCCGCCGGGGATGCCGCCCGTGTTGAGCTTTCAAACTATTCCTAGCACCCTGCTGCCGGGGGTGAGCGGTTTTGCGTTGACGTATCACAACGCCGCTGAAAATCAGGTACATGAGGCGCAAATGGGTCCGAATACCATTTATGCCCTGGAAGGCATCACCATGGTATGTGCTACCCCCGCGACGGATGCCGCCCTCTGGCGCGATCTATTAGCACCCGACCTGGCCGTTCAAGATCAGGGTACTGTTTGTACAGTTAACGTCGGTGCTCACACAGTACATTGGATGACCCCGGAACAATATCATGCCGGGTATGGTTTGGATCAAATAGAAACACCGCATGACTCCGGCAATATCGCTGCGCTTCATTTACTGGCGTCTGATCTCGATAAAGCTAAAGCAATGCTTGGCAGCGGTGGCAATTCCGCCCCCAGCGCTGAAAATAGTGAGCAGTCCCATGTGAAAATGTCTGATCCACGCGATGGCCTGACTTTCATCATTCGTGAATATCCAATTGACCGATGGTGCAATGAACGTATGGCACTGACAGGAGAAAGAATCGCGGTTGACCCGCAATAACTGATTGGGATTTAGGTCACGCTGCCTACCCGCATCATTATTTTTCCATGCTACAATGCGAGTCTATCGCTGAATCGCTGTAGGCAATACGAATTGTGAGCTATTATTTTCGCGGTAATGATAAAATAAATTTTGAGCCAGATCAGATGATCGGTGCCTACCGACTCACCGAAAGAGTCGGCAAGGGAGGCTTCTCCGAGGTCTGGTCAGCCTGGGATACACATCTCCATCGCCTTGTTGCCATAAAATTGGTCCCACGCGCTGGCAATGATGCGCATTCCACGATTCAATTCGGACGCGAAGCCACCATCGTTACGCGCCTGGAACATCCGCATATTTTGCCTCTGTTCGATTTCGGTGAAACGCCCGAAATACGTTACCTGGTGATGCGCTATGTAACCGGAGGGTCGCTAGCGGACCGATTAGCGCATGGGCCACTCTCGCCGAGCGAATTAGTTCGTTATATGATGCCCGTCGCCGAAACCCTGGATTACATCCACGAACAGCATATCGTTCACCGGGATTTGAAGCCCAGTAACATCTTACTTGATGCGCAAGATTTGCCGTATGTTACGGACTTCGGACTGGCAAAGATTCTCAGTGATGAAACACAGGGAATGCACTCCGGGTCGGGCACGCTTACCTATATGCCCCCGGAGCAGTTCATCGGCGGTGCTCTGTCCGCCCGCTCAGATATCTACAGTTTTGGCATTCTGCTCTATGAGCTATTTACGGGAAGTCAACCCTACGAAGGCCGGGTCGCACTGGGGATGCGCCAGATTTCTCACCGCGAACACATTCCGGATATTTTCGCCACGGATGCCAGGTTCCCTTCCCGGATTAACGCGTTCTTGCGACAGCTAACCGACCCTGAGCCACGGGTTCGCCCACCGAGCGCTCGCCAGGCCATGGAGGAGATTGCTAAGCTGTTACACGGCACCGAGGAGAGCAATGCCTCTACTGGCACGGGCATTTCGTACGCGCTTGAGTCCGCAGAATATCGCCAGCGCGAGGCAAAAAGCCTTCTGGAACAGAGCCTCGGCCTCTGGCAACAGGGCGAGTTTTCGCTCAGCATGACCCATTTTGTGCTCCTTGATATTCTGCTGCGCGATTTGCCAGAACTTGCCGAAAGTGACGTAAATTCGCTCATGTTACGGGGCGCACTTGAATATAATCAGCAAATCGACACCTGGTGGAAACAGAGCAATGACAAGGAACGGCAGCGTGCCGTGTGGCACGCCGTCGCGCATGGGGATGATCCAGTACGTCTACATGCCATTGGCCTTTCTGTCACGACTTCCTGGGTACACGACGTCAGCCTCGAAACTATCAATAATGTGGGTAAACGCGTGATGCCTGTCTCGGAGTTCACGCCCACAGGCTTGGAATTTCTGGAACGGGCGCTGCCAACACGCGATACCTGGCAGATCGACGACGCACTCATCCAAACAGACGACAATCTACTGGCGCTTGCCGTTAGTAGTTCGCCCCTGGCAGATCGCGCCGCAGCACTGATCGGAACAGGGCACCGGACCCGCGCGATGCTTGCCTTGCCCAAAGGTTTTAACCAGGCACATCCGATCCTCGTGGCCTACGAACAGGCAGGCAATCTTCCGGGCCAGATGCGATTTGCTGATCAATTGAAATTGATACTGCTTTTAGCAGGCCAGCAATTGACGCGCAATCCGGTTGAGGCGTTGAGTCACTACGGATGGGCCGCGCTAGGTAATAGCCTGGCACTTGGCCTGATGATTTATGTGACATTCCGTGCTGCCGATCCCAACAATGTTTTGAGCAATGCACGGTTGTTGAATACCCTCGGTCTGGGGCTGCTGTTTGGCATGATCTTTGGTGCTGGCGTGTGGACTGTGCGGCATATCGGTCAGCGCTTGCAGGTCGCACCGTTCGAGATACGGGCTATCCTTGCTGTGCTGATCGGGGGTGCTATTGTCGCTGCGGCGATTGGATTGTTCCAACAGCTTGTCTATGATGACATCATTGAGCCGGGGGTGAGCATTACCAGCGGGATACTATATGTGCTAGGTTTTGCCATCAGCGTGGAGATGCCCGATATTTTGCAAGTCCTGCTAGGAGCGGCAGGCGTAATAGCAGCGTTTCTCATACCCTGGCAAAGTTATCTGGCAGATAATGATATGCGTCCGCCATTTGTTTTTGACGAAACACAGCCCGGTCGGGCAATAGTATTGATTATTGCAGCATCGCTAATTCTTGCACTTACTGTAAAGGGATACCGTTGGCGGGAAGTACTGCATCGCAGCCTCCCGCCAGAGCTTGCTGGGAAATGACCTGTCATCCTTGAAGGATTTCGGTCACGTCTTTCGCGGTTCGTGCTGCGGCGTAAAGTACAGGGCCGAGTTTCTGTTCCTTATCAACAAGTACGGCTAATGTAGCCCGCCCAGCCGGGTAAACCACCATTACGCCATCTTCGCCTTCCATAAGGAGACGTTCCAATTCGCCCTGTTCCAGGCGTCCGAGCGTACGTTCGGCAAGACCGATCAACGTTGCCGACATGGCCGCTACCTGTGGACTGCTTGTTGGATTTGCCAGTGGGTCCTCTTCGTCGCCGGGAGGGAATGAAGCAACTAGCAAACCGTCGCGGTTGACCACGACTGATGCCTTAATACCCTGCACTGCCGAATGGAGCTTGCGGAGTGTGTCGTCAATTAGCTCTTGTCTGAACTTTGGCCTGCCCATGCAACTCTCTCTTTTCGCTGGCGATAGTAGTATAGCGCTACCAGAAGCTTGATACCAATTGTAGCAGCATGTGAAATTTCGCGCGGGTCATTTCACGAAAAATTCAGCAATCAGTTGATTGTAGCATAAACCGTTTGTCTTGCAGGCCCATTCTCGGTAGACTCCAACACGGGCTGTATAACTCAACAAAGTCGATTGAGGTACATCATGAGCAAGGCGACAAAGTTCCTCACACTCGCCGGACACAAAAACCCCACCGCTTACTGGCAAAGCGGACATTATGAACTGAACCTGAGTTTCGATTTGCTGCGCGATAAACAATGGCAGCGAATCATGCAGACCATTTGGGAACAACCTGCCTTGCACGGGCCGTTTGACGAGCGATATACGCCCGGCGAGCCGATCCCAGAGCAAATACCGGTCCAAACGCCGCCACCCACCGCCGCGATGACACAGCACGGGCTGTTGAAGGTTGGCGAGGCTATCGTTGGCTGCGATATTCAGGCGACCCGCTCCTTGTTCGAGTGTGTATCACTGCTCGTTCCAATTGCAATGTTTCGCGATCTAACGGCGAGTCCCAATTTGCGACAGGAACACCCGGAATTGCAGACCCTGGACGATTTGTTTTACGATATTGCGTTACACGTTTATGATGCCATGCCATTCAAGATCGCGGCGATTGGCTACGAGCGCGAGTGCCAATTGCCCTCGGAACTTCGCAATGACGCTCAAGCTCGCCATGCGTTTCTGGTAAGTGGCAACTTCCTGGCGCAAGAGGACGTACTGGCTTCGCTTGAACCTGATCTCTCGCGTTACCAGCAAGTACGCGCTAATTTGCGCTGGCTTGCGCCTACAACCCTAACCTAGACGGATATCACATGAAATATTTGACAACTATCAATGGTAAAACCTATACCATCGACATTAATCAGGATGGGCAAATTACCATTGACGGCAAAGATCACGATGTTAACTTTACGACGATCTCGGAGGCGCTCTATTCCGCGATCATCGACCATGCCAGTCTTGAAGCGTTGGTCGAGCAGCGTGACGGGCGCTTTAACGTGCTGATCTCCGGCGAGCAATACGAGGTCGAAGTTGCGGATGAACGTCAGCAGCGGTTGCTTCGTTCGTCAGGTGGTTTTGAGGCGGCACAAGGGGAACTCTCGATCCGTTCACCCATGCCTGGACTGATCGTTGCCGTGAAAGTGACCGAAGGCCAAATCATCGAAAAGGGAGATGCGGTGTGCGTCCTCGAATCCATGAAAATGGAAAACGAGATCAAAGCGCCACGGGCTGGCACAGTAGGTCGCGTATACATCGCCGCTGGGGATCGTGTCGAGCAAAACAAGGTCATGATCACGATCATTTGATTCGACAACATCTGGGCGAAAAGTCGCAACAATAGATGACAAACGATTGAGGGCAATGGCGGATTTGCTCGTCAAGGTCAATGCTGCCTGTTAATGAACACTCCAAACGTGCCTTCAGTGATTAAGGATAATCGGGGCAAAACAACCCTCACAGCGGATCAGACTTTGCTTTTAACGCTAGCAAAATCAGGGCAGCGAAATTCAGAGCGGCGATGGCTGAATTAGAGATAGTTACCGATCCTGTCGAGGCAGCAATAGAAGCGCAACTTCGTTATGTCAATGTAAGCGAGCTTGAAGCAGGCATAACACGGCGAAAAACTGGCAAAGGCTTTGCATATTTCGATGCACAGGGTAATCGTATGCGGGATAAAGCCATATTGGACCGCATTCGTTCGCTGGCGATTCCACCCGCCTGGACCGATGTATGGATTTGCCCGACAGCTGACGGGCATATTCAGGCGGTGGGCCGCGACGCCAGGGGCCGTAAACAGTATCGCTACCATCCTCGTTGGCGTGAAATCCGTGATCAGACGAAATATAACCGAATGCTGGCGTTTGGCGAGGCACTGCCGCAAATGCGCGACGATATTGCGCGAGACCTCAAATTGCCGGGATTGCCCAGTACCAAGGTGTTAGCGTTGGTGGTGAGCCTGCTGGAAACCACGTATATTCGCATAGGCAATGCGGAATATGCTCGCCACAACAAGCATTTTGGGCTGACGACGCTGCGTGATAAACATGTCGATGTCGAAGGCGCGACGATCCGCTTTGAATTTACGGGCAAGAGCGGCAAAAATTACAGCGTCGAATTACACGACAGGCGATTAGCGAGACTTATTCGGCAATGCAAAGAGCTGCCGGGTCAGGATTTGTTCCAATATGTGGATCAGGACGGCATTCGCCAGCATATCACCTCCACCCATGTAAATGCCTACCTGCGTGAAATCAGCGGTGAAGACTTCACGGCCAAAGATTTCCGCACGTGGGGTGGCACGGCACTGACGGTCCTGGCGTTGCAGGAGATCGGACCGGCTGCAAATCAAACTCAAGCGAAGAAGAACATTACACAGGCCACGAAGCAGGTGGCAGCACGGTTGAACAATACGCCTACCGTCTGTAGCAAATACTATACACATCCCGCCGTCATAGAGGCATACATGGATTGCACACTGTTCGAGGTATTGGAAGCAATAGACAAAGAGCCAGAATCAGCCTCGCCAAATGCACTTAGATTCGAAGAGCGCGTCGTCATGGCACTATTGCGTCGTCAGCTAAGCTAATCCTCAGTGTTCGATTCCGATTCGATGGGTTCTTCCGGATCATCGGAAACGTTCACCTCGACATCAATGTGCGACAACGCTCGCTTCAAAGTATGCCGCGTCAGGTTCATGACGTGTTCCTGAAATTCGCGTCCGATATCATTGATATCATGCGCACTTGGCGCGGTATGTGTTTGCTGCTCAGATTTGAGCGTATTCTGCAGATAGTCCGTTAATTGATCGCTTAGCAGCATCACCTGTGACACTTTCTGTTCTTCGGATGTTTCCGGTGAAATGTCAAGAACAAGACTCTCATTGACATAAAAGTCGTCCACCAGTAATTGGCCGACCTTGCCGTGCAGTGTCCGATACTGCCTGATCATCAGGTCAGTCGTACCCTCGTACATACCGTGATGGAAACTCTTCTCCACCGATCTCGAAAAAGCCCTGAGTGCCAGGACCAATTGATTGAGTGAGGCATTTGTCTTCTCGTCCATTGTCGATTCTCCTCATGTAGAATGGGTGTTATTGCAAATCATGTAAGGTTTGCCGTTTTAATATTCGGAGAAGTGTCTACTTTATAGGCCGATTTTAACCTCATGCCAGCAGCAATCAGCAAATCGCCTGTCCAGATAATCAGCCGCGCTGAAAGCATGTTGCGGGAGCCACGTTTGTTTAATAGCCGTGCAACCTCCGCCTCTTTTAATAATTCCTGCTGATGGGTAACAACATAAGCACACGCTTTACGATAGTCTAACATCTGACTCTCCTTGCTGAAGTTCAGCTTCAAGTACCTGTAGGGTTTGCGGCCTGAGCAGGCGGCGCAGCGTTTTCTTGGCATGGTGCAGGCGCGATTTGACGGTGCCGATATTCGTGTCCATGACCATTGCGATTTCTGCATAGGAAAGGTCTTCCTCAGCGAACAGGATCAGCGTTTGCCGTTGAAGTTCAGGCAGACGGTCAATCGCCTCTTTGACTTCGAGATGAAGTAGCAACCAGTGGGCAGCTTCTTCGGGCTGCGAATCAATATCTGAAGCTGAAGTAAACGATAGGCGCGGTTCATCGTCCAGCGAAACGATTTCGTAACGGCGCTGACGTCGCAGTTCGTCATAGCAGCGGTTGCGGACCATTCTGAAAACATAAGGTCGCAAATTTTCAACCGGATCGATGTGTCGCATATTGTAGTAGAGTGCTATGAACACGCTCTGAACGATATCATCCTCGGAATCCTGTGTACCAATGAGGCGTCGGATAAACCTCCGGATCGAACTCTCCAACCGCGTGTGCAATTGCTCAAATGCATCGGGGTCGCCATCCTGTGCCTGTTGCAGCAGCCGATGTTCGAGCGGGTCGGTCACGCGATGTTTCCTCCTTCGCTACTAATTACGCAGCAAGGTAGAAGTTTGTTCAAAATTGGATTCAGCGCCACTGAGTGCGAAGAACTGGCAAGGGGCGATTTCCCGTAACGTTAACGTCAGTTCGGGAGAACGTTTAAATCTTGTGTTAGGTCGCTCTCTGGGCGAGGGATTGAGGGCCAGGAGTCGTCACAAATCCCTACCACGTAATTCACGTCAACCTATGTAGCGACAATGTGAGCAAGTTCGGTGAATTGCTCAGTATGAGCCGGGTCTGTAAAATACTGGATATTACTGATCGGCTATTCGTGCTGGTGATCGTACTCCATTTGGGCGACAACAACGGCTTCGATGTGAGCCTCGGACCACTCGCGCAGTGCCGCCAATGGCTCAATCAGCGTTTCACCTAATGGGGTAAGCGCATACTCGACTCGCGGCGGCACTTCAGGGTAGACCGTGCGTGTCAGCAGACCGTCACGCTCGAGGCTGCGGAGCGTTTGTGTCAACACTTTCTGTGAGATGCCCGTAATCATCCGCTGCAATTCACTAAAACGTCGCGGAGTGTCTTGCAAGAACACCATCACCAAAACGGTGTACTTGTCGGCAATCCGATCCAACATATGTCGAGTCGGACAGTTTTTGTCGTAAACATCATGTATTTTGATGACAGTTTCCATAAGGTAACTAACCCCCCTCTAAGGTGCCTACTTGCCATTTGATACCAATGAGTTTATCGTAATATACATTCGCCGTAAACACAAATAATTGCGGGGTCCGGCGAAAGTGCGGCCCTTAGAGTGCCGGGTTCAAACTGGATAGCGATCAATCAACCTTTTCAGCAGTCGCGTATTAACCAAAGTTTCAATTGAAGGAGATATCCCTGTGACAACTCATACCATCACCCTGTCCACCGACAACCGGATCGATATTACTGTTGACGAGTACGGTACCGGTCATCCGTTTCTGCTGCTGCATGGCGGCGCTGGTTCCCAGTCTGTGACTGGTCTCGCTCAACAGTTGGCAACTTCAGATCACGCCCATACATACGTCCCGACTCACCCTGGTTTCGGTGGCACCACCCGCCCCGATTGGCTGAATAGCGTGCGTATACTTGCCGAGACCTATGTTGCGCTCATTGAGCAGCTTGATCTGCGCGATGTGACCGTTATTGGCAGTTCTATCGGCGGTTGGATCGCGGCAGAAATGGCCTTACAGGCTAGTTCGCGTATTCGCAGTTTCATCCTGATCGATGCTGCCGGAATTACTGTCGAGGGTCAACCTGTCGTAGATATCTTTCCGCTGACAATGGATGAGCTGGCTAAACTTAGTTATCATAACCCAGCCGCGTTCCGCATCGATCTGGCAGCAATGCCTGACACTCAGAAACGCATTATGGCGGCTAATCGCCAGGCCCTCGCCGTCTATGGCGGACAACCCTCAATGACTGACCCCACACTACGTAAGAGACTGGGCGCAATCACTGCTCCCACCTTAGTGCTCTGGGGCGATAGCGACGGTATCGTTACTCCTGACTATGGACGTGCGTACGCTGCTGCTATCCCTACCGCCACGTTTCAGCTACTCTCTAACACTGGTCATCTCCCTCAAATCGAAACGCCTGATCAAGTGCTGACCGCTATCCGAAACTTCGTCAACGTACCGGCTGGCAAGCGTCCAAACACGCAATGAGAGTCCTGTCTCATCTCTGAGTGCTCTTGTTTGGCTTTTCCCTGGCCTAAAAGGATAATCCCTTTCTGAAGACGTTTATCAATTTGATGGAGTGAAATGGAATCTCTCAGTCTGATGTTCGGTATCTGGCGTAGTAGCTTCAGGCCCCTACGCCTCGCTAATCTTCGTACTTATCTGGGCGGACAGGCAATCTCACTTGTCGGAACTTGGCTGCAAACAACAGCGCAAAGTCTACTGGTCTACCAACTCAGCCACGGCTCAGCGGCAGCACTTGGCGTCGTCGCGGTTGCTGGTGCTTTCCCCATGCTGGTATTCAGCCTGTGGGTCGGCAACTTCGCTGATCGCTTTGATCGTCGCAAGCTATTGATTGCTACGCAGATTGGCGAAATGTTATTGGCCTTTATCCTGGCATGGCTCGCGCAATCAGGACAGGCGCAACTCTGGCATGTTTACGTGCTCGCATTCTGTCTCGGTACATTGGAATCTATCGTTTTCCCGACCCAACAGGCGTTTCTCTCAGACGTGGTAGGCATCGGTGAGATTCGGCAAGCGGTAACCATCAACGCGATGGTCATCAATGTGAGCCGTGCCGTTGGTCCAGCCATCGCGGGTTTTATCGCGGGCCGGTTTGGACTGCCCCTTACGTTTTGGCTGAATGAGCCTGCTGGTTATCCGCGTCACGTCGAGCAGACCGGGCACGGCGCAGCACAACGCGTCTGCAAGTCTGGGCGATGGGTTGCGATTCATTCGGCGTCATCCGCAGGTGCGTAATACCGTGCTCGCCGTAGCGGTGCTAAATGCCTTCGGGCTGTCGGTTTATGCGATTGCGCCAGCCATCGTCGTCGGCAATGCAGTGAACACCGGATTTCTGCTTGGCGCGGCAGGCGCAGGATCGTTGTTTTGCATATTTTTTGTCATGCCATTTGTTAACAACATCCGGCGTATGGGCGTTGTGCTCTCCGGCGGCCTGATCTGGATAGGCGTATGGCTGATGCTGCTCTCGCGGAGTACATGGTTTCCATTCAGCATTTTTGCCATTTTCCTGGCAGGCATCGCGACAACTGTTGTCTGGGTTGGTTCGCTCGGCTTGTTGCAAGTGATCCCACCGCTAAATATGCGGGCGCGTATGCTGGCGATGTTCAGCATCGTGAGTTTTGGCGTGCAGCCCATTGCCGCGCTCCTGCTTGGCTCACTGGCTGACCGGATATCGCCACCCTCGGCAGTCCTGTTGAGCAGCCTGACCATGACTCTAATTGGTGCGGTGATGCTGTCGCAACCGTCATGGCGCAATTGGCGAGTCCAGCCGACGGCAGTTAATGCGGAAAAACTGACGACGGAAGTACCAGCCGAACTCAGCCAGATTTAAGATGCCCCATGACAAGTTTTTAAGGATTTCGTAAGGTAGTGTCAACGGTTGTTGCTGCGTTAATCATGTGAGACGACCACCATCCATAATATGGATGGTTTGGTCGTGGGCTGTAATTTGCCCTTAATTGAATATTCTTCAATACTTGCTGTCCTGCGGTAGCCGATGCCTGTGTTTCATCCTCCCAATTCTTTACTAATGCTAGAGTTGGAATTAGCTGAATATGGCTTATCGTAGCTGAAAAAAAGGCAATTGCATCTCTATCATCTAGGGCTATCGACCAATTTCGTGATTTTGCAATAGCTCCGCTGATGGCCTCTCCGGTATCTATTGATCGACCAAAATGGACGGCATCATCATTTTCGTCTGTTGAGTTTGGAGAAACGATAATTAGCAACTTATCTTGGATAAACGGTTGCAAATTGATCCTCTCATTAGGTTTAGACGTATCTCCCTTGCCTAGGGGATTGCCGTATATGTAGCGTGCTTCGCGTTTCTGCACAAATGCAGCAACTGCTACAGACTTGGGAATTGAATTTAGAATAGCCCTCATTTGCCCTGAAGCATAAATATTGATAACGCAACAGGCATCTAAAATTATCCCCTCATGGAGGAAGTCTATCGGCATTTTCAAAGACTCCTATGGGTTTTGGGATTCCAAAACGTCCGGGTCCTGCACAGCAGTTTCGGATTG
>WNFM01073915.1_pt1 | contig 19140 bp, 15 predicted proteins | sample 5400271 | NCBI WGS metagenome assembly WNFM01 (sample SAMN13153352, study PRJNA577476) | soil metagenome | isolation source: 60 cm saprolite on Douglas fir-dominated hillslope | place: USA:California | collected 2013-09-17 | reverse complement strand
GCCGCGAGGCTGCGCAGTCGGCGTGACCGGTACCGCTCGACCGGGAACGCGTTGAAGAGCAACGCGGTCGTGATCGCGCGCCACCGGACGTCGAAGAAATAGTCGGCGGCAGCGCCCACCGCGACCCGGTTGGCGAACCGTGGCGGCAGGCTGCCGAGGATCAACGGAGTGTCCAGGTGGCTTGAGTGGTTGGCGACGAACACCGCCGGGCCCGGCAGCTCGTCGAGGTAGGCCGTGCCCTCCACCGCGGGCCCGGTCTGGCTCCACACGACGGCCTTGAGCAGGCCGCGCAGAAGACCGGCCCGCACGGCTACCGCGAGCGGCGTCCGCGCCCAGGCGGTCGGAAACTCGGGCTCGGCGACCTCGGGGACCCACGGCTCCGCCGACCGCGGTACCGTCGAGCGGCCACGCCAGTCGCGGCCGTGCCGCAGCAGGCGTACCTCCTCGCGCAACGCCAGCCGCCGCGGGCGTCGCCCGGAGGCCCCGGCTAGTAGTCCGAGCCGCGTGGCTTGCCGGCCTGTCATGTCAGTGCTGCCTCCCGCTCGCCTCGGGGCGCCTTTGAGGCACCGCCTTCCCTCCTCGCTCGTTCCTCGCTCGTCAGTCCAGGCGGCGCCGCGCCCCTCGCCTCGCTCGGTGCTGCCTCCCGCTGGTCAGCGCACGTCCGCCAGCACCAGCGGCGGGGCGTGAAGGTAGGAGATGCTCGGGCTGGAGCCCACGACGGGGCTCGCCATCTCGAGCGCATCCGCGAGCGTCGACGCCGCGCGGAAGCCCATGCGCGCGGTGGTCTTCCTGTTGCCGCCCACGAAGATCACACCTCCGAGGTGCTCGAGCGCGTGCGCTCCCCAGTACCACATGTAGAACGGGTGCACCCCGTGGTAGGCGTAGCTCTTGCGGTACAGCTGGACGTACCAGGGGTCGGTCGCGAACTGTTCTTCGTACTTGGCCTCGAGCACAAGCGGGTCCGTGGTCTCGGTGAGGATCTCCTCGAAGAAATCGATGTAGCTCGGGTGATGGACCGGGTGGAACTCGTCAGGCACCGGATGGTAGAAGATCGCCACGCCGCCCTCGCGCACGATCGGCCGCCCCCGGTACAGGTTGAAGAAGTACCCGAGCCCGAGCGACATGACCAGCACCGGGTTCATGATCGAGTTGACGTTGTACGGGCAGATGAAGGGAAGCCCGAAGATCGCGATGTCGGACTGCCCGTCGACCTCGGTGAGCTGCTGGCGGTGCACGCTGGCGAGCGTGGTGGGGTGGACCGCGCCCGGCGCCCCCGCGTTCACCCCGGTGATGCCGTACGGGGCGGCCGTGGACTGCCAGACCCGGTGCCGTGCCATCGGCCGCAGCAGGCCGTTGGCCCGCCTGACCGCGAGGTAGCTGGCCTGGTCGCCGACGTTCCACTCCCATTCGCGCTTGTTCAGGAACCGCGTCGCGGACGGGAACACGTCGTTGTTGAGCGTGGCCTCTATCTGGAAGACCTTCATCTGCGAGTCGATCAGGCTGGCCATCCGGTCGTAGGAATGATGCATCGCCGAATGCGGCGGATCATTGAACGAGCGGGAGTGCCGCAGCGTGTGCACGTTGTGGTGATGCCGCAGGCTGCGGTAGCTGGCGAGGCCGACGGACACCGACTTCGGCCCGCCGCTCATGGCGGTCAGCGTGATGTTGACGTACACCACCAGGTCGCTCTCGGAGGCGCGCCGGTTGATCTCCACGTCCTCACCGCTGGGCGTCTTGCCGAGGTGAACGAGGTTGCGCGGGTCCTCCGCGTCGTGGTTGCGCAGATGCTCGGGGAAGAACGCGCGGAATACCCGTTCGCCGACGGTGCGGCGGCTCGACATCGTCGACGCCGGCCGCGGCGGCGAGCTCGAGGACCTGCTCGATGACCCGCTGCCTGACGTCGGGCGTCCGCATCGGGGGTAGCGGCAGCGAGATGTCGTCGAAGACGATCGTCAGCCGCATCCCCGGGCGGAGCAGCTCCGGCAGCGGCTCGATGCCCGCCGGGCTGAGCAGCGCGCGCTGGATGGCCGCGTCCAGCTGCCTGATGCCCGGCAGCGAATCCGGCGGGTAAATGACCCTGGTGCCGAGTGGCAGCGGTTCCAGCCGGAAGCCCTCACCCTCGTGGATGAGCAGCGGCGGGGTCCGCTCGTCGACCTCGAGCACGAATCCTGGCCTGCTCATTCCGCCTCCCGGAGTACTTGTGTCATCTCATCAGACTGGCGTCACAACCTCGTTACATAACGGCCGTCATCGCCTGGTGATATCAAAGGCGACCTTCACCGTGCCCAGATGGCCCGCGTTAGCGGGGTGGTTGAGCGCCTCGCGCCATCGCCCCAGCGGATACCTGGTGTCCACGTAGCCCTCGAGCACCGGCGAGCCCGCCAGCCTGAGGGCAGTCTCGAAGTCCGCTCGCCCGGAATGCGAAGCGTACGCCCCGACGAGCTGCAGCTCCCGGTACCACAGCGGGGTAAGGTCCGCGCCCCGGCCGGCATGCCCGAGGCCACGACCGTCCCCCCGGCCCGGACCAGCCGCAGGGCCGTGTCCAGCCCGCCGGGACTGCCGGTGCACTCGAACGCCATGTCAACGCCGCCGAGCAGGAACTCGGGGCCCCGCTCGGGAAGGTGCATCCGCGCGGCCGTCATCCGGCGCAGGGAGCGGACCCCGCGGTCGGGATCGATCAGCGCCGTGGCGTCGAGGTCTCGCGCGCGCGAGCGCTGATGGGCGTGCTTGGCCATGAGATAGACCGGTCCGGCCGGGGTAAGCTCGCGCAGCGCCAGGAGCGTGAGCAGGCCGACGGTGCCGGCCCCGATGATCACGACGGAGGCGCCGGGCGGCACGTCCAGCCGGGTCACCGCGTGGATGGCGCAGGCCAGCGGCTCGACCAGGACCGCGCGCTCGTTCGGCAGCTCATCGGGCACCGGGTGCAGCTGGTCGGCGTGGGCGACGAGCTGCCAGCTCCAGCCCCCGCTGGTGTCACCGCAGAAGCCGGTCTGCAGTCCCGCCGAGATCGCGCCCGTGGTGATGTGATCGCAGCGGTTCTCGTGGCCGGAGGCGCACCAGCGGCAGGCCGTCGTGCCGCGCGCCCGGCACGACAGCAGCGGATCCAGCACGACCCGGGTTCCCCGCGGGATTGCGGGAAGATCGTCCAGCGTCGTGCCGACGACCTCGTGCCCGGGCACGAACGGCGTGGAGATCAACGGTGACAGGTACGGCGAGGCGCGCCCGGCCAGCAGGGCCAGGTCCGATCCGCAGATGCCGGACAGCAGCGGCGTGACCCGGGTCCAGCCCGCGCCGGGTAGCCGCGGAGCCTGCCGGTTGACCAGCTGGAGCGGCGACACGTTCCCGGCGATGGCCCCGGTTATCAAGCGCCCGGCCTTGGTCGCGGTCAGCCCGCGCGCCGCGAGATACCGGCCGGGGGAGCGGTGGTACTCCAGCGCGAGGATCATCGCGGCCTCACCGCCACCGTGTCGAGCAGCGCGTCCGCGGCGCCGCGGACGTGCGCGCCCCAGTTCCGCACCGGCCAGCCCCGCCGCCTGGCGTGCACATAGAGCGCTGGATCGGGGTTCACGGCGACGGGATGGCCGACCAGCTCGAGCAGCGGCCGGTCGGAGTAGCTGTCGCCGTAGGCGTAGCATCCGGCGAGGTCGAGGCCGGCCTCCCGGGCATGGCGCTGCAGCCAGGCGGCGCGGGCCTCATCGACGAGCGGAGGCGCCGCCAGGTGGCCGGTGAACACGCCGCCGCTCGTGTGCATGCGGCTGGCCACCACCTCGTCGAAGAGCCCGGCCAGCGGCCGGACGAGTACGTCGATGGCGCCGGTGATCAGGATCGTCCGATGCCCGGCGGCCCGGTGCCTGCGGACCTGGCGGACCGCCTCGGGAATGACCCGCTGCAGCAGCGCCTGGCCGAGGACGTCGTCCGCCAGGCCGCGGAGCTCTGCCTCGCTCGCGCCCTCGTAGCGGCGCAGGAACGCGCGGATGAAGTCTCCCCGGTCCCGCCGCTCGGCCCGCAGGTAGCGCGGCAGCGCCGCGGCGAGCCCGGCCAGCTCGCCGCCCCACCGGGACCGGGGCAGCGTTGAGAGCCGTGCCCACAGGTAGGACTCCACGAGGTTGGATGCGACCACGGTGCCCTCGAGATCGAATACCGCAGCGACGTCGGCGCGCTCTGGCAGCTCCGGTGGTCTCGTGCTGGCGGCGCGGCTGCCGCCCCGCCGGCCGTAGCCGGGCACCAGCGCCGTCACGGCGGGCGCGTGAATCTCCTGGACATACTGCCGCCAGTCGATCATCGCCGGGTCGAAGCCGTGCTCGGCGACCAGGCGGTCCGGCAGCATCTGATGCAGCGCGTACGTACGGCTGTCGTCGTAGATGACCTCCGCCTGCGTGTACGCCTCGTACAGGTCGGAGTACCGGCGCAGGAACTCCAGGTCGGACTGCTGGCGCAGCAGCGCGCTCATCCAGTCCTGGGTCCGCTGCGAGCCGGGCATCCGCAGCAGGGCCCGCTCAGCGAGCGCTGCCGCCCGCTCGCTGCTGCGCAGCATCAGCTCGACGCGGTCGCCGCCGGGGAAGCGCCAGGAGGGCACCCGCACGTGGCCCCGGCCGCCAGCGGGCATCGGGTGCCGGCGGAAATACTCCCGTACGTTCTCGTACAGGCCTCGGTACGCCAGCGGGTTGCGCGAGCCCGAGCCAACATGGAAGTAGGCCGGGCGGCCGGGCTCGGGTGCCGCGGCGGCGACCGCCAGCATGGCGTTGACTACCAGGTCGACGGGGATCATGTCGAGGACGCTGTCGGGCAGGCCAGGAAACTCGGGCAGGATGCCCTGGCCGTAGGCGATGATCAGCGGGTCGGCCATCTTGAACCCGTCGATCCATCCCGGATACGGATGGCGCAGCGAGCTCTCAACGATCGCGGGCCGGACGACGGACAGCCGGCGGGAGGCCCCGGCCCACAGCTCCTCGGCGACCCTCTCGCCGAGCGCCTTGGTGAACGTGTAAACGTCCGGCCAGCCCAGGCTCTGCGCGCGGGAGCGCCCGTACTCGACCATGCGCCGGGCGACCCAGTCGCGCCGGGCGTCCTCCGCGGACCGGGCCACCGACTGCGGACCGGCCTTGCTGTGCTCGGCGCGGGCCTGCGCGGAGATCTTCCGCAGCGTCTCCGGCCGCCGGGAGTCACGCTCGACCTCGGCCCGGACGGCCCGGGCGCTCGCCAGCTCGGTGCGCCAGTCGGCGGCGTGATCGAGCGCCTCCTCCAGGATCACGCCCTTGCGCACGCCGGCCACGTACGCCGTTGAGACGTGCACGACGTGCGGATCCGCGCCAGCGGCGGCCAGTGCCTCGTACAGGGTGACGACGCCGGAGACGTTGGTGGCGAACGCCTCGTCGATAGGCCGGTCGAAGGACACGGTGGAGGCCGCGTGGATGACCACGTCGATGTCACCGGGGAGGGTGGGAAGGGTGCTGTCGCCGAGATGGCCCTCGATGACGCTGACCCGTTCGCGGACGACCCGCTGCCATTCGCCCTCACCGGCGGCTTCTCGCCACGGCCGGAAGACGGGCTTTCGCAGCAGGGTCTGCATGCGCCGCGCCGCCGGCGCGCCGCGCCGGTCCCGGATGAGCAGCGAGACCCGGACCGTTGGGTACGCCGAAAGCAGCTTCTCGAGCATCGCCTGCCCGAGAAACCCCGTGCCGCCCGTCAGCAGGACGTGCACTCCGTCCAGCGGGCGGAACTCACGCTGACCTGACACCTGCCTCCTCGCCGCGCAAATGCGGTAAGCCCTCCCTATCACGGCGGAATGCACGGCAACATCCGGGTTGCCGTCAAGCGTGGCTTATGCGTCGGCGCCGGGACACAGCGCCACCCCGGGCCGGGTGGGTCAAGCGTCACGCCAGCGCTGCGGGTCGTCCAGTAGCTCGTTCAGCGAGCCGGTGCGGAACGCCCGGACGTCGATCGGCATCCCGCCGAAACCGGCCGCGCGGATCGCGCCGAGGAGGTCAGGGTCGCCGCGTGCCTGGCTCACGGCCTCCGCATCGAGTTCGAGCCGTACCTTCTCGCCAAGGTCGCGGACTCGCAGGTCGCGGACCGCACGGCCACCTGCGTGCAGGCGGCTGCGCACGGCGGCCTCGGCCCGCTCGATTCGGCCCAGCCGGGCCGGGGTCACCGTGATGCCGTAGGCCACACGGCTGGCCAGGCACGGCGCCGCGGGCTTGTCCCAGGTACTCAGCTGCCAGAGCCGCGCGATGGCGCGGACCGACGGCTTGGTCAGGCCGAGATCGGCGAGCGGAGTGCGGGCACCGCGCTCGGCCGCGGCGCGGATCCCCGGCCGGAACCCCGCGGTCACGTCCGAGGCGTTGGTTCCGGTGACGACGGCCGTGAAGTCGTGCCGCGCGGCCACCTCGCGCGCGGCGTCCAGCAGCACGCTCTTGCAGAAATAGCACCGGCGCGGGTCGTTGCGCCGGTAGTCCGCCACGTCGAGCTCGCCGGTCGCCGGCGCGTAGTGCGTGACGCCGAGCACGGCGCAGAACGCCCTGGCCGCCGCCAGCTCCGCGGCGGCCAGCGATGGCGAGACCGCGGTGACGGCCGCCACCTCACCGGGGCCGAGCGCCCGGACGGCCGCCGCCAGCGCGACACTAGAATCGACACCCCCGGAGAAAGCCACCAGCGACCGGCCATAACCCGCCAGCTCCGCCAGCAGCCGCCCGGCCATGGATGCCACGTCATCGCTATCCGTGCTGTCCGTCACCTTCGGCCCCCGTCGCTCGAGGATGCGAGGACTTATGACCATATCGCGCGGCGACCCGACGGGGCGCGGCGCCGCCTGGACTGTGCTAGCCCTAGGCCAAGCGGGGACGACCCCCCTTCAATGGCGGCTTGCGGAGCAAGCTCCGCGAGCTGACGAGCGAGGGACGAGCGACGAGGGAAGGCGGCGCCAGTGAAGGGGGCATGGGAGGCGGGCGGGGCCCCGCCCGCTCGCGGGATACACGGCGAGCCGGGCGGGATCCTTGCCGCCTCTGTCAGCCCAGGAACCGACGACCCGCCTTCAAGCGTCGATCTCGGCTTCGCACGCCTGGACGTTGACCGGGCCGAGCGCACCGGCGACCCGGAGGTGGTGTTCGGCGTGGGCAAGACCCCGCGCCAGGTCGTCGCGGCGCTGCGGGCGCTGCGGGAGGCTCACCCGGGGCGCGCGATCCTTGCCACCCGGCTGTCCGCGGCCGCCCTGCGATCGTGCGCGGCGCACCTGCCGGACGCGGAGGTCGACACCGTGGGCAGGCTCGCGGTGGTCGGGCAGTGCCCGCCGCCGCGGGGGAGCGTTGCCGTGGTCGCCGCCGGGACCTCCGACCTGCCAGTCACCCGCGAGTGCGCCGCCACGATCCGGGTCTTCGGCACCGAGCCCGACGTGATCGCCGATGTCGGGGTCGCCGGCCTGCACCGGCTGCTCGCGCAGACCGACCGCATCGCCGCGGCCGACGTGGTGGTAGCGGTCGCGGGCATGGAGGCGGCGCTGGCCTCGGTGCTAGGCGGCCTGACCGGCCTGCCGCTGATCGCGGTGCCAACCAGCGTCGGCTACGGCTGGCACCTCGATGGCCTCACCGCATGGCTGGCCATGCTGAACAGCTGCGCGCCCGGCGTGCTCACCGTGAATGTCGACAACGGGTTCGGTGCCGGGGTGGCGGCCGCCCGAATTGCCCGCGCCATCGCGGGCGGGCGCGGGAGCCGGGAGGCACGGTGAGAACCCTGTGGGTCGATGCTGGCAACGGCGCCGCGGGTGACATGCTCCTCGCGGCCCTGCTGGATGCGGGCGCCGACCTGGCCGTGGTGCGGGCCGGGCTGCGCGGCATCGGCACCGAGCCCGTGGACGTGACGGTCAGCCCGGTGCGCCGGCACGGCCTGCGCGCCGCGCACGCCACCGTGCACGCGCCGCCGAGCACGGTGACGCGCCACCTCGCCGACATCATCGCTCTGGTGTCGGGAGCCGGGCTGCCCGACGAGGTGCGCGACTTCTCAGAGGCGGTGTTCGAGCGGCTGGCCCGGGCCGAGGCGCGCGTTCATGGCGTGGATGTGTCCGCGGTCAGCTTCCACGAGGTTGGCGCGCTGGACGCCATTGCCGACGTCGTCGGCTGCGCGCTGGCCCTGCACACGCTCGACCTGCTGGGCTCGCCCACCCGGGTGGTGTCTCCCGTGGCCGTCGGCTTCGGGTCCGCCCAGACGGCGCACGGGATCCTTCCGGTCCCGGCGCCGGCGACCCTCGAGCTGCTCATCGAAGCCGAAGCCCCGCTGCGTGCGCATCCCGCGGCGACGGAGTTGTGCACGCCCACCGGCGCCGCGCTCCTGGCCACGCTCGCGACGAGCTGGGGACCGGCACCTGACTGCGTCCCGCGCGCCGTGGGCGTCGGCGCCGGGCGAGCCGACCCCGAAGGACACCCGAACGTGCTGCGGGTGATGGTCGGCGATCCCGCAGACGCGCCGGAGTGGGCCCTGGCGGATATGTGCCGGATCGACGCCACGATCGACGACCTCGATCCACGGCTGTGGCCCGACGTGCTCGAAGCCCTCCGCAGCGCCGGGGCGGCCGACGCCTGGTGCACGCCGGCGCTGATGCGCAAGGGCCGCCCGGGCCAGGTCCTCAGCGCGCTGGTGGAGGCCGACCGGCTGGACGTCGTGTGCCGTGCCGTGTTCGAGCAGACGACGACGCTCGGCGTGCGGATCTCCCCGGTGCAGCGCCGCTCGCTCTCCCGCGACGAGGTGAACGTGCCGGTCGCCGGCGTGGTCATCAGCGTCAAGCGCGGCCGCCTGGGAGACCGGATCGTCAACGTGCAGCCCGAATACGAGGAGGTGCGTGCCGCGGCGGCCCGCACTAGCCGGCCGATCGCAGACCTGCTCGCCGAGGCCCGCGCCGCCGCGCAACCGTAGCGGTATCAACCCGTGAGACCGAGCCTCCGCGGGTATGTCCTGGTTCTTGCCGCCGGTTTCTTCCCCCGCCGGGTGCCGCGCCAAGATCGTGGGACTTTTCCCGTCGCTATCACGACGTGTAAAGTCCCACGATCTTGCGACTCGCCGCGCAAACCCGGCGAAACGGGCGGCGGGAGGTATGTTGCGTCCTAGATCACGAAAGCCGGCGCCAGCGGACCTCAGATTGCGCGGGCATGCACCAGGTCAGGAAATGCCCTCAGCGGATGGTCACCCAGTGATTACCGGCAGCATCGGATGACGGGCGGGGTGGCCTGTGGCTGGTGGGCGCGGTGGCGCGACATGGACCAGGTCGCCGAGGACGTGGCTCCGGCCCAGCGGGCTGTCGCCCGGCTGATGACAGTGGCCATAGATGACGACCGTAGCCTCCAGTCGGTAGATCCCCGGCGGGAGCGGCGGGCCGGCGAGCTCCAGGGCGACCCGCTGGTCTATCACGGCGGTCCCGCTGGCTGGGACGAGGGGATGGCGGTGGCCGTCGGCCAGGGAGCGGGCAGCGACCTCGGCGGTGTAGTCCACGTCACCGGCATCGAGACCGGGCCCGACCCGGAGCGTCATGCGTACCGCCGTCGGCTGGCTGGCGAGCCGGAATCTGCCGTGGGTGCCTTCCTCGGCGGGGGCAGGCCCGTCGGCGTGCACGGGCGGGGCGAGCGGAGCGGGCGGGGCGGGCGGCCCGGGCCGGGCGGGAAGCGGCGGTTCGGCCGCGGGTCGGGCCGGGGTGTCGAGCGCGGCCTTGCGGCGGATGACGGCGATGAGGCGCTGGTCGTCCCAGCCGGGCCAGCTGTCCTCGGTGTCGGTCTGGTAGTGCCGGGTCTTGGTGCGCCGGACGGTGTTGTCGGCGTCGATGAGCAGCTCGACATGGAAGGTGGCGTACTTCTGCTGGCCCTCGGGCTCGCCCAGGACACTGTCGGCCAGCCGCCGCGCCTGGCCGATCCAGTCCTGGCTGACGATCTTCCCTGACGGCACGCGGGTCAGGGCGGCGAGCCGCTGCGGGGTATGGGATGCCAGGTCCCCGTAGGTCGCGACGCCAGCGTCGGTGAGGCGCGCGGCCACCGCGCCGCCGATCCCGGCGATCTTCTGCAGGTCGTCGCCGGCTGGCTGCGGCGGGTCGGGCGTGGGGTTGCGGCTCTCGGGCACGGAAACCTCCGATGTCGGCTGGTCGGTGAGGAACGGCGGCCGCCAGCGATCAGGCGGCCCGGCGGCATCCGGTGCGCGGCCGGGGCCGGGCCTGCTGGCCGCGGCGCCCGGCCGCCCGCTGGCAACGTCGTCAGTTCGACTCGTCGACGGTCGGGGTGAACTTCGTTCTCGGTGAGCTGCTGGTCGAGCGGGGGCGGCGTCGTGGCGCCCTGGGGTGAGTGGTTGATGGCCACCACGAACTGGTAAAGGCCGGCCTGCACGCTGTTCGCGGGCCGGCTGATCGTGGTGGTGTAGTTCTGCTGGCAGCCGATGACGGGGATGTAGACGGTCGTGCCGACCTGACCGTTGGTTGGCCCCACGCCGTCGATGTCATCGATGTACAGGGCGACCTGCCAGGTCCCGCCGAGGCTGCACACTCCCGCGCCGGTCACCTGCCAGTCGACCTTGACCGCGTACGGGTCGTCTTCCTCTAGCAGGAGCGTCGGCTCGTTGTTCTCGGTGGGATCCAGCACGGTGAGCCCGGTGATGGCGGCGTCCAGGATGCCCGGGATGCCGAAGTCGGTGGCGTAGGTCTGGAACGAGGTCTGGAATGGTGCGGTCACTGCGGTGGTCCTTTCCTTGGATCGGTGTCACCATCCACCGTGCCGCCGGGCGGTTAAGCGGCATCGTTCACGCGCTTAATCAGCACGCCCGTCTGATTAAGCCGAAAGCGGGGGGTTGACCTAAGCGTCTGCGGCCCAGGCCTCACACTGGTTCGCGGCGCCGGATGCTCGCGGCGAGCGCGGTGGTCGCCGGGGCGGGCGGCAGGTGGAGCTCGGAGCGCAGCGTGGCCACGAAGGAGTGGTAATCGCGGAGGGCGAGCTGCGGCTGGCCCAGGCGGCTGTGGCAGCGCATCAGCCGGCGCAGGGTGTCTTCGCGGCAGCCGTCGCAGGCGAGCAGCTTGCGGCACGTGTCGGCGCAGCCGCTGTAGTCGCCCGCGTCGAACCGCAGGCGGGCCAGCTGGTCGAGGCAGTCCAGGTAGGCCAGCCGCAGGTGCTCCCGGTTCACTTCCGCCCACTGCTCGTAGGGGTCGTCGGCCAGGAAATCACCCTGGTAGAGCCCGATCGCGGTGTGAAAATCGGCCTGCGCCGCGGCCGGTTCGTCGCCGGCCAGGTGCTGGCGGGCGGACTTCACCAGGTCCTCGAAGACCTCGGTGTCCACCCACAGGTCCAGGGACGGCTCGATGAGATAGCTGCCGTCCCGGTGGATCACGACGGGGTGCTCCCCGGCCGCCGCCCGCAGGGACCGGCGCAGCCCGTGGATCGCGACGTTAAGGCTGTTGCGGGCGGCTTCGGGCGACGCGTCCGGCCAGAACACGGTCATCAGGCGCTCCCGCCGCACCCTGATGTGCCGGTGTACCACGAGGTACTCGAACACGGCGCGGCCCCGTCCCGAGACCCATCTCGCGACCGGGCGCTCACCGAGCACGACCTGCAGCTCGCCGAGCAGGTGGACCGCGGCGGCGTGTTCGCCGCCCGGGCCAGGGGCACTTCCCGCGGCCGGCCGTTGTGCTGGACCCGGGACCCGGGCGGCTGGCTGGGACGCACGGTCCGGGCGGCTCTCCTGGCCAGGAAGGCGCCGGCCCGTCACCCAGGACCGCCACCGCCGCCGGGCCGGCGGGGGGGCCATGGTGCCAGCGGCCGCGGTCGTGGTCGCGGGCATCCGGCCCGCCAGGCGCTCAGCCAGCCGGCTCACGGCCGGCCAGCATCCCCATACCGCCAGGTCGCCAGCCAGGGCCATCGCCGCGTCGGCGGCACGGCCGGCCTCGCCCGCTGCCAGGTACAGGTCAAGGGCACGATCGGTGATGCCCTCGCTGGCCAGCTGATCAGCCAGAACGGTCAGAGGCGCCGGAGCGAGCGCGACGCCAGCCGTGAGCAGCGGCGCCCGCCAGGCCGGGTCCAGCTGCCTCCAGCCCTCGTCCAGCTCGATCCACCAGGGCTCGTCCCACCGCACCACGTCGTGCCGCAGGGCAGTGCCCAGGCCCGGGTGCCAGACACCGAGCCGGACGGCACCGGCGAGGGCGATGCGGGTGTCTTCGCTGGCCCGGGCCAGCATGTCGCGGCCGAGCCCCGCCAGGAGCGCGGTGCCGCTCGCCGCCGCCGCGACGGCCGCGTCGAAGTCCTCGCATCCGGTCGCCGCGGCGGCCGACAGGGCGGCGTGCACCGCCCCGGCCGCCCCGGCCGTGACCGCCACGAGGCGGCCGAGCGACGCGGGCGGCAGGTCCACCTTCAGCGCCTGAGCGGCGAGCCCGGCGGCACCGCGATCGAGCCGGAGCTGCCGCGGCCCCAGGACCTGCCCATGAGGGGCCAGGCGCCGGTCATTCCACTCGGTGCCGCTGATCAGCAGGACGTCAACCTCATCCCGAAGGGCCGGCAGGAGAAACGGCCCGAGGAGATCAAGCGTCGCCGGCGCGCCATGGCCAAGGTGCTCGGCGCCCTCCAGGACCATAACGGCCCGCGGCACCGTCACGGCCCCCAAGGTGACGGCCAGCAGCCGGCAGGCCTGTGCCCAGTCGCCGCGGCGGGCGCACCGGGCCGTGGCCTCGCCGATCCCGGCCGCCGCCGCGGCGTCCGGCCGGGCCACGGCGCCAAGCAGCGTCAGCAGCAGCGCTCCCGGGTCGGCGTCGGCGGCGGCCAGCCGGATCCAGGCTCTGCTCGCGGCCCGCAGAGCGGGCCAGACGGTCGGCGGCTGCCGGGGACACGGAACGGCGTAGCTCCCCGCCAGCCGCCGCAGGCTGCCTGGCAGCATCGCGATCAACCCCCGACATGAAGACACCGGGAGGCACCGTCCTGATACCGCCCGGCCAGGCCTGATATGGCCGGGTCAGGAGGGCGGGCGGGACCCGGCCGGGCCTATGGCGCCCGCGGCGGTCTGCCGGCCGGCGGCATCGCGCGCCGTCATGCGGGTCATGTCTGCGGTGGCTGTGGCCGACACGATCAGTCCCTGCCCCTCGAACAGCGGTGCGACCAGCCGGTAGGAGTACTCGCAGGACACGGGCAGCGAGATCACCCGCCGGGCCAGCTCGGCCATCAGCAGGGCTTGCAGCGGGCCGTGCACGACCAGGCCCGGGTAGCCCTCGACCTGGCGGGCGTAGTCACGGTCGTAGTGGATCCGGTGGGAGTTGTAGGTCAGCGCGGAGAACCGGAACAGCAGCACCGGGTCGACCGCGACCGGCCAATCGCGCGGATCCGCGGGCACCGGCTCTGCAGGCACGAGGTCCTGTGCCGGGCCCGCCGGAGCTCCCGCGGACTCGCGGTAGACGATGTCCTGCTCCTCGGCGATGACGACCTGCCCATCCTGGCTGATCTCGCTGCGCACCGTCACGAACAGCAGGACCCCGGAACGACCGTGCTTCTCGGCCGAGCTTGCCTCCCAGGTCCTGCGGGTGGCTGCCGCCCCGGTGCGCAGGGGGGCGTGCTGGGTGATCCGCGCGCCGGCGAACATGCGGCGGCGGCCGTGACCGGGGGGCGCGGGGATGCCGCCGCGGGCGCGGTGCCCGTCCGCCCCCAGCGCCGCCTGGGGCGGGCGGTCGAGCAGGTACACGCAGTGCCAGAGCAGCGGCAGTCCCTGGCCGGCCCCAGGATCAGGCCCGGGCACGCCGAGCAGGCCGGCCAGGGCCTCGGCCGGGCCGGATGTGATCAGCTCGGTGCGCTCGGCAACGTCAGTCATCAGCCGCGGCCTCCCGGCTCACCGGGCCGGCCGGGCTCATGCCGAGCTCCGCCAGCACCGCGGCGGTGTGCTGGCCCAGCGCCGGGACCGGGCCCATGGCGGCCTCGCGGCCGGGAACGCTGACCGGGGGCAGCAGTGCGCGCAGCGGGCCGCCGGGGGAGTCCACCTCGCGCCACCGGCCCCGGGCCTCCAGCTGCGGATGCGCAGCGAACTCCCCGGGCGTGCGTAGCCGCGCGTTGGCGATCCCGGCCTCGTCCAGCAGGGACACCAGCTCGCCGGGCGGCACGGAGAGCAGCGCGTCCTCGATGATCACGGTCAGCTCGTCGTCATGCGCGACGCGATCGGGGTTGGTCCGGAACCGCTCGTCGGTGATCAGGTCAGGGCGGTGCAGGATCCGCTCGCACAGCACGGCCCACTCCCGGTCGTTCTGCAGCCCGATGAAGACCTGGCCGCCCCCCGGCGCGGCGTAGGGGCCATAAGGAGAAATAGAGGCGTGCCGGGCGCCGGTGCGGCGGGCGGGCTGGCCGCCGTAGACGCTGTAAAGGTACGGCTGGCTCATCCACTCGCCCAGGGCATCCAGCATGGCCACGTCAAGGCTGGTGCCCCGGCCGGTCCGTTCCCGCTCGTAGAGGGCGGTCAGCACGCCGCTGTAGGCGTACATCCCCGCGGCGATGTCGGCGACCGAGATCCCCGCCTTCGCGGGCTCGTCCGCGGTGCCGGTGACCGAGACCAGCCCCGCCTCGCACTGCACCAGCAGGTCATACGCTTTCTTATGCCGGTACGGGCCATCCGGGCCGTAGCCGGAGACCGAGCAGCAGATCAGCCGCGGGTGGCGGGCGCGAAGCTGCCCGGCGCCGAGCCCGAGCCGTTCGGCCGCGCCCGGCGCCAGGTTCTGCACGAAAACATCGGCGCGGGCCAGCAGCGCGGCAAGCACCGCCTGCCCGTCCCGGCTCTTGACGTCCAGCTCGACCGACTCCTTGCCCCGGTTCAGCCAGACGAAGTAGCTCGCCTGGCCCGCCGCGGTGCGGTCGTAGTGACGTGCGAAGTCGCCCGTGCCGGGCCGCTCGACCTTGATGACCCGGGCCCCGAGGTCGGCGAGCTGACGGGTGGCGAACGGTGCCGCCACGGCCTGTTCGAGCGCGACGACCATGATGCCTTCGAGGGGGAGCATGAGCCCTAACGTCCTTTCCGCCGGCCGGCTGCCGCGCGGGCCGGGCCGAGGCTACTCATCCGCCGCCGGCCCGGGCAGGAACCGGCGGAGCGTGTCGGCCGCGTTCTGCCACGTCCACGCCGCCGGGTCGGTGTCCAGCCCGCTGACGCAGTCTGCGAGCTTGGCCTGCAGCTGGCCGGCCGTCGGGGGGCGGGCGGGGGAGCCGGGCGGGAACTGCTGACTGATGCGCAGGACCGATCCCCGGCTGGTGTGGATCTCCGCCTCGAGCTGGCCGTCCAGCAGCCAGCTGCCGCCCGGCTCGAGCTTGATCTCGACCAGGCCGACCAGCCGGCGCGCGGCGTCCCGGCGCACCGCCGCGTCGGTGAAGCTGCCGAATCCCGGGTAGGCGTCCAGTAGCGCGGCCGCGGCGGCGTACTCGAGGCTGAACTTGCCCTGCAGCCCGGTATCCGGCCGGTGATGGATCAGGGGTACTACGGTTCCCTCCGGCGTGCGCAGCACGATCCGGCTCACGTCGGCCGGATCGAGCCCCCGGGCCGCGAGCTGGGCCAGCGCGCTGATCGGGCGCTGCAGGGCGTAGCAGCACGGGTAGATCTTGACCGCCAGCCCGTCCGGGACGGCCGGCCCGGCCAGGTCGATCGCGGCCGGGTCGCCGCCGACCAGCCCGAGCCAGGCCTCCAGCGCCGCCAGGTCGGCACGGGCCCCGACGGCGGCCAGCCGGGCCGCACGGATCCCGGCCTCGACGGTGAAGCCGACCTGAAGTGACTTGGCGTCCGTGCCGAACGCGCGCTGAACCCCGCCGGCGGCGGGAACCGCGAGGGCGATGGCCGTTGCGATCTGGTCAGCCGGAAGCCCCAGCGCCACCGCCGCACCGGCGGCGCTGGCCGGCGCCCCGGCCGTGCAGGTGGCGTGCCAGCCCGCCGAGTAGTGCGGCCAGCCGAGGGCCGTTCCGAGCCGCGCCATCACCCCGGCGCCAGCGAGGTAGGCGCGCGCCCCGCCGCCCAGCGCGACAGACGTCGGTACGCAGACCGCGCTGACATGCGTGGTCGAGGGCATGTGCAGGTCGTCGAAGTCCAGGACGTGCCCCGCGACGGCCCAGCGGGCCCCTTCCGGAAGGCTCGCGGCCACCCGCGTGACCGGGCTGCGGCGGGCCGCGAGCGCGACGGCCACGGTGTCCAGCAGGGACCGGTCGGCCAGCGCGAGGTCCTCGGGCGTCGGCCGAAAGTCGTGAGCCCACCGGGCCAGGGCCAGGGCGGCGACGGAGGTCATGACACGGACTGTCTCACAGAAACCTAAGCCCGTGACCAGCGGTACATCCGTGCAGGCCGCACGGGCAAACGTCATGGCTCGTCCTCCGGCCCCTCCACTCCAGCTCCCTATGTGGCGGCGGGCTCGGTATACGGGCTGTTCAAGGATTGCCCCTGGGATCCAGGGGGGGATAAGACGCCGCTCCTTGGGGTCTTCGACCTGCGGATGGGGAGGCCGGATCTTGGCTGCGGGCTGCTGGCGAGGCAAGTGGGGTCGGTGTGACGCATGTGGCGGGCTGCCAGTCTCGCAGCGTGCTTCATCCCGGACGAAAGTACCGTTGGGCTCGTTATAGCGTGCCCTGACGGTACTTCGATCACCCCGGACCCAGCGGTCGAGCGCCCGAGTGGAGATCATTTCAATTCCTGAGCAGCCTGTATAACCAGTCTTCCGCCACATCCATGCTCTGCCGTGACGCCCGGCCCGGCGCTATTTCGCGCGCCACCAATCCCGTTATTCCGGCCTGCCCAAAATCAGCGCTGCACCCGAAAGGAAATCCACCATGACCACCATCACACCCGAGCGCGCGGCACCGTCGGGCGCTGCGGGCGACGACGCGCCGGTTCTGGTGTCGGGAGTCCTCGACGCCGGCCAGAACCAGGCGTTCCTCCGCACGTCCGGCTACCGGCTGGGCCGCGACGATGTCTACGTGCCCATGTCCCTGGTCGGCCAGGCCGGCCTGCGCAAAGGCGATCACGTTGCGGGAGCCGCGCGGCGGGGCGCCGGGGGCCGACCGGCCTGACCGCCGGGGCCGGGCGCAGGAGAAGCACCGGTCGTGCTCGTCGGCGAGCGGCCCGAGGAGGTCACCGACCTGAGGCGATCGGTCCGCGGCGAGGTCATCTTCTCCACGTTCGACCAGTCCGCCAGTGATCACATCATGGTCGCGGAGCTGGCGGTCGAGCGGGCCAAGCGCCTGGTCGAGCTCGGCCGGGACGTCGTCGTGCTCCTCGACTCCATCACCCGGCTGGCCCGCGCCTACAACCTGGCCGCCCCGGCCAGCAGCCGTATCCTGGCAGGCGGGGTGGCGACGTCCGCCCTGCAGCCGCCGCGTCGGTTCCTCGGCGCGGCGCGGAACGTCGAGGAGGGCGGGTCGCTGACGATCCTGTGGATGGACGAGGTGTTCTTCGAGGAGTTCAAGGGCACGGGGAACATGGAGCTGCGGCTGCGCCGCGAGCTTGCGGAAAGGCGGATGTTCCCCGCGGTCGATGTGGCCTCGGGAACCCGCCGCGACGACCTGCTGATGTCGCGCGAGGAGCTCACGGCCGTCGACAGCCTGCGCCGCGCGCTGGCCGTGCTCGATCCGCAGCAGGCCCTCGAGCTGCTGCTCGACAAGACCCGCGAGACCTCCTCCAACCTCGAGTTCCTGGCGCAGGTCCAGCGCAGCGCGCACCCGCGCTCGGCGACGAGCCGGTAGTCTCGGCGGCTCACATGTCCAGGACGATGTCCGTGTCCGGCCGGGCGCAGCAGATGAGCACGTCGCCAGCGGCAGGCCGCTCAAGCGGCGCGGGGGAATAGGTGACTTCGCCGGAGAGCAGGGGGTCGCGCAGGTGTGGCAGACGCCGGAACGGCAGCCTCCCAACCGGCCTGGGCCCGGGTCAGGACGGTGGGCCGTCGGTGATGTCGGCCATGACCATGCGTGCCAGGCGCAGGTGGTGCCGCGTGGTGGCCGCGGCCGGGTAGTGCCGCAATGACCAGTCGACCTGCCGCAGCACCATGTGCGCGAGGTAGGCGCGGGACGGCCGGGGGCCGGCCAGTTCCAGCATGCGCGCTTGCAGCCGCATCCGGAGGTCGTCGTGGTCGTAGCGGTAGAACAGCAAGGTCGCCAGGTCGAAGGCGCGGTCGCCGGCCAGCACCGGCGGGTTGATGTCGATCACGCCGGTGACCGTCGTGCCGTCGCTGAGCAGGTTGGCGAAGCTGAAGTCGAAGTGGACGAAGTCGCTGCCGTCCGCGATCGCCGGTCCGCAGCTGTCGCCGATCCGGTGCAGGGCGCGCAGCAGGTCCCGGGTATCGGTTCTGGCCTGGAGCGTGGAGTGCAGGCAGTAGCCGTCGCCGCCCGCGGTCAGCGTCTCCGTTATCAGCTCCGGCCAGCCGGGCTGGCCGTCGCCCAGGCCGGCCTGGGCGTCGTTAAGTCTGATCAGATCGGGGAGCAGACGGGTCACCGCCGCGCCGCCGGGTGGGCCATGCTCGCCCTCGAGCGGCGTACCGTGGAGGCGTTCTTGTACCCAGAACGCATGCCGGCCGGCCTGCCCCGATGAAGTGGCAGCGTGGCGCCGGGTAACCGCGGTCACGCAGCCGGGCCGCCACCGCGTCGAGCCGCCGCAGGTAGTCCACGGCGCTGTCTGTATCCCCCGCTACGGGACCGGGCCGTCGTCAGTATGACACTCCGGTGACGGCCCGCAGGCCTGTGAGCCGGCGAAGCACGCGATATCCTCCGTCGGCTGCCGACCTCGCGCGTGATGCGCGGACGGTGCGCGGATTAGGTTCGGTCTCGCCGTAAGAGGATTGCCATCCGAAATCCGATGGTAGTGGCGGCGATAGCGTCGGCAACATGCCATAGATGCCTACGTATTCGCAGGTGACTTCGGCCTGGTCCCGGGCATGCCAGGGTAACCGGACGCAGGAGTAAGCCCGGAACTCCCCGGAGATAGCCAGGCCTTGCCCCTGATCTACTAAACTAAGCGGGGTCGGCAGGCTATACTCATCTCGGTCTTCCCCCCGGAGAACGGAGCACGCATGGCCCAGAAGATTCAGACCTTGTTCATCGATGACATCGACGGTGGCGAGGCAGAAGGAACTGTCCGCTTTGGTCTGGATGGCGCGGACTACGAGATTGACCTGAGCGCTGCTCATTCGAAGGCGCTGCGGAC
>WNFM01213944.1_pt3 | contig 19144 bp, 12 predicted proteins | sample 5400271 | NCBI WGS metagenome assembly WNFM01 (sample SAMN13153352, study PRJNA577476) | soil metagenome | isolation source: 60 cm saprolite on Douglas fir-dominated hillslope | place: USA:California | collected 2013-09-17 | reverse complement strand
AGCAAAGCTGCCACGTGCCGGACATCACGATCAGCGACCGCGCGCGGTCGTTGAATCCGGACTGGTCGAAGTTCGGAAGCGTTTGGTCGATCACGATGCTGCGGCCGGCGAACCCTTCGCCTTCGAATAATTGCGCGCGCGCGCCGTATCCGCCGCCGCCTCCACCCCCGCCGCCTCCTCCGCCGCTGTTCCAGCCGATCTCGCGCAGCGATGACAGGCGATTCGAAAGCCCCATCGCGCCGAGCGTCGGATAATTGCCCTGCTGGAGCGTTACGCAGTTTCCGCGGTAATACGCGTCCGAGCACAGCTGCCAAGTCCCGCCGCGAACGATCACCGAAGAGGCGCGGTCATTGAATCCGGTCTGGTCCAGATTGGGCATCGAACCGTTCACCGCAAAGCGCCGGCCGCTGAAATTGTCGCCTTCGAACAACGTGATTTCCTGCGCTGCGGCCGCGGCGGCGCAGCCGGCGAGCGTGGTTGCGAAGAGGATGTGTGCGAGTCTCATCGTGGTCTCTCCGTTTGATTGCAAAGGGTTGTGAATGCCGACGTGTACGCGCAGATGAGAATTCTAGCGAATCCGGTCGGCGGCTAATGGAACATTGACAACGCTCGAACGCACGAGGTTCGAGACCGGCGCGGTGGCGGCCCGCAGCGTGCCTCGATGCTTGGGCTGTGGATGCCAGCCCAGGACTGTCAGCATGAACGCAAACCCAATGACGTAGGCGAGTGTGACGTGCCATCCGCCGCGCACCCAGGCGAACGCGGAGCGGGCCGCCGGAAACTGGCTCGCCAGTGCGACGCCGGCCGACGAGCCGAACCAGATCATCGAACCGCCGAAGCCGACGGCGTAGGCGAGATAGCCCCAATCGTAGCCGCCTTGTTTCAATGCGAGGGCGGTGAGCGGAATGTTGTCGAATACGGCCGAAACGAACCCCAGTCCGAGGGCGACTTGCCACGACGCGTCGGGCAGCTTTTGGACGGGCATCATCGATGCGGCAAATACCAGCGACAGCAGGAAAATGCTGCCTCGAACGGCGTTGGGAAGCTCTTCCCAGTGAGGCCTTCGGATCGGAACACAGACGAGAAGGGCGACCCACACCGCCGCGCCGATGAACGGGAAGGTGTCGGACACCTCGTTGTAGCGAACGTTGACCACGACGTTGACGATGATCGCCGTCAGCAGGATGGCCGCGACGATCGCGACGCGCGCCCAGTCCACGGACACGTCCGCGGGCGCGTCGCGCGAAATCGGCGAATAACGGTGCTGCTGCAATGCTGCGGGAATGCCGAAGATCACCATCGCGAGACCGGCGGCGGTGTAGGCCTCCACGACCTGCAGCGGGCTGACGCCGTCGATCCACATCATCGTCGTCGTCGTGTCGCCGACCACGCTGCCCGAGCCGCCGGCGTTCGATGCCGCGACGATCGCCGCGAGGTAGCCGATATGGACCCTCCCACGGAAGACGACGCCTGCGATCGTGCCGCCGATGAGCGCTGCGGCGATGTTGTCGAGGAAGCTCGATAACACAAAGATCATGATGAGCAGCACGAAACCGCCCTTCCAATCGTCCGGAAGGAAGCGCGGCAGGATCGCCGGAACGCGGCTCGCCTCGAAGTGCTTGGAAAGTAGGGCGAATCCCAGCAGCAGTCCCAGCAGATTGGCGAGCAGCACCCATTCGTGGCCAAAGTGCGCCAGCAGCCCGCCAACACCAGCGCCTTCAGGGAACGGCGAGAAAAGGACCTTGAACAGCGTGATGACCGAGAGGCCCACGACCGCAACGCGCAGCGTGTGGTGGTGGAACAGGGCAACCCCAAGCAGGGTCACCCCGAAAAGAATGAAGTCCACCGGGATGCCGAGGAGGGCGGGGGGCTCGGGCAGCGCTGGGCCAGCCGCCACCGCGGCGGTCGCGGCGAGGCCCGTAGCCAGGCCGACCACCAAGCAGGCAATACGGGGCGTGGACGGCATCGGCATCTTAAAAAGGGATAATTTTTGGAAAAAGCGGGCCGGCGGCCGGTTTTTGAACTCTTTTTGGCGCCCCGTCCTTAGGCAGTGTCGCCGGACGGTGTATGGTGACGCGGATTGTAACCGCCTGAATCGAATTGCCGCTATCGGGGAAACCGGCAAGGCCCGGTGAGCGGACGTGGTTCCGGTTTTCCGGGGCATCGCCGGCCCCGCGGAACCCCGGAGGATGCCCCGACGGCAGGCTCGATACTTGCTTAGTTTGCCGAACTGAAGTCGCAAACCGCCGTGCAGAGGGCTTCGGGGTGCGAATCGGACCTCCGAACCGGGAGTCTGGAACCCCCCGCAGCCCTCGCGCACGGTCGTCCGCTAACCGACAAGAACCCGCGCCATGGCGCTGCCGCGATCGCTGAATCGGCTTGAGCTGGCCCTACCGCAAACCCTCGGCGAACCCGTCGAGCGGGAGGCGCTGGCCGCGCTTTCGCAGCACAAGCTCAACGCGCTGGGCGCCCCGCTCGCGTATATCGATCGAAACCAGCGCTACCGGTTCGCCAACAAGGCGCTGCTCGACTGGCTGGGCAAGCGGCCGAACGACGTCCTGGGCCGGGAGGTGATCGAGGTCCTGGGTCGCGACGTCTACCAGCTCTACCACGCCTACATCGAGGCCGCCCTTTCCGGCGAGCGGACGGTGTTCGAGCGGCAACTGGTCACGCCGGGACGGCCATCGCTGTGGATCCGCGTCGATTACTACCCCGACCGGAGCCCGCAGGGCCACGTTCGCGGCTTCCTCGTCACCTACAGCGACGTCGACAACTTAAAGCGCCTCGAGCTCGAGGCGGGACAGCGCGAGCACCGGCTGCGCCTGGTCACCGACAGCGTCGGCCTGCCGATCCTCTACGTCGACCGGCAGTTGAAACTCCGCTTCGCCAACAAGCCGTTCGGCAACTGGGTCGGCGTGCCTGCCGACGACGTGCTCGGCCACCTGCTGAAGGAAGTGCTGCCTTCCGACGCGTTCGACGAAATGCAGGGCTACATCGAGCGCGCGTTCGCCGGCGCCACCGTCTCCTACGAGCGGCGCGAGCGCCACCTGTCCGGCGAATCGCGATGGATGCGCATCACGCTTTTCCCGGACCGCGAAGTCGGCGGTCGCGTCGGCGGCGCGTTCGTCGTGATGAACGACGTCGAGGACGACATCCGAATCCGCGACGCGCTGAAGTCGCAGGAATCGCAGATGCGCCTCTTCGCGGACAACATTCCCGGACCGATCGCCTATCTCGACCGCAGCCTCAAGTACACGTTCGTGAACCAGGCGTTCGCCAATTCGGTGTGCAAGCCGCAGGACGAGATCTACGGCAAGACGCCGTTCGAAGTGATGGCCTCCGACGTCGCGTCGTTCATCCGGCCGATCGTCAAGCGCGCGCAGGGGGGCGAGCACGTCGAGTACGAGCGCATCGGCACTACACCCCAAGGCAATCACCGCTGGATGCACGGCCGCATCGCCCCCGATCTCGATGTTTCGGGCACGGTGCGCGGCTTGTATTGCACCGAATACGACATCCACGATCTCAAGCTCACCGAGCAGGCGCTGGCCGCGCGCGAAGAGCAGCTGCGCCTCTTCACCGACAACATTCCGGAACCGGTCGTCTACCTCGACGAGAATCTTCGCTACGTATTCGTCAACGAGTCGTTCCTGTTGCTGACTGGCCTCGACCGCGCGAACGTCATTGGCCGCACGTCCGCGGAAGTCGTCGGCACCGGCGACTACTCGGCGCTCGAGCCCTTCATCCTGCGCGCGGTCGCGGGCGAGGCCGTGACCTACGAGCAGACGATCGTCGACGCGGTCGGCCGCACGCGCTGGCTGCGCGGCCGCATCGTTCCCGACGCCAGGTTCGACGGCACGCTCAAGGGCCTTTACATCGTCGGCCACGACATCACCGACTTGAAGCAGGCGCAGGACGCGTTGGCCGCGCGCGAGGGCCAGCTGCGCGCGATCATGGACGGGGTGCCCGCCCCGGTGGCGTACATCGACCGCGACGAGCGCTGCCATTACGTCAACCGCACTTTCCTGCAGTTCTTCGGCCTTGCCGAGTCGCAGGCGATCGAGATGCGGCTGCGCGACGTCGTCGGGCATGGCATCTACCAGAGTGCGCAGGCGATGCTGACCCGCGCCATGGAAGGCGAGTCGACGGCGTTCGACCGGCTCGTGCCGGGCGCGAACGGTGTGCGCCGCTGGATGACGATTCGCGTCGTGCCGGATGCCGCCGCGTCGGGCGAAGTCTACGGCGCGTTTGTGCTGATGAACGACATCCACGGCCTGAAGCAGGCGCAGGAAGCATTGCGCGCGTCGGAGGCCGAACTGCGCCTCATCATGGACAACGTGCCGGCGCGGGTGTCGTACATTGACCGCGATTACAAGTACCTGTTCCTCAATCGCCACAACGAAGACTGGCTCGGTGAAAACCGCAAGGAGCTCATGGGACGCCAGATCGCGGAGGTCAACGGCGAGGAACGCGCGGCGCAACTCTCGCCGTTGCTGGACCGCGTGCTGAAGGGCGAGACGGTGTCCACCGAAAAGCTCCTGGCGCAACCGGAAGGCGAACAGCGGTGGGAAGCGGTCCACTACGCGCCCAATCGCGACGCCGAAGGCAACGTGATCGGCATCTACGCCGTGCATACGGACATTCACGACCAGAAGCGCAACGAGGAAGAGCTGCGGCGTGCGAACTGGATGCTGTCGTCGCACATCAACAACACGCCGCTCGCGGTGCTGGAGTGGGATCGCGATTTCCGGCTGGTTCGCTGGTCGCCGCAGGCCGAAAACATCTTCGGCTGGAGCTCCGACGAAATCCTCGGGATCCCGCTGTCCGACAGCCCGCTGGTGCACGAGGATGACCGCGAGGGCTTCGCCGGACTCGTCGGCAAACTGATGGGCGGGGAAGAGCCGCGCGCGACGGGCCTGACGCGCAACCACCGCAAGGACGGCGGCACGATCTGGTGCGAGTGGTATCACTCAGCGCTGCTCGACGAAGAGGGCCGGATCGTGTCGATCCTGTCATTCGTGCAGGACGTGTCGTCGCGGATCCAGGCGGAAGAGCGCCTGCAGTACCTGGCCACGCGCGACGCCTTGACCGGGCTTCCCAATCGACTGCTCTTGCACGAGCGGCTGACGCAGGCCATCGCGCAAGCCAAGCGCAGCGGCCATCGCGTCGGCGTGCTGTTCATCGACCTCGACCGCTTCAAGAACGTCAACGACACGCTGGGCCACCGCATCGGCGATGAACTGCTGAAGCGCGTCACCGCATCGTTATCCGGTGCGCTGCGCGAGACTGACCTCCTTGCGCGTCTGGGCGGCGACGAATTCATGGTGATCGTCGAGGACTTCGATGACCCGTCGGTGCTGGGCCGGATCGCGCAGAAGCTGCTCGATGCAATCGCCGAGCCTTTCGAGATCGAGGAACACGATATCTACGTCACGTCGTCGATCGGCATCGCGGTCTATCCCGACGACTCCGACGACCCGGAGGAATTGCTGAAGCACGCGGACGTCGCGATGTACCGCTCGAAGGAGCTCGGCCGCAACACGTTTCAGTTCCTCGACGCCAACCTGGCCGAGCATCGACTCCGCCAGCACACGCTGGAGACCGCGCTGCGCACGGCGCTCGCCGACAACGCGCTCAAGCTTCACTACCAGCCGGTGATGCGCATTCACGACCGGACCATCGTCGGCGCCGAGGCATTGCTGCGCTGGACCGATCCCGAGCACGGCAACGTGCCGCCGCAGGTGGTCATTCCTCTCGCGGAGGAGTCGGGGTTGATCCATGCGCTGGGTGAATGGGTGCTGAAGAACGCCGCCGCGCAATGCGTGGCGTGGCGCAAGGCGGGCATGGCGCTCAAGGTGTCGGTCAACCTCTCGGCGCGGCAGTTCTATCGCGAAGACCTGGCGCAGCGGATTTCCGACATCGCGAAGACCGAAAAATGCGACCCCTCGTGGATCGAGCTGGAAGTCACGGAGACGAGTCTCCTGCACGACCTGGATGCGATACGTAAAGTGCTGCACCAGCTTCGTGACGAAGGTTTTACCGTGGCGATCGACGACTTCGGCACCGGCTATTCGTCGTTGACCCACTTGAAGCATTTCCCGATCGACACGCTCAAGATCGACATCTCGTTCATCGCCGACCTCGAGACCGATCCCCAGGACGCAGCCATCACCGAGGCGATCATCGGGCTTGCGCGCGGCCTCGGATTGAAGGTCGTCGCAGAGGGCGTGGGCACGCGCGAGCAACTCGAATTCCTCGACATGCGCGGCTGCGACAGCTTCCAGGGCTTCTGGATGAGCAAGCCGCTGCCGGCGGGGGAATAAAATGAGAAGGTGAAGGCGTAGCGACGCCCCGCCGTTACCTCCTCACCTTCTTAACTTTTTCACTTTTTCACTTGAGTGGGGCGAGCCACCGGGCGAGCGCTTCCGCCGCTGTTTCCCATTCGGGCTCCAGCATCAGCATGTGCGCCATGCCCGGCAGGATTGTCGCCGTCACGCCATGATGGTGCGCGGTCGCTTCCGCATCCGCGGGTGTGCAAATGCGGTCGTCGTGCGCGCCCAATACCAGGACCGGTGAATCGGGCCGCTCGGGAAGCGCCATGTGCAATCGCATCGACAGGTCGAGCAGCACGCGCGGCGATTCGACGCTTAAGTGCCGTTCTGCTTCGGCGAGAATCAATGACGGGACGCCGTCGCTGAAATAGAACGGCCGTAGTGTGGCGAGCAGGCTGTCGGAGAGCTTCGACGGATCGAACCGGGCGAGATGCGACACATAGTCCGGGTGCGCGGCGGCGAGCCGCGCGGCGACCGACAGGAGCCCGGCCGGAGGCACCGGCGCCAACAGCGCGGCCGCGCGCACCGGACGCGTCGCCAGCATTCTCTCAATGACGGCCGCGCCCATCGAATGCCCGACGAGCACGGGTGGCGCGGCAAGCTGTCCGGCGACGTGCTCGACGTCGGCGACGTAGTCGTCGAGCCCCGCGACGAACAGCGACTCGATGCCGCCGCTGCCGCCATGCCCCCGCAGGCTCAGCGCATACGCGGGCCAGCCGCGCTCGGCGAACCAAGGCAGGAAATGCGGCGTCCAACACCACGCGTCGCAGTAGCCGCCGTGAACGAACAGCAGTGGCGGCTTGCGAGTTGCCCGCTTGGGCAGTTGCGAGAGGATTTCGAGGCGGGACTCTGCGGGGAGCATCAGGAATCAGGCATCAGGGATCACGAATCAGAAGGACGAAATGTGCCGCACGATTGGGTTTGGCAATGGTAAATTCCTGAGAGCCATGTCCGGCAATCAAAAAGCGACGATTGTGCCAGATCGCAACGACTCCGACGGTTCCGTTTACGATCCCGCGTGCCGGCGGTGCACGCGGCTGACGGCGTTCCTGGCCGAGGTTTCGAATCGACATCCTGCATATTGGTGCAAACCGGTGCCGCCTTTTGGACCCGCGGCGGCGCGCCTCGTCATTGTCGGCCTTGCGCCCGGCATGCACGGGGCCAACGCGTCGGGCCGACCGTTCACTGGCGATTACGCCGGCATTCTGCTCTACGAGACGCTGCACATGTACGGCTTCGCAACGCAACCCGTCGCCACGGCGCGCGACGATGGGCTCCGGCTCATCGACTGCCGCATCACCAATGCAGTCAAATGCCTGCCTCCGGAAAACAAGCCAACGCCGGCCGAAGCGCGCAACTGCAGCGGCTATCTTGCGGCCGACCTGGCGACGGTGCCCGAGGGTGGCGCGATCCTGGCGCTCGGGCGGATCGCGCACGAAGCGGCGTTACGCGCGCTCGCGCAAAAGCCGTCGGCATTTGCGTTTGCACATGGCGCACAGCATGCGCTGGATGGCGGGCGCTTGCTGGTCGACAGCTATCACTGCAGCCGCTACAACACCAATACCCGGCGCTTGACGCCCGCGATGTTTCGCGACGTGTTCGACATCGTCGCCGCGCATCTTGCGCATCAGGGGACCTTGGTAGCATGAGCGCAACATCCTCTGCCGAGACCGCGCCAAGCGCGTTCGATTCGCGAGAACTGCTGGCGTCGCTGCCGCACCGACCCGGTGTCTACCGCATGTTCAACGCGGCGGGAGAGACGCTGTATGTAGGCAAGGCGCGCGACTTGAAGAAGCGCGTATCCAGCTATTTCCAGAAGACGGGGCACGAGGCGCGGATCGCCGCGATGGTGGCGCAGGTCGCGCGCGTGGAAACCACGGTCACGCGCTCGGAAGGCGAAGCGCTGCTGCTCGAGAACAATTTCATCAAGGCGCACGAGCCGCGCTACAACATCCTGTTCCGCGACGACAAGAGTTATCCGTACGTGTGCCTGACCGCCGAGCCATTCCCGCAACTACGGTTCCACCGTGGCGCGCTCGATCGTCGCAATCGCTACTTTGGACCCTTCCCCGGTGCCGGCGCCGTCCGCGAAGGCATTGCGCTGTTGCAGAAGGTGTTCATGTTGCGCACCTGCGACGACACGGTCTTCGCCAATCGCTCGCGGCCGTGCATGCTGTACCAGATCCAGCGCTGCACGGCGCCGTGCGTGGGGTTCATTGCGGAGGACGAATACCGTGAGGATGTGCACGGCGCAACGCTCTTCCTGCAGGGCAGGGCGGGCGAAGTACTGACGAACCTGCAGGCGCAGATGGAGGCCGCCGCAGCGGCGCTCGAGTTCGAGCGCGCAGCACGGATCCGGGACCGGATCGGACGGTTGCAACAGTTGCAGGCGCGCCAGTTCGTCGAAAGCGCGACGGCCGGCGATATCGACGTCGTCGCGGCAGCTTCAGAAGGCGGCCTCGTCGCGGTCAATGTCGTCATGATCCGCGGCGGCCGGCATGTCGGCGATCGCACGATCTTTCCCCGCCATGCCGATGCAGTGAATGGAATCGCCGCGAGCGAGATCGTCCCCGCATTCCTCGAGCAGCACTACGTCGAACGGCCGGTCCCGCCGACGATCGTCGTGCCGGACGTGCAGGACCACGCCGCGCTCGCGGAAGTCTTGTCCTCACAGGTGTCGCGCAAGGTGGAAATCGTGGGCAATCCGGGCGGCGAGCGCCGCGTCTGGCTGACGATGGCGCTGCAGAACGCGACGCTGGCCATCCGCCAGAGGCTCGCGCAGAAGGCGACGCAGGAAGATCGCCTCGCGGCATTGCAGGAGGCGCTCGGGTTGCCGGCATCGGTGCAGCGGATCGAGTGCTTCGACGTCTCGCACACGATGGGCGAGGCGGCGGTCGCCTCGTGCGTGATCTTCGACCGGCTCGCGATGCAATCGTCCGAATATCGACGGTTCAACGTCACGCCGGAACATGGTGGCGACGACTATGCGGCGATGCGCGAAGCGCTGACGCGGCGCTGCGCGCGCATCGTTGCCGGCGAATATCCGTCGCCGGACCTGCTCGTGATCGACGGTGGCAAGGGGCAGGTCGGCGTAGCGGCCAATGTCCTCGAGGAGCAAGGCATGCACGGCGTGCCGCTGATCGGGATTGCCAAGGGACCCGAGCGCAAGGCGGGCCAGGAGGACATCGTGTTCCCGAACCGCGAGGGCGTTCTGAATCTTCCCGCCGACCACCCGGGATTGCACCTGCTCCAGCAGATCCGTGACGAGGCGCACCGCTTCGCGATCCAGGGCCATCGCGCGCGTCGCGGCAAGGCGCGCACGACGTCAACGCTGCAGGACATCGCGGGTATCGGGGCAGCGCGGCGCCGCGCGCTGCTGGCGCACTTCGGCGGGCTGCGGGGGGTCGAGGCCGCGAGCGTGGACGACCTGGCCCGGGTCCCGGGCATCTCGCGCGCGCTTGCCGAGCGAATTTTTTCCGATCTTCACTGAACGTTCCATGACGCGCGACCCGGGCGGGTTAGAATCGAAAGGGTCCGTTCGCGCGCCCGCGCATTCCGATGCCGATCAATACGCCCATCCTGCTGACCTGGTTGCGGATCGTCGCGATCCCGATCTTTGTCGCGGTCTATTACCTGCCGGACACCTGGCTCTCGCCGGCAGGCAAGAACTGGACGGCGATGGGCATCTTCTCGGCCGCGGCGATCACCGACTGGCTGGACGGCTACCTCGCTCGCAAGTGGGGCGAGACCAGCGCGTTTGGCGCGTTCCTCGATCCGGTGGCGGACAAGCTGATGGTCGCCGCCGCATTGATACTCCTCGTCCAACTCGGCCGAGCGGAGGCTTACCTCGCGATCATCATCATCGGGCGTGAAATCGCGATTTCGGCGTTGCGCGAGTGGATGGCGCAACTCGGGAAGACCAAGAACGTCGCCGTCGCGTTCATCGGCAAGGTGAAAACCGGGGCGCAGATGACGGCGATCATCACGCTATTGCTGTGGGAGCCGTTGATCCCGGGCGTTTCGACACCCGTGCTGGGCACGGTGGCGCTCTGGGTCGCGGCGATCCTCACGTTGTGGTCGATGTTCCACTACTTGCGGCTCGCCGCGCCGCACTTCAACGCCGACGCCGTGACCGCCATGCGGACAACGACCGTCCGCGGCCAGCCCGAGCGACGAGCCGAATCCGGCAGCGAATAGCGCCACCCACTACGTGCGAAGGCCGGACAGCAGAAAAGCGTTGACGGGCTTCGCGAAGCCCTTGAGCGATAGCGGGCCGGCAGGCGTGACTTCCGCGGCTTCATCGAGTGCTGCGCGCGTGCGCCGGTCGATCAGTATTTGCCCACCCTTGGCCTCGTCGCACAGCCTCGCCGCGAGATTGACCACGCTGCCGATCGCCGAGTAGTCCCAGCGTCCCTCGAAGCCGAACGCACCCAGCGTCGCAAAGCCCTGGGCAATGCCGATCCCGAGATCGAGGTCGAATCCCGATTTGAGCCACTCGGCGCGCAGCGGCGCGAAACACGCCTGCATTCCCAGCGCCATCTTCGCCGCATGCAGGCCCGGATCGGGCGTGGGCAGCGGATCGTTGAAAAAGATCAGGATGCCGTCGCCGGCGAAGCGGTCGACCGTGCCTTCGTACTGCGTCGCGAGCGCGCCCATCGCGCCATGGAATTTGCGCAACGCCGCTTCGACCTCTTCCGGCTCGGCCGCATCCGTGAAGGCCGTGAAGCCGCGCAGGTCGACGAAAACGTAGCAGATTTCGCGGCGGTGCGGCGCGAGGATCGATTTTTCGCCCCCTGAGGTGATTGCCTCGGCGACGTTGGGCGAAAAAAAGCGCTTGAGCTGCCCCAGGCGATCGAGTTCCGCGACCTGGGCGTTGACGCGCTCCTCGAGCTTCACGTTCCAGGCCTGCAAATCGTCGGCCTGGCGCCGGACTTCGTCCTGCAGCGACTTCACCCGCAGCAAAGAGCGCACGCGCGCAAAGAGCTCGGGCTGGTTGATCGGCTTGGAGAGAAAATCGTCGGCACCCGCTTCGATGCCCTTGACGCGTTCCAGTGCCGGATCGAGCGCCGTGACCATGACGACGGGCAGCAGCTCCGTCTGCGCATCGGCGCGGATGCGGCGACAGACATCGTAGCCCGAGAGCCCGGGCATCATGACGTCGAGCAGCACGAGGTCCGGCGGGTCGGCGGCGATCTTCGCGAGCGCCTCTTCGCCCGAGGCTGCCGTCGCTACCGTGAAGCCCTTGACGGTGAGGACGTCGGCCAGGAGTTTCACGTTGTTCGGCGTGTCGTCGACCACCAGGATTTTGGACGGCGAACTCATGTCTTGTCGTTCTCCAGCATGCGCCGAACCGTATCCAGGAACTCCTTCAGGTTGATCGGCTTTCCGACGTAGGCGTCGAAGCCGGCTTCGGTGATCTTGCTGCGGTCCTGCGCCATGACCGACGCCGTTACTGCGACGACCGGAATCGCGGCCGTACCCGGATCCGCGCGCAACACGCCAAGCGCCTCGATGCCGTTCATGCCCGGAAGCTGGATGTCCATGAGTATCAGGTCGGGCTTGCGCTCGCGCGCGAGGACCAAGCCGTCCTCGGCGTTGCCGGCCTCGATCGTCGCGTATCCCTTCACTTGCAGCACATCGCGGACGAGCTTCAGGTTCTTGTCGTTGTCTTCGATGATGAGTATCAGGCTCATGGCTTTATCGGAATGGTGAAGGTGAAGGTCGAACCCTTGCCGGGCGTGCTCTCGACGCTGATCCTGCCGCCATGCAGCTCGACGAAGCGACGCGTGAGGGCCAAGCCCAATCCCGTGCCCTCCTGCTTGCTCGTATAGTGGCGGCCGACCTGGCGGAATTCCTCGAACACGGCTTCCTGATCCTCCGGTGCAATGCCGATGCCGGTGTCGTGCACGGCGACGATGATGTTGCCCTCGCCGCGCCGCGCGCTGACGTTGATCCGCCCGCCGTCGGGAGTGAACTTCACCGCGTTGGACAGGAGGTTCAGCAGTATCTGCTTGAACTTGCGCTCATCGGCGACCACGTCGCCCAGCTCCGGCGCCACTTCTTGCGCCAACGCGATGCCGTGGTTCTGTGCGCGCTCGCGGATCAGCGTCATGGCGTTGGCGATAGCCGTGGGGAGATCGAACGTCGACACGTCGAGTTCCATCCGCCCGGCCTCGACCTTCGACAAGTCGAGGATGTCGTTGATCAGGTTGAGCAGGTGCCGGCCCGAGGAATGAATGTCCTTCAGGTAGTCGTCCTGCTTTTCGTTGATGTCGCCGAATAGCCTTTCCAGCAGCACTTCGGAAAAGCCGATGATCGCGTTGAGCGGCGTGCGGAGCTCATGCGACATGTTGGCTAAGAATTCCGACTTGTGCTGGTTCGCGACCTCGAGCTGCCGGCTCTTGTCCTGGATCTCACGGAACAACCGCGCGTTCTGGATCGCGATCACCGCCTGGTCGGCGAAGGTTTTGAGAAGGGCGATTTCCTTTTCCGAGAATGTTCCCACGTAATCGCGTCCGACGAAAATCGCACCAATGCCCGTTCCCTCCCAGAGCATCGGAGCAACGATTGCTGCTTTCATTCCGACTGCTTCGGAGCCCAACCGGACGCCGGGAGGCACGCCGGGGTCGTGCACAACGTCGGGATAATGCAACACGGCACGACGGGCAATCGACCTTGCGGTTCCGCTTTCGCGGTCGCGCAGGGCCCCATCGTAGACGAGCTGCTCGAGCTTTTCCCGGTCGGGCCCGTGATAGGCCGCCATGTGAATGCGCCCGTCCTCACCGACGAGGTTGATCGAAATGACCTTGCCCGCGAACAATCGCTCCGCGCTCGACAGGATCTTCTCGAAGACCGGAGCGGTGTCGGCGATGGAGCTGCTGATGGCCGCCAGGACTTCGCCCGACGCGCGCTGCTGGTCGAGCGCCTCTTTCGTTTCATTGACCAGCCGCGCGTTCTGGATCGCGATGACCGCCTGGTCCGCGAAGGTCTTCAGCAGCGCGATGTCCTTGTCGGAAAAAGGTCCGGCATGGGCGCGGCCGACGCTGATGGAACCGATACCCTTGCCCTCCCAGAGCATTGGAGCAAACACCGCAGACCTGACTTTGGCGAGGTGGCCGGAGCGACGCGTTCCGGCCGGCACGTCGGGCCTTTCTATATCGGGATAATGCAAAACGCGGTGAGCCTGTATGCAAACCGATGTTGCGTATTGATCGTCCGCCAGGACCGGTCCGTCCTTCATGATTTCTTCCCGGCCCGGTCCATGGTGCGCGGCCATGTACAGGAGGCCATCGTCGCCCAGCAGGTTGATGCTTATGGACACACCAGCGAACAGCCGCTCGCAGCTTTCGAGGATCTTGTCGAAGACCGGCGTCGTATCGGCGATCGAGCTGCTGATCGCGGCGAGAACTTCGCTGGAGGCACGCTGCTGGTCGAGCGCTTCCTTAGTCTCGTTGAACAGGCGCACGTTCTCCAGTGCAATGGCGGCCTGGTCGCCAAATGTCTTGAGCAGCGCAATCTCGCGCTCGCTGAACGGCCGCACTTCCTGGCGGCGCAGAAGAATTGTTCCGAAAGGCTGGCCCTCCCGGTAGAGCGGCGTGACCAGCAGCGTGCGGTGCCCGCTACGCTTGGCGATTTCGGCGCTAAGCGGATATTCCGCCGTCTCGTTTACCAAATCGTGCACGTGAATCGTCCGGCGATCCAGCAGCGCACGGCCCGACATGGAGTCGCGATTGATCGGCAACGCGGCGACACTCGCCGCCGGCTCGGCGGAGGGCCCTTTCGAGGCCAGGTGCCTCAGGGAGTCGCCCTCCGTAAGCCAGATCGATGCCGCCGACGCGTTGCAAAGTTGCACAGCTCTCTCGGCAATCGCGTCGAGCACAGGCTGTACGTTGGTCGGTGAACTGGAAATCACGCGCAGGATTTCGCTGATCGCGGTCTGCTGCTCCAGGCCCTCTTTCGTCGCGTTGAACAGGCGGACGTTCTCGATCGCGATCGCCGCCTGGTCGGCGAAAGTCTTCACCAGAGCGATCTGCTTTTCGGTGAATGCGCGCGCCTCCTGCCTCCAGAGCGCGATGGCACCGATCGCTCGATCCTCGCGCATCAAAGGCACACCCAGCAAAGCTCGGAATCCGAATTTCTGCTGAGGCGCGCGCGCCTCCGGGTATTCCGTGTCGAGCAGCGGAACGATGTCGGGATGATGAATGGTCGCGCGATCGATTACTGCGCGACCGGCGACCAGGCCGCGACCCAGCGGAAAGCGTTCATTGTCATCGGGAATCAACATGCTGCCGACGCCGGCCGCGAACCGAAGCTCGTCGCCATCGACCAAAAAGATCCCGGCTTCTGCCGCGTCGCACAAGTGCAATGCGCGCTCAGCCACCGCATCGAGCATCGGCCGCACGTCACCCGGCGAACTCGAGATCACGCGCAGGATCTCGCTGATCGCCGTCTGCTGGTCGAGCGCCTCCTTCGTCTCGTTGAAAAGGCGCACGTTGTCGATCGCGATCGCGGCCTGGCGGGCAAAAGTCTCGACCAGCGTCACTTGGTCGGGCGCGAACATCCGTGGTTCCCGTCGATAAAGGAAAATCGCCCCATAGGCGCCGCCTTCATGGATCAGAGGGACCGCCAGCACGGCGCGAAAGCCGAACAACCGCTGATTGGGTGCGGAGGCAGGGAATTCGGATTCGAGCAGCGGCATGACATCGGCGAAGTGGATCGTTTGTCGTTCGAGGATCGAGCGGCCGGTCACCGTGGTCCGAACTAGAGGCGCGGCGCCGACCCGATCCTCGGTCGAGCCCTCTTCAGCAGAGTACGACGCCATCGGGTTGACCATTGCGCCGTCGACGAGAAAGACGCCGGCAACTTCTGCACCGCAGAGCAGCGCCGCGCGCTCGGCAACGGCGTTCAGCACCGGCTGCACGTCGGTGGGCGAGCCGGAGATGACGCGCAGGATTTCGCTGATCGCCGTCTGCTGCTCGAGCGAGCTCTGCAGTTCCCGGGTGCGTTCATCGACTTTGCGCTCGAGGCCCGCGTACGATTCACGCAACCGTCCGGTCATGCGGTTGAACTGGTCCGCCAATGCCTCGAGCTCGTCGCCGGTGTGGATTTCGATTTTCTGGTCGAGCTCGCCTTCGCCGATGCGCCGCGCGCCGTCGTCGAGCGTGCGGATCGGCCGCACCATGCCGCGCGCCAACGCCAGCGCGGCGAACGCGGAAATCACGAGACCGGCCAGCAACAGGAGGCCGGTGCGCAAGATCGCGGCGTTCAGCTTTTCGTACACTTCCACCACGGGCTGCTCGACAAACACGTGCCACGCCAGCGGGTCGATCGTGGCGACCGAGGTCAGCACCTGCGTGCCGGCGAGGTCCTTCGAAAGCATGGCCTCGGCAACCGCGCTTTGCCCGCCGATCGCGGCCTTGACGTGCGGCAGGTTTGAAAGATCGGTCTTGCGCAGCACGAGGCCGATATCCGGATCCGCGATGAGGAAACCGTTGCGGTCGACGACGTAAGCCTTGCCCTTGTCGCCGATCTTGATGCGCGACACGACGTCCCAGATGAACTTGAGGTTGACCTCGGCTATGGTTACCGGACCCGTGTCGCTGCCCGAACGGATGGCGATCGTCATGTACGGTTCGGTTTCCTTGCGAAAGTAGACGGGTCCGAACCAGGGCTTTCCGCGCCTTGCGTTGCGAAATGCCGGCTCCTGCGAGCGGTCCTTGCCGGTCCCCGGCGGCGGAATAGTGTCCATGCCGAGGCGCGAAACCGCGATCTGTTCGCGGCCGCTCGTGTCGAGCTGGGAAATGTCCGTGACCTCCGGCGCCTGCCGCAGCAGCTTCAGGAATTCGATGCGGCGCAACTCGACGTCGGACGCGTCGAGCTGCGGCAGTGCCGCGTACGCAAGCTGCTGCTCGATCGTATGGATGTACTGCTCGATGCGCGATGCGGCGCCCAGCGCCTTTTCGTGCTGCAGGTTCGAAAGCGCCGCCTTGATTTCCTGATACGAGAAATAGACGCTGATCGCGCTCGACGCGAGCAGGGCGCCGATCACCAGCGTGAGGATGAGCAGCAGGTACTTGCGAAACAGCCGGCCGCGATGCGCGAGGCGCGCGGCGGGCTTAACGGCAGCCGGGAGGGTGTCCTCAGGCATGGTGCCGTACGGTACGCGATGAAGACCGGCGCGCGCAAACACCATTGGTGCCGGATCGGGATGCGAGGTCCGGCGCCAAGGTCACTGGATTACCTCGTCCGCGCGCAGCAGTGTCACTTGCGGAATGGCCAGTCCCAGCGCTTTTGCGGCCTTGAGATTGATGAACATCTCGAACTTCGACGGTTGCAGGATCGGCAGATCCGCGGGCTTCGCACCCTTGAGTATCTTGCCGCAGTAGATTCCGGCCTGGCGATACATCCACGTGATGCTGGTGCCGTAGCTGATCAGTCCGCCGTCCTCGGCAAACTCGCGCGCCCAATACATGACCGGGATGCGATGGCTCGCCGCCAACTTCGCCAGGGTCTTCCGTTGACCAAGGAACATGGGATCGCTGGCGACCAGCATGGCGCCGGCTCTCTTCTCCCGCGCCTGACGGAATGCCGCGTCGAAGGCTTCCGCGCTGTCTGCATTCACGACGACGGTCTGGCGCCCGAGCATCCGCGCGGCGTCTTGCGCCGCTCGAATGTCCGAATCGACGTTCGGGTTGGCCGGATTCATCAGCAGTGCGACGACTGTGGCCCCAGGGACGACCTCGCGCAGCAACTCGAGACGTTTGGCACTCAAGGTGCTCGAGAAGAGCGTGATGCCGGTGGCGTTGCCGCCCGGGCGACTCAAGTTCGATACCAAACCGAATCCGACCGGGTCGGAGCCGACAGTGAATACAATGGGAATGATCGAGGTTGCCTCCTGCGCCGCGCGGGCGGAGGCGATGTCGCCGGTCGCGGCGATGACGGCGACTTTGGCGCGCACCAGATCGAGGGCAAGCGCGGGCAAGCGGGCGTAGTCGCCCCTCGCCCACCGGGAGTCGATCGCTACGTTCTGCCCCTCGACGAATCCTGCCTCGCGCAATCCTTCTCGGAAGGCCTGGGCGTTGAACGCGTAGGTATCGGGCGACGCGCTGTTCAGGAACCCGACGGTCGGCAACGTGCGCGCCTGAGCTCTTGCGCCAAGCGCCTGCAGCGTTCCTGCGGCACTGAGCAGAAGAAGCAGATAGCGCCGTTTCACTGAATCACCTCGTCCGCACGCAGCAGCAGCGATTGCGGGATCGTGAGGCCGAGCGCCTTCGCCGTCTTCATGTTGATCACCAGCTCGAATTTGGCCGGTTGCTGGACAGGCAGATCAGCGGGCTTGGCGCCCTTCAATATCTTGTCGACGTAGTCGGCAGCCAGCGTGTAGTGCTCGACAAAGATCGCCGAGTAAGACATGAGACCGCCGGCTCTGGCCATTCCCCCGAAATCGTACACCGTGGGCAGGCGGGTGCCGGCCGCAAAGTCTCTGATCTGGCTGCCGTTGGAGCCTATCATCGGCTCGATGAGCACCATGAGCACGTCCGGGCGCGCGTTTCGAATCGCGGCGAACGCGCCTGGAAAATCCTCGGCGCGGGACACCTCGACGACGACCACGCTGATGCCGAAGCTGCGGGCAGCGTTGGTGATGTCCGCGACCAGGGGGCTGGTGCCGGCATTGGTCGGATTGGCGAGGACCGCGAGCTTGGCGACGCGCGGAACAATCTGTCGAATCAACTCGAGTTGCTTGCCGCCAAGAAGCAGATTGGCGGTTCCGGTGACATTTCCCCCCGGCCGTGCAAGGCTGGCGATCAGCCCCGCGCCAATCGGATTGCCCGCATGCAACATTACTATCGGGATCGTGCCTGTCGCCTGCCGCGCGGCGACGGTCGCGGCGACTGCCGACGCAACGATGACGTCGACTCTGCTTTCCACAAGCTCGCGCGCGAGCTCGTTCAAGCGTTGCGCATTTCCGTCGGCATAGCGATCATCGATCAGGATGGTCCTGCCCTCGACGTATCCGAGCTCGCGAAGGCGCTGGCGGAACAGGGGGAGGCCGGCAACGACGTTATCGCCTTGTCGGTTGCCGAAGAACAGCACGCCGACGCGGGGGACCTTGGCGGGCTGCTGCGCACGCGCGGCCCCCGCTGCCGCCACCGCGGCGAAACCGGCGAGGAAGCTGCGGCGGTTGATCACTGGATCACCTCATCCGCGCGCAGAAGCAGCGGTTGCGGGATCGCGAGTCCGAGCGCTTTCGCCGTTTTGAGGTTGATGGCGAGCTCGAACTTGGTCGGCTGCTCGACCGGAATGTCACCGGGCTTGGCGCCCCTCAGGATCTTGTCGACATGTATAGCAGCGCGGCGGAACATATCCGTGAGACTCGGCCCATAGGACATGAGCCCGCCGTCGTCGACAAACTCCCGCTGGCTATATTCCGCCGGTAGCCGGTTCTTCGCGGCGAGGTCCGCGAGCCGGCGTCGCTGGCCAACGAACATCGAGTCTGTCAAGACGAGGAGCCCTGCGGCACGCTCTCTCGTCATCGCGGCATAGGCGCTATCGAGCTGGTCGGGATGGGACGCTTCCAAGACTTGAAGCTGCGCTCCGAGCGACCGCGCCTTCAGTTCCCGTAAAAAGGCTGCGTGAGATCGATTGGCCGGATTCGTGAGCACCGCTATGCGGGGAGCGGCGGGCACCATCTCCTTTAGTAGCTGCAATTGCTTGCCTGCAAACTCCGGTCCGGCCAGGAAGGTCATGCCTGTGATATTCCCACCCGGATGCGCCAGGCTGGTGACGAGCCCCTCGCCCAGAGCGTTCGCACT
>WNFM01080462.1_pt1 | contig 19155 bp, 16 predicted proteins | sample 5400271 | NCBI WGS metagenome assembly WNFM01 (sample SAMN13153352, study PRJNA577476) | soil metagenome | isolation source: 60 cm saprolite on Douglas fir-dominated hillslope | place: USA:California | collected 2013-09-17 | reverse complement strand
CCTTGATCATGTCGAGAAGAGCAATGGCAGGCGGAACGAGCGGGACCAAATGCGGACGTTTATTCTTGGTGACGGTGGGTGGGAGAACCAGGTACCCCTTCTCGAGGTCGATCCAGGCCCACTCCATTTTGAGCGTCTCTCGCAGACGATTCGCCGTGTAGAAGAGCATGAGCCAGGCGGCGGCGATCTGTTTGGGGGCCTGGGCCAGCGCCTTGAAGAGCCGACGAAGCTCGTCGTTGCTCAGGCTGCGCGTCCTCGGCTGTTCCGCGAACGGTTTCTCTAGGCCGAGGAATGGCATGTACCGGAGGATCTCGCGGCGCAGCGCCCAGGAGTAGACCATCGCCATGTAGTCGACGGCCCTGTTCGCAAGGTACGGCACCGCTCTCTTCCGCCCGTTCCCGTCTGCTATCGCCTTGGCCCAGTGCTGGACCTCCTGCCGCTGAATTGAGTTGGGGTCGCGACGTCCCCACACTGGTATGAGCTCCTTGCGAATGATCCGCGTCAGACCAGTGCGCGTCGCTTCGCTGAACACTCGCCCCTTGCGGCCGGGAGACGGATCGTCGAGGAACCGCTCGCATAAGCCCTCGAACGTGGAGATGTCTGCGCTGCGCAGAAGAGCGACGCCGATGAACGGGTCGCGGCCGTTGCGGGCCTCCGAGATGATCCTCTCGGCTTCCGCTCTCGCGTCCGAGTAGTTCACCTCGCCGCCCACCACGCCGCGGGGATTCCGATACACGCCGAGCGAGTGGCGGTGAAGTTCACCGTGAAGGGAGTAACGAACGGTGAAGACCTTTCGGCCCGTGGGATACACGCGGACACCAAAGCCTCGCAGGCCACGATCCCAGTAGTCAGTCCGGTCTTCGCCGCGCCGCGTTCTCAGCGAGTCGAGCTTTTGAACGTTGAGGAAGACGACATTGGCGGCCTTCTCGCTGCCGGGTCCGCCGTCAGCGTCGCGTTCATCGGCCACCATCTGTTGGCCCATCTCTTGGTCTCCTGAGCGGGCACGCTACCATGCACCGGGTCAGCAGCGGGTCAGTGAAGCCGTGGCACTGGCTGAATCGACGAGAAGCGTCGTGACGCTTGTATTACCCTTAGACTCATCGAGTTATGGTTTGAGATGCAACCTGCTGAGACACGGTGAAACCGCCTGAACAGCCTGGGCAAATGAATGGCATTCACGAGGTCATGGGTTCGATCCCCATCAGCTCCACCAACTCCAGCAACAACTTAGGGAACCAGCCGTAACCGCTGAGGGCCGCTCTGCGGGACGAGGTCACCCCCGGGAGCAACCTGGCCGACGCAATCCGCGCCCGCTTTCGGCGCCTCGGCGGAGTCGAGCTTGGGCTGCCCGCCCGCGCGCCTATCCGTCAGCCACCGAAGCCTGGCCGATGATCGTCCTCGACATGAACGTGCTGTCAGAGCTGATGAGGCCAAAGCCGGCCACAAAGGTCGTCGACTGGATGGCCGCCGGCCGGCGGTTTCTCCCCTCGCGCTATTTGGGAAAGGGTGCGGTGTCGAAGTAGATGTCGAACGACGTGATCTTGCCTGCTCGCACTCCAAACACCTCGGCCACGTCGGTCCCAAAGCTCTGCCCGCTGGGCGGCCGCAGGTCATAGTGGGTCAGGGCGCACGCCCGCTCTCCGTCGACGATCAGCTCCTTGACCTTCATTGCCGTGATCATCGAGTAAAAGCGCTTGGTCGATTCGATATAGGCTCCTCGGCCGCTGATTCGCTTGATCGGGCTCGTGAAGCTCGTGAACGTCATGTCGTCAGCCAAAAGCGACTGCCAGTCCTTCTTCAGTTCGAGGCTGCTGAAGTAGGCCTGGAGCGTCTCTCTGGTTGTCAAATGAGTCCTCCCTTGTCATGTGGGGCCACAGCCCATCAACCAATGAAGCCCTCCAAGAGTCGGAGCAGCTCCGTCCAGCCCTGCTGGTGGCGGCCCATCCTGGTCACCTCCGCGAAGCGTTCGTGGGTCACGACCACCTCGGTGAGGTTCTCGCCGGCATCTCTGAATGCGACGGTAACCAGCGTGTCGCCGACGCTCCTCCCGGGATCTTCCCAGTCCCAGGTGAACACCAGGCGCACCGGCCGCTCGACCTCACGGTAGACGCCGACCGCCGCATGCGTTTTGCCCTCGGGATCGGTCATGGCGAGCCGGTAGCGCCCGCCGACTCGCAGGTCGATGTACGCGCCGGCGAACGCCCAACCCTCGCCCTCCTGCCGCCACCAGTGCATCAGAACCTGGGGATCCGTCCACGCCCGAAAGAGCGTCTCGGAGTCGGCCCGGATGATTCGCGACACGCGCAGTGAACCAGGCGCGGCCATCAAGAGCGCGTCCGTTCGATGTAGCGAGCCAGCTCGTCCAGCCGTCCCGTCCAGAACGCACGGTAACGGTCGACCCACTCGGCGGCTTCTCGCAGCGCCGTCGCGTCGAGCACGCACCGGCTGACACGCCCATCGCGCGACCGCCGGACCAGACCCGCCCGTTCCAGCACCCGGAGGTGCTTCGAGATCGCCGGCCGCGAGACTCGGAACGGCCGCGCCAGCTCGCCGACGGTGGCTTCGGAGTGCGCGAGCCGCGCCAGGATCGCTCGCCGAGTTCCGTCGGCGAGCGCGCTGAACGTCCGATCGAGCCTTGTACTAATGGTAACCATGTGGTTACCATTATCGCAAGGGCAGTGTCGATGTCAAGATCAGCCTCTCGTGAGGGCCCACAAGACAGGGTGTAAGACGGCGCTGCGGATGACGCTCAAGCGATCGGGACGTCAGTCGCAGGGGAACGGCTCCGGAACTACTACGGCCGAGGATTGAGCGATGCTAGGGGATCGCGCCGACCGGCATCGCCATGGCCCCCGGTGCGCCGACCAAGGAGGAAGGGTTCATGCGGCAACGCCGGTCGTACCTCGTGCTCGTGATCGCATTTCTGGGGGCGTGCGGTAAACACGAGACCCCGACGGCCGTGAGTTCACCCGTTCCGGTGCCCACCGCGACCCCGACGGCCGCGCCCACTCCCAGTCTGCCGGGCGCGAGCAGCTGCGCGAGGCTGCCGATCCAGACCAAGGACATCGGCAACTGCCCGGTGGAGGGTGCGAACTTCCAGAAGCAAGTGGATGCCGCGGTGGCGCAGGTCCGGGCCCAGCAGCCCGAGATCTTCGCGGACGCGGGCCCGAACACGCTGGTGCTCAGCTCCGGCCGGCTGCTCGTCGGGGTCATCGAGAACCTCGACAAGATGGGCCTGTGCGCGGGCTTCGACAGCGAGGAGATCCAGGTCACCAACGACCCGTCCTTCAACGACCAGTACCACCTCATCACCTCGCGCGGTTACCTGCGCACCGGCGAGTCGACGTACCGCGCCACCTGCCACCCGGCCGCGTTCCCGACGCCCCGTCCCCCGTTCAACCCCACGAGCCCGGGATGCCGCCTGCCCTCGAGCCTCGACATCACCTGCGGCCCCGAGAACGCCGTCTACGACGCCGACGTCGAGAGCGCGCTCGACCAGGTCATCCGCCAGCACCCGGAGGCCTTCGACAATCCGCAGGCACACGCGCCGCACGTCAACGAGGGTTTCCTGAACATCTACCACCAATGGTTCATCGACGCGATGGTCCAGAAGGGATACTGCGGGTGGTGGGACAGCGAGGAGGTCCAGATCAAGAAGGAGAACCGCTTCTCCGAGCACTACAAGATCTTCCTGAGCGACGGTCACGTGCGGCGCGTCGACGGCGGCGCCTACCGCTCGACCTGCTGGCCGGCCGCCTTCTAGCCGCTAGCGGAAGGGAGCTGCGGATCGGGGCGCTGTCGCGGGCGTCGCGCCGGCCGGGGCGGAACCACGCCGGTCCAGGAAGGTATGCAGTTGCGCGACCACCGCGGCTCCCTCCCCGATGGCCGCGCCCACCCGCTTCACCGAGCCGCAACGGACGTCGCCGACGGCGAAGATCCCCTCGCGGCCCGTCTCCAGAGGCAGCGGCACTCGCTCGGCCTGGGGCACGTCGGCGCCGGTTCGGATGAAGCCCTTCTCGTCGAGCGGGATGCCGCAGCCGGTGAGCCAGCCCGCCGCCGGATCGGCGCCGGTGAACAGGAACAGGTGGGCGATGGCGTGCTCCTGCTCGGCGCCGGTGCGCCGGTTGCGCCACCGCACGCCACGCAGCCCCTGGTCCGGCGTGCCGAGGAGCTCCACGATCTCGGTGTCGCAGAGCAGCGCGATGTTCGGGGTGGCCCCGATCCGGTCGATGAGGTAGCGCGACATCGTGCTGGAGAGGCCGGACCCGCGCACCAGCATGCGCACGTGGCGCGCGTGGCTGGCGAGGAACACGGCGGCCTGGCCCGCCGAATTTCCTCCACCCAGCAGGGCCACGTCCTCGTCGTGGCACAGCCGGGCCTCGACCGGCGAGGCCCAGTACGAGACACCGCGGCCCTCGAACTGCGCGAGGTTCGGAATCTCCGGACGGCGATAGCGCGCACCGGTGGCGATGACGACCGCGCGCGCCCGGACCTTCCGGCCGTCGGCGAGCTCGAGGATGTGCACGGGATCAGGACCCGACCACCCCGAAGCGCAGTCCAGGCGCTTGACCTCGGTGGACAGGCTGAACTCGGCCCCGAACTTCTGCGCCTGCGTGAAGGCGCGGCCCATGAGCGCCTGCCCCGAGACGCCGGTGGGAAAGCCCAGGTAGTTCTCGATGCGCGCGCTGGCGCCGGCCTGCCCTCCGAACACGACCGCTTCCAGCACCACGATGGAAAGACCCTCGGACGCACCGTAGACCGCGGTGGCCAGGCCGCCCGGACCCGCGCCCACGATGGCCACGTCGTACGGCTCGGAGCGGAAGCTCGTCGCCACCAGGCCCTGCGCCCGCGCCAGCTCGTGTTTCGTCGGGTTCTTGAGCACCGTGCCGTCCGGCATGACCACGATCGGGAGCTCCCCCGGCTGGGCGGCGAACCGCGCGAGCAGCGAGGACGCGTCGCGGTCCTCGTCGGGATCGACCACGCGGAAGGGAATGGCGTTGCGTTCGAGGAAGTGCGACAGGCGCGTCACGTCCGGGGACCTCAGCGCTCCGATGATGACGGGGCCTCCGAAACCGATCTCGATCAGCGCCACGCGACGCAGGATGAGCGCGCGCAGGATGCGCTCGCCGAGCTCGGCCTCGGCCACGAGCAGCGTTCGGAGCGCCTCCGGTTGGACGACGATGGCCTCCACGTCACCGACGGCGCGCGCGTCGAACACGCTCAGATCCGGCCTTCCGGAGAGCTGTCCGATCTCGGCCATGACCTCGCCCGGGACCACCTCGGTCATTTCCGCGACCGGGGCCCCGATGAGCTGTGCGAACGCGGCCACCGGCACCGTCTGTCCCAGCCCATCGCGTGGCACGATCGCGACCCGGCCGGAGAGGATCACGTACATTCCGGGGACGGCCTCTCCGGCCTGGAACAGGAGTCCCCCCGCGGGAAACCGCCGGACCTCGCCGAAACGCCGGACGCGGTCGATCTCGGCCGCGGAAAGGACCGGGAACATCTGGTGGAACCGCGACGCGAGGGCGGCGTTGGACGTGGCGGGCCCGGCCGGAGCCGCGCTCCCCGGCGCCTCGGGCTCGCTGCGCTCGTCCGGACTAGGCATTTTCAGACCCCGATCGCGCGCGACATCGACGGACGCTACGCCGGTGAGGCGGCAACGGCCAAGGACTCGTGTGCGTAGAATAGAGACCCTATTCTACGCATTGACAGCGTACCTTCGGCGTGACTCGGCACCCTAGCGAGAGCTCCGGCGCTGGTCGATGAGGAAATCCGCGAGGAGATCCGCGTCGCGACGGCGCGGGGAGGTGCGCCGGGCCACGAGGGCCAGCATGCGCGACGGCACCGGTGGCGAGAAACGGCGCGCCACCAGCCGCGTGCCCTTCAAGATGCCGGCCTCCAGCGTAATGCCAGGCAGCAGCGTCACGCCCAGCCCACCCTCGACCATCTGGATGAGCGTGGTCAGGCTCGTGGCCTCGACGCGGGATTCCCAGGTGCCGCGGCGAGGACCACACGCCGCGATGGCGTGGTCGCGCAGGCAGTGCCCCTCTTCCAGCAGCAGCATGTCGCCGGTGTCGATCTTCCGCAGCGCGACCACCTTGCTCCCGGCCGCGCGATCGGCTGCGCGCGTCACCAGCGAGAAATCGTCGCGGAACAGCTCGCGTACGTACAGGTCGCCGGTGTCGAAGGGGAGCGCGATGAGCGCGACGTCGAGGCCGCCCGCGCGCAGCCGCTCGAGCAGGACCTTGGTGACGTCCTCGCGCAGGTAGAGCTTCAGATCGGCGTACGCGCGCCGAAGCGCGGGAAGCACCCGCGGCAGCAGATAGGGCGCGATGGTGGGAATGGCGCCCAGGCGCAGCGGCCCGGACAAGGGACGCGTGGCCGCGCGGGCCGCCTCCGCGAGGTCCGTGGCCGCGGCCAGCAGCTCCCGCGCACGCGCGACGACGTCCTCGCCGATCGCGGTGAGCCGCACGTTGCGGTTGTCGCGCTCGACGAGCTGCACGCCCAGCACCGTCTCCAGCTCCTTGATTCCGGCGGACAGCGTGGACTGGGTGACGAACCGGGCCTCGGCGGCGACGCGGAAGTTCAGGCGCGCGGAGAGCTCCACCAGGTAGGCGAGCTGCCGCAGCGTGGGAAGGGCGGGACGCTCCATCGAGAGACTCGATCATTGTAACCGGAATAAGTCGTTGGACCGTTCACTGTGGTTTCACCAGAATGACGTTCTGCCTTCGGCCACGAGAGGCCGAGGAACGCGCCATCATGGGGGAGATACCGCCCGCGGTAGCTCCACCCCGAGAGGAGATAGGTCCCATGCCCGACAAGGAACAGACCCGAAGCGCCAGCGAGAGCGAGAGCCCCGCAATCCCCTCCCCCACTCCCAAGCGGAGCCGGCCGAGGACGAACAACGACTGGTGGCCGAATCAGCTCGACCTTTCGGTCCTCCACCACCAGTCGCACCTCTCCAACCCGATGGAAGAGGACTTCGACTACGGAGAGAAGTTCAAGTCCCTCGACGTCGAGGCATTGAAGCGGGACCTCATCGAGCTGATGACGAAGTCGCAGGACTGGTGGCCGGCCGACTACGGCCACTACGGCCCGCTCTTCATCCGCATGACGTGGCATGCGGCCGGGACGTACCGCATCGCCGACGGCCGCGGCGGCGGCGGCGAAGGCCAGCAGCGCTTCGCGCCCCTGAACAGCTGGCCCGACAACGCGAACCTCGACAAGGCGCGCCGGCTGCTCTGGCCGCTCAAGAGGAAATACGGCCAGAAGGTCTCCTGGGCCGACCTGCTCGTCCTGGCCGGCAACGCGGCCATGGATTCGATGGGGTTCAAGACGTTCGGCTTCGGCTTCGGCCGGCCGGACGTCTGGGAGCCGGAGGACCTCTTCTGGGGCCCCGAGGACACCTGGCTGGGGGACGAGCGCTACAGCGGCGACCGCCAGCTGGCCAAGCCGCTGGGCGCCGTGCAGATGGGCCTCATCTACGTGAATCCGGAAGGGCCCGGTGGCAAGCCGGACCCGATTGCGGCCGCCCGGGACATCCGCGAGACGTTCGCGCGCATGGCCATGAACGACGAGGAGACGGTGGCGCTGATCGTCGGCGGGCACTCGTTCGGCAAGACGCACGGCGCGGCCCCGGCGAAGCACGTCGGCCCGGAGCCGGAGGGCGCTGGTCTCGAGGACCAAGGCCTCGGCTGGAAGAACAAGCACGGCAGCGGCAAGGCCGGTGACACGATCACGAGCGGCCTCGAGGGCGCCTGGACGAACAACCCCACGAAGTGGGACAACGGCTTCCTGGAGAACCTCTTCAAGTACGAGTGGGAGCTGACGGAGAGCCCCGCCGGCGCGAAGCAGTGGAAGCCGAAGAATCCCGAGGCGCAGGGCACGGTGCCGGACGCGCACGACCCGAAGAAGCGGCACGCCCCGATGATGCTGACCACCGATCTGGCGCTGAAGGTGGATCCGATCTACGCGCCAATCGCGAAGCGGTTCCACGAGAACCCGGCCCAGCTCGCCGACGCTTTCGCCCGGGCCTGGTTCAAGCTGCTCCACCGCGACATGGGCCCCCGCCCGCGGTATCTCGGGCCCTGGGTCCCGGAGCCGCAGTTGTGGCAGGACCCCGTACCGGCGGCCGATCACGAGCCGATCGGCGAGCAGGACGTCGCGGCTCTCAAGCGCAAGATCCTCGATTCGGGGCTGTCCATCCCGGAGCTCGTGTCCACGGCCTGGAACGCGGCCGCCAGCTTCCGCGGCACGGACAAGCGCGGCGGTGCCAATGGAGGACGGATCCGTCTCGCGCCCCAGAAGGACTGGGAGGCCAACGAACCGGCCCGGTTGGCGAAGGTGCTGAAGGCCCTCGAGCAGATCCAGCAGGACTTCAACAAGTCCGGCGGCAAGAAGAAGGTCTCGCTGGCCGACCTGATCGTCCTCGGCGGATGCGCCGCGGTCGAGGACGCGGCCAAGAAGGCGGGGCACAACGTCACCGTCCCGTTCGCGCCCGGCCGCACGGACGCCTCGCAGGCGCAGACCGACGTCAACACCTTCGATGTGCTCGAGCCGGTCGGCGACGGGTTCCGCAACTATCTGAGGAAGGGAGACCCACTCTCACCGGAGACGCGGCTGCTGGACCGGGCCAACCTGCTCAAGCTGACCGCGCCCCAGATGACGGTTCTGGTCGGGGGCATGCGGGCCCTGAACGCGAACCACGGGCAATCGAAGCATGGCGTCTTCACGGAGCGGCCGGGGACGCTGACCAACGACTTCTTCGTGAACCTGCTCGACGGCGGCACGGCGTGGAGGCCTTCGGCTGCAGACAAGAACGTCTACGAGGGGAGCGATCGTGCCACCGGCAAAGCCAAGTGGACCGCCACCGCCGCCGACCTCGTCTTCGGTGCGCACTCCCAGCTGCGGGCCCTGGCCGAGGTCTACGCCTGCGACGACGCGAAGGAGAAGTTCGTGCGCGACTTCGTGACGGCCTGGAACAAGGTGATGAGCCTGGATCGGTACGATCTGCTCGCCCAGGCCCGTGCCGGGCGTTCGCGCGCCTCCGCATCCAGCCGCTGAGCTCGTTCCCAGTCCCGCTGTGCGCGGGCGACCCGCAGAGGGTCGTCCGCGCTCGTCTACACATATATACCTTGACACGCATATGCTCTGCGGAGTATATCTAGGGAGTGGAATCCGTCTTCGGAATCATCGCCGAGCCCAGCCGCCGCGCGATACTGAGCCTCCTGCTCTCGTCCCCGCAGTCGGTGGGAGAGATCGAGCGTCAGCTTCGTATGCCGCAGCCGACCGTCTCGAAGCACCTGCGCGTGCTGCGCGAGGCCGGTTTCGTGGAATCCAGGGTGGACGCACAGCGTCGTCTCTACCGGCTCAAGCCAGAACCGCTTCGGGAGGTCGATGCCTGGCTGGCTCCGTTCCGCCGGTTCTGGTCCGCTCACGTGGATGCTCTCGAACGCCACCTCGACCGCATGGATCGACCCACACCAACGAAGAGGAAGACAAGGAGGAGAAGGTGACCGACCGCGAGCCGTACGCACCGGGTCCGGCCAGGGGGGCACAGGTACGAAAGGACGGCGAGAAGTGGACGCTCGTTCTCGTCCGAGAACTGCGCCACTCGCCGGAAAAAGTCTGGCAGGCGCTCACCGACCCGGCGCAGCTGCGCGAGTGGGCGCCCTTCGACGCCGATACGAGCCTGGGCAGGGTTGGAACCACGGTGAAGCTCACCACGGTGGGAGCGCCCACGCCGCAGGTCTCGGAAACGAAAGTGACGCGAGCCGACGCTCCCGAGGTGCTGGAGTACAACTGGGGTGGCTTCGATATGCGGTGGCAACTCGAAGCCCAGGCTGGCGGCACGCGCCTGACGCTGTGGACCAACATCGATCGCCGCTTCATCGCGATGGGTGCGGCGGGGTGGCACATTTGCTTCGATGTTCTGGATCACCTTCTCGGCGCAGCCCCGATCGGCCGCATCGTGGGTCCCGAGGCGATGAAGTTCGGTGGCTGGCAGCGACTGAGCGCCGAGTACGCAAAGCAGTTCGGCGTCGAGACCCCCGGTTGGCCGACCCACACCGCGAAGCATTGATGCCCCGCGCCAAGGGAATCGTCATCGGCTTCTGGATCGTCACCGCGCTCTTCTGCCTGCAGATCGGCTTCACGGCGTATGCGCAACTGCGCCTGCCGCAGGTGGCGGAAGCGTTCATCCACCTCGGCTTCCCCGCCTACTTCCGCGTGGAGCTCGCGTGCGCCAAGCTCCTCGGCGTGGTGCTGCTGCTGGCGCCGGTGCCGGCGCGGCTGAAGGAGTGGGCCTACGCCGGCTTCGCCATCACCCTCGGCTCTGCCCTCATCGCCCACTTCTCGGTGGGCGATGGCCCGGAGGCGTGGGGCTGGGCCGCGGGTACCGGTGTGCTCTGGGGGCTCTCGTACTTCTTGTGGCGCCGCCTGCCGGCCACGCGGGCGAGCGCTTGAGCGCCATGAAGAAGTCAGGTGCGAGCCACGGCCCGTCGGCATCGCAGCTCATCTCGAAGAGAATCGCCGAACTCGGGGACTGGCGCGGGGAAATCCTCAGCCGAATGCGCAAGCTCATCAAGGAATCCGACCCGGACGTCGTCGAGGAGTGGAAGTGGGTCAAACCAACCAGACCCGGCACCCCGGTCTGGTCGCATGCCGGCATCATCTGCACCGGCGAATCCTATGAGAGTGTCGTGAAGCTCACCTTCGCCAGGGGCGCGTCCCTGAAGGACCCGGCCCGTCTCTTCAACTCGAGTCTCGACGGAAACGTCCGCCGCGCGATCGACATCCACGAACGAGAACAGGTCGACGCGTCCGCCTTCAAGGCGCTCGTTCGTCAAGCGGTCGCCCTCAACCGCTCGGGCAAGGCGAAACCTTCGAAGAAGGCGGGAACTCCGTAATCGGCGGCTTTCCTCCGCCGCTCGCCTGGAGGAGAATGGTCCCGTCCTTCCGCTTGCGGCGAGCGGAGCGAGCCCGGTGGAACGCCCGAACAGCTGGTCGCACTGGTTTACGACGGTCGTGGCGAGCGTGTCGACGGCGACACTGCTTCGGCTGCTGCTCAATCCGCTGCTGGGAGAGCGCGCCGTCTTCCTGCTGGCCGTTCTCGCCGTCGCGATCAGTGCGCACCTGGCCGGACTATCGGCGGGCATGGCCACGATCGCCCTCGCCATTCCGATCGCGGCGATCGTCAGCGGTCCGGCTGCCGGCGCGCTCACCACCACGCCGGAGTGGGTGCAGATGGTGCTCGCGATCAGCCTCGCGTTCCCGCTCGCCTTCCTGGGCGGACGGTTCAACCGGCTGGTCCGCGAGTTCGACCACTCGCTGCGGCGCGAGCGTGCGGCTCGCGCGGAGGCGGAACGCGCCAATCGCGCGCGTGACGAGTTCCTGGCCGTCCTCTCGCACGAGCTGCGATCACCCCTCCACGCGATCGTGGGCTGGGCGCACATCCTCAGGGCAGAGCCGCAGTCCCCGACCGCCGATCGCGCCATCGAGACGATCCTCAGGAACGCAGACCACCAGGTCCGCTTGATGTCGGACATCGCGGACATCTCCCGCGGCATCACGGGCAAGCTCGTTCTCGAGGGCGGCCAGGTCGACGTGCGCTCGGCGCTCGACCAGGCCGTCGATTCCGTGCGCCTGTCGGCCGACGCCCGCAACATCCATCTCCAGCTCGTCATCCCGGAGACGCCGCTCGTCGTCCAGGGCGACGGGGCGCGGCTGCGGCAGGTGTTCTGGAACCTGCTCTCCAACGCCATCAAGTTCAGCTCCCTCGGCGGATCGGTCCAGGCTTCGGCCGCTCGCGACGGCAACTCGGTCCTCGTGAAGGTCGCCGACACCGGACAAGGCATCGGCGCCGAGTTCCTTCCCTACGTGTTCGACAGCTTCCGCCAGGAGGACGCGACGAGGACCCGTCGGAAGGGTGGCCTCGGTCTTGGCCTCGCCATCGTTCGCCACATCATCGAAGCTCATGGCGGCGCCGTCGATGTCTCCAGCGAAGGCGGCGGAAAGGGCGCGGTCTTCACCGTGACCTTGCCACGGTCGACCGGCGTCACCTTCGAACAGTTCGCAGACGGCGATCTGGGCCGGCCGCAGCTGGCCGGGCTCAGGGTCCTTGTCGTCGAGGACGATGCCGACAGCCGGGAGCTCGTCGGCCGCTGTCTCGCCGAGCTCGGCGCCACGGTGGTGGGCGCGGCGTCGGCCGCCGAGGCGCGCTCGAAGATTTCGCGGGAGCGGCCCGATGCGATCGTGAGCGACATCGGCATGCCGGACGAGGATGGGCTCGAGTTCGTGCGGTCCCTGAAGAAACAGCCTGAGCACAGGGGCATCCCTGCGATCGCGCTCACCGCCTACGCATCCGAGAGGGACCGCCAGGATGCGCTCGAAGCGGGTTACTTCGAGCATGTCGCCAAGCCCGTCCAGCCGTATCACCTGGCGCGCGTGATTGCGCGAGCCGTTCGCCCGCCGAGCTAGCCCGTCATCCCGTTCAAATCGCCCCGGACCGATCGTCCCCGCCGGGCGCGGGGCGCCAGACTGAACGGGGCCTGACGCGTCGGACCGGGCGATCAGAACCTCAGTTGAAGCGCGAGCTGCACGATGCGCGGATCGCGCGCCTGCGTGACCTTCCCGAAGGCCGGGTTCAGCTGCGCGCCGGACTGATCCCATTGCGGGTTCTTGCCGACGTCTTCGAGGTCCGCGAACTGCGTGTGGTTGAAGACGTTGTAGGCTTCGATGCGGAGCTGTGCCTTCACCGCCCCCGCCACCTTGAAGTTCTTGAACAGGGCCAGATCGGTGTTGTTGATTCCGGGGCCGCGGGCGATCCGGCGCCCGGCTCCCGCCATGTCGGTGACCTGCTGGGCCAGCGCGGGCGGGGCGAAAACCGACGGATCGAACCACTGGTCCGCGTTGCGTCTCCCCCGGGGCAACACCGGGTTGCCGATGAGGACGGCGCGCCAGCCTTCGCTGCCGCCCGTGATGTTCGTGCCGAAGTTGTTCGCCGTGGTCACGGCGCAGGGGGCGTTCGGGATCGAGCAGCCGGTTCGCAGCGAGCTCGTGTAGACGAGCGAGATCGGCTTGCCGGACTGGAAGCGCGTGATCCCTGAGACCTGCCATCCACCCAGGACGGCCTTCAGGAAGCCGCTCCTCAGGTTCCCTCCCGGCAGATCCCACAAGTAGTTGGCCGCGAAGATGTGGGTGCGGTCGTATGCGGCGAGGCCGTAGTTCCACAGGCGGCGATCGTTGGCGGTGGTCACTTCCCCCTTGTCGGTGTCCTGGTAGTCCATCGCCTTCGACCAGGTATAGACGATGCCGAGCTGGAAGCCCTTGTCGAACCGGCGCTGCAGCGACGTCTGGAGGGCGTGGTAATTGGAGTTGGCGTCGAAGCTGAGGAAGGGGATGCCGGCATATCCCTGGTAGGGACGCAGGAAGTCGTCCGGCAGCGGCTGCGGCCTCGCCTGGGTCGGGTCCAGGCTCGCAGCCTCGAGCCTCTTGCCGTAGGGGACGTCGTTGAGCTGCGTGGTCGCGCCGATGTGACGGTTGAAGCTTCCGACGTAACTGACGTCGATGACGAACTGGCCCGGGAGCCGACGCTGCACTCCCAGCGACGTGTTGTAGGCGACCGACGGCTGGTTGCTGCGGTTGAGCGTCCGGGAGAAGCCCGGCGGCGAGAACGTCCCCTGGGCGTCGAGGTAGGTCTTCGTGGTCCCGTAGCGCGTGACGGGCTGGTACAGGTTGGGCGGGTTCGACTGCATGTCCCCGGTGTTGCCGCCGTTCTGGCGCGGGTTGTACTGCACGCCGAAGCCTCCGCGCACGGCGGTGCTCCCGTTGCCGAAAACGTCCCACGCGAATCCCACGCGGGGGGCAGGCAGGATGCCCTGGAAGTCGACCAGCTCGCGCGGATAGCCGGGATCACCCGACACGACGATGCCGTTCAGCGGATCCCCCGTACCGGGGACGATCTGTCCGATGAGGGCGGCGGGCAGGAACACCGTCGGGTTGCGTGGATCCACGGCCACGCGGTTGGTTCCGCTGCAGGGCGCGGCACCTCGGCAGGCGGGCCGGTAGAGCAGCGGCGCCTTGGCGGGGTCGTAGAGCGAGGGGACGAACGAGGAGGACTGGTACCTCCCCGGGAGGACGGTCGACGGGCTCGCCTGGAACTGCTGGAGTCCCACAGTGAAGCGAACGCCGAGATCGAGGGTCAGGCGCCGCGCGGCCTTCCACGTGTCCTGCGCGTAGAACTCCAGGATCGGCGTGGTCGGCGAATACTGCGAACGGTTCGTGGACTCGGTGTAGGTGCTGAAGTAGCCGAGGAGCGCATTCGCGTAGGGGTAGGTCGTGTTGGTGAGGGTGTTCGCGGTGTCGTTGGCGAAGCTGAATCGCCCGGACCAGACGTCGCTGGGGCCGGAGTGGTCGAACAGGTAGTGCACCCATTCGAAGGCCACTCCCGTCTTGAACTGATGGCTGCCCCGGATCTTGGTCAGGTTGGCGCTGGCCGTCCAGGAGTCGGCGATGTTCTGCATCGGGAAGCGCCCTTCCCAGCGCACGGTCGCCGGGTTGGAGCCGATGTTCGCGGTGCCGAAGTCCAGTGACGGGATGACGTCGAGCGGGTTCTGGGCCGGGAAGCGCTGCGGCAGGTTGACGCCGATCTTGCTCTTCTGCTGTCGGGCCAGCCACGCTTCCGGGTAGTGCTGCTCTTCGGTCCACGACGCGTAGCCGACGGTGAGCTCGCCGAGGAACGAGGAGCTTCCGATCCAGTTGACCGTTCCGCCCCAGTTCCGGGCGCCGAGCACGTAGTCGATGTCGGCGTCCGGATCCCACGGATACCGGTTGACTGCGCTGTTGGGGCCCTTGTTGTGGGTCCCGTAGTTGCTTGCCCGGACGAAGGCGCGCCACTTGTCCGAGATGTTGTAGTCGAGGCGCGCGCTGCCCTGCCAGCCCGGCCGCTCCTGGGGCTCCGTGATCGAGTAGTTGTACCACTGGCCGCTCGGACTCAGCGCTCCGCCGTTCTTCATGTTCGGCGCGTTGGGCAGGGGAAAGACGTTGAGCAGCTTCTGCATGTTGGGATCGATGCGGTCCGCGGGGATGATCCCGTTCGGGAAGGGCCGCCCGGTCAAGGGATCGATGATGCTGGAGACGGGGTAGAGGTCGCCCCTGGCATTCCCCACCGAGTGCGTGAAGTCGCCACTGCGCTCGGCCGCCGTCGGCACGGTGTAGTACCTCGTATCCTGCGGATCGGTGGAGGGCCGATACTCGTACTGGAGGAAGAAGAACAGCTTCTTGTTGTCCTTGCTGGCGAGACCCGGGAACTGGAGCGGCCCGCCCAGGGTGCCGCCCACGGTGTTGTACCGGTAGCGCCCGCGCTCGTGGCCGGCCGCGTTCTCGAAGAAGTCGTTGGCGTTGAGCTTCTCGTTGCGCGCGTAGTAATAGGCGGAGCCGTGGAAGTCCTCGGTGCCGCTCTTGGAGACGATGTTCACGATGCCGCCGGAGCCCTTTCCATACTCGGCCTGGTAGTTGTTGAGGAGCACCTTCACCTCGGCCACGGCGTCCATGGCGATCGTCGTGTCCAGCTGGTTGCCGCTCCGCGCGTTGCCCGAGACGCCGTCTATGCTCGCGCTGCTGAACGCTCCCCGCGTGCCGGACATACCCTCCGGCGAGGTCGTCTGGCCGATCCCGTCGTTTCCGCGGCCGTCGTAGACGACGCCGGGCAGGGTGACCATCAGGCCGAATATGTCCCGGCCGCGTGTCGGGAGCTGGGCCACCTGGTTGTAGTCGACCAGGGCGCCGCGTTCCGAGCTCGCCGTCTGGACGGGCGTGGCCTCGGCCTGGACGACGATGGTATCGCTCTGGGTTCCGATCTCGAGGGCCAGGTTGCCGACGGACAGGCGCTCGGCCGCGCTGAGGGAGAGATCGGCTCTCTCGATCGTCTTGAAGCCCGGCGCTTCGACGCGCATGCCGTAGCGTCCGGGCTGGAGGGACGCGAACGTGATGTCGCCGGACTCGCGTGTGACGAGCGAGCGCACCTCGCGCGTGTCCGTCCGGACGAGAGTGACGGTGGCACCGGGCACGGCCTGACCGGACGGGTCGAGGACCCGACCCGTGATCGTGCCGCTCGAGCTCTGCGCGAACAGGGTACCCACGGACAGCCCTGCGGACAGGGCGGTGGCCAGGACCCGACCCAGACTTCTCCTCATGAGGACCTCCGCGTTTCCCTCGATGGTAAGCGCTTACATCGCGGAGGCAAGGGGAGTCGCGTACGAATTCGTGCGGGCCTCGATCGGCGTCGGCGCCGCTATTCCGACCGCAGCGCCTCCACCGGGTCGACCCTGGTCACGCGTCGCGCGGGCAGGTAGCTCGCGACCATGGCTGCCGACAGCAGGGACATCGCGACCAGGCCGTAGGTCGCCGGGTCCGCGGCGCCGACGCCGAACAGGAGAGCGGCCATGAGGCGGCTCAGGCCGAGCGCGGCCACCAGGCCGCAGGCGGCGCCGATGGCGGCGAGCCTGAGGCCGTCCAGGACGACCATCCTCGTCAGCGCGGGTCCGAGCGCGCCCAGGGCCAGACGGATGCCGATCTCGCGCGTCCGCTGCGAGACCGCGTAGGAGGTGACGCCGTAGATGCCGACCACGCCCAGCAGCAGGGCCATGCCCGCGGTCAGGGCGAGCATCACCATCGTGAACGAGGTCCGGGCCATCGACCGCTCGTAGACGGCCTGCATCGTGCGCACGGAGGCGAGAGGGAGGCTGGGATTCACGGACCAGACCGCGCGCTCCACTTCCTTGAGGAAGCTCTCGGACCCCACGCGCGGACTGCGGATGACGAGGGCCAGGGACCGGCTCATGCCGTCCCCTTCGAATTCCTTCATCAGGACCGGCCAGTAGACGATGGTGGGCGCTTTCTTGTCCAGGCCGTCGTCGTGGACGTCGGCCACCACGCCGACGACTTCGCGCCAGCTGCTCTTGGTCGTCTCGCGAACCCGCTTGCCCAGGGCCGCCGTCGGGCTCCCCCAGAGCTCGCGGGCCAGGCCCTCCGAGACCATCGCCACCGGCAGGCGGTCGTAGGCGTCGCTCCAGGTGAGGTCGCGGCCGGTCACGAGCGGTGTCCCCATCGTCTTGAGGAACCCGGGAGCCACGAAGCGGAAGAGGCGCAGCGTAGGGATCTGGGCCTCCGAGTACACGCGGTCTTCCGCGAACACCGGGTCGTGCCAGCCATCGTCGTCCAGCGGGATGCCGCTGCCCAGCCCCGTCGACGTCACTCCCGGGAGGGCCGCGACCTTCTCCTGGATCGCCTGCTGCATGCGCGCGGCCGCCACTTCGTCCTTGACCTGCGCCTCGGGAATCGAGATGCGCAGGGTAAGGACTTCCTCCGGACGCGCGAACCCGGGCTGCACGTCACGCAGGGCGCGGAAGGACCGGATCATGAGCCCGGATCCCACGAGCAGGACGAGGGCGAGCGCGACCTGGACGACCACGAGACCGTTGCGCGCGCGGTGCCGCTCGCGGCTCGCGCTCGACGACCGGCTGCTGCTGCGCAGGCCCGTCGCCACGTGCGGCGCCGCGTACTTCACCACGGGGATCAGGCCGAGCAGCACGCCCGCCAGCACCGAAGTGACGAGGGTGAACAGCAGCGCGGCCGGGTCGAGGGCGATGGCATCCAGCCGCGGCAGGTTCGCGGGGGCCAGGAAGACGAGGAGGCGCAGCAGACCGTAGGCGATCCCGAGGCCGATGATGCCGCCCGCGAGCCCGAGGGTCACGCTCTCGAGGAGGAGCTCGCGCGCGATCCGGCCCCAGTTCGCCCCCAGGGCCACGCGGACGGCCAGCTCCTGCTGGCGGCCCTCCACGCGCACGAGCAGCAGGTTCGCGACGTTCGCGCAGGCGATGAGCAGCACGAGGACGATCGTGCCCATGAGGACCCAGAGGACGCTGCCGACGTCGCCCACGAGGTCCTGCTTGAAGGGCCGAAGGCGGGGAGCAATGCGCGCCTCCTCGAACATCTTCTTGTTGAACCCGGGAGGGGACGGGAAGCGATCGAAAGAGATCGGCAGCATGCGCGCCACGTCCGCGTTGGCCTGCGCGATCGTCGCCCCGGGCTTGAGCCGGGCCACCGACTGGTAGCTGAATTGCCCGAGGAGGACCTTGGCGCGGTCGAGCTGCATGGGCAGGATGAGCGCGCTCTTGACGTCGAGGAAGTGGAAGTGGCGCGGCATCACCCCGATGACCTCGCGCGCCTCGCCGTCGATGGTGAGCCGCCTCCCGAGGACGCCGGGATCGCCGCCCAGCTTCGACTGCCAGTAGCCGTGGTCCAGGATGACGGTGGGCGGGCTGCCCGCCTGGTCGTCTTGCCGGGAGAACACGCGACCGAGGAGCGGAGGGACCCCGAGGAGCGGCAGGACCCCGTCGGTCACGCGGAGCACGGTGACGCGCTCCGGCTCCGCCAGCCCGGTCACGCTGGCCGCGCGCTCCGTCCACAGGCCGACGTCGCGGAAGGTCCGGCCCTCCTCGCGATACGTGAAATAGAGGAAAGGCGCGGAGTTCAAGTCCGTGATGTTGACCCCAGGGGCGGTGTGCCACAGCCCCACCAGCTCCTCCGGGTGCGCGTAGGGCAGCGGCTTGAGGAGGACGCCGTCCAGGACGCTGAAGATGGCGGTGTTGGCCCCGATGGGCCGGACGATGTGCCTCAATTCGTTGGAGATCGCCATGCCCAGGATACGCGCGAGGCGCGGCGGCGGTTTCAGTTAATTCATCATGTGCGTCATCCCATGCAGGGTGGCGAACACCCCGATCGCGACGTAGAGCGCACATCCCACCCGTGATCGCACCGCCCACATGGTCTCGTCGTCCGCCTCTTCCTCCAGTGGAACGACGAACCGAGGACGCCCGCCAAGGTGATCAACGGCCCGAGGATCACCTCCTGAAGGGCAAGGTCATCCGCGCGGTGAAAAGGAAGGTCACCCCGTAAGTGACTAGGAAATAAGGGCTAACGCGCCTGAAAAAAGGGCTTGCATTTTGATCACTGTTATAGTTACCTAACTCACCATATGGCTTGGGTCCGGCATTGATGGATCGCGAGTGGAACGACAGCCAGCCGATCTACCGTCAGGTTCGCGACCGTGTCGTCGCCATGATCCTCGATGGCCTGCTCAAAGAAGGCGAC
>WNFM01113179.1_pt2 | contig 19160 bp, 19 predicted proteins | sample 5400271 | NCBI WGS metagenome assembly WNFM01 (sample SAMN13153352, study PRJNA577476) | soil metagenome | isolation source: 60 cm saprolite on Douglas fir-dominated hillslope | place: USA:California | collected 2013-09-17 | reverse complement strand
CACCGCGCCGCGATCCGGTGACAGGTGCCACCAGTGCCTGGCCGGATAATTGCCCGGCGCCGCATCTCAATGCCCTGCCGTCCCAGGCGGCGGCGACCTGGCCCAGTATCAATCTCTTCCACCATGAATGGCAGGCCCATGGCAGCTGTACCGGGCTCCCGCCCGCAGATTATGTGGATCTCACCGGTAAACTGCGACAACGCTTCCAGACACCGCGACCCTTGTTGCCGACGACGACCGACCAGGCGATCAGCGCCGCTGGCCTGCGCGCCGCTGTCGTGGCAGCAAATCCGGACCTGCCGGACACCGCGGTGGATCTGGTTTGCCGCAAGGGCCGTCTCGCCGAAATCCGCCTCTGTCTCGATCGTGGCCAGGATCATGCGTATACCGCCTGTCCGGCCACCTTGTCGGGCGGATCCGCTTGCCCAAGCGAGATCACGATCCGCGGCCTCCATGATTGAGGTACAGGTCGATTGAGTTACGCCGCCGTGATCCGATAAAGTTGACCTAGCTCGACCAAACAATTCTCGATATGTGTGCATGATGACGCGATCCGCGGTGCTCGATCCCCAAACCTCCTTGATGCTGGAAAGCGAGCGACTGCTGCTGCGGCCACTGGCGGTGCTGGATGCCGATGCGATCACCTGGCTCCGTTCCCCTATCAGCGCCAGATGGCCGTCGACTTCATCCTGTCGCAGGCCGAAGTGAGCCGCACCGGTTCCTTCAATCTGGCGATTACCCGCAAAACCGATGGTCAGTTGCTCGGCTGCATCGGTCTCATTCGAGGTGCGCAATCGGAAGAAGCCGAGCTTGGCTATTGGCTGGGCAAGCCCTTTTGGTCGCAAGGCTATGCCAGCGAAGCGGTCGGCCGCTTGGTGGAATTCGCCTTTGCCGAACTGGGCTTGCACCAGTTGATCGCCAGCGCTGTCCCGACCAATCTTGCCTCGCACCGGGTGCAGGAGAAGAACGGTTTCGTCGTCGATGGCGCCGAAGAGATTGCCGCTCCGGCGCGCGGGCATCCCCTGCAGGTTATTCGCCGCAGGCTGGAGCGCGCCCGTTGGCCGGTAACGCCCGCAAAGCGCATCATCACCGTGGTTGCCGTGGCCTTGGTCGATGCCGATGGCCGCGTTCTGCTGGCGCAGCGGCCGGAAGGAAAATCATTGGCCGGCCTCTGGGAGTTTCCCGGCGGCAAAATCGAGGCTGGTGAATCACCGGAAGCGGCCTTGATTCGCGAATTGCATGAGGAAATTGGCATTGATGTGAAGGCGAGCTGTCTTGCGCCACTGACCTTTGCCTCGCATGGCTATGACAGTTTTCATCTGCTCATGCCGCTTTATGTCTGTCGCCGCTGGCAGGGAATCGTCACGGCGAAAGAACGCCAGAAACTGGCCTGGGTGCGCCCTCATCAGCTCAAGGACTATCCGATGCCGCCGGCCGACATACCGCTGATCCCGATGCTGCTTGATCTCCTGTAAGCCACTGCATCCGACGTCAGCCGCAGATCACTGGCGGCTGCGGCCGAAGACGTCATTGAGATTGGTTTCGCCGCTGCCCGGCCTGAGCGGCTTTTGTTGCGAGTCATGGGGCGACCAGCCGGTCAGGAACAACACCTGAAACGTCGCCGTCAGCCGTCCCTCGGCATTAGTGTAGTCCCGGGCATAGAGGGCTGCCGCATGGGCGATTACATTGCGTCTGGTGGGCTGGTGAAGGCGGTCGACCACCAGATTGGCCTCGCCCATGCCGCGCAGATCCGCCAGCAGCTTCATGATATCGCCATAGGTGACGGTGATGGTTTCGCTGTCGACCACCGGCAAGGCAAAGCCCGCGCGCTGCATCAGGGCAGCGGCATCGGACACCTCAGCGAAAGGCGAAATTCTTGGGCTGACACCGCCCGTTTCCGCCAATTCGGCACGCATCAGGCAATCGCGCAGTTCCTGCAAGGTGCGGCCGCCAAACATGGCACCCAGAAACAAGCCATCGGGCTTCAAGGCCTGGCGGATTTGCAGCAAGGCACCAGGCAGGTCATTGACCCAATGCAAATTGAGATTGCTGAGAATGAGATCGATTGCTTCTGGCTTGATCGGCAGCCATTCCTCATCGGCGACCAAAGCGGGGCCGTTGCGGCGCGCTTGATGCAGCATGGTTGGCGACAAATCGGCTTGCAGGATCGTTTCGATGCCACCACGACCGGCCCGCAACTCGGTCAGCAATCCGCTGCGGCAACCAAGATCCAAGGCGAGCGGAAAACGGTGGGTGACGTCATCCAACCGGTCGAGCAGGCGCTCGGCAATTTCCGCGATCAGAAAATCATGATTGGCAAACCTGGCAGCGGCGCGGTCACGACGCGTCCGCAGCAATTGACGGTCAAAGATGCGAGCCTTGGCAGGGACCGTCTCTGATAGGGGGGATGCGGCTTTTCGCGAGGGAAGTTCTTCAGTCATGAGGGTCAGTATGCAAGGCTGGCACGACAACGCAACGCATCAAAGTTGATGTTGCGGGAAAATGTTGTGATCATGCTCACCATTGACAATCCTGGCGTGCAATGTTGGCAATGTCTGATGCTGTCCTCTGAAACTGCCACAAGACTCACGCGTTTTTCCGGTCGGATTTTCGGACATCTGCTTGATGCCGTTCTGCCGCCGCGCTGCCTGAGATGCGGCACCCTGGTGACGTCGCCGGAAAGTCTGTGCGCTTCCTGCTGGCCGGAATTGCGATTCTTGAGTACGCCTTGCTGCGAATGTTGCGGTTACCCTTTCGATATCGAGGCCAGCGCGGGCGCGCTTTGCGCTTCCTGCACCGCATCACCGCCGCTGTTCCGGCGGGCGCGAGCCGCTTTGGCCTATGATGCCGGCAGCAAGGATCTGATCCTCGCCTTCAAGCATGCGGATCGGGGTGAACTTGCCAAACCCTTTGCGCGCTGGATGGCGCAGCCCGGCCGGGACTTGCTGGCCGATAGCGACCTGATCATTCCCGTACCGTTGCATTGGCAGCGCTTGCTGTCCCGTCGCTACAATCAAGCGGCCTTGCTGGCGACGGCACTGGGGCGATTGAGCAGAACGCCGGTCGTGCCGGACGTCCTGGAGCGGCAGCGGGCGACCGCCAAGCAAGGTCATCTCAGCCGACTTGGCCGTCGGCGCAATGTTCAAGGCGCCTTCGGGTTGCGGCCACCTACGCGCCCCATGGTTGCCGGCAAGCACATCCTTTTGATCGACGATGTGATTACCACCGGCGCCACGGTTGAGGGTTGTTGCCGTATTCTCCTGGCGGCCGGTGCCGCCTCGGTCGATGTCCTCGCTTTGGCGCAGGTAATCCGTCCGCGGTGACGACGGAGGTGCCCGAATTTCGAACATATCAAGAACAAAGCCTGTTGATCGCCTGGCTCAAGCCAGCCTTGCGGCGGTCGCAAGGAAGCAGCCCTTGCCAAGATTGTGTTAATTGCCAAATGTTAGACTACTGCTTTCGCTGCGGTTGGAGTCGCTGATATCATCATGGCTCAGGTTGAGATCTACACGACGATGCTTTGCCCTTATTGTCATCGCGCCAAAAGGCTGCTGGATGACAAGGGTGTCAATTACACTGAAATCGACGTCATGACTGACGGCAAATTGCGCGCCCTCATGCGTGAGCGGGCTGGTGGGCGGACCTCGGTGCCGCAGATTTTCATCAATGGCCAGCATGTTGGCGGTTGTGATGATCTCTATGCCCTGGATCGACAAGGGCAACTGGCCCCCCTCCTGACACAGGCCGTCTGACCTATCAAGCTGCCTGGCCGGCACAGCGCGACTGGCTGGCAAAGCCTACATGTGCCGGCGCTTGTCCCTCGACCCTGCGGCCGATAACATCGCAGCATAGTATCAATTGAGAGGGCGCGATGAGTAATCCAGTGACGGCCACAATCTTAAAGGCGGCCTGCATACAGATGACGTCCGGGCGCGAAGTCGCGGGCAATCTGGCGCTCGCTGCCGATCTCATTCGTCGGGCGGCCGCGACCGGTGCGAAACTGGTCATGACGCCGGAAAACACCACCATCATCGAGCCCGACCGCAAGCGGTCCGTCGAGAAGGCGGTACCGGAGGCGCAGCATCCTGGCCTGCCGCTGTTTGCCGATCTGGCGCGTGACCAGGGGCTGTGGCTGTTGATCGGCTCGATGCCGGTGAAGCTTGAGAATGGCAAGCTCGCCAATCGCAGTTTCCTGTTCGGGCCGGACGGCAAGGTCAAGGCGCGCTACGACAAGATCCACGTTTTCGATGTGGATCTGCCGAACGGCGAAGTCTATCGCGAATCAGCGACGGTCCAGCCCGGCGATCAAGCGGTGATGGCGGAGACGCCTTGGGGCAGTCTTGGCCTTACCATCTGCTATGACCTGCGCTTTGCCTATCTGCACCGCGCCTTGGCGCAAGCTGGCGCTGTCTTTCTGACTGTCCCTGCTGCCTTCACCGTGCCGACCGGCGAGGCCCATTGGCATGTCCTGTTGCGCGCCAGGGCGATTGAGACCGGCTGCTTTGTCTTTTCGCCGGCACAATGTGGCACCCATGCCGAGGGTCGCCGCACTTATGGTCATTCCCTGATCGTGGCGCCTTGGGGGGAGATCCTCGCCGATGCCGGCACCGAGCCAGGCATCATTACTGCTGAGATCGATACCGCCAGGATTCTGGCCGCCCGCAACGCGGTGCCGGCCTTGCGGCATGATCGCAGCTTCACGCCTCCGGCGCGGCCGGTGGCGGCGAGCTGATCGGCGCAGCTATTGTGGTCCATCTTTAACTTATTGATCCGACGTATTTTTTAGCAACGATATGCTGGATGATGGCGGGTTTGGGTTGGCTGACCTCGCCGTATTCATAGGCAATCACGGTCAGGCCAGAGGTCCGCGCTAGATCCAGCAATTCGCCGGGCTCCAGCAGAAAATCGGGATTGCTCGGTCGACCGAAGCGTTCATTGCCGCTGGCAAAGGTCTCATAGATCAGCACGCCGCCGGGCCGAAGCGCGCCGGCCAGCTGCGCCAGCAAGGGCCGGTGCAGGTAATTGGTGACGACGATGCCGGCAAAGGATCGTCCGGGTAAAGGCCAGCATCCGCCAGCTGCGAGATCCCCGGCTGCGAGATCCCCGGCCTCGAGATCCAGGGTCATGATCTCGATGCCGGAACGCGATCGCAGATCCTCAAGACCGCTGGTATCACGGTCGATCGCGAGGACAGGATGGCCTAAGTCATTGAAATATATTGTATGTCGACCAGACCCCGCAGCCAGATCAAGAACCGGACCGGCGGGTTCTACGAGCGGCGCATAACGCTGGACCCAGGGACTGGGCTGGGCCCGTTGCGGCGAAGGATCGGAGGTTTCGAATGTAGCGGTCATCGTTTACTGGATGCGCCTGGGGCTGGCCAAGGTTGAACGAGCCGCACCGGAGGGCAGTATTTGATGCATGGCCCGGCTGCACATCTTGTCCCTCGCCCTGATATTGCACATCTGTTAACGAAAAGGGACAACAAGCTTGGTAGAATTAATCCCAGACGGCTCTACCGGGCAAGCAAGTGTGATCAATTATGATTTTGTACCAGTTGAAGTGCCAGAAAGATCATCAGTTCGAAACCTGGTTCAAGGACGGGCAGACCTGCGACAAGCAGTTATCGCGTAAATCCGTCGAATGTCCTGTCTGCGGCACGAAATCCGTCAGCAAGGCGCTGATGGCGCCGCGGATCGGTGGCCAGGACAAGGAGCGCGCCGCTGAGCGGGAGATGGCGGTCACGGCATCGGAGCTGAAGCGCCAACTGGCCGAGATCCGCAGCAAAGTGGAGGAAAATTGCGACTATGTCGGAGATCGTTTTGCCGAGGAAGCACGCAAGATCCATTACGGTGAAACAGACCCCCGCGGCATCTACGGCCAAGCCAGCGACGATGATTTCCAGGAATTGAATGACGAGGGCATCGAAATAGCCCGCATCCCCTGGCTGCCGCGCTCAGATGCCTGACCGCGACAGGCCCATCGGTTCAAGCAGCATGGCGGCTGGCACAGAGCATATAATTGACGTCGATATCGCGACTGCGCAGCCAACGATCATTGAGTGGCTGGTAACTCACCCCGGATAGATCTGTGATATTGAGGCCGGCTTCGCGCAGAGGGCGAGCGATCTCTGACGGCCGCAGGAACTTACGCCAGTCATGGGTGCCGCGTGGCAGCCAGCGCAGGACATATTCTGCGCCGACAATGGCCAGTGCGTAGGACTTGATGGTGCGGTTGAGGGTCGCCACGAACAGCAGGCCATCAGGCTTCATCAGCGCCGCCGCATTCGCCAGGAACACGGCCGGGTCGCTGACATGCTCAATCACTTCCATGGCGAGAACGACGTCGTAGCGCTGATTCGTGGCCAGCAGGTCCTCGGCGGCGCAGGGCAGATAGGTTATCTTGATGCCCGATTGTTCGGCATGCGCACGGGCGATTCCGATATTGCGCTCGGCGGCGTCGATACCGGTAACCTGGGCCCCCAGCCGGGCCAGTGGTTCGGCGAGGAGGCCGCCACCGCAGCCGATATCGAGCATCGCCAGCCCGGCGAGCGGTGATGACGTCGATATGCTATCGCCGCTTGCGCCCCGTCGGGCACTGAAATGACCCTTTACCATATCGGTGATGTAGTTCACCCGAACGGGATTGAGGCGGTGCAAGGGACGAAAATTGCCGGCGGGGTCCCACCAGGCTTCGGCCATGGCGGTAAATTTCGCCACTTCTTCGAGATCGACCGTATTGCCGGGCTTGGTTAGTGACTCTGTTCCGGGTTGGCTGGTGGCGAGACTCATATCGGGTTGCCTGGATGTAAAAAGACGGAAAAACCGGGGGTTAAGCTTGCTTCGCTGGGCGCAAATGAGTATGGATAGCCGCCGCCGGTTACTCAATGTTTTTGATGGTGTCAAATCGACGTACCGGTGAGGGATCCCGGACCACTATGAATGCCCCGCAAATGACCGAAAAAGCCCGCAAAACTCGCATTGTGATGAAATTCGGCGGAACCTCCGTCGGTACGATCGAACGCATCAAGGCCGTGGCCCAGCGCGTCAAACGCGAAGTTGATGCCGGCCATGAGGTTGCTGTCGTGGTTTCGGCGATGTCGGGGCAAACCAATCAACTGGTCGCCTGGTGCAGTGAGCTATCGCCCCTGCACGACGCGCGTGAATACGATACTGTGGTGGCTTCCGGCGAGCAGGTCACCTGCGGTCTGGTGGCCATTGCCTTGCAGGAAATCGGCGTCAATGCCCGCTCCTGGCTGGGTTGGCAGATCCCGATCCGGACCGATGACGCTCACGGCAAAGCCCGGATAACCGGCATCGAGGCCGAGGCGATCGCCGCGCGCATGACGAGCGGCCAAGTTGCCGTGGTCGCCGGCTTTCAAGGCGTCGGCGCCGATCATCGGGTGACGACCTTGGGCCGTGGCGGATCGGATACGTCGGCTGTTGCGTTGGCTGCCGCCGTGCAGGCCGATCGCTGCGATATCTTCACCGATGTGGATGGGGTCTACACGACCGATCCGCGAATCGTGGCGAAGGCGCGGAAGCTTGATAAGATCAGCTATGAGGAAATGCTGGAAATGGCGTCCTTGGGCGCCAAAGTGCTGCAGATCCGATCGGTCGAAATGGCGATGAAACATCGTGTCCGCGTACAGGTCCTGTCCAGTTTCGAGGACAAGCCGGGTACGATGGTGGTTGATGAGGAAGAAATCATGGAACAAGAGTTGGTCAGTGGCATCGCCTATAGCCGGGACGAGGCCAAGATCACCCTGCTGCGGGTGGCGGATCGACCGGGCGTTGCCGCTGGCATCTTCGGGCCCTTGGCCGATGCCAACATCAATGTCGATATGATCGTGCAGAACGTCTCCGAGGGGGGCGATGCCACGGACATGACCTTCACCGTCTCGAAGGGCGATTTCGAGCGCGCCAAGCAGGTCATCGAATCGAACAAGGACGAGCTGAAATATGCCGGCCTCATCGCCGATTCGAATGTGGTAAAGGTCTCGGTGATCGGTCTTGGCATGCGCAGCCATGCCGGTATCGCCCAGCGGATGTTCCGCGCTCTGGCTGAGAAGGGCATCAATATCCAGGTCATCTCGACTTCGGAAATCAAGATCAGCGTACTGGTCGCCGAAGAATATACCGAACTGGCTGTGCGCAGCCTGCATACAGCCTATGGTCTGGATGCCGCCTGAATTTGACGTAAGCTTACCCGGCGCCTTGCGGCGTCGCCTGCGTGAGAGATTGCCTGGTTAATGACGCAAAGTCAGGATGTCAGCACCGCGGATCAGCCCACGACCACAGCGCAAAGTCTGGCGGTGACGGCACTTGATCGCCTGTGGCATCGCGGCAAGGCATTTTTGGGATCGCGCTACGCCATCATGGGCGGCGGCATGACCTGGGTTTCCGAGCGCCATCTGGTGGCGGCGATCTCCAATGCCGGTGGCTTTGGCGTGCTGGCCTCCGGGTCGATGACGCCGGAATTGCTGGCGGCTGAAATCCTTGCCACCCAGGAACGTACCAAGGCGCCGTTCGGCGTCAATATCATCACCTTGCATCCGCGCTTGCTCGACCTCATTGACGTCTGTCTGGCACATAAGGTCAGCCATATCGTCTTAGCGGGTGGCCTGCCGCCGGCCGCCGCGATTACGCGGGCCAAGGATGGCGGCGCCAAGGTCCTGTGCTTTGCCCCGGCCGTCGTCATCGCCAAGAAGCTGGTGCGGGCCGGGGCCGATGCCATCATCGTTGAAGGCATGGAAGCTGGCGGCCATATCGGCCCCGTTTCAACCAGTGTGCTGGCCCAGGAAATCCTGCCGGTCATTCGCGATGTGCCGGTTTTTGTGGCCGGTGGCATTGGCCGCGGCCAGGCGATGCTTGGCTATCTCGATATGGGTGCGGCCGGCGTACAGCTCGGCACGCGCTTTGTCTGTGCCACCGAATCGATCGCCCATGCAAAATTCAAACAGGCCTTCATCCGCGCGGCGGCACGTGACGCCATTCCGTCGATTCAGATCGATCCGCGCTTCCCGGTCATTCCGGTGCGGGCACTGATCAATGACGGCACCAAGCGTTTTATGGACATGCAGCGCAAGGTGGTCGACCGCTTCAATCGCGGCGAAGTGGACCAGAAAGCGGCACAGCTGGAAATCGAGCATTTCTGGGCGGGTGCCCTGCGACGCGCCGTCATTGACGGCGATATCGAGTCTGGATCGTTGATGGCGGGACAAAGCGTCGGCATGGTGACCCGCGAACAGCCGACCCATGAAATCATCGAGGAGCTGATCGCCGAGGCGGTCCAGGCGCTGCTCGACCGACAGGCGCCGACGCGGTCCTGATGACACAGCAGCTCGGACAATCTGGTGCGCGCATGCTGTTGAAACGCTTGCGCAACGTCATGGCGCGCGGCGGCACGGCACAGCAACGCCTCAATCATGTCGTCAAGCTGATCGCGGCTGACATGGTTGCCGAGGTCTGCTCGACCTATGTCATGCGCGCCGGCGAAGTACTTGAGCTCTTCGCCACCGAAGGCTTGAAGCAGGAGGCCGTCCACAAGACGCGTCTGCATGTCGGTGAAGGTCTGGTTGGTGACATTGCCAGTCACGCCAGGCCGCTGGCCTTGGCCGATGCCCAGCATCATCCGCAATTCGCCTATCGACCGGAAACCGGCGAAGAAATCTATCAGTCGCTGATGGGGGTGCCCATCTTGCGCGCCGGTCGCGTGCTGGGCGTTCTGGTCATTCAAAACAAGAGCCGCCGGCAATACAGCGATGAAGAAGTCGAGACGCTGGAAACCATCGCCATGGTTCTGGCCGAGTTGGTGGCTAGCGGCGAGCTGATCAGCCCAGAGGAATTGCGCCCGAGCGATGGCAATGTGCTGCTGCCGTTGCGCCTGGAAGGCCAGGTGCTGAGCCCCGGCATGGCCCTGGGCATTGCCGTTCTGCATGCACCGGAATTGCGCCTGCAGCAGCTCGTGGCGGAAGATTCGGACGTGGAAATCGGCCGCCTGCATCAGGCGGTTGCCGATATGCGCATCGCGATCGATGAGATGCTGGCCTCCAGCGATCTGGCGGCCGGTGGCGAACATCGTGAGGTGCTGGAAAGCTATCGGATGTTCGCCGAGGACAAGGGCTGGGTCAATCGCATGATCGAAGCGATCGGCACCGGCCTTACTGCCGAAGCCGGCGTGCAGAAAGTGCAGAACGACATGCGCGCCCGCATGCGTGATGTCAGCGATCCTTATCTGCGCGAGCGCCTGAGCGATCTCGATGATCTGGCGAACCGCCTGCAGAAACATCTGATGGGCGGCGAAGCGACCCAGGTCGTGCGTGTTCTGCCTGATGATGCCATCGTCATCGCCCGCAGCATGGGGCCGGCGGAGCTGCTCGATTACGACCGTCAGAAGCTGCGCGGCCTCGTCCTCGAAGAAGGTGCGGCGGCCTCGCATGTGGCGATCGTCGCCCGCGCCCTCGATATACCCGTGCTGGGTCGCTGCGTCAGCCTCCTGGCCAAGGTCAGTGAGGGCGATCCGCTGGCGCTTGATGGCGATCACGGGCAGCTTTTCGTGCGCCCGCCCGAGGATATTCAGCAGGTCTTTGCCACCAGTCTGCAGCAGCGTGCCAAGCGCCAGGAAGCCTATGCGGCGGTCAAGGATCTGCCGGCGGTGACGCTGGACGGGGTCGGCGTCACGCTCAGCATGAATGCCGGCCTGCTGATCGATGTGCCGCAGCTGGCGACGACCGGGGCCGCTGGAATCGGGCTCTATCGCACTGAAATCCCCTTCATGGTGGCCCACGAATTCCCGGACACCAAGCGGCAGGCGGAAATCTATCGCAAAGCCATCAACAGTGCCGACGGCAAGCCGATCGTTTTTCGCACATTGGATATCGGCAGTGACAAGGTGCTGCCGTATTGGCAGCGGGCGGAAGAAGAAAATCCGGCCATGGGCTGGCGCGCCATTCGCATCTCGCTCGATCGACCGGCCCTGCTGCGTCAGCAATTGCGGGCGCTGATTCTGGCCGCTGATGGACGCGAGCTGCGGGTCATGTTTCCCATGGTGACGGAGGTCGCGGAATACGATGCCTGCCGCGCCTTGCTCGATCTTGAACTGCAGCGCACGCGTGATCGCGGCATCACCCTGCCGGCAACCTTGCTGGTTGGCGCGATGATTGAGGTGCCGGCCCTGCTCTGGCAGCTCGATGATCTGTTGCAGCGCGTGGATTTCGTCTCGGTCGGCAGCAACGATCTGAAGCAGTTCATCTATGCCGCCGATCGGGCAACGCCGAATGTGAATGACCGCTACGATATCCTGTCGCCGGCCATGATCCGCCTCCTGGGCCAGATCGCGGTGGCGACAAAGCAGTCCGGCAAGGCGCTCAGCCTGTGCGGCGAAATGGCGGGCGATCCTATCGGTGCCATGGCACTGCTATGTCTCGGCTATCGCAATCTTTCCATGACACCGCCGGCGATCGGCCGGCTGCGGATGATGATCCGCAGCCTGCATTTGCGACAATTGCAAGATTATTGGGCGACGTTGGACGGGTTGCCCGGTAGCGCTGTCCGCAGTTCGCTGGCGGCCTTCGCCCAGGATCATGCGGTCCAGTTCTAGGCGTTGGCCGGGGGCAGGAACCTAGCCCCGACGGCATCCGCCACCGACTGGACTGTTGCCGGTTCAGGCATTAGCGATTGCCACCATCTGACGGCACCGATATAACCAGCAACGACCCGACCCGCGATCCAGGGACAATGAGTCGCCAGATGTTGTTGGGGCGTCTTGCCGGTGAGCCGCCAGGCCGCGTCCAGCGACGACCGCCATTGCGATGGCTCCTCTGTGGCATCTATCGCCAGTCCCGGATCGAGATCGGTCCAGAGTTACGGTACAGCCCTTTTTGACGGACCCGGCCCGGCCGGTGGAGAGCATGGTTCAGAACGCAGGTATGAGTGTCGGTGGCCTGTTGCGAAGTCGGCGCGAGGAATTGGGCCAGGACACGGACTCTGTCTCGCGACAATTGCGCATTCGATCGATCTATATCCGCGCCATCGAAGAAGGCCGGATGCAGGATCTGCCGGGCACGGCCTATGCCGTCGGTTTCGTTCGGACCTATGCCGACTTCCTGGGATTCGATGGCAATAGCGTTGTTGCCAGCTATCGTGACGAACTCGGCCAGCGCGGTCGTCCGGAAACCGTGAATTGGCATATCGAAGACAAAGACGGTGGTTTTCCCTTTGGAAAGCTGTTGCTTATCCTGCTGGTCATGGCCGGTGCCAGCTACGGCCTGTGGTATTATTTCGCCAATACCCAGTCTGGTGTCGGGCTTATCGAGGCGGTGCCTGAGTACCTTAAAAAGAGCACTGGCGGTGACAAGGCGGCGGCACCGGCAGTTAATGGCCAGCCAGCCAGTTCGACGCAGCAGTCAAACGGGGCTGCCGGCAGTTCCAGCGAGGCAACGTCAGCAGCGGGCACTACGCCAGCGGGCAATACGACAGACGCCCAAGCCTCAACAGGCGTCTCCACTGGAGCGTCGACGGTGACCGCGCCGCCGGTAACGCCCGCCCCCGCCCCAGAGGCACGCCGACTGGTCAGGCAACTTCAACTATGCCGGCGCCGGCAACTCAAGTTGTTGGTCAGGGGCAGACGACCGCGGCGCCACCGGCAAGCGCAACGACTCCAACCACCGGGCAGACGGCCGCAGTTCCAGCCACAGCGCCACAGCCAGCTGTCGAGGCGGCGCCGGACGTGGCCGCTGCGGCGACGAGTTCGACAACCCGCATCAGCGTCCATGCCAAACTCGAGAGCTGGGTGCAGGTCAACGACAAGGACGGCAAGCCGGTCATGTCGCGGGTTTTACGGGCCGGCGAGACCTATGCCGTGCCGGATCAAAAAGGCCTCATCCTGAATACCGGCAATGCCGGCGGGATTGAGATTGTCATCGACGGTAAGACGCTGCCGAGCCTGGGGTCGATCGGTCTGGTCAGACGCAATATTTCGCTCGATGCCGACAAGCTGGCGACCGGCGGCGTGCCGGCAAAGGTGCCCGCCAAAGCCGAGCCGGCAACTGAGGGGACAGGAACAGGAACGACAACCGGCGATTGATACAATGCGGTGGCCGCTGAGCCCCGGGCTCCGTCGTCGTTGATCACCCGGCCGAAGACATGTTGCCGTGATTGTCAAAAAGATCCATTTTTCCAATGACTTGGTTTACCGGCTAGAGGCTTGATCTTTTGCTGCCTGCAGCGCATCTTTAGGACAGATACAAAGTCGCCGTCAGCCGCGCGCTCCAACCAGCGCTTTGCGTGAGAGACGGCTGCGCCAACTGCCACGGAAAGACCCCATCATGAGCATTCGCGCCTATCGAGATATCATGCGTCGCAAGAGCCGCCAAATCCGCGTTGGGTCGGTTTTGGTGGGGGGCGATGCGCCGATCTCGGTGCAGACTATGACCAACACCTTGACCCCCGACGTCAAGGCGACGGTCGAGCAGATCCGGCAGGCGGAAGCGGCCGGCGTCGATATCGTGCGGGTCTCCTGCCCGGATGAAGACTCCACCAAGGCGCTGAAAGAAATCGTGCGCCAGGTCAATGTGCCGGTCGTTGCCGACATTCATTTCCACTATAAACGCGGCATCGAAGCCGCTGAAGCCGGTGCTGCCTGTTTGCGCATCAATCCCGGCAATATTGGCAGTTCGGACCGGGTCCGCGAGGTCGTCAAGGCGGCCAAGGATCATGGCTGCTCGATGCGGATCGGCGTCAATGCCGGCAGCCTGGAGCGCGAGTTGCTGGAACGCTATGGCGAGCCCTGCCCGGAAGCGCTGGTCGAATCCGCGCTCAACCATGCCAAGATTCTCGAGGATCACGACTTCCGCGAATTCAAGATCAGCGTGAAGGCATCCGACGTGTTCCTCGCCGTGGCCGCCTATCAGGGCCTGGCAGAGGCCTGCGATTATCCGCTGCATATTGGCATCACCGAAGCCGGCGGCCTGCGCACCGGCACGGTCAAATCCTCGATCGGCCTTGGCATGTTGTTGTGGTCCGGTATCGGCGACACGGTCCGCGTCTCGCTGTCGGCCGATCCGGCGGAAGAGGTCAAGGTCGGCTTCGACATGCTGAAGTCGCTCAACCTGCGCCATCGTGGCGTCAATCTGGTCTCTTGCCCGTCTTGCGCGCGGCAGAACTTCAACGTTATCAAGACGGTCGAAGAACTGGAAAAGCGTGTGTCGCATATCCTGACGCCGATGACGGTTAGTGTCATCGGCTGCGTGGTCAACGGCCCGGGCGAGGCGCGCGAGACCATGATCGGGCTGACCGGCGGTGGCAACAACACGCATATGGTCTATGTCAATGGTGAGCAGCATCATCGCATCAAGGACGAAGACATCGTCGACCATTTGACGGCGATGATCGAGAAGCGGGCCGCCGAGATCGATGCCGCTGATGCCGCTGCCAAAGCCGAAGCCGAAAAGGCCAAGGCCACGGCCGCCGAATAGACCCAAGCGTTCAGAGGTTCTTCCGTGTCAGATTTGCAGCCGGTTCGCGGCACACATGATCTATTGCCTGATGAGATGCGCCGCTTCCGCCAGGTCAGCGAAACCGCGCGTGTGACGGCCGAGTGCTACGGTTTTCTGGAAGTTGCGACGCCGATTTTCGAATTCTCCGATGTCTTCAAACGGACGCTGGGCGATACCTCGGATATCGTCACCAAGGAAATGTATACCTTCACCGATCGCGGCGGCGAGATGCTGACCTTGCGGCCGGAAGGTACGGCCGGTGTGGCGCGGGCTTTGATCTCCGGCGGTCTCACTCAGAACCTGCCGTTGAAATTCTTCTATGCCGGCCCGATGTTCCGCTACGAACGCCCCCAGAAAGGCCGCATGCGGCAATTCCATCAGACCGGTGTCGAGCTGCTGGGCGTCAAGGAACCGCAGGGCGATATCGAAGTCATCGCGGTTGGCGTCGAGTTCCTGCGGCGTCTCGGCGCCTGGGATCGCTGTGTCCTGGAGCTGAACACGCTTGGCGACAACGAAAGCCGGCAGGCCTATCGCAATGCACTGGTCGAGTATTTTGCCGGCTATCGCGACCAGCTGAGCAAGGACAGTCTCGAACGGCTGGAGCGCAATCCCTTGCGCATTCTGGATTCCAAGGACGAGGGTGATCAGCGCCTGGTGGCGCAGGCGCCGATCTATGGCGACTATCTGAATGCCGCCAGCCAGGATTTCTTCGCGGCCGTGAAGGAAGGTCTGACTGCGCTCGGCATCGCCTTCACCCATAATCCGCGTCTGGTGCGGGGCCTCGACTATTATTGCCACACCTGCTTTGAAATCACCTGTGCTGATCTCGGCGCGCAGAAAACGGTGCTGGCCGGTGGCCGCTATGACGGTCTGGTCGGCATGATGGGTGGCCCGGAAACGCCAGGTGTCGGCTGGGCCAGTGGCATCGAGCGTTGCGGTCTCATGCTATCGGACGTCCCGGCGGCACGGCGGCCGGTCGCTCTTGTGCCGGTTGGTGATGCCGCTCAGTTGCCGGCCCTGCAAATGGCTGAAAAGCTGCGGCGCCTCGGCTTTGCCGTCGATCTTGGCTATTCCGGTAATATGGGCAAGCGGATGAAGCGCGCCAACAAATTGTCGGCGCGGATTGCTATCATTCTGGGCGAAGACGAATTGCGCAAGAATGTCGCAGCCTTGCGTGACCTCGACAGCGGTGACCAGCGTGAGGTCGGTCTCGACGATCTGGCGTCGGCCCTCGAAACTTATCGTTGAGGGACGCGGAAAGCGAAGCATTACGACATGGGGTAGGCGAGCGCACATTTCTGATCGTTGGCGTCAATCATAAGACGGCGCCGGATCTGTTGCGCGAGCGTCTCCAGGGCGATGACGCGGACGTCTTCCGTCTGCTGATGCGATGCCGCGATGTCGGGCTCGACCAGGCATTGGCGGTGGTGACTTGCGATCGCTGCGAAATCTGGTGCTGTGTCGCGGCGCAGGAAGCCGATAGCATTACCAAGCGCATTGCCGAATTGCTGGCTGAGGCGGCCGATTTGGGCATTTCCGAAATCGTGCCGCGATTGCATCAGGAACGCGATCAAGCGGCCTTGCGCTATGCCTGTGCGGTCGCCGCTTCGCTGGAAAGTGCCGTGATCGGTGAGCCGCAGGTGCTTGGCCAGGTCAAGGCGGCGCTGCAACTGGCCAACAAAGCAGACATGACGGGTCCAGAGCTGGATCAGGTGCTGGAGGCGGCCATTCAGGCGGCCAAACGGGTGCGGCATGAGACTAGCCTCGCCGCGCAATCCGTGTCGATGGCAGCCTGTGTCGTTTCTGTCGTCCGCCAGATGCATGGCGATCTACAGACCATCAGCGGGGTGTTGATTGGCGATGGCGACATGGGCGAGCTGATGGTCGAGCAGCTGCGCAGCGCCGGCTTGCAACGCTGGACGGTGTTGCACAGCAATGATCGCCATGGACGAGCCTGGGCTGAGCGGCAGAAAGCCCATTGGCGGCCCTACGCGGAGCTGGAGGCGGCACTGGTCAGCGCTGATCTGGTTATCACCGCACAAGATTCGGCCCGCGTCCTGATCAATGCCAACCAGGTACGGGCGGCGTTGAAGGCCCGGCGCCGGCGGCCGATGCTATTTATTGATGCGGCGGTACCGGGTGATATCGATCCCGGTATCAACGATCTCTATGATGCGTTTTTGTATACGTTGGACGATCTCGAGCAACTGGCGATGACGGGACGCCAGCAGCGACATGATGCGACCGGTGATGCCTGGCAGATCATCGATCAGGTCTTGGCCGGTTTCGAAGCCCAGCGGCAGGCTCTATCGGCCGTACCCCTGATCACCGATCTGCGCAACGCCTTTGAGGCCCAGCGACGGGAGATTTTGGCCAATGCCGATGGTGCCGATAGTGAGGAAGTAACGCGACGACTTATTAATCGCCTGTTGCATCAGCCATCCGTCATCTTGAAACAGCTTGCTGGCGATCCGGCGGCAGAGCAGGTGCTGCGGCGTCTGTTCGATTTGAATAAGAACGAGGATTAACGTGAGTTTCGACGACACGCTGAACCGCATCGTCAAGCGCCACGACGAGCTGGCCGCGCTCATGGCCAGTCCGACTGGTAACGAAGCGCAGGATTTTGCCAAACAATCGAAGGAATATTCCGATCTGACTCCGGTCGTGGAATCGATCCGAGCCTTGCAGGATGCGCGACGTCAGATCGCCGATCTGCAAACGATCGTCAATGACGGCACCGATGATGCGGAGATGCGCGATCTGGCCCAGCAGGAACTGGATGACCTGCGCAGCAGCCTGCCCGCGCTGGAGCAGCAGGTGAAGCTGATGCTGCTGCCGCGTGACGAAGCCGATGAGCGCAACGCCATTCTCGAAGTGCGTGCCGGTACCGGTGGTGAGGAGGCGGCTTTGTTTGCCGCCGTGCTGTTCCGCATGTATGCGCGGTATGCGGCCCTGCATGGCTGGCGCTTCGAGGCAATGGATGTCAATGAAACCGGCCTGGGTGGCTATAAGGAGGCGACCGCCTCGATCACCGGTCGCAACGTCTTTGCACGGTTGAAGTTTGAATCTGGTGTGCATCGTGTGCAGCGGGTGCCGGAGACGGAGGCCTCGGGCCGCATTCACACCTCGGCAGCGACGGTGGCCGTGCTGCCGGAAGCCGAGGACGTCGATATTCACATTGATGAGAAGGATCTGCGGATCGATGTGTTTCGCTCCAGCGGGCCCGGTGGTCAGTCGGTCAACACGACCGATAGCGCTGTCCGCATCACCCATCTGCCGACGGGCATCGTCGTGCAGCAACAGGATGAAAAATCGCAGCACAAGAACAAGGCCAAGGCGCTGAAAGTGTTGCGGGCGCGTCTCTATGATCAGGAACGTAGTCGCAAGGACGCCGAAAGGGCCGCCAATCGCAAGATCCAGGTCGGCAGCGGCGACCGATCGGAGCGCATCCGCACGTATAATTTTCCGCAGGGACGCTGCACCGATCATCGCATCAATCTGACGGTCTACAAACTGGATCGGGTGGTTGAAGGCGAGGCGCTTGATGAACTGATCGAGGCCCTGATTGCACATGATCAGGCCGAGCGTTTGGCCGAGGTCCAATGACCGCAGCGGTGAGCATTGCGGCCGTGCTGGCGCGTGCAACCCGGTCCCTGGCCGATGGCGGTATTGAGGCGTCGGGGCGTGAGGCACGCTTGCTGTTGCAACATGCAGCGGCGATTCCGGTGGCGACGCAGATTGCCTTTGCCGAACGCTTGGTAGCGCCGGCGGAGGTCGCCGCTTTTGATCTCGCAGTGGCGCGGCGCCTGCGCCGTGAGCCGTTGTCACACATTCTTGGACATCGGGAATTCTGGTCGCTGTCTTTTCAAGTGACACCGGACACGCTGGATCCGCGGGCCGATAGTGAGACCTTGGTGGAAGCGGTGCTCGCGGAACTGAACCGCCAGGATGCCGGCTACCGGCAGAAGCCGCTGACATTTGTCGATTTCGGCACCGGCACTGGCTGCCTATTGCTGGCCCTGCTCAGTGAATTGCCAGCAGCACAGGGGCTTGGCATCGATCTCAATCCTGGGGCGGTTGCGATTGCCACCGCAAATGCCCGGCGGCTCGATCTGTCGCGGCGTGCGAAATTCCAGCACGGCGATTGGGATCAAGGGATCGCGGCGACATTTGATGTCGTCATGTCCAATCCTCCCTATATCCCGAGTAACGAGATCGCTGACTTGCAGCCGGAAGTCGCACGGTTTGAGCCGCATCTGGCGCTGGATGGTGGCGCCGACGGACTGACGGCATATCGGGCGCTTGCCCAGGTTATCAAACGTGTGCTGAAACCAGGTGGCATTGCTGCCCTCGAAATCGGCGCCGGCCAAGGTCCCGACGTTATCGCCGTGATGGCGACAACCGGCCTGCAACACATCGTCAGCGCGCAGGATTTGCATGCTCACGAACGTGTGTTGATCTTCCGCTAGAGTGCTGACAAATCAGGCTTCTTGAAGATCTGCTGCACCGCGGCATTTTGTGTAAAAAAACTGTTGGAAAGGACTCGCGAAGGGTTTAGGGTCTGGTCCGGCAGTCGGGGTTGAGACGACGCGGACCAGTTAGTTTTCTGGTAGCGCCCCCTGGCATAGGCCCCCGGACATAGTCAGTGGCGACTCGCAGAAGA
>WNFM01043001.1_pt6 | contig 19161 bp, 17 predicted proteins | sample 5400271 | NCBI WGS metagenome assembly WNFM01 (sample SAMN13153352, study PRJNA577476) | soil metagenome | isolation source: 60 cm saprolite on Douglas fir-dominated hillslope | place: USA:California | collected 2013-09-17 | reverse complement strand
ACGCTGGAGGAGACGCGCTGGGGCGTGGGCGGAGGCGCGTTCCGGGTGGTCGCTCCCGAAGAGCAACGCGAGTTTCTCTCCGCGCTGCCGCTGCACGCGCTGGAATTGCCCGACGAGTTGCAGGAGGCGCTCCGCCGATTCGGCCTCTCGACGCTGGGTGAAGTCGCGCGCCTTCCGCCGGGACCGCTGGCGGCGCGGCTGGGGCCCGACGCGGCGATGCTCTCGCGCCTCTCGCGCGGCGAGGACTCTTCCGCGCTCTCGCCGCGCAAGGAGCCGGAGCGCTTCGAGGAGGGCGAGGAGCTGGAGTGGGACGCCTCGTCGATCGAGCCGCTGCTCTTCGTCTGGAAAGGCCTGCTCGACCGACTGGTGCAGCGTCTCAAGGCGCGCGGGTTGATGGCGCGCGAGATCCATCTGCGGATGCGGCTCGCCGACGCGTCGTGGGACGAGCGCGCGCTCGATCTCGCCGCGCCCACCCGCGAGGCGCCCGCGCTCTTGACGCTCCTGCGGCTTCTGGTCGAGGGCCGGCCGCCTCCCGCGGGCGTGCGCGCGGTGCGGCTCTGCGCGGTGCCGGTGCGGGAGGTGCTGGAGCAGATGCCGCTCTTCGGCCCGCGCGGCGCAAGCCCCACGCAGCTCGCGGCGGCGGTGGCGCGGCTTTCGGCGCTGGTGGGTCCCGAGCGCGTCGGGAGGGCGGTGGCGCAGGATCGATGGGCGCCGTACGCGGCCGGGACGGCGAAGTTCGCGCCGCCTCCGCCTTTGACCTTGCCGCTTCCTCCCTCGTGCGAGCTGTCGCTCTCGGCGCGCGCGCTGCGCCCGCCACGCACAGCCGAGGTGCGCTGCGACGACTCGGGTACGCCGCTATTGGTGATTGGAGAAGGCGCGCTGGGCGGGCGCGTGGTGGCGAGCGCTGGCCCGTGGCGCACGATGGCCGAGTGGTGGACGGAGTCTCCGCTCCTCTTCGATTCCTATGACCTGGAGTTGGCCGGAGGATTATTGGTCCGAGTCGCGAGGGATATAGGAAACGATAGTTGGAGAATAGAAGCGATCTATGACTGAAAAAAACAAAAGCAACAGCACACCACGGAGGCACGGAGGACACGGAGGTTTGGTTTTACAAAAACCCAGAAGCCTTTCTCCGTGTCCTCCGCGCCTCCGTGGTGCGCATTTGCAGTTCGCCGATTACGTCGAATTGCATTCGCAATCTGCGTTCTCTTTTCTGCGCGCGACAGCAGCGCCGGAAGATCTCGCCGCCGCCGCCGCCCGGACAGGACATTCCGTCTTCGGTATTGCAGACATAGGAGGGCTCTATGGAGCGCCGCGCTTTCACGCGGCCGCTTTGCGCGAAGGCGTGCGCCCTTTGGTCGGCGCGGAGCTGGACGTCGCCGGCGGGGGCCGCGTGGCGCTGCTCTGCGAAGATCGGCGCGGCTACAAGAACCTCTGCCGCCTGATCTCGCTGGGCCACATCGCGGCAGGGAAAGAAGAGTGCCGCGTGACTCCCTCGCAGCTCGCCGATTTCCGGCAGGGCCTGGTCGCGTTGAGCGATGGCCGGCCGCAGGAGCTGGTGCTCCTCGCGCAGCACCTCGGCACCGAACGCCTCTTCGCGGAAGTGCAGCGCCACCTCGATCCGACGGAGGAGCGCGAGACGAGCCTTCGCATCGACGCGGCGCGCGCGCGGGGCCTGCGGGTGGTGGCGGGCGGCGGCATCCGGCACACCGCGCCCTCAGGGAAGCCGCTCTTCGACGCGCTCACCTGCATCCGCATCGGCAGCACGCTCGACGACGCAGGCCGCCGCCTCGCGCGCAACGCCGAGCGCCACGTGCGCCCGCCGCGCGAGATGGCCGCGCTCTTCAGCGACCTGCCCGGAGCGGTCCGCGCCACCCGCGAGATTGCAGAACGCTGCGCGTTCACGCTCGCCGACCTGGGCTACGAATTGCCCGAGCCGCAGCTCCTGCACTCGACGTCGCTCGACGGCGAGCTGTGGCACCGCACGCTGCAAGGAGCGGCGAAACGCTACGGCGGCCCATCGAGCCCGCGCTGGCCGAAGGCGCTGGCGCAGATCGAGCGCGAGCTGGCGCTGATCGCGAAGCTCGGGCTCGCCGGCTATTTCCTCATCGTCCACGACCTGGTCCGATTCTGCGCGCAGGAGAAGATCCTCGCGCAGGGCCGCGGCTCGGCCGCCAACAGCGCGGTCTGCTATGCGCTCGAGATCACCGCCGTCGATCCCGTCGGCATGGGCCTCTTGTTCGAGCGCTTCCTCTCGGAAGAGCGGACCGATTCCACCGGACACAAAGCGTGGCCCGACATCGATCTCGATCTGCCGAGCGGCGACCAGCGCGAGAAAGTCATCCAGCACGTCTACCGGACCTATGGCGCGGCGGGCGCTGCAATGACCGCCAATGTCATCACCTATCGCGCCCGATCGGCCTCGCGCGAGATCGGCAAGGTATTGGGATTGCCGCAGGAGGAATTGGATCGTTTGTCGAAACTATTGCCGCATTTTGAATTCAAGTCCGATACCGATTCATTGCAGAACCGCGCGCGCGGTGCAGGACCGCCGCGTCTCGCTTTACTTGCAGCTCTGCCAGCAGATCGCCGGACTGCCGCGTCATCTCGGCCAGCACTCGGGCGGGATGATCATCGCGCGCGGGCGGCTCGACGAGATCGTGCCCATTGAGCCCGCCTCGATGCCCGGGCGCGCGGTGGTGCAATGGGACAAGGACGATTGCGCCGATTTGGGCATCATTAAAATCGATCTGCTTGGATTGGGAATGATGGCGGTATTGGAGCAGGCGATTCCATTGATCCGCGCGCACGAAGGTATCGAGGTCGATCTGGCGCAGTTGCCGGCCGGCGATCCCGGCGTTTACAAGCTCTTGCAGACTGCCGATACCGTCGGCGTCTTCCAGGTGGAATCGCGCGCGCAGATGGCGACCTTGCCGCGCATGCACCCCGAGAATTTCTACGACATCGTGGTGGAGGTGGCCATCATCCGGCCCGGCCCCATCGTCGGGCAGATGGTGAATCCCTATCTCAACCGGCGCGCCGGACGTGAAGACGTCGAGTATCCCCATCCATCATTGAAGCCCGTGCTCGCGCGGACGCTGGGGGTGCCGCTCTTCCAGGAACAATTGATGCGCATTGCAATGGTGGCCGCGAACTTCACCGGCGGCGAGGCTGACGAATTGCGCCGCGCCATGGGCAACAAGCGCAGCATGGAGCGGATGAAGCGCATCGAGGGGCGATTGCGCGCGGGAATGACGGTCAATGGAATCGCACCCAAATCGCAAGAGCAGATCATCCAAGGCATTACTTCATTTGCTTTGTATGGATTTCCCGAGAGCCACGCGGCGTCGTTCGCGTTGCTCGTCTATGCGAGCGCATATCTCAAAGTGCACCACCCGCACGCGTTCTATACCGCGATGCTCAATTGCTGGCCGATGGGCTTCTATAGCCCCGCCACGCTGGTGAAGGACGCGCAGCGGCGCGGGGTGCGGGTGAAGGCGATCGACGCCGCGCGCAGCGACTGGCTCTGCACGCTGGAGCGGCCCGGGCCGGAAGAGGAGCTGTCGCTGCGGCTGGGGCTGCGCTATGCGCGCGGGCTGCGCGAGGCGGCGGCGAGAAAACTCACCGAAGAGCGCGCGCGGGCGCCGTTCCAGAGCATCGCGGACCTGGCGGCGCGGGCGGCGCTGCGGCGCGACGAGCTTTCGCTGCTGGCGGAGATCGGCGCGCTCGCCTCGATCCCGCAGCGCCCCGGTGCGGCGCCCGGGACGCGAAGGGCCGCGCTCTGGCAGGCGGAGGCGGCTTCGCGAAGGGGCGCGGGATTGTTCGCGCGCGTCGAGCCGCGCGAGGAGGCGATGTCAGACCCCTCTGCCAGTATGGCAATCGGTGGAACAGGTGCCGCGCCCCCCGCACATGCGGCGTCTCCAGTACATGCAGCGTCTCCCTTGCCGGAGATGGAACTGCGCGATCGGGTGGCCGCCGACCTGCGCGGAACCGGCATGACCGTCGGGCCGCACCCGGTGGCGCTGGTGCGCGAGCGGCTGCGCGCACTGAACGTCCACGCCGCCGGGGAATTAAAGGATTTGCGCCGCGGCCAGCGCGTTCGTACCGGCGGCCTCTGCATCGTCCGCCAGCGCCCCGGCACAGCCAAGGGCTTCGTCTTCCTCTCGCTCGAGGACGAGACCGGCATCTCCAACATCATCATCGACCCGCCCCCCTACGAAGCGAACCGCCGGCCCATCCTGGCGAGCGCCTTCCTCATCGTCGAAGGCCGCCTCGAGAAGTACGACGGCGTCGTCAGCGTCAAGGCCGACCGCTTCCAGGCGCTCGATGACGCGCTCGCGGAAAACATCCGCTCCCGCGACTTCCATTGAACACACGCTCGCCGGTGCGATGCGCTGCGCGATGGACACCTTCGCTGCCGTGCCGTAGCGTCGGCCAACTTCTCACCGAGGTGAATTCCATGCGCGCCCTTCTCGCCGCCGCCCTTGCCGCCGTCGCACTCCCCGCTTTGGCACAGACTCCTGAGCCCGCCGCCGCGCCCGCTCCGGCCGCCGCACCCGCGGCCGCGCCAGCGCCCGCTCCAACTGCCGCGCCGGCCGTAGCGAAGGAGGCGGCTCCAGCTCCGCCGAGCGAAGGCGGCCGCCCCTACGTCGACGCGGCGCTCACCTTCCTCAAGTCCTTCACGCATACCAACCGCACCGGCGGCGCCGGCGCCGAAGCCTGGGACGCGCTGCGCACCGCCTCCGCCGACAAGGTCACCATCAAGATCGGCGGCAAGGACCTGACGCTCGACGCGGCCGCCGGCAAGACCGGCAAGGACGTGAAGGGCGTGACGCTGGACGAGACGGAATTCCGCGTCGGCGAGAGCCCTGCGAAGGGCAAGGCGAAGCTCGCCATGTCCGAGAAGGACGGCAAGTGGGTGGTGGATTCGATCGAGGTCGAGTGAAGGCACTGCTGCTCGATCTCGACGGCACCCTCGTCGACACACCGCAGGCGATCGTCGACGTGACGCAGGAAACGCTCGCTGCACTCGGGCGCGCGCCCGTGGACGCGCAGCAGATCCGCGACGGCATCGGGCTGCCGCTTCCGGCGGCGCTCGAAGCGCTGCTCGGCACCGGGCCGGGCGATGCGGCGAAGGCGGTCGAGATCTATCGCGTGCTCTGGCACAAGAAGGTGACGCCGCGCCTTGCGCAGCTCGTCTTTCCGGGCGTGCACCAGGGTCTGACGGAGCTGAAGGCGCTGGGCCTGCGCTTCGCAGTCGTCACCGGCAAGGGGCAGGAGGGCGCCGACGGAACCGTCGACGCGGCGGGCCTGCGTCCGTACATCGAGGTCGCCCTCGGCTATACGAGCGTGAAGAATCCCAAGCCCGCACCAGATCTGGTTCTCGAAGCGCTCAAGCGCATGCGGCTCGACGCGGACGACGCCGCGGTGGTCGGCGACGCGACGCTCGATCTCGAGATGGCGAAGGCGGCCGGCGTGCGATCGATCGCCGTCACCTACGGGGCGCAGCCCGAGCGAGCGCTGCGCAGATCAGGGCCTACCTGGGTCGCACACTCGTTCCCCGAGGTGGTGCGCATCGCCAGCGCAGAGGCTAGGCTCTGAACATGACCATCGCCACCACGAATCCTGCGACCGGCGAGATCGTAAAGACCTTCACCGCCGACAGCGACGCGCTCATCGAAGAGAAGCTGCGGAAGTCCGCCGACGCCTTCCGCGCCTGGCGTCGAACGAGCTTCGCTGAGCGCGCAAAGCACATGGCCCGCGCCGCCGCGCTTCTCGACGAGCGCAAGGACGCGCTCGCCCGCTTGATGACGCTCGAGATGGGCAAGCTGCGCAGAGCGGGCGTCGCCGAGGCGGAAAAGTGCGCGGGCGGCTGCCGCTACTACGCCGAGAACGCCGAGCGCCACCTCGCGCCGCAGATCGTGCCGACCGACGCGAAGCGCTCGGGCAAGCGCTTCGAGCCCATCGGGCCGGTGCTGGCGGTGATGCCGTGGAACTTTCCCTTCTGGCAGGTGTTCCGCTTCGCCGCGCCGGCGCTGATGGCGGGCAACACGGGCCTCCTCAAGCACGCGAGCAACGTCCCGCAGTGCGCGCTCGCCATCGAGGAGATCTTCCGCGACGCCGGCTTTCCCGTCGGTGTCTTCCAGACGCTGCTGGTCGGCAGCGAGAAAGTGAAGCGCATCATCGACGACCCGCGCGTCGCCGCCGGGACGCTGACCGGCAGCGACGGCGCCGGCCGCGCCCTCTCGAGCGCCGCCGGAGCGCAGCTGAAGAAGACGGTGCTGGAATTGGGCGGGAGCGATCCGTTCCTCATTCTTCCCAGCTGCGATCTCGACCAGGCCGTCAAAGTGGCCGTCGCCGCGCGCGTGCAGAACGCGGGTCAGAGCTGCATCGCGGCCAAGCGCTTCATCGCGCACGCGCAGGTCGCGGACGAATTCGAGAAGCGCTTCGCGAAAGGAATGGCCGCGCTCAAGGTCGGCGATCCGCAGGACGACAAAACCGACGTCGGTCCGCTCGCCTCGAAGCAGGTGCTCGACGATCTGGAGAAGCAGGTGCGCCGCGCGCGCGAGCAGGGCGCGAAGCTCGCCTGCGGCGGCGAGCGCCTGCCGCGCAGCGGTTTCTTCTTCGCGCCCACCGTCCTCCTCGACGCCGAGGGCAGCGCGGTCTGGAAAGAAGAAGTCTTCGGCCCGGTGGCGGCGGTCGCGCGCGCACGCGATCTCGATCACGCCATCGCGCTCGCCAACGACACACTCTTCGGCCTCGGCGCGGCCGCCTTCACGCAGGATCCTCGGGAGCAGGAGCGGCTCTGCAGCGAGCTCGAGGCCGGCCAGGTCTTCATCAACGGCATGGTCAAGAGCGACGCGCGCCTTCCCTTCGGCGGCATCAAGGCCTCGGGCTTCGGCCGCGAGCTCGCAGACGACGGCATTCGCGAGTTCACCAACATCAAGACCTTCTGGATCGCCTGAGGCGCGCACGTTATAGAGGCAGGCGCATGGCGACCATGATCACCGAGGAATGCATCAACTGCGGCGCGTGTGAGCCGGAGTGTCCCAACCAGGCCATCAGCCAGGGAGAGGACATCTTCGTCATCGATCCGGCGCTCTGCACCGAGTGCGTCGGCTTCCACGACGAGGAAGCGTGCGCCGCGGTCTGCCCGGTCGACTGCTGCATTCCCGATCCGAACAACCTCGAGAAAGAGGGCGATCTCCTCGCCCGCGCGCAGAAGATCCACCCCGAGAAGGCGTTTCCCTCGCTGGTCGAGCTTCCCGCGCACCTCTCGCGGTTTCGCCGGCCGGCCGCCTGAGAGGAGCGCAAGATGGGAACGTCGAACGGTGCGCAGTTGCTCGTGCGCATGCTGAAGGCAGAAGGCGTCCGTCACATCTTCACGCTCTCGGGTCTGCACATCGCGCCCATCTACGCGGCCTGCGTCGAGGAGGGCATCCAGCTCGTCGACACCCGGCATGAGCAGGCGGCGGCCCACGCGGCCGACGCGACGGCGCGACTGACTCGCGGCATCGGCGTCTGCTGCGTGACCGCGGGGCCCGGCGTCACCGACGCTCTCACCGGCGTGGCCAACGCCTTCGCGGCCAACAGCCCCATGCTGCTCCTCGGCGGCGCGGCGCCCAGCTTCAATGCGGGCAAGGGATCGCTGCAGGAGATCGAGCAGGTCGATCTCTTCACGCGCATCACCAAGTGGTCCGACCGCATCCCCGCGCCGGACCGCGTGCCGACGTACATGGCCAAGGCGTTCCGCACCATGCTGACGGGGAGGCCGGGGCCAGTCTTCCTCGAAGTTCCCTGGGACGTGCTCTCGAACGGCGTCGACGACGCGGAGTGCCCGCTGCCCACGGGTTACCGGACGCGCGCGCGGCAGCCCGGCGATCCGCAGATGGTCGACGCGGCGACGAGACTGCTCGAGAAAGCCGAGCGGCCGGCAATCATCGGCGGCAGCTCGATCTGGTGGGACGACGCGGCCACGCAGATCGCCGCTTTCGCCGAGCGACTTTCCGCTCCCGTCTATCTCAACGGCGCCGGGCGCGGCTGCCTGCCCGCCGAACACCCGCACTTCTTCACGCAGACGCGCAAGGACGCGCTCAGCGAAGCGGACGTGGTGCTGATCGCGGGGACGCCTCTCGACTTCCGCCTCGGCTACGGCGCCGGGATCGGCGAGGCCGCGAAGATCATCCAGATCGACAGCGACGCCTCCGAGATCGGACGCAACCGCTCGGCCGACGTCGGCATCATCGGCGACTCGCGCAGCGTGCTGCAGCAGCTCACGGCGGCGCTCGACGACAGGAAGCGCGACGGCGGCTGGCTCGCGAAGCTGCGCGCGCGGGAGAGCGCCAAGGCGGCGCGCCAGGCCGAGTACGAAAAGTCGGAGCAGGTGCCCATCCACCACTTCCGCCTCGCGCGCGAGCTGGACGCGGTGGCGCGGGTTGCGGGCGACAGCATGTTCGTCGCCGACGGAGGGAACTGGGTGGCCATCGCCGCCAAGGTGATCGGCCTGCGGCGGCCGGGGCGCTGGCTCGACCCGGGGCCGCTCGGCTGCCTCGGAGTCGGCGCGCCGTTCGCCATCGCGGCGAAGTTGCTGCATCCCGACCGGCCCGTCTTCGTCATCCAGGGCGACGGCTCGTTCGGCCTCAACGGCATGGACTTCGAGACCGCGCTGCGCTTCAAGCTGCCGATGGTCGCGGTGGTGGGCAACGACGCCGCGTGGGGACAGATCCGGCTGCCGCAGCTGCAGCTCTTCGGTCCCGAGAAGAGTCCGGCTACTGCGCTCGCGCCCACGCGCTACGACAAGGTGGTGGAGGCGCTGGGCGGCTACGGCGAGCTGGTCACCGAGCCGGCGCAGATCCGGCCGGCGCTCGAGCGCGCGGTCGCCTCGGGGACGGTGGCGTGCGTGAACGTCATGCTCGATCCGGAGGCTCCGGCGGCGAGCGGCGCGCAGGGTTATGCCATCTGATCCGCTGCACGGCGCGCACGGGCCGGACCCGCGCTCGCTGGCGCTCGATCGCGGCGATGCGCTGCTCCTCGTCATCGACGTGCAGGTGAAGCTGGCGGCGGCGATGGCGCAGCCGGCGTGGGCGCAGTTCGAGAAAAATGCGCAGTTGCTGGTGCGCGCGGCGCAGCGGCTGCAGCTGCCCATTCTGTCGACCGAGCAGTATCCGAAGGGGCTCGGTCCCACCGTGCCCGGGCTGCGCGAGCTGCTCAAAGATCCGCCGATGGAGAAGCTGGAGTTTTCCTGCGGGGCCTCCAAGCCGATCGCGCGCCGCATCCTCGAGAGCGGGCGGCGGCAGGTGATCGTGCTGGGGATGGAGGCGCACGTCTGCGTTTTCCAGACGGTGCGCGACCTGGCGCGCGGCGAGTTCGCGGTCTTCCTGCCCGAGGACGCGGTGCTCTCGCGCACCGAGGAGAACCGGCGGGTGGGCCTGCGCCTCTGCGAGAAGAGCGGGGCGACGCTGACCAGCGCGGAGGCGGTGGTCTTCGACCTGCTGGGCGCGGCCGGAACGCCCGAGTTCAAGGAGCTGGCGCCGCTGCTCAAGTAGGTTGCGGCCCCGGCCCGCTCCGTGCAAAATCGTTTGAGCACAAACCATGAGCTTCCAGGCAGAGGACGTTGCTGACGATGGCAAGGAGCCGCCCTTGGGCGCGGTCCTCGATTTCATGCGGCTCCTCTGGGCGGTCGACCACGCCCTGCAATCGGCGTCCAAGCGCATGGAGGCAACGTTCGGGATCACCGGGCCGCAGCGGCTGGTGGTCCGCATCGCCGGGCGGTTTCCCGGCATCTCGGCGGGCCGCATCGCGGAGATCCTGCATGTCCATCCTTCGACGCTGACCGGGGCACCGCCGACGCACGCGACGCCCGCCGCGCGCTCTTCGACCTCACCGCCAAGGGCAAGAAGCTCGACACGCTGCGGACGGGTGTGGTGGAGCAGGCGGTGAGGCGCGTGCTGACGAAGGATCCCCAGAGCGTGGCCGCGGCGCAGCAGGTGCTGGCGGCCCTTTCGGAAGAGCTGGACGCCGGCGCCCGGTAGACGGTGTTTGGGCCCCCGGGTTGTGTACACGGTGTACACAACCCGCCGGACAGACAGGCCACCCCCCGAAAAAAAATAATTTTTTTTTCGATCAACCGCGCTGGCCGAACCCGAGGAGGTCCTTGCGCGAGTCGCCGCTGCGGGCGATGCGGATGTCCATCGGCCCCGGCGCGCGGCCGATGCAGCCGCGGCTGAAGCGGCGGACCACCCGGTCGGCCGCGATGATCGACACCAGGAAGGGGACCACCGCGCACACGACCGCCGCGGCGAGCAGCGCCGCCTTGTGCGCTCCCGGCTCGATCAACGCCCTGCGCCAGAGGAAGAGCGCCAGCACCAGGCCGAGCAGGATCCCCCAGAACGCGATCAGCATGCCGGTGCGCGCGCCGTAGTACCCGCGGATGGCCGAGGCCAACTCCTTGTCGCGCAGGAACGTGCGCCGGCCCTGGTCGCCGGCGACGTCGATGAGCGGGTGGCCCTCGCCGCAGTGGGGGCAGTCGCGGCCGCCGGACCAGGTGCGGCGGCAGATGGGGCAGATCTTCAGCACGGGATCCTTATAATGCCGCGGCGCCGAGCAGGGAGATCCGATGACCTTCGACTTCTTCTACGATCTGGGCAGCCCTTACAGCTATCTCGCTTCCACGCAGGTGGCCGGCATCGAGGAGCGGACCTCCGCGCGCGCCCGGCTCCTGCCGGTGACGCTGGGCGGCCTGCGCAAGACCACCGGCCACCAGATGCCGCCGCCGCAGCAGCTCAAGTACATGTCCGAGGACACCGCGCGCTGGGCGAAGCAGTACGGCGTGCAGATGCAGATCCCGAAAGTCTTCCCGGCCAGCACCATCCACGCGCTTCGCGCCGTCCTAGCGGCCGACCGCATCGGCAAGCAGCGCGTCGCCATGCACGCGCTCTTCAATGCGTACTGGGTCGAGGGCAACGACCTCTCCGATCCCGGCGTCATCGAGCGCGCGCTCACCGCGGGGGGGCTCGACGGCAAGGCGCTCGTCACCGCCGCCGAGGACCCGGAGATCAAGGAGGCGCTGCGCCGCAACACCGGCCTCGCCCTCGACCGCGGCGTCTTCGGCGTGCCCACCATCTTCGTCGGCGAGCGCAGCTTCTGGGGGAACGACCGGCTGCACTTCGTGGAGAGGGAGCTTCGCCAGCACGGCTGAACTTGCTACGCTCGACGGCGGAGGGCGCACCATGGGCACGTTCCGGCCGGATCCCAATCTCCTCAAGAAGCACCCCAACGCCATCACGCAGGGGCAGATCGACGAGAAGGCCCGCTTCATCGGCGCGCTCCTCGGCGCGGCGGCGGGCGAGTCGCTGGGCGCCGCGCACGAGGGGAAACCGGCCGGCGAAGTCGGGACGCAGCGCGAGATCACGGGCGGCGGCGGCTGGGGCGCGGGCGAGCCCACCGACGACATCGATCTCACGCTGGTCCTCTTGCGCTCGATCGTCGCGCGGCGAAAGCTCGATCCCGACGACGTCGCGCAGGGCTTGCTCAAGTGGTTCGCCGGCAAGCCGAAGAGCATGGGTAAGACCACGCGCGCCGCGCTGGAGAATCTCCGGGCGGGCGAGCCGCCGTCGCAGTCGGGCGCGCTCGCGTGGGAGGACAGCGGGCGCAAGGCGGCGGGCAACGGCAGCGTGATGTACTGCGCGCCGGTCGGACTGCTGCACGTGAAGAATCTCGACGGGCTCGGCGACGACGCGGTCGCAGCCTCGCGCATCACCCACTACGATCCGCGCTGCGTGGGCGCGTGCGTCGGCGTGACCACGGCCATCGCGCTGCTCGTGCGCGGCGGCAAGGACGCCGAGGAGGCCATCTCGCGGGCAGCCACCGCGGCAGGCGCGCACTCGGACGACGCGCTCGCGGCCATCGAGCGGGGCGCCTCGCGCAAGCCGGGCGATCTCCACGTCGACGGCGACGATCGCGGCTTCGTCCTGCACACGGTGGAATTGGCCTTCAGCGCGCTCGCCAGCGCGGCCTCCCTGGAGGAAGGTATAGTTACTGTAATTTCGGGCGGCGGCGACACCGACACCAACGGCTGCGTCGCGGGCGCGCTCCTGGGCGCGAAGTTCGGCAAGTCCCAGGTGCCCGACCGCTGGGCGGCCAAGCTCAAGGCCGCGCCCGAGCTGACTTCGCTCGCCGAGACGCTCTACAAGCAGCTCTGACCCCCCGAAAAAAAAATTATTTTTTTTCGAGTCACTCCGGCGGCGGGGTGAGCACCAGCTCGCGCACCCGCTGCGCCGGCTCGATGACGCCGATGCCGAGGAAGTTGAGCGGCAGCGCCTGCTGCGGCTGCGACTTGCTGGTCGCGATCAGCGTGCTCTGCGTCCGCGTCTGCGAGACCAGCCCGAGAAATTTCACCGAGCCCCCGGTGAGCACGTGCCCCTGCGGGTCGATCCCCTGCGGTAGATAGAGCACGGGCCCGCCGCTATTTCCCGGGAAGATGTTGGCGTCGATCAGAAAGGGCTTCGCCTCGGGCTTGTCGGGCGAGACCCAAGCGATCACCCCCTGGCGCAACAGCGCGCGCACCTGAAACCCGGCGCCGACCGCTGCCGGATACCCGAGGACCAGGACCGGCGCGGCTTCGTACACCTCGGCGGCGGTGGCGAACTGCGAGAGCACGATGGCCTGCAATTCGCTCCGGCCCGCCTCCTGCGGCGTCACGCTGAGCGGGACGTAGGCGAGGTCGACGTCGGGGTCCGGGTGCGGGACCCAGGTGCGCCGGCCGTTGTGCTTGAGCGCCACCGCGACGCCCAGGTACTCGTCGACCGGGCGCGTCTCGAACCAGGAGAAGCGAACCAGGATGTACGACGGCTCCCAGTTCTCGGACGGGTTGTAGAAGACGTGCTTCGCCGTCACCAGCCACGGGCGCTTCTGGCCCGGCACCGACCCGACGATCACGCCGGTGGCGATGGCCGCGAAGTGCGGCTTGCCGCCCTCGCGCTGCGCGGTGCCGAGCGCCACCGTCGATTCGCGCCAGTGATCGAGCCACGACTTCCCGCCTGCGTGCGCGGCAGTCGCGGTCAGAACGACCAGGGCGCAGAGCCGACCCATGGGCCGGATTGTAGCGCCGATCTAGCCGGCGCCGTACGTGTGCAGGCCCTCGCCGGTCAGGCCGAGGTTCACTCCCATGAATGTGAACACCACGACAGCGAAGGCGAAGACCGCGATGGCCGCGGGCCGCTTGCCCGCCCAGCCGAGCGTGATGCGCGTGTGCAGGTAGCCGGCGTAGACCACCCAGGTGATGAGCGCCCAAGTCTCTTTCGGATCCCAGCCCCAGAAGCGGCCCCAGGCTTCGTTGGCCCACATGCCGCCCATGACGATGCCGATGGTCAGGAGCGGCCAGCCGGCGATGATCACGCGGTAGGTGATGTCCTCGAGCTTGCGCGGATCGGGCAGGCCCTCCGAGATGCGGTCGCGCAGCGGCGTCGTCATGAGGAAGCCGAGCGTCGTTCCCCAGACGAGCGCGATGAGGCCGAGCGCGTAGTTCGACGCCAGCGAGAGGCGGAACGGCCCGTGCTCGCCCGGCGCCAGCCGCACGCCCGCGGGCAGGACGATCTCCGCGCTGCTGACGATGCGATAGACGAGCAGCCCAAGGCCGACGGTGAGCAGCCCGAAGGCAGCGGCGGTCAGCTTGTATCCGTGGGCGGAGACGCCCTCTTCGCCGCGCCCGCGCTCGCGCCAGTAGATGAAGACCGCGACGACGAACAGCACGACCGCGCCGAGGAGGAACGGCCCGACGCCCGCGACCGGCGTCAGGTACTTCACCGCTTTGTCGGTGCGAGCAGCTTGCCCGCGTGCAGCCGGCTCTGGATCTGATGTTGCCAGCCCGGCGCCATCTCGAAGACGCCCCTGAAGAGCGCGGCTCCACCGGTCAGCGCGAGCAACAGCGCCGAGATCGCCGACTGCACGCCGCCCATGGTGCCGCTGCGCGTTCCCGTGCGCACCAGATAGAGCAGCGCGCAGACCGCGCCCAGCGTGAAGAGAGAGTAGCTGACGAAGAGCATGCCGACGTGGATCAGGATCCAGTAGCTCTGCAGCGCCGGGACGAGCGGCTCGATCTGGTTGTCGGTGACGAGCGCGGCCTCGCCCATGGCGACGAGCGCCAGCGCGACCGCAAGCACGCCGACGACGCGCAGGCCCCACTTCCGCTCGATGATCAGGTAGCAGACCATCATCGCCCAGGCGACGAAGTTGAGCGCGTCGAACAGATTCGTGTAGGGCGGGTGCGAGATGAGGAACCAGAAACGATCGTAGGAGCTGAGCGTGTCGCCGGTCTGCAGGCGGGAGAGGATCTCGATCTGCCCCGCGGCTACCCAGCGCGTCACCAGATAGGCCGTGTGCGTGGCGACGCCCAGAACGGCGAGCCCAGTGGCGGCGCGGTCGAGCTTCAGCTTCTGCACGGCCAGGCGCGCGACGTAGCTGACGAACGCGGCGGCGTACGTGCCGATGGCCGCGAAGCGGAGGATGACTCCCCAATTCAACAAACCTTCGACGGATCCCAAGCGAATTCTCCTTCGACGGGCGAGGTCTAGCGCGTTTCAGTCCGAGCGGCCAGCCCTGCGGCGAGGCTGACGCGCCTCAAGTAACCTTTGATACCGGGTGTAAAACCAGCCTCGCGGAGCCCTGCGGCGAGAGCGGAGCCGGCGACCTCTTCGCCGTCGACGCGGGCGATGAGGAGCGCTTTGCGCCGCCCGCCGTCGACCAGCGCCGCCAGCGCCTGCGCCAGCGCCCGCAGCGTGCGCGAGCGCAGCGGCTCGTCGGCGGGAAGGAAGGTGTGCAGATTCTGCTCTCCGCGGCCGAGCCAGCCGACGAGGCGGCCGTCGTGGAGCACCACCTGCGCGCCGGCGGACCTCTGCGCGCGCGCATCGCCGTCCTCATGCGGCCACGGCAGGGTCGCGCCCCATGGGTTCGCGGGGTCGGTGGCGGCGAGCACCAACGTCTGCGGCTCCTGCGACGGATCGCGCAGGCCGCGCAAGCGCTCCTCGGCCCCCGGGACCGCGAACTGCGCGCCGCCGAGGCCCGCACCCGGCCCGATTCCTCCATCGCTTTCAGCACCGGGTAGACCGCGGAGAACCCGCCGGCGATCTCCTCGGCGCGGGCGCTCTCGCGCGTGACCAGGCCGTGCCGCGCCAGCAGCGTCTGGGCGAGTGCCGCGGCGCGCTCGGTCGGCGTGCCCGAAGGATCGGGAAGCAACGACCAGCGGCCCTCGCTGCCGGGCGGCCCGATGCGCCGCGAGCGAAACGGCGCGCCCGTGTGCATCCTTCGTTCCTCCCGGTCGGGAGCGCGCATCAAGCTGCGCAGCGGCGAGAGCGTGTCGTTGGTGACCTCGCCGGACCAGACCAGATCCCAGAGAGCTTTCAACAGATCCGCCGGGAATGCGCCCGTCGCTGTTTGCAAATCTGCAAAAAATGTCGCGCCCCGCTTGCGAAGCTCGATTCGCAATTTCTGGCAGAGCGGCCCCTCGGCCACTCCCGGGGGAGGCGCGAGGATTCGATAATGATCGGTAAGGTACAAAGCGATTCTGCCGTCGCGATTACCGATCGGCTCGAGCCCGCGCCAGATCAGCTCGCCGGCTGCGAAGAGGACGTCGAGATCGCCGGGCCGCAGCGGCTGGATGCGTGCGGGCAGGATCTCGCGCTCGAGCGAGCTGGCGACGAGTGGCGCTCCCTGAAGCTGCTCGATGACCGAGAGCAGCGCATCGAGCCCGCGACGCGGCCGCGCGAGCCCCTGCCAGTCGGCGACGAAGCGCGCGAGAGCCGCGGGCTCGACCGGCTCGACCTGCTTGCGCAGGCGGGCGAGCGAACGGCGCTTGAGCGACTTGAGCACCTCGGCGTCGACCCACTCGCGCCCGCGCCCGCCCGGCAGGAACTCGCCCTCGAGGACGCGATCGCGCTGCCGCAGCCGCTCGAGCGCCTCGTTCACCGGCGTCACCGCGATGCCCCAGCGCGCCGCCAGATCCTCCGCGTGAAACGGCCCGTGCGTGCGCGCCCAGCGCGAGACCAGGTCGGCGAGCGGGTCCTTGACGGGCTCGAGCAACGCGTCGGGGACACCATGGAACGGGGCATCGCCCCGCCTTTGTGTCCCCCTTCCGCGCAATGGGGTCTCGCCCTGCAGCATCCCCACCCCGAGCCCGTCGCGCACGCGCGCTGCGTCCTCGGCCGCTACCCAGCGCTTCTCGCCCGCGAGCGTCACCGCGAACGCGCGCCGTTCCGTTTCGAGCTGCGCGAGCGGCGGATCTCCCTCGAAGCGCGGGCGCAGCTCGGCCTCGCTCAGGTCGCCGAGCTGCAGCAGCAGATCGTGCAGTCCGTCGATCCCGCGCGCCGGCCGCGTGAAGCGCTGCTGGCCGCGCTCGTGCGCTTCGATCGAGTCCGCATCGAGCAGCTCGCGCAATTCCGCGTCGCCGAGGATGATCGACCACCAGCGCCTGCGCCCGCCGCTCGGCCAGCGGCGCGTCGCCGTCGTAGATGAAGTTCGCCACGTACGAGAAGAGCAGCGACGAGGCGAACGGCGAGGGCGTGCGCGTCTCCACCTGCACGACGCGCAGGCTCTTCTTCTCCACGCGCTCGAGCGTCTGCACGAGGCCCGGCAAGTCGAAGACGTCGCGCAGGCACTCGCGGTAGGTCTCGAGCAAAAGCGGAAACGATCCGTAGCGCGAGGCGACCTGCAGCAGATCGCGCGCCCGCTTGCGCTGCGACCAGAGCGGGCTGCGCCGCCCCGGATGTCGCCGCGGCAGCAGCAGCGCGCGCGCGGCGTTCTCGCGGAAGCGGGCGGCGAAGAGCGAGGCGCCTTGGGAAAAAAGAGCGCGGCGTCCGGCGGCGCGTCGGTCTCGGGGATGCGGAAGACCATCCCGTCGTCGGTCCACATCGTCTCGACGACTCCAATGCTGCGGCCTTCGGCCTCCGCCCGGCCCGAGGCAGAGCCCCGGGCCTCCAGCGCGTGCGTTTCGGCGAGGCGCCGCGCCACCGCCACCGTCCACGGCGCGTGGATGCGCGCGCCGAATGGCGTCAGCACGCAGACGCGGAAGTCGCCCAGGTCGTCGCGGTAGCGCTCGACGATCACCGTCTCGTCGCTGGGAACTTCCCCCGTCGCGTTGGCCTGGTCATGCAGGTACTGCACGAGATTCTTCGCGGCGCGCTCGTCGAGGCCGTGCTCCTCGCGCAGGCGCTTCTCGGCTTTCGCTTGCGTCGCGCGCGCCAGCTCACGCGACAGCTTTCCGACGCGCTGCCCGAACTCCAGCGGCCGGCCCGGCCGGTCGCCGTGCCAGAAGGGCATCTTGCCGGGCTCGCCGGGAGCGGGCGTGACCATCACCTTGTCCTGCGTGATCTCGTCGATGCGCCAGGACGACGCGCCGAGGACGAAGACGTCGCCCTCGCGCGACTCGAAGACCATCTCCTCGTCCAGCTCGCCGACGCGCCTTTGAACGCCGTCCGACGCAATGAATACTCCGTATAAACCTCGATCCGGGATGGTCCCCGCGTTGGCGACCGCCACCCGCGCGGCCCCCTCCCGCGCGCGCAGCTCGCCCTTGACGCGATCCCAGGTGAGGCGCGGCCGCAGCTCGGCGAATTCGTCGGACGGGTAGCGGCCCGAGAGCATGTCGAGCACGCCCTCGAACGACGCGCGCGGCAGGTCCGCGAAGGGCGCAGCCCGCCGTACGAGAGAGTATACTTCGTCTACTTTCCAGACTCCGTCGGACGCGAGCGCGACGATCTGCTGCGCCAGCACGTCGAGCGGGTTGCGCGGATAGAAGGTCTCCTCCACCTGGCCCGCGGCCATCCCCGCCGCCGCCGCCGCGCTGCAGAGCAGATCGCCGCGGTGCTTGGGAAAGATCACGCCGCGCGGCACGCCGCCCACTTGATGGCTGGCGCGCCCGATGCGCTGCATGCCCGAGGCGATCGACGGCGGCGCCTCGATCTGCACCACCAGATCGACCGCGCCCATGTCGATGCCCAGCTCCAGCGAGCTGGTGGCGACGATGGCCGGCAGCGTCCCGTTCTTCAGCCGCTCCTCGGTCGCCTGCCGCTGCTCGCGCGCGACCGACCCGTGGTGCGCGAGCGCGATCTCCGCGCCGGCGAGATCGTTCAGCGCACCCGCCAGCCGCTCGGCCAGCCGCCGCGAGTTGACGAAGATCATCGTCGAGCGGTGCGAGCGGATGAGCTCGACCAGCCGCGGATGGATCGACGGCCAGATGCTGTGCCGCGGGCTCGCCGCCTCGTCCGCTTCGCGCTCGGCGCGGCTGCCCGTGCGCGCCCTCGGCTCTCCCATTTTCGAGAGGTCGTCGACCGGGACCTCGATGCTGACCTCGAGCTGCTTCTTTGCCCCCGCGTCGACGATGGTCACCGGCCGCGGCGTCCATTTCTTTCCCGACGCCTCGCCGCCGCCCAGCAGCCGCGCCACTTCGTCGAGCGGCCGCTGCGTCGCCGAGAGTCCGATCCGCTGCAGCGGCACGCGCGCCAGGTGCTGCAGGCGCTCGAGCGAGAGGCACAAATGCGCCCCGCGCTTGGTCGGAACCAGCGCGTGGATCTCGTCGATGATGACCGTTTCTACAGATCGCAGAATCTCCCGCGCCTGCGAAGTGAGGAGCAGATAGAGCGACTCCGGCGTGGTGATCAGGATGTCCGGCGGCGAGCGCTGCATCTGCGCCCGCTCGGACGCCGGCGTGTCGCCGCTACGGATCCGTAACGTCGGGACGTGCAGCGCTCCCCCCTGCGCCGCGATCCCGGCCAGCGGCACGCGCAGGTTTCGCTCGACGTCGACCGCCAGCGCTTTCAGAGGAGAAACGTACAGCACCCGACATCGCGCCTTCTTGTCGGGGGGCTGTGTGAACATCAAGCGGTCGATGGCAGTCAGAAAGGCGGAGAGCGTCTTGCCGGAGCCAGTGGGCGCAAGCAAAAGTGTAGACCGGTTGTCCAGAATGGGCGGCCAGCCCAAGGCCTGCGCGCGGGTGGGACCCGCGAACGTGGCCTCGAACCAGCGCTGGACCGGCTCGTGGAAACCGCCTTGTTTTTGCAACGATTCCGCTCCCCGGGCGTCTAACGGCAGGTCGGGAGGATCGTGCGTCATAACGACGCAAACTGAAATGCGCAACAACGGCCCGCGTCGTGCATCAAAGGAATAGGTGAG
>WNFM01270451.1_pt5 | contig 19166 bp, 16 predicted proteins | sample 5400271 | NCBI WGS metagenome assembly WNFM01 (sample SAMN13153352, study PRJNA577476) | soil metagenome | isolation source: 60 cm saprolite on Douglas fir-dominated hillslope | place: USA:California | collected 2013-09-17 | reverse complement strand
AGATGGGCCTGATCGCCCAGCCTCATACCTCCGCCGGGCGCATCCCCACCGAACAGGGGTACCGCTACTACGTCGACCAGCTGCTCGAAGGCGGCGCCCTGCCGGCGCGCGATCGCGCTATTGTCGACGCCCATCTGGAGCGTGTGAAAGGGGAGTTCAGCGGCACCATGAAGCAGGTGCCGAAGCTCCTCTCGCTCCTCAGCCATCAGGTCGGATACTTCATCTCGCCGCCGGTCGCCGACGCCATCCTGAAGCATATCGAGTTCATCCGCCTCCATGAGCGCCGGATCCTGGTGATCTTCGTCGATGCCTCCGAGACGGTCAGCCACCGGGTCCTCGACACCGAAGAAGACTTCGAGACGCGCGATCTGGAGCGCGCCGGTCGTTATCTGGTGGAGGAGTTCGCCGGTCTGACGCTCGATCAGATCCGGACCCGCCTCGTCGCCCTGATGGCGGAGGAGAAGGCGACCTTCGACAGCCTCCTCCAGAACGCGGTCGCCCTCGGCACCAGTTACCTCGATGCGGAGGCGGGGGAGCGAAAGCTCGTGATGGAAGGGACCACCAACATCATGAAGCACCCGGAATTTGCCGATGTCGAGACCATGCGGAGCCTGTTCCAGACCTTCGAGGAGAAGCACCGGCTGGTGAAGCTCCTGGACCGCTGTCTCGATCAGGCCGGGGTCCGGGTTCTGATCGGGTCGGAGACGGCCGACCCGGCCCTCGGCAGCCTCTCCCTGGTCGCCTCGCCCTACCGTCTTGGAGACGGCGGGCAGGGCTGGCTCGGCATCCTCGGACCGACCCGTATGGAGTACGACCACGCCGTCGCCCTGGTCGACTACATCGCCCGTCTTCTCTCCGGTTACTTGACCCACCCCAACAGCTGACCTACATTCGGCGCGGGGGTCGTATGCCCACGCGCCCGTCGAAAAAAGGGGATCCCAACACCGCTGCGGACTCGTCCGGCACTCCGGGCGCGCCGAAGGCGGAGGACGACGGCATCGAGATCCTCGAGGTGGTCGGCGTCGACGAGACGACCGGTGCCGAGGGGAAGGCGCCGGAGACCGCCCCGCGCGAGGCGCCCGGACCGAACCGGGCCGCCGAGCCGGCGGGTGCGGCCGAGGCGTCGACCCCGCTCAAGGAGGCCCTCGCGGAGAAGGAGAAATATTATGATCTTCTTCTCCGCAAGCAGGCCGAGTTCGAGAATTTCCGCAAGCGGACCGAGCGCGAGCGGGGCGAGATACGCTCCAGCGTGGTTCACGATCTGATCAAGCGGCTGCTCCCCACGCTCGACAATCTCGAGCGCGCGCTGCGCACGAGCGAAGGCTCGAACGACCCGCTCCGCCAGGGGCTGGTCCTGGTCCAGCAGCAGTTCCTCGAGGCCCTGCGCAAGGAAGGAGTTCTCTCGATGGACACGCTGGGGACGCAGTTCGACCCGCGCCATCACGAAGCGGTGCAGGTTCTGGATGTGGAAGGGTTCCAGCAGGGAGTGATCCTGGAAGAGATGCAGAGAGGGTACACCTTGAATGACCGGCTGCTGCGCCCGGCGCTGGTCAAGGTCGCTTCAGGACGCAAGCCGAGCGCCGGAGGATCGTAGTCGCGGGCCGGCGGACGAAGCCGCGGAGGGGGATGAGCGTATGAGCAGGGTCATCGGAATCGATCTGGGCACGACGAACTGCTGCGTGGCGGTCATGGACGGCCAGACCCCCACCGTCGTGCCGAACAAAGAAGGGGCGCGCACCACCCCTTCGATCGTCGCCTTCACCGAGCGTGGCGAGCGGCTCGTGGGCCAGATCGCCAAGCGCCAGTCGGTGACCAACCCCAAGAACACCGTCTACGCCGTCAAACGGCTGATCGGACGGAAGTTCAACTCGCCCGAGGTGCAGCAGGCGCGCAAGTACTCCCCGTATCAAATCGTCGAATCCGGCAACGGCGATCTGCGGATCCGGGTGCGCGATCATGACTACAGCCCCCAGGAGATCTCGGCGATGATCCTGGCGCGGCTGAAGGAGATGTCGGAGGAGTTCCTGCAGGCCGAGGTGCACGAGGCGATCATCACCGTGCCGGCCTATTTCGACGACGGCCAGCGTCAGGCGACCAAGGACGCCGGACGGATCGCCGGGCTGAAAGTGCTGCGGATCCTGAACGAGCCGACCGCCGCCTCGCTCGCCTACCGCCTGAACGAGGAGTCGGAGAAGAAGATCGTAGTCTATGACCTCGGGGGGGGCACGTTCGACGTCTCGATCCTGCAGCTCGGCCAGGGGGTCTTCGAGGTGAAGTCGACCTCCGGCGACACCTTCCTGGGCGGCGAGGACTTCGACCAGCGGATCCTCGAGTGGCTGCTGCAGGAGTTCGAAAAGAAGGAAGGGATCTCCCTCAAGGAAGACCGCCTGGCGCTGCAGCGGCTCAAGGAGGCGGCGGAAAAGGCGAAGTGCGAGCTGTCGGTCGAGACTCGCTCGGAGATCAACCTTCCCTTCCTGTCGGCCGACGCCAAGGGGCCGAAGCATCTGAACGTGGCGCTCACGCGGGAGAAGTTCAACGAGCTGACGAGCGACCTTGTCGAGCGGACCCGCAAGCCGTGCCTGGAGGCCCTCACGCTGGCCGGACTGAAGCCCGGCGACATCGACGAGGTGCTCCTGGTCGGGGGCATGACCCGCGTGCCGAGGGTGATCGACACGGTGCGCGAGATCTTCGGCAAGGAACCGAGCCGCGACAAGAACCCCGAGGAAGTGGTCGGCGTCGGCGCGGCGATTCAGGCCGGGATCCTGCAGGGCGAGGTCAAGGACATGGTGCTCCTCGACGTCACGCCCCTGTCGCTCGGCATCGAGACCCGCGGCGGCATGTTCACCAAGCTAATCGAGCGCACCACGACCATCCCGACCCGCAAGACCAAGATCTTCACCACCGTGGTCGACAACCAGGCCAAGGTCGAGATCAACGTCCTGCAGGGGGAGCGCGAGGTTGCCGCCTACAACAAGTCGCTCGGCCGGTTCGAGCTGGTCGGCATCGCGCCCGCCCCCAAGGGCGTGCCGCAGATCGAGGTCACGTTCGACATCGACAGCAACGGCATCGTGCATGTCTCGGCGCGCGACATGACCGCGAACAAGGAGCAGAAGATCGCCGTGACTCCCTCGGGAGGCCTGACGGAGAAGGAGATCAGCGAGATCATCGACGACGCACAGCGCAACGCCGCGACCGACAAGAAGAAGTCGGAGCTGTTCCGGATCCAGGCGCGTCTCGAGGGTCTGCTCGAGTCGAACATGCGCTCCTTCGCCGAGTTCGGCACCCTCCTCAACGAAGAGAAACGGGCGGCGGTCAAGAAGATCCTGGATGGAGCGCGCAAGGCGCTCGCCTCGGCCAGCATCTCCGAGTGCACCGAGTTCCTCGAGAAGCTGGGGGAGGCGTCCCAGATCCTGACCGAGGTGATCCTCTACCACCCCTCTCCGAACGCGCCGGGCGGCGCCTCCGGAGGCGCCGGCAGCGCCCCGCCCGCCTCCACCTGATACAATTGCCCGGTTCCGGCGAGGCCCCTCGGGGCGCGGGCCGGACGACGAGGGCGGACGGGTGAAGACGCAGAAGCGGGATTACTACGAAGTGCTGGGGGTCTCGAAGCAGGCGACCGAGATCGAGATCAAGAAGGCCTATCGCCAGATGGCGATGAGGCACCATCCCGACCGCAATCCGGGCGACAAGCAGGCCGAGGAAAAATTCAAAGAGGCCGCGGAGGCTTACGCCGTCCTCGCCGACAAGGAGAAGCGGGCCCGATACGACCAGTACGGTCATCAGGGTCTGGGGGGCGCCGAAGGGTTCGGCGGCTTCAACGCCGAGGTCTTCTCGGATTTCGAGGACATCCTCGGGAGCTTCTTCGGGTTCTCCATGGGGGAGATGTTCGGCGGCGGGGCGCGCGGCCGGGGCGGCGCGCGGCGCGGCGCCGATCTGCGCTACGACCTCGAAATCGAGTTCATGGAGGCGGCGCGGGGAATCGAGAAGGAGATCCGAATCCCGCGTCTCCTGACCTGCGTCGACTGCAAGGGGAGCGGGGCGAAGGACGGAGCGCGCATCACCTGCAAGCAGTGCGGGGGCGCCGGGCAGGTGATCCACCGGCAGGGATTCTTCGCTCTCAGCCAGGCCTGCCGCGCCTGCGGAGGGGCGGGTCAAATCATCAAGACTCCCTGCCCGACCTGTCACGGCGAAGGCCGGAAGCGGGAGTCCCGCCACATCAAAGTGAGAATCCCCGCCGGCGTCGATACCGGCTCGCGGCTCCGGGTCACCGGAGAGGGCGAAGGGGGCCTCCAGGGAGGCCGCGCCGGAGATCTCTACGTCGTCCTGCATGTCGGCGAGCATCCGCTCTTCCGGCGCGAGGAGCAGAACCTCCAGATCGACGTCCCGCTCACCATCACCCAGGCGGTGCTCGGCGACCAGGTGTCGGTTCCGACGCTCGAGGGCACGGAGTCGGTGACCATCCCGGCCGGAACACAGAGCGGCACCGCCTTCCGTCTGCGTGGGAAAGGGATGCCGCACCCGGTCGGCGGCGCGCGGGGCGATCTGTTCGTGACCGCCCTGATCAGCGTCCCGGCGCGTCTGAACCGCAAGCAGCGTGAGCTGTTCGAGCGGTTGCGGGAGATGGAGGATCCGCCCGAGACCGCGTCAAAGGATCTGTTCGAGCGGGTCAGGGATATCTTCAGCTGATGTCCCGAACCACCGCCGCGGGCGGCCCGACCCCGTTCTACGGCGCCCGGCTGACCTTGCCGGCGCGCGATGAGGAAGCGGCGGTCATCGCGTTCTGGGAGACCGGCTGTCTCGGCGTGGAAGTCGTCTCGACAGCCAGGAACCGCCGGAACCCCCGCCTCACGCTGCACGCCTACTTTCCGGGACAACGACCGCGCGTCGCGCTCGAGGCGCGTCGTTCCGGTCGCCGATCGCCGCTGGACGGAGATCTGGCAGCGGTCCCTCCGGCCGATGCGGATCGGGCGGAGGATTCTCGTGGTGCCCGAAGGGTGCGAGGCACCGTCGACGGGCGGCCGACTGACGATCCAGGTCCGGTTCGGCCGGGCGTTCGGGACCGGAGAGCATGTTTCGACCCGGATGAGCCTGAGGCTTCTGGAAGGCTGCCTGAAGCCGGGCGACCGGGTCGCCGACCTCGGGACCGGCACGGCGATTCTCGCGATGGCCGCCCGCCGGCTCGGCGCCGGCTCCGTCCTCGCGGTGGACGATGATCCGGTGGCGTTGCGGGTCGCCTCCGACAACCTGCGCGGGAACCGGCTCGACCGGATCGAGCTGCTCGATGGCGATGCCGCCTCGGCGCTGTCGCGCGGCCCCTTCGACGTCGCCCTGGTGAACATCGGAGCCGGCGTCATCATCCGCCTTCTGCCCACCATCGCGGCGGCCCTGGCGCCCGGCGGACGGGCGATCCTGGCCGGGCTGCTGATCGAGGACGAGGAGCCGATCCTGGCGCGCGCCGCCTCCCTCGGCTTGCGGCCCGGCCGGCGGCTGCGCCGGCGCCCCTGGTCGGGGCTTCTTCTGGAGCGCGTCCCTTCGGCTTGATCGATCCCGGAGCGCTGCCTTATACTGAACAGGCATGGCCCTTCCCAAGACAGACACCATCTGGATGAACGGCCGCTTGGTCCCCTGGGAGCAGGCGACGGTGCATGTCCTGTCCCACGTGATCCATTACGGATCCTGCATCTTCGAGGGGATCCGCTGCTATAAGACGGCGCGCGGCTCGGCGGTCTTCCGGCTGCGCGATCATGTCGAAAGATTGTTCGACGGCTGCGCCATCTACCGCATGGAGGTCCCGTACACACCGGCGCAGATCGAGGCGGCGATCGTCGAGACGATCAAGGCGAACCGTCAGGAGGCGTGCTACATCCGGCCGCTGGTCTATCGCGGCTACGAGACCCTCGGCGTCGACCCCTTCCCTTGCCCGATCGACGTCGCCATCGCCGTCTGGCCCTGGGGGGCGTATCTCGGCAAGGAGGCGAACGAGAAGGGTGTCGATGTGATGGTCTCGTCCTGGCGCCGGTCGGCGCCGGACACGCTTCCGACCATGGCGAAGGCGAGCGCCAACTACATGAACTCCCAGCTGATTCGAATGGAGGCCTCCATCAACGGCTACGCGGAAGGGATCGCCCTGGACGCCTCCGGCTTCGTCAGCGAAGGAAGCGGCGAGAATATTTTCGTGGTCAAGAAGGGGACGCTGTACACCCCTCCGCTGGCCGCCTCGATCCTGTCCGGGATCACGCGCGCCTCTGTGCTCGAACTGGCTCAGGATCTCAAGATTCCGGTCGTCGAAATGAACATACCGCGCGAGATGCTCTACATCGCCGATGAGATCTTCTTCAGCGGCACGGCGGCCGAAGTCACCCCGATCCGCAGCGTCGACCGCTCCCCGGTCGGCGGCGGCGCGCGGGGCCCGATCACCACACGGCTGCAGGCCGCCTTCAACGCCATCACCTCAGGAGCCGCCGAGGATCGGCGGCACTGGCTCTCGCCTCTGTAAGACCCACAAAACAAACCACCTTTCTTGACTTGCTCGGGCCCGGAACCTAGATTCCAGGCGGCCCGGATCGCCGGGTCTTCCGCCGCGTCGGGGGGGCAAGTCGATGCACATCAACGACCTACTGAAAATCGCCACGGAGCGCAAGGCCTCCGACCTGCATCTCAAGGTCGGGAGCCATCCGGTCCTCCGGATCAACGGACACCTGACGCCGCTGAGCGAGCTCAACCGACTGTCGCAGGAAGACACCATCGCCATGGCCTTCTCGATCATGAGCGGCCGGCAGAAGCAGAAGTTCAAGGATCACTTCGAGATCGACCTGGCCTATTCGGTGCCGGGGCTCGGACGGTTCCGGGTCAACATCTTCCAACAGCGCGGCACGGTCGGGCTGGTGCTGCGCGTCATCCCCTCGAAGATCCTGACCATCGAGGACCTGCTGCTGCCTCCGGTGCTGAAGACGATTTCGGACGAGCGCCGCGGCCTGATCCTGGTGACCGGAACGACCGGCTCGGGCAAGTCGACCTGTCTCGCCGCGATGATCGACTACATCAACACGCAGCGCACCGAACATGTGATGACGATCGAAGACCCGATCGAGTTCCTGCACCGGGACAAGAAGAGCCTGGTCAACCAGCGGGAGATCGAGGTCGACACCAAATCGTTCGCCACGGCGCTGCGCTCCGCCCTGCGCCAGGACCCCGATGTCATCCTGGTCGGTGAGATGCGCGACTACGAAACGATCGAAACAGCCCTGACCGCCGCCGAGACGGGCCATCTGGTCCTCTCCACCCTGCACACGCTCGATGCGACCGAAACCGTCAACCGCGTCATCTCGGTTTTCCCTCCGCATCAGCAGAAGCAGATCCGGCTGCAGCTGGCCTCGGTCCTGAAGTCGGTCATCTCGATGCGGCTGCTGCCGCGCTCGGACGGCAACGGGCGGGTGCCGGCGGCCGAAGTGCTCCGGATCACCAACTTCATCCGGGACTGCATCGAGAACAAGGACAAGACCAAGATGATCCACGAGGCGATCGCCCAGGGCACGTCGCAGTACGGGATGCAGACCTTCGACCAGTCGATCTACGGTCTGTACAAGAAAGAGCTGATCAGCATGGAGGAGGCGCTGCGACGCGCCAGCAACCCGGACGAGTTCAAGCTGAAGCTGCAGGGAATCGAGTCGACGGCCGACGTCGCCCAGAGGGAGATGGAAAGCACGCTCAAGACCGGCATGGAGCCTGGTCAGGGCGCCCAGGGTGGGTCGGTCTTCGACCTGTCTCGCTCCCACGGCGCCGGCGGTGCTCGCAAGAAGTAGCCCCGCCGCCGCGGCCGCTCTCTCCGCTCTAAAGCCTAAGACCGGGCCGTCCCGCGGCGCCTTCCCCGGCGCGCCTCGCGCGCGGGTTATAATGCCGCTCTTTGCGGAGCGCATCATGAAGAAGGGCGACTGGACCGGGGCGAAGGTGCGTGAGACCTTCCTCGCCTTCTTCGCGGATTCCGGCCACCAGCGGGTTCCCTCGTCCTCGCTGATCCCGGTCCAGGACCCCACGATCCTGTTCACCAACGCCGGGATGAACCAGTTCAAGGATATCTTTCTGGGGCGCGAGACGCGTCCCACCCCGCGCGCCACCACCGCGCAGAAATGCATGCGGGTCTCGGGAAAGCACAACGATCTCGATCAGGTGGGCCGCACGCCCCGGCATCACACCTTCTTCGAGATGCTCGGCAACTTCTCTTTCGGCGACTATTTCAAGCAGGAGGCGATCGCCTACGCCTGGGAGCTGCTGACCGGCGTTTACTCTCTGCCGAAGGAGCGGCTCGTGGTGACGGTCTTCCGCGAGGACGACGAGGCCCACGATCTGTGGCGCGATCGGATCAGGATTCCCGCGGCGCGGATCGTCAGGCTCGGAGAGAAGGACAATTTCTGGTCAATGGGGGATACCGGTCCCTGCGGGCCCTGCTCGGAGATCCACCTCGATCGGACGGGGATCTGCGGAACCGGCTCGAAGGACTGCGACCCGAGCCACGATTGCGGCCGCTTCATGGAGCTCTGGAACCTGGTCTTCATGCAGTTCGACCGCCAGGCGGACGGGACCCTCAAGCCGCTGCAGCGGCGGGGTGTCGACACCGGCATGGGGCTGGAGCGGATCACCTCCGTCCTGCAAGGGGTGCAGAGCAACTACGACACCGACCTGCTCGAGCCGATCGTCGAGAGCGCGCGGAAGATCGCCGAACGGGAGGGGGGCTGGAAGCCGGCCGGGAAGCAGGAGCCCGAGGCGGACCGGGTCGCCTTCCAGGTGATCGCGGACCATGTGCGGGCCATGACCTTCCTGATGTCCGACGGGGTCGTGCCGAGCAACGACAGGCGCGGCTACGTCCTGCGGCGGATCATGCGCCGGGCGATCCGCTTCGCGCGCACCCTGAGGGTCGACAGGCCGTTTCTGGGTGACCTGAGCAAGACGGTGATCGAAGTGATGAAGAGCGCCTATCCCGAGCTGCAGGCCCATGGCACGCTGATCGCAGCGATGGCGCGCCGAGAGGAGGAACGATTCTCCGAGACCCTGGCGGTCGGGCTGCAGAAGATCGAGGCCATCGCGCAGGAGCTGACCGTAGAACACCGTACCTCCGTGCCCGGCGGGGAGGCGTTCAAGCTGTACGACACCTTCGGGCTGCCGATCGATCTGATCCGCGACGTCGCCCAGGCCTGGAGCCTCGCCGTGGACGAAGCGGGATTCCAGAAGGCGATGGAGGAACAGCGCGACCGCTCGCGCAAGGGGATGAAGGAGACCGGCGCCTCGGCGCAGGGTCTGATCGCCGCGCTCCCGGCGCAGAAGGTCGAGTTCCAGGGGTACGAGACGACCCGTCTGGAGGGGGCGCGCGTGCTGGCGCTCCTGAAGGACGATCGGCGCGTCGACGCGCTCGGCGCCGGCGAAGAAGGGCAGATCCTTCTCGATCGGACGCCGTTCTATCCCGAAGGGGGCGGCCAGGTGGGGGACACTGGGTTCCTGACCGGTCCAGGGGGCGTGGCGGAGGTGCGCGACACGCGGGCGCCGAAGCCCGGGCTGCCGCTGCACGTCGTGACGGTCCGCGAAGGGCAGCTGCGGGAAGGGGACGAAGTGGCGGCCGAGGTGGATCGCGCCCGGCGGCTCGCGATCATGCGGGGCCATGACGCGACGCATCTGGTGCATGCGGCGCTGCGCGATGTCCTCGGCACGCACGTCAAGCAGGCGGGGTCGCTCGTGCAACCGGACCGGTTCCGTTTCGACTTCAGCCATTACGCGGCCCTGTCCGAAGAGATCCTGCGTCAGGTCGAGGATGAAGTGAACGACGTCATCCGTCAGGACCTGCCGATCCGCGCCAGCGTCATGCCGTTCGACGAGGCGCTGCGCCGCGGCGCCCTGGCGTTCTTCGGAGACAAGTACGGCGACGTGGTGCGCGTCGTGGAGGTCCCCGGGTTCAGCATGGAGCTCTGCGGCGGCACGCACGCCGCGAGCACCGGCTCGATCGGCCTCTTGAAGCTGACGCAGGAGCGGGGGATCGCGGCGGGGGTGAGGCGCGTCGAGGCCCTGGCGGGGGAGGGCGCCCTGCGCGAGCTGCGCGAAGACCGCCGCACGGTCGACCGCATTCAGGGCGCCCTCAACGTGGAACGCGCGCGCCTGCACGAAACGCTGGAGCGCCTGCTGGATCAGAACCGTCTCCTGCAGCGGGAGCTCGACCGCGCGAAAGTGGCGATGGCGGCGGGCGGCGCGGGCGGGGGCGGCGACGATGAGCTGCGCGACCTCGACGGCGTCAAAGTCCTGGTCCGGGGCCCCCAGGAGGGGCTGGACAAGGATGCCATCCGCCAGCTCGTCGACAAGAGCCGCGGGAGGCTCCCTTCCGGGGTGATCGTTCAATGGGCCTTGCGCGACGACCGGGTGAGCGTGACCGCCTCCGTGAGCCGCGACCTGATCCCGCGTCTGCATGCCGGCGAGATCGTCAAGGAGATTGCCCGTCTGTTCGACGGCCGCGGCGGCGGAAAGCCGGATCTCGCCGAGGCCGGCGGCAAGAAACCGGACGACCTGAAGGGAGCGCGCGATCGGACCTTCGACGCCGTGGCGAGCGCCATTCGGAGAGCCGGGGCGGCGCCGTGAGGGCCGCCGCGCTTCTCCCGGTGCTGGCCGCCTGCGCTCTCGGCGCGGCCGAGGCGGGAGAGGAGATCTACTATCGTCGCGATCAGAACGGCTCCCTGGTCCTGACCAACGTCCCCGACCATCGCGATCTGAGGACCTACAGCGGTCAGCGGCCGCTGGCGGCCGCCCATTCGGGCGAGGAGTTCCGCGACCTGATCTGGAAGACTTCGCTGCAGCACGGTGTGCGGCCCGAGCTGGTCTACGCCGTGGCGGCGGTCGAGTCAAACTTCGACCCGCGGGCGCAATCGGCCAAGGGCGCCCTCGGTCTCATGCAGCTGATGCCGGAGACCGCCACCCGTTTCGGCGTGAGCGACCCGTTCGATCCGGTGGAGAACGTGGTCGGCGGCGTCCGCTATCTGCGCTATCTTCTCGATCTGTTCGGCGGCGATCAGAGACTCGCCCTGGCGGCGTACAACGCCGGCGAGAACGCGGTGCAGACCACCCGCAGCATCCCGCCCTATCAGGAGACCCGCGCCTACGTCGCCAAGGTGCTGAAGATCTTCGGCCGCAACCAGACTCCGTACGCCGGTCCGAAGAGCGGCGTCAGCGCGTCGAAGCCGCGCACGCCGATGTACTCCTACACCGACGACCAGGGGAACGTGCACTACCTCGATCACCCGCCCTCGGCGAGCGAGCGGGCGCCTGCCGCGGCGCCGCGGCCCCAGTAGGATGGAAGGGTACGTCCGCTTCCCGAAGGTCGAGATCCATCTTCATCTCGAAGGCTCCGTCGACCTCGACACGCTGCTGCGGATCAGGCGAGGAGTCGGCGGGGTCCGACGAGCGGCGGCGGCTCGGCGAGCTGTTCCGCCACCGCGATTTCCCCCACTTCCTGCAAAATTTCAAGCAGGTCTGCGGCGAGCTTCGCAGGCCGGAGGACTTCGGCGTCGCGACGTCGACGCTGTCGGGCCGGCTGCGGGACGAGACGGTCCGTTACGCCGAGGTCTTCTGCTCGCCGACGATCTTCGCCCGGGCCGGTCTACCGGTCGGCGAGATCATGGAGTCGATCGCCGCGGCGGCGCGGCGCGGCGAAGCGGAGGGAGGGCCGCAGATGCGCTTTCTCTTCGATGGTGTGCGGCAGTTCGGAGTCGGACCGCTCGAATCCATGGTGGAGATGGCCGTCGCGTTCCGGCCTCAGGGGGTGATCGGCGTCGGCATGGGCGGCGACGAGCGCTCCACCCCGGCGAAGGACTGCGCGCCGGTCTTTCGCGAGGCGCGGCGTCTCGGCCTGCGCACCACCGTTCACGCCGGCGAGTTCGATGGACCCCGCTCGGTCTGGGAGGCGCTGGAGATCCTGGAGGTCGAGCGGATCGGCCACGGGATCCGGGCGGTCGAGGACGCCGTCCTGCTGCGCGCCCTGCGCGCCCACGCGGTACCCCTCGAGTGCTGCCCGACGAGCAACCTGCGCACGGGGGTGGCCGCTTCGTGGGAGGCGCATCCGATCCGGATCCTGCATGAGGCGGGGTGCGCCGTCACGGTCAACAGCGACGACCCGGCGATGTTCGAGACCTCCATCGCGCTCGAATGGAGCCGTCTCGAGACGCGCTTGGGGCTGCGCCGTACGGATGTTCTGACGATCGGCGCGCGCACCATCGAGGCCTCCTTCCTGGAGAGCGCCGGAAAGCAGGCGTTGTTGCAGGAGCTGCGTCGCACCGCCGCGGAGTCGGAGGAGTCATGAGCCGGAGCTCCGGCGAGATCCGCACCCGCCGGCGCGCGGCGGATCTCGCGCTCTTGGCGCTGGTCGCGTACCTGGCGGTGCTCGGACTCTTCTTCCGTCAAGACGGCGGGCTCCTGGGGCGTTACGCGCTGCAGGGCACGGCCGCAGACGAGGTGCCGGTCGGAACGCGGCTCGATCGCGATCTCGATTTCCCCGTGCCCCAGCGTCTCGACGCCATGTACATCTTCCACTGGGATCTGAAGCGCTTCGGATTCCCGGCGAGCATGCCCCCGGCCGTCATCCACTGGACCGGTCTGTTGCGCGTTCCCTCGGGGGGTCCCTACGGGTTCGCCATCGAGGCCCAGGGCACCTCCGCCCTGCGGATCGACGGCGCGTCGCTCGAGATCGGCCCCGACCTGCTCGCCGATCGGACGCTTGACGCGGGCCTGCATCCGATCGAGGTCGACTACCGGCTGACCCAGGGTGACGCCAAGCTGATCCTGCGCTGGCAGCCGCCGGGGGGCACGCTCCAGCCGATCCCGGCGCGTTACCTGGCACCCGATCGGGAAGCGATCGACGCCAGCCGCTCGCGTCGCCTGTATGGCTGGCTCTGGCTGGCGGCGGGCGCGGTGTTCATGATGGTCACCGCCGCGGCGGCGCGGAAATCCTCGAGCATGGCTGCGAGGACGCTCGGCAGGCTGGTGGAGGAGCGCCGGCGCCTGGCCCTCGGAGCCATTCTGATCCTGGCGGCGATCCTGCGCTTCAATGATTACGCCCTGGTTCCTTTCCACCACGAGACCGCCGACGAGTACCAGCATGGATGGGAGGGATGGAACCTCCTGCATCATGGGACGCCCGCCTCCTGGAGCACATTCCCGGACCGCTACCCGCTCGATCAGACCCGCGATTTCAGGTGGTTCGGCGATCACTACGTCCTGGTCTGGCCTTACTTCGATCATCCGCCCCTGTTCTCTCTCCTGGTTGGGCTGGTCAATTCGGTCGCCGCGGCCTCGTCGCCGCCGCTCCCCGACGGCTCTCCCGACTATCTGCTCTGTTCGCTTCCGGTCATGCGCCTCGTGCCGATCGTCCTGAGCCTGATCGGTCTTCTTCTGCTGGTCCGACTGGCCCGCGTCTATGGGGCCTCCGAGGAGGCGGCGCTGCTGGCGGCGCTCGTCTACGCCGTGCTTCCACTGATCGTCCTGTCGCACCGGCTGGTGAAAGGGGAGAGCCTGCTCGCGCTGCTCTTCATGGGCGCGATCCTGGCGGCGGAGCGGCATGTCCGCGAGGGGAAGGCTCCCCAGGCCCTGCTCGCCGGCGCCCTCTGCGCCCTTTCGGTCTGGACCAAGGCCACGGGGATCGCGGTGCCGCTGGTGGTCGTGCTGATCCTCGCGTCGCAGAAGCGGCGCCGCGCCGCCTGGATCGTTTCGGGGATGACGGCGGCGGCGCTCGGTCTCTATCTTTTCTATGCCTGGGCCAACGACTTCTCCATCTTCTTGAAAGTAATGGAGGCCCAGGCGACGACCAAGTGGGTCAGCATGGACGCCCTGCAGGATCTGCTCTCGGGGAAGGTGGTCACGAAATATTTCGGACGGGGCACCTACCTCTGGCTCCTGCTGGCCGCCGGATGCGCCGCCCTCCGCCCCGCGCGCCGCCTCTGGCTCCCGATCGCGCTTTATGGCACGCTGCTCGCCCTCACCGCCGATCAGCGCGTGATCTACGGCTGGTACCGCATACCGCTTTATCCCTTCCTGTGCGTGGCCGCGGGGATCTACCTGGAGGAAATGCTGCGGGAGTCGGATCTGCCGCTGTCGTTCCCGTTTGCCGCCACGGCGGTCTCGGCGGCGCTCCTTTATGCCCTGCCTGCCGGCTTCGCCCAGTCGAAGCCGGCCATGGCGGGCTTCGCGGCGGTATCGCCGCCCCACGCGCGCCCTGGCGCGCGCCGCGACCTGGCTCCTGTTCCTGCTGTTGATCCTTTGCAGCGTCTGGACCGACGGCGACCTGCTGGCCGCCTATTCCGCCGGCCGCGGGGTGCGTTGAGCCGGCGGCGCTTCAGCCGAGGGCGCGCACCCGGCCGAGCCCGGAGCGGATCAGGCGGTCGACGATCGCGGCGCTGCGCGCCTCGCAATAGACACGCAGCAGCGGCTCCGTCCCCGAAGAGCGGAACAGGATCCAGCCTTCATCCCCGAACAGCAGCTTGACGCCGTCGAGCGTGTCGACGCCCTGGACGGTGAGGCCGGCCATGCGCGCGGGAGGATCGCTCGCGATGGCGCCGACCGCGTGCTGCGCCTGCTCGACCCCCAGCGCCAGATCGACGCGCCGGAACGCATAGCGGCCATACTCTTTCTCCATCGCCTCGACCCGATGGCTGAGCCGGCGGGCTCCGGTGGCCAACATCTCGCAAAGCAGCAGGCCGATCAGGATCCCGTCGCGCTCCGGCAGGTATCGTTTCACGCCGATCCCGCCGCTCTCCTCGCCGCCGATCAGGATGTCCTGCTCGAGCATCAGCCTGGCGATATGCTTGAACCCGATCGGCAGATCATGAAACGGCAGCGAATGACGCTTGGCGATCCGTTCCGCCAGGAGGGTGTTGGCGAAGGTGCGCGCGATCCCGCCCCGCCATTTCTTGGTCTCGAGGAGGTGGAGCGCCAGGAGCGGGAAGATCTGCAGGGGCGAGATCACCCGGCCGCCCTCATCCACCACTCCGATCCGATCCGCGTCGCCGTCGGTGGCGATGCCGATATGGGCACGGGTGCGGACGACGGTCTCGGCGAGCACGGCGAGGTTCTCCGGCCGCGGCTCGGGCGGCAGGCCGCCGAACAGCACGTCGGGCTCGCCGTGCAGCGTGACCACGCGGGCCTTCCGTCCGCGCAGGAGGCCTTCCAGGATCCGTCCCCCCGCGCCATGCATGCTGTCGACGACGATCCGCAGCGGCGCGCGCCTGATCGCGTCGAAGTCGGCGACGGCGTGCAGCCGCGGCACGTAGGCCGGCAGGAACGGGTGGCGCCGCTCCGGGGGCCGTCCGTGGCGCGGCGCGCGCCGGCCGAGGAGCGCCTCGAGGCGCGCGGTCAGCTCGGGAGGGGCACTCCCGCCGAAGGCGGCCTTCACCTTGAGGCCGTTGTACTGGGGCGGGTTGTGGCTGGCGGTGATGCAGATGCCGACCGGCGCCGCCGCCGCCACCACCTGGCAGGAGACCATCGGCGTGGTGGTCGGCGCATCCGGCAGCATGGTCGGAATGCCGTTCCCTTCCAGCACTCCGGCGGCCGCCTCGGCGAAGCGGCGGCTGAGAAAACGGACGTCGTGGCCCACCGGCACCGGCGATCCCGAGCGGCCCTCCTCGTGGATCAGATCGGCGATCGCCTGGGTGACGGCACGCACGCCATCGAAGGTGAAATCGTCGGCGATCACCCCACGCCAGCCGTCGGTGCCGAACCGGATCGCCACGTTCCGCCTTCCGCGCGCGCGTCGTTCGGTTGACCGTGTCGCGCGGCTGTGCTATTTTGCGCTGGCCTCGCGATTCCGCAAAGGTGTGGAAAGAACGCGGAAATGCGGGGAGTCGACCTCGCGGCGCATTCTACACCACGGCGCGCAAAGCCCCGTCAGCGGATGGGATGATCAACCTCCCGACCTGGATCACGATCATCCGCATTTTCCTCACCCCCGTCCTCGTCACCGTGCTGATGACGCGCAGCCGGGGCCTGGAAGATGTCGGTCTGTCGTGGCAGATGATCGGCGTGGTCGTCTTCCTTGTCGCTTCGTTCACCGATTACCTGGACGGCTGGCTAGCGCGACGGCGCGACCAGGTGACGACGCTCGGGATCCTGCTCGATCCGATCGCGGACAAGCTTCTGACCTCCGCGGCGTTCATCTCGCTGGTGGAGATCGGAGCGGCCCGCGCCTGGATGGTCTGGGTGATCGTCGGCCGCGAGTTCGCGGTCGACGGCCTGCGGATGATCGCCAGCAGCCAGGGGGTCACGATCGGGGCGAGCGTCTGGGGGAAGTACAAGACGGTCTCCCAGGTGGTGGCGATCGTGCTGCTGATTTTCGGCCGCCAGTATCTGGGCCGCTGGGACCTGGCGGGCGACCTCGCCCTCTGGGTGGTGGTCGGCCTGGCGATCTCTTCCGCCGCCGATTACTTCGTGAAATTCTCCCGTCGGCTCGGCGTCGTCGGCGGGGCACCGGGACGTGCGGGAGGATAGGTTGGCGAAACGGCGGCGCCGCGAGCGGTCGATCTTCGGCAGGCTGAGACAGCTGTTCCTGACCGGACTCGTGATCATTCTCCCGATGGTGATCAGCGTCTGGCTGCTCGAGATGCTGTTCGGGATCGTCGAGGGGATCTCCACCCCGATCATCCTGAGGAGCGTGACGATCCTCGGGCTCCCGTACGCGGACGACCCGGCCTTCACGCTTTACGCGGCACCCTTGATCGGCCTCCTGGTCACCATACTTCTGATCCTGCTGGTCGGCCTTCTGACCACGAACCTCCTCGGACAGCGATTCGTCGAAGCGTTCGACCGGCTGATGCTCCGTATACCCCTGATCAAGGGGATATACGGCGCCGCGCGCCAGTTGCTCAACGCCTTCAACACGCAGACGACGACATTCCAAAGGGTTGTCGCGGTGGAATACCCTCGTTCGGGTGTCTACACCCTCGGGTTCGTGACCCGTGATCAGGTCTCAATGAAGCCGGCAGAAGGGCGGCGGCTCGACGGATATACTCTGATCTTCCTGCCGACGACGCCGAACCCGACTTCCGGCTGGATGGCGGCGGTCCCGGACGCCGAGGTGGTGCCGCTCGACCTATCCGTGGAGGAGGGCGTCAAGTTGATCGTCAGCGGGGGGCTGGTGATCCCCCCGGGCTGGGTGCGCCGATGAACCGGCGCTGCGGGGCGATGGAGCTTTTCCGGGAAGGTCGATGTTTTATTGGTTCGTCAAAGGCATCTTCTACCCCTTCGTCCGGCTCTATCTCGGGCTGACGCGCGACGGCCTGGAGCATTTCCCGAGACAGGGGCCGGCGATCGTGATCTGCAACCACACCTCGTACGCCGACCCGATTCTCCTCGGTTCGGCGGCGCCGCGCGCCATTCATTTCGTCGTCCTGCAATGGATGTACGACCTTCTCCTGCTCCGCTGGTTCTACTGGGGCATGGGGACCATACCGGTGCGCGGGACGGGTCAGGATTCGAAAGGGGTGAGGCGGGCGGTGCGCGTCCTCGCGAGCGGCGGCGTGCTGGGGATATTTCCGGAAGGCTCCCGCAGCGCCGACGGCCGGCTGGCGGAGACCCGTCCCGGCGCGGCGATGATCGCCGCCCTGTCGGGGGCGCCGGTGGTGCCGGCTTACATCGATGGCGCCCGCGACTCGTTGCCGGTCGGCGGCTCCTGGCCCGGCCCGGCGCGGATCCATGTCCGATTCGGCCCGTCGTTCCGGTACCAGCCGGGGGAACGCCGGCTGGGGCGTGAATCCCTGGTCGATTTCGCCCGCCGGATGGAAGAGGCGATCCGGCGTCTCGAGCCCGCCTCATGACGCCGCGCTCGGCGGAGTTCATCGCCATCGGTTCGGAGCTGCTGGAAGCGTCGCGGCAGGACACGAACGGCTCGCATGTCGCGCTCCGCCTGGGAGAGATCGGCATTCCGCTCCGCTTCCGCACCATCGTGGGGGATCGCCTCGAGGACCTCCGCGCCGCGTTTCGCACCGCCATCGGCCGATCCGATCTGGTGATCGCCACCGGGGGGCTCGGTCCGACCGTCGATGATCTGACCCGGGAAGCCCTCTCCGAGACCCTTGGCCTGCCGCTGGCCGAGGATCCGGAGCTGCTGCGCGGTCTCCTGGAGCGCTTCCGGCGCTTCGGCCGCGACATGCCGCCGCGCAACCGGCTGCAGGCGCTGGTGCCGCGCGGCGCCCTACCGCTCCCGAACCCCAACGGCAGCGCGCCGGGCCTGCTCGTGCGGCAGGGCGGGACCCTGATCGCGCTGCTCCCCGGGGTGCCGCACGAGATGCGCGCCATGCTGGAGGATTCGGTCCTGCCGCGTCTCGGAGCCACCGGGCAGCGCCATGCGAGAAGGGTCTTCAAGATCGCCGGTCTGGGGGAGTCGGAGGTCGATCGTCGCCTGACGGAGGTCCACGCGGGAGCGCAGGGGGTCGACTGGACGATCCTCGCGGCCCCCGCCCAGATCGAGATCCATCTGCGCGAGACCGTCCTCGATCAGGGGCGCGCTCTCGAGATCGAGAGGCTCGATAGCGAGATCGCCAGGGTCATGGGGCTTCACCTGTTCGCCCGCGACGGCGCCACGATGGAGGAGGTGATAGGACGCCTGCTCCGCGACGCCGGATCGACGCTCGCGACCGCCGAGTCGGTGACGGGAGGCGGGATCGCCCGGGCGATCACGCGGGTCCCGGGCTCCTCCGGCTATTTCCGGGGAGGCGTCGTCTGTTACAGTGACGAGGCCAAGGTTCGCACCCTCGGGGTCCTGCCCGCGACGTTGGCGGCGCACGGCGCCGTGAGCGCCGCCGTGGCGGGCGAGATGGCGGAAGGAGTGCGCCGGCTGCTCGACACCGACTGGGGGATCGCGGCGACCGGTTACGCCGGTCCCGAGGGGGGCGGGGAGGCCGCTCCCCCCGGAACCGTTCATCTCGCCTTGAGCGGTCCGGGGCCGACCCGGACCCGGCTGGTCAAGCTTCCCGGAGATCGCGACATGGTCCGAGAACGCACCGTGCAGGCGGCGCTCGATCTTCTGCGTCATGCGCTCCTGAGGGAGGGCGCATGACCCTCGACTTGCGCCCCCTTCTGATCGGGTTCACGGTCGGATCGATCCCGTTCTCATTCCTGCTGGCGAGGCTCATGGCCGGGGTCGATATCCGGTC